>Ga0307513_10006432_pt1 | contig 15352 bp, 17 predicted proteins | sample 15_EM_MG_FD_202174 | JGI IMG/M metagenome (GOLD analysis project Ga0307513, IMG submission 202174) | Populus trichocarpa ectomycorrhiza microbial communities from riparian zone in the Pacific Northwest, United States - 15_EM | ecosystem: Host-associated > Plants > Roots > Unclassified | place... | reverse complement strand
ACATACCTGAGTGTAGTGCCAAATCGTGAGAACCTGAGCATAGGTACATCCTGAGGCACGTCCTGAAGAGATCCTGAGTGTGAGTACATCCTGAGGAGAAACTTGAGCACAGATGACGTACCTGAGGCATTGGGACAAACCACATTGAACATGCTCAGGATGGAATGGGAGGACCTGAAGACCGGGTCCCCATCCTGAGTGTTCTCAAGGTACCACGAAGACCATCCTGATGCTCGTAATGAGCGATCAGGTTCAAAGGTGAGGGGGCCCTCAGGTTCAACGTGCTCAGGTTTCGCTCGCACGCCAATGAAAGGGAGGACGTGAGTATATTCATATAAAAATATTCGCTGCAACGTAAAACGCATGGCATAAGCCAGAGGGCACATAAGGGAGTGGCGGCAAGGCGGGGGAAGACGGAGCGGTGAGGCCACTATCCCTAGGGCATCCTGAGCAGCACTCAACTCACATGCACGGGTAAACCTGAACCTGGGCAGGGAAACCATATGAGGGGATTCTTTTACTTTCCCGGATCCGTCTTGTAGGCGGAAGGAACCTGACCTCGTGCGAAGGGATGAACCGAATTGATTATGTCGTAGTTCTCGTAGTTCTTGAAGACTTCGAGAATGGCGCCTTCGCTAGCTGTGTTCGTCCAGTTAGGCCGAGGGAGTTTCGAATGAGATGAATTGTTGTCGACGAAGCTGATTTCACATGACCAACTCTTTTACCGCGATGACCTGAGTGTGTTATAAGACAGATTGTAATGCCATTTGTCGACATTCCCGTAGAGAAGAAAGAAATTCCGATCTTGACCCGGATCACGCTCCCATCCGATATTTGGACAGAGAGTCCCGATATGCGTCTTCAGCCAGGTTCACATCAAATTACGTACTGCTCACTTCAGCTTCATGGGAGCAGAGTCTCTCGAGCTGAACTCGCGATGTGCAATCATGAAAACAATCTGCAGGCGCATAGATTCGTCTGGTAACTCAGATTAGGTTCTTCAAGTCGCATAACTAGTCTTTTCACTACCATCTTGGCGCCCTGCGGTGCAACCCCGACTAGAACATAGAAGCACAACGGCTTGGCCAGAGGTCGTCGTGGATGACACTGAAATGGATCGAAACTGGCACGCACATTAGGATACCACGGATCTGGTCATACTTCCCCATGTCCTGCCATACGCTTGCACTGGCACCTAGGTTCGGCCGGAAATGACAGGGCCCGGAAACACTTTACAGCTTAGTATGACTTACCTATCTGCCCCTCCAGCACCGATCGAGAGCGTGCTTGCTTTGAGACGCCGAGCGGGATCATCTGTGTCTGGCACAGGTGTTTTCCCAGAACGGCTCTTCGGGCCTGCACGAATACGACTCGCTTTCTTGTATATGCGCCAGAAAGGCAAGTTCGTCTCCCAAGTTCGGCCCCAAGTTCGTCTCCCAACTCCCTCGTCATCAGGCCGGGTTCGATATGAGTCCGAATCCTGCCAGGGAATTTGCGTTCATCATTCCTTGTGAGTGAGACTATATAGGCCTCTCTTGTTGAAACATGTACGTCCATCGCATCACATACATCACTCCCTTCGATCACACATTAAGCAATCCTCCGCGGATCAAGGCTTTGGGAGTCCAGCACTTCAATCAACAGTAGCACATTCCACAGCCTAAATGTCCTTTACCTCGTTGTACACCAAGGACCAACTCGCGGTACAAAGGGAACTCTATGAAGCGGTCGACATGCAGTTCTTCGACGCTCTTGAAGCAATATTCAGGAGTCAGGAGTGGCTGTACCAGGATCGCCCCGTTCCACAACGAATGCTCAAGTCTCTCTGCCCCCCGAATCACGTCATAGACCAATGCGTTTGTGCCTTCTGCCCCGGTGTGACGTTTGCCCAACCTGGTCGTGCACTCGAGCATATCCAACAGCATTTTGGATTGCGTCCGTTCCAATGTACAGCACCAGACTGGTAGGTCCTGCTCGCGGTTAGGTTGAGCGATTCCTGAAATTTCCCGCAGTAGGAGGACATTCTTGCGTAATAATGAGCTCAACAATCACTACAACACTCACGCGGCTCCCGGCCATATTCCCTGCCCGAACAACTGGTGAGCCTAACAATGTTTGCTCATATGATCCGGTGACACTCACAGTGGACCGCAGTGGGGTATACTTTTCTAGTGATAAGAATATACAACGCCACCTTGAGGACACTTGCACCCCCCAAGGTTTAGAGTAGGAGCCTCAGATCCGCGGCCTTTCTGGATTGCTACGTATCTCGGCGACATATCTAGGACCTTCCAATTGGACTTCATCATCTATTATCATGCTTATGCTTTGTATCTCCCTTCGTAGGCACCTTGGACATTAATATATTTAGTTGGACTTCGAGTTTGCCAGCCCAAAGCGTCAAACAGCGGGGAAGGCTCTTCTAAAAGCACAGAAATACTATTGGAGAGGAGTAGGCATACGTATGTAATCCCGGTGCAGAGGCGATTATCCAACGAGTCCGGATATCGCCCGGAATCGGGGCAGTACAGGAAGTCCAGGGAAATTTTTTTGCAAGAAGACGTTCAATTCAATTATGGTTCAGTTTGACCTCAAACCCGATAATATTATCGTGGCGGCAACCACATCCCCATAGCGACTTAGCTTCTCGTAATCGACTTCAGCGTATATGTTCAGGTTCCTGGCAGGAATCATGGACCGAAAGGGCGAGATGAACAGAAGGGTGATGGCACCAGAACTCGAAGACGACCCCGATTCGGCATGACCTTGGTCTGCGGGACGGATAACATGCAAACGCCAACCACCCATTTCAAATCCATGCGGAGACGAACTCTTGAATTGCAACCCTCGAGAACCACCGCTCCTAAGTCAGACTTATCTCTGCTCAAATTTGGAGTTGAAGAGGAAGCTTAGCACCGGTGCACGAGAAAAGGAGGAGTTAGAGCGTCCATGTGTGCAGTCTCGCTCCCTCAAACATCTGGATATACCGGTTTCCTGCTGCTGCCACTTAGGCCATAGTGCAGTATGTCCTACATGGGAGTAACACCGTAAAATATGTATTGATCGATAAAGGATATACTGTAAGGGTTAATTGAAGGGGTAGCATAAGAGCCTGGACTCCAGAGTCCATGCTCTGGGCTGGTCGACTGGGAGTTGGTGGAATGCATGCTCGTATCCTTGACGAAGCTCAGGACCCGGACGGTATCTGATCCACTTTCCGACAAACTGACCCTTCCCCCTGCTCGTTACGCTCGCTTTCGTGCGCTTTCGCACCGCGGCAGTAGACACGTCTTGTACCAGTCACCCGCCGAAACCTTTGCAAACTGAACTGTGGCCGAGTTCAAAGCTTTGGATGATTACTCTGTACTCGTGTAACACTGCAACTACTGAATATCCGTACGTTACTTGGACGCCGAGAACGCCGTACATCTACCTGACTGGGATATTGTCCCACCGGAAAGGACAGATACGAGATGCTGTGAGAGGCAAAGGAGATAGTGGTAATGACAGGGGGGATCAGACCAGAGCATTGAAAGGACCGAGTGTTTTGCTACCCTAATGCCCTCTTAGCTATCTTTTCTGGGGATGCACGGCCATCTGATCGAAGGCCAGATACCTCTACGTCGTCTCCCATAACCGATGCACTCAAATCGTCGTCTTTGAATAGGGCTTCTAGGGCAGGGAGGAAATGGCGCATCTTCCAGAACTGTCCCAGTGGCATATGTAAGTGATCAAAGGCGACGGCGACCTCGAGCCCGTTTGCAAACTCCTTGTTGGCATACTCCGAAACCCCAAGAGGGATCTTTGGATATCGAGCAGAAAAGTGAGTCAGGAGGACTTTTTTCGCACCCATTCTGGATCAAATAGTCACTGGTTTGTAAATGAGATAACCAAATGAGGTTATGCGTACCTCTTTGCGATGTCAATCGCCTGGCCGATTGTACTATGTGTCTTTGCTTTTGCCATCTCCTCTTCGTCATCACCCATAGTCGCTTCATGGATGAGAAGTGTTGCACCTCGACCGGCCTCGACCAAGTTTTCGCAGGGCTTGGTGTCGCCAGAATACCTGCCCACAGGTCAGAGGAGGACAACCGGAGACTTGAATACTCACACCACGCTCCAGCCCTCCTGGTGGCCAATTACGATTCCGTAACATCTGACGCCTCTATGATCGACACGGGCCGTCTCTAGCTTGGTCAGGCCAAGAACCTCCTTTACTTCTAACAGCAGGGCCATATCCCTGGAATCATGAAATATCAGCGTTATCACCCTCAGACTCGGACTGCATTATAACTTGCTGTAGCCTTCTTCCTTCTCCTTTTGCCGTTGACGAGATGGTCGCCGACGCTTTATCCTTGAGAAGGGCCATGGCGGCTCCCGTATACTTCATCCGGTCAAAATGTACATTTTCCGCCTGGATCAATCTGACTGCTGACGGATCGCCGATGCCAATGTCTTCCAAATCGTTGTACTCTTGAAGGTACAACCATACGCCGTGATTGCCGATGATATATAGCGGTTCCGCAGGTGGTTGCAACTTGGTCAACCGTGGTTCGCTTCAGTAGTATAGCCATCCGTTTAAACTAAAACCGACCTTGCGTCGTTGCGATAGGAGCATGATGAGCCCAACGTGGTGATCGGCGTGGAGATGCGAGACAAATATAAGTCGAGTCCCTCGAAGGATGTCATAGGCTGAGCCTTCTTCAGTCGAGCTAGCTCCAAAGTGACGGCGCATTTGACCCCATGTCCCTTCACCGCAATCCAAGATAATGTTCCCCCATCCAGGTATTTGGAGAAGAGAACCACTCACTGGGAACCCCCTGGTCAGCGACCCTTCGGAGAATAATTCCAAACAGTCACTCACGGTTTCGATACTTTCCGGGTGCCGCACTCCCAGTTCCCAGAGATGTTATGACCACATCGTCACCTGGTTGTGCAGGGTAACTACCGTCCTCAACAGAGACGGCTTCCTTTGCGATTTCAAAGGCATTGCGTGCTTCTATTCGTTTTGTCTCGTCATTCACCGAGTCGAGTGGGTCCATGTCTGGAAGAAATATCTCTAGAGGTTGTTCTTCCGGCCTTCCTAAGGGGCGAAGAGGGATGAGCTGGTGACTAGCATTGTGGTTCTTCGGAGGCAACCCGGAAACTAAATCATTGTCAGTGAGTGAAAACCCTAAGAATGATTCGATTTACCGGTATTAAGCATTTGTATGGGCTCGGTAGAGAACTTTGGAACCTTGAACAAGGCCGCATCGAGTGCAGCTAGACGCCGGACATGGGCTGCGCTAGCCGTCAAGGTCAGGCTATCCAAGTTGAAGCGGCGATTCCCGACAATATGCTGATAATGTGAGGCTAAGTGTTGAGCTAAAGGTGAATCAGAGCGACACTCACGTGGACTTCATCGCCGAATGATCGCATCCAGGCCAAGTAGCGCGCGTCATCTAGTACACCGTCTCCGATGCGGTGGAAAAAGAAGTGGGGGTGGGCATTATGCTCGCTTAGGACTCTACGGAAAGCTCCAGTTGTTGTGAGCTGAGGGATGAACGTTGTTTCAGGACAGTCAACCACTACAAACCCCTGTGTAGTTGTAAGAGCCAATTATTCGTGACAACTCTGAGGTGACATACAGCTGGTGGTGTGGATGGGCCAAGACACATATCCGGTGTTATGACGCGTCCATTTTTCAGAGTGACGCTCTCTCCCTTGGTAAGTTGTCCCCGTTCTCTGCCTTTTGGCACACCCAATTCGGTAGCTTTCTTGGCATCGAATTTCCCTCGATACATAGGTCCGATCCCGACGTAGCACAAGACCTGCGGGAGAGCCCGATGACGGGAGATCCTCTTGTAGTGTCGATTTGGGTCCCAGTTATCGGGTAAATTAAGGGTCGCTTGAAGTGCAAGAAGGTCGGGGTCCGTGTTGAGCTCAGACCATGGAGTACCAAATAACCGTCGTACCAACAAAGCCTTGAGTTGTTGCTCTTCGTCCTCTCGCAAGGGACGAGACGGGTCCGGGACTTCTTGAGGCTCTTGGGTAGATGTGATGGCCACGCCTTCGCCGCTTAAAAGAGCGGAGAGGTTTTGAAGTGAATCAAGTGCTTGAGGACGCCGCGGTTGTGAATTCATTGCAAGGTCCGGGATCGCGATATTGGAGGCCGAAAATGGACCAGTAGACATGGGCTCTGTCGAGCATAAGAAATTGGAGCGTTTGAGGGGCCGTTCAGGTGACGAGTCTGTGGATAGTTTGCGTTTGAGGGCGACGGGAATACCCCAGCGACGAACTGAATCACCTTGAGGCTCGATAGGAACTGAGTAAACTTTTAAGTTCTCGTCCTCGTAGCAAAGCTCGCTCGTGTCCACAGCGCATTCTCGAGCGCCCACCTGGTAGGTCTCTCTGGGGAGAAGATAAGTCCTTAGGGACATCCGAGTCGATAAAAACTCACGCTTGAACATAAAGTCGCATCGATGCGAGGTAATGAAGCAAGCCGGGAGGTCCATTGATCGCGAGTTTCGTGGTGCCAGTGCCTGCTTTGAGTCCAGTTCCGTTTAGAGTAAGAAGAAGACCTGGAAAGACAGCTCAGTGTATATATATGAACTTGGATTGTTGCCTCGATAGACCCTACCAGGCATGCCATTACAAACCTCAGTGCTGTAACGGCTCAGAAAGACGGAGCGTAATTTGTTGGTGGTAACCTTGCGCTGTATACACGCCCTTGAGAAGCCTTCCGTCACGTTGAAGACATATTTGGCGTTGTCAAAGTTTACAAGAAGAGTAGGGTCTGTGTCGGAGGTTGCGGATGCGAGAACAGTCGCATTCCAAGGAGAGATGCTATTTGTAGAGCCCGTTACATGCTTAAAACCGCTTTTTGACATTGCTGTTGCCCGGCGGACAGGAGAGCGAAGACGAAGCGGAGAAAACTGGATGGGCGCTGCTTTAAACTGGGTGCGCACGTGCAAACTAGTCATCGACTAGGAAATGACTCGAATGGGACGACTGAGTGCGGCGCTAGTTGAGGCGGCCAATTATTTTAAAGTGGTCAGCACAGTCAGGTCTGTCTGATAGCGCCGCTCGAACCATAGGCCGTCCTTGTATGTGCATCTCCAACTTGCACACTGAACATATCGCAGTCTTACTCATTTCCCTTTTATGCGTGGCACCACCGAAATTCAACTGTGTGACATATCACTCAGGGGTAATTTCTCCTTTTGGAAGCCGTCATTTGTTCCCAGCCAAAGTTGACCCAGACGATAACGGCGGCGCGAGTATCTCACAACGACGTGATCCCTGCTCACAGCTGAATCAGTGGCCATGGCTTTGGTAAGGCCTCTCCGTTGTCCCCCGTTACCCTCTATCTATGGCATCTCCGCCAGCCAGAATATTTCCCCAATCTCCCCCATGCTAACTTTGGAGCCATTTCCCCAGGCGCGCCCATCAACACGAGCCACTCGCCTCACCAACGACAATGCAGTCGATCCCGTCGCACCTACCGCACCTTGCAAGCCAGAAAACCCAAATATAGCGGAGGAGGAACACCCAAAGCAAAACCGGCCTCCTAAACGCGTGGCTAAAGCGGGTTCCAAGCTCGAACCGGCGATCGTTCCTTCCAAACGTAAACGCGGCGCTCTGGCCGACATAACAGTACCAAATCAAACTAAGGGAGTGACGAACCTCGGTACAGATTCCGATCCTAAGCATTCGAAACGTCTCACACGACAATTGGCGCTGTCTAGGAACGCGAGCCAGATACGACCTAAATCAGTCAGGCCGAATCCCCCAAAGTCCATGAAGGTCGTGACCAAAACGCATTCTATGACGAAGAAGACCTCTCGTCAAATCACGAGTCAGGAGCAGCTTTCTGTCAAAGATGACGCCACATCAATCCCTGTTAGGAATAATGAGCTCCCCACTCTGTGTTCAATGTCAGGCGTCAACGATGCTACCGATCCGGACCAGCCTTCGCAGGAAAAGGAGGTTACGCCGGAGGAAGGATCGCAAGGGCCCACGCGCAAGCGCAGGAAGCCATCCGAGGAATTCGTTGAAGGCGGACCCACCGGAGATCGATCGGATTTGCGACCGTGTTCAGAAGAACTGATTCGAGCTGAGGACGGCGAGCCCGATGATCTCGACAAAGAAGACACCGTGGATCCATCTATGGAGCCAGAGTACCAGTTTGAGTGTTATCAATACATGCGTGAGCTAGAGGTAAGTGGTCACCACTTCTTCTAAAATTTATCCCATATTAGTGTGTACCATGTAGAACGCCTTGGCAATTAAGGATCAACATACGGAATGGCAGAAGGAAGTTGATGACATTACTCGCGGGGCTTTAATCGACTGGATCATCGCCACTCATCGAGTGGTGAGGATGCTCCCAGAAACCTTGTACCTGGCCGTCAACCTGCTCGATCGCATGCTTTCCGAGAAGCAGTGTTCGCTGTCCAAGCTCCAACTTTTGGGGATTACCTGCCTCCGGATCGCCGCAAAGTACGAAGAAACCTGGTGTCTCGCCATTGACCAATTCGTTAGATTGACAGAAGGTGCCTATACGGCAAAGCAAATAAATAAAGCCGAGAGATACATTCTAGGAACACTGGGCTGGAGCCTTTCATGCCCCGGTCCGATGAGTTGGCTGCGTCGAGCGAGCAAGGCGGAAGGATATGATGCGACTTCAAGGACCGTAGCAAAGTATCTGATGGAGGTAGCTCTGGTACACCCATCTCTATGCGAAGTCAAGTCATCCCTTATCGCAGCCGCCGCTATTTACCTTGCTCGGCTATATCTGAATAGGGGTGAATGGGTAAGTTCGAGCCAAGTCATTTCGTAAGGTGGTGTACGCACGTTCTCACATGTTCTTGTAGACCGCAAGTCTCGCCCATTATTCGGGGTATAAAGAACGTGACCTCATGCTGATTGCCAACGAGATGATTAACTTCCTTCTGAAGCCTATAAAATATCCTCATCTACATGACAAATATGCGTCAAAGAAATATCTCAAAGTATCTGTGGCAATTCGTCAGTGGGCCCTGTATTTCTGGGACGAAGGTGCCGATGCCGACCTCTCAACCTTGAGCGCCGTAGATGAGATCAGGAAGCTGGTGGAGAAAATTTATAACGGAGAGGAAGGGGGTGGTCCTGGCGAACAACTGGCCTGATCCAACGACTGATTCTATCGACTCGATTTGGTCCCCTGCGTCCAACTTGTTCCTGTTATATATGGCCTTGTATTTTTCTGTTCTCCATAATACCCGTCTCGTACCCGCTCGGCTCGAGAGCTCGTTCGGAACGATTGTAGCTTTAGTTCCACATAAGCGGTCTCGCATTATAACTCTGTGAGAAAATACGTAGTGATTTCAGCGGATTATACGATGTACAGTTGCGCCTTCTTCCTGCCGAGCTACCACTGGTCAGCTTTCCGTTCTTTGGCAATGCTCATTCAACGGTTCCTCGTGAAGAGTATACCCGAAGGATGCAGCAGGCCGGGACCCACACGAATATTCGGTTTGGGTGAAAGGATGTCATCATTCCAGGGGCTTGTGCGAGCAGATTTCGTGAAGCGAAGTGAAGGAAAGTACGTTAGATCTATTAGAAATCGAACCTGCACATATATCAGACACACTCGCACCTATTGACAGCTGACTTGTAAAATACACTCACTAGAGAACGTTACACGGCGCAACCTTGAGACACATTGTAAATCACTACTAGAATAATAGTTGTCGGCGAATGGACGTCTCGAGTGAAATAGAGCGAGACAGAGGATTCAGTGCCTCAAGCACTTTGGGGCGCATTGTTCTTGCACGTTTATTCCTTCAAGGGTTGCGATGGGAGTTACGCGGTCCTTGTACACAATCGTGCTACTCAAGGCATCGTAGGACATAGTTTCAAGTAATCGAATTGTAACGTGACATACTGGACAACTTGCTAGACGCGAGGCTGAGAAGTAAGACCAAAAGTGGTATTTCGCGTATCACGAAGTTCAGGAGCGAGTTGCAGCTTGGGATCCTTTAGTGCACTCATTGGTAGGTCAAGATTACCCAGTTTTGGCCCAGTCGCCCGTGTGATGAAATCAGTCCGAACGGGTAACTTAAACTGAGCGAGTCGAAGGACTGAGGCAGATTTGTGAGGGAATGGTAACACGGTGTCTAAACTATGCGTACTTTGCTTTGCTATCTCCTCTCTTATTGGTGCACCCTTCGGACTTTCGAGCTCCATCACCACACGGCCCACAGGAACTCTGCATGAGGATCAGTAATTAAAAAAATTGAATAGTATAGTATTTAAGAGAAAACCACCTTACCGGCAAGCCCAATACTCAAACCCTCCCTTGCCTTTACCCATACGGGTTTCATTGCCCTGTCGGGCAGATTTAGCTTACAGAAGCACGTCCAAAGGATAACCTGCTTACTTTTACGCCAACGGGAATATCAGGGAACACTCTCAGATGTACTTTTGCACCTTTGATGACCTTGATCTTCTGTCGAACCGCTATTTCTGCTGTCTGAAGTTGCTTTGCGGTGATACGCACGCCTGCTCCTTTAGTCCTTAGGCCATAATCCCCAAATGCGAGGACCGTTCCTTTAAGAGAGCCGCCAGTCGGAATCGAGACACGTCCCTTATGTCGACGCGGCCATTTGACGCGCCGTGGTGCAAGGATGGCCCTCCCTCGCGCAAATATTGGTGGAACTGATGGCGCTGAGATTGCCCGAGGTATTGATGAAAGAAATGGCAGCGAACGAAATGAGGGTTGGGTGAGGTTGAAAGGAAACATTTTTGATGGCCGAACAAACAAGCAACCAAACACTGTTGGTGAGCACGCAGAATTTACAGAGCACAGAGACAAACCAATTGGGAGTGAAAGTCTCCCTTAGCAGTCACTCCACCGCAGAAGTAAATTCCGTTCCATTGATGATACAGGCTGGTCCCTCTTCGGCCACAATAATTATTTAATGGTGGATCATCAATATTTCTACCATATACCATATACCATCCCCTTACCCCTTACTTCGTCCTGTAGTCAGGTTCGAAGATCAACGGAGATTGACGAGTCCCTGCCCACATAGGACAAACCTGTGGCCGACGTGCGACAAGAAACTGTATTATACTAAATTTACACCTTCGCCCATTTCACGGGATCATAGATTTCGACTTCGTGTAGCATCGCTCGATCTTGAGGCAATCTGCCTCGGAATTGCTCGTCCAATCTGGTTAAATGGTTAAGTATGAGACGCACAAAGGCACTCTCAGGCCTAGAGCCCGAGATTTTGTTTAATAATGCGCGGTACGAAGTCAAAGCATTGCCTGTAGTCAGGTCGTGAGTTAATCACCTTTCTCTGAAGCTCAAGTCGACATAGACATACCCATGAGCTTTCTGTATCCGCATTTCGAATTTTGACCAAGTCCTCTCTCACCAATCCCCCCACCACGCATCTTTCAAGCCAAAGGCACAGCGATGGGTCCTCGAGCACGCAGGAATAGTCTTCGTTGGCGACAGGCCACCACCTCTCACGATACTGCACATACCTCCCGACCGCACTGACATGCAGCTCCTTTACGTTTCCAAACCTACGCAAAAACTCCCCAAAGTCAATAGAGGATCGACAGTGAAGCGCGTGTACCTCGAGATACGTTATCTGCGAGATGGCAGGTTCGAATGCAGCAAGAATGGACGAGGTATCTTCTTCAGAATTTGGGTTCAGATACAGGCGTAAATGCGTGAGTGCTGGCGTGGAGATATTCATAAGGAGAGCCTGAGACCTCCGAACCGAGTTGGTCCAGAGGTCTCTGAGGTGAGGAAACGTAGTCATCGCCGGGAACGTGAGGGGCCATCCAGTTGTGTTGGAGTGGAAAATATGAAGACGCAGTACCCTGAGGAATGTAAACGGCCGTATCGCATGACATGCAAATTCGATGTCGTATGATGTTATTTGCAGGTGGGTGACGGTTCGGGGGGTGTGCAACGGATAGTGGAATGACGATGAGGAGTGTTTGCCATTGCTTAACGTGACGGTGCGTAGTGTCGGTGTCAGAGGTAGCATATGCGAGGTATCGTATTTCGTATCTTGGTGGCAGTCGAATCCTAGTTCGCGAAGTCTCGGAGTCGGATAGCAGAGGAGGTCCATAACAGGGATGGGTACGTGGTATCCGGAGATATAAAGAGACCTCCATCTCCTCATCACGTCTCCGTGCCTGCCAATGCATTCGAGGAACGCAGGGAGATAATTGGTACGCCACTCCTCGTTTCGATATATGACCTTGACGTCAAGGAGCGCTTTGCGACTGCGTTGCAGTCGACGGCGTGTGTAAGGCACGAGTGATGTGCATTCGTAGACGCGCTGGGTATTATGGGACAGATGAATTTTGCTCCAGAGAACGACATGAGCCACAGCAGCGTCATGCCACCGCCTGCAGACGTAGCTAAGGTGCTCTGGCGTGAATTTCTCCCACGATTCGACATTGTCTACAGCGAGCTTGAATAGTGTCCCGAGGATTTCTGCAGGTAATTGGTATATTGGGGGTTCGTATGCTGAGTCTGAGACTTGCTTTGAAGACATTGCTGGAAGAAGCATTGAAGTCTCACAAGATGGAAGAATGTGGCTCACTTAAGGCTCTTTGACGATGGCGTGTCCAAGTCATCGACCAGTCGAGTCAACCGGGACCGATGGCCGAGGGTCAATAGGCGCCGCAAAGGATAAATTACATCAGGGACGACAATGTGATGGCCGTTTCAATCTTCCTCGTTGAAGTTGTGGTGATTCCGACAATCTCCCGTCCAAACCACGAAATAATCTATGATACAAGTCAGACATAGCCAAACTCTGCATAACCAGCGACGTACCTCCATATCAACTACGTTTGTCTTTCTCAGTGCCACTCTATCTTCCATCACACCCGAATTCAGGCAGTGTTCAAGCAGAAAGTCGATCCTCTAGCACGCCATAATGAACACCGAAGGCGATATACTACCCCAGGCTACGCGATTCGCGTATACCCCGATTTGGTGAAGATGCAGTTCCCTGTTCTTCTTGAACTTCCGCATGGAGTGTTCAAAATCATCGTGAGATGAGCAATTCAACGCCTTCACTTCAAGTTGTCTGATCTGCGTGATCACAGTGGATTTAAACGACCTGAGGATGCGTTCCATTCTTTCTCCTTGATATTTTTCCAACTCAAACGTAAAGGCATGAGTGATGGGCTTGAAGATGTCTTAGAACCGGCAGACGACGTCTTTGCGGAGATCTTTGAGGCAAGGAAACGTGACGAGGCTGGGGTCGCCAGCTAGACATCCGCTAGGGTCGCCATGCTGGACATGATTACGACGGAGATGAATGGACTGAGAATTTTCCACATAGAGGAGTTATCGCAAGCAGGTATCTGCAGGCGGATGATGGTTTCCGAGATGTGAGGGAACCAAACAAATGGACTCGGTGCCAGGGGGAACATTTGTACTAGCGAGTTTGGACATTGAAGACAGGAGATGGGAAGTGTCGTAGTCTATATCTTGCCGACATCTAACATTTGCCATTCGAGGCTGGGGAGTCGGAAACCAGAGGACTAGGAGAGGTTGGGCGCGTCGAAATAGCTAGTAACGGTTCTAGAGGCTTATCGTTGCATCACTTGTCCCTCATCGCCGATGCATACAAGAAATGGTTGGAGGTATTCTTGTTTCCACCGGTGGGTCTCGTACTCAACATTGATATCTAGAAGAGCTCCGCGACTGCGCTCTAGCCTCCTACGTGTGTATGGGACGAGTTATTTGTGCGTACGGTGGCGCAGGAGAGCTTGATTGAGGTCCAAAGGACTCCATACGACACGGCAGCGTCATACCACTGTATACAGGCACGGCTCAGATGTTCAGGCATGTGGACGTCTGGCACATTCGCGCTGTCCAGGGTGACTTTGAATATTGCACCCACCTACCTCTGGCGGAAGTCTGTACACCCGCAGCCCTACGTTGGGAGAGAGACGATGATGGACATTTCTATGGAGAAAAAATGAGACTGGAACCTGAGAGGAAGCCAAGGACCCACGGCTGTAAATGTTAGGGTACAAGGGTAATTGTTTGATGCCTAGGTCAGTTAGCATGGGTGCATGATGACCGAGAGAAGATGGAAAGAAGAGCACCGATGGTGCGTTACATTCCAATACTGCACGAACCTTGCACGACATTATGGCAAGTCTCACACAGAATCCACGCCAGTGGAGATCCCCTCAACTTCGCGTCTGGATTCACAACCGTCGTACCTTACACCCCACTACCTTGTTATCCCCATACCACCCCTCCCGCAGGTCAGTTGCCGCCGCCATCCAGTTTAGTCACCCACTAACCGCCCTCGCCTCATGCACATATGAGGACGTGCAGAACGTCTGCTGGATCAGCCACAAACACCGTCTGCGAAGATTTTCAAACGATATATAACCACTAGTCTTGAAGTTAAACGTAAAATTGAATGGCAAGTGGTTTACCCTATTGATCCTCCGAAAGCCGAGGAGTGGAAGGCTTTTATGATAGGATTAGGGTTTAATCATATACTGTTGATAATTGAATATATTAGCAAGACGAACGGGTGAGGAACTCAGGCTGCAAACCATGAACGATCCCTGCAGGAAAGAATTAGCGAAACAGAGATAGGTATACGTAGCGATGTATGGTGCATACCATAGAATAAAGTCCATACAAGAATAAAGGAGAAGATGTTGTCTGTCCCTGGGTTGATGAGAGGGAACAGTCCACCGTAAACGTATTTATGGGGCGCGGCACGGCACTTGACGATGTATAAGAGAGCAGATGTAATAAGAGTTGTCAACGCGAAGAGAGCGAATCCAGCCCAGTTTTCAAGACCGAGGACACCGGCGACGGCGCCTGCGAAGCAGCTGGAGAGGTATTTGATGTTGAAGAGGGTTGTTACGTTCTGGATGACATGAGGAGGGTATAGTAACTGAGCGGCCTTGTCCTGGGTTGTGCTCGCCATCGACGCTGGTTGAAGAAGCTGAAGTGTTGTTTGGCACACAAACTCACTCTTACGCGTCTCCCGCTCTCAACTTGCACCTACCCATGCCCGTCGAGCTCCCGGTCGCGCCAATTCCAGCAGAGGATCCAGAGCAGAAAAAGAAGAAGCCAGACGGCGATGCCCCAAAGGCCGGCGAGGACAAGTCAAAGCTCGATGAGGAACTCGTAAATCGCGTCACCTAACACTGTTTTACATTTCTAACACTACCTGTACAGTCTGAGGAGGACCAGCAGCTCAAGGGCGAGCTCGAAATGCTCGTAGAACGTCTCCAGGTTCGTCGTCCAGGCGTCCACAGAGGCACTCGCGCTTACCACTGGATCATATCAGGAATCGGACACGACTCTCTA
>Ga0307513_10006430_pt1 | contig 15353 bp, 13 predicted proteins | sample 15_EM_MG_FD_202174 | JGI IMG/M metagenome (GOLD analysis project Ga0307513, IMG submission 202174) | Populus trichocarpa ectomycorrhiza microbial communities from riparian zone in the Pacific Northwest, United States - 15_EM | ecosystem: Host-associated > Plants > Roots > Unclassified | place... | reverse complement strand
GAACGGCGTACCGGTGGCGTCATTCGACAGCCAGCTGAGCGGCACCACCGAGTGCGGCGTCGCGGCGCCGCCGGCGGTGACCTTGACGGTGACCAACACCGGCAACGCGCCGCTCGTGGTCCAGGCCGCGACGGTCGACGGCGGGTTCACCGTCGCGTCGACGCTGCCGCTGACGATCGCCCCCGACAGCGCCGCGACGCTCTCGGTGCTGCCGCCGGCCGCGGTGATCGGCACCGATCGCGGCGGGACCAGCAAGACCGGCACGCTGAGCCTGACCACCAACGAGGCAGGCGGCGCGGCGTCGCACACCGTGGCGCTGACCGCCAACGTGGTCGGCGCGAACCTCGAGCTCACCAACGACGCGGCCGCCCCGATCGAGCAGCTGACGTTCACCGGCTCGTCGAGCTCCGGCTCGGTGTTCTGCCCGGAAGCGCAGACCGTGCAGCTGCGCAACACCGGCAACGCACCGCTGTTCGTGCGGGCGAGCTCGGCGAGCGGATTCGCGTTCGACGGCCCGTTTTCGGGCGCGACGATCGACCCCGCCGCGTTCTTCACCCAGACGATCCGACCGGTCACGACGTCGTCGTGCTCGTTCAGCGAGGCGCTGGGCTACCTCGTGACCGGCGCGATCTGCAGCATGCCGGCTCCGTCGCTGCAGGCCACGTTCAGCATCCCGGGCGCGTCGAGCTGCTTCTGTAGCTGATGGTGGCGTCGCGGCGTCCGATCGTCCTGGTCCCGTACCTGACGCACATCGAGCCCGGCTGCGAGCAGGGCCTGCGCGCGCTCGAGCAGCGCGGCCTCGAGGTCCGGCGCTATCCGTCGACCGCCGCGGTCGATCGCACGCGGTGTGACGCCGCGACCGCCGCGCTGGACCAGGGCTTCGACGAGCTGATCTGGATCGACTCCGACATCCGGTTCGATCCCGACGACGTCGAGCGTCTGCGCGGGCACGACCTGCCGATCGTCGCGGGGGTCTACGCCAAGAAGGGCGTGCAGGATCTCGCGATCCACCTCGAGGACGGCACGACCGAGCTCGCGATGGGCGAGAGCGGCGGTCTGTACGACGTGCGCTATGTCGGCGCCGGCTTTCTGTGCACGCAGCGCCTGGTCTACGAGGACATCCAGCGCACGTTCTCGCTGCCGGTCTGCAACACGCGGTTCGGCGCCCGCACCGTGCCGTACTTCCTGCCGATGGTGATCGCCGACGGCGGGCCGTACTGGTACCTCGGCGAGGACTACGCGTTCTGCGAGCGCGCGCGGCAGTCCGGGCACAAGATCGTCGTCGACACGACGATCCGGCTCGGCCACATCGGCAGCTACACCTACGGCTGGGAGGACGCCGGCCAGACGGTCACGCGGGTGACCTCGGCGACGTTTCGCTTCCACAAGCCGGGCCAGCCGCCGACCTCGGAGTGACGCTTCCGAGCCGTCGTCGCCGGCTCAGGCCTTGCGACCGGCCACCATCCGGTAGCCCGCGAGCAGGACGACCGCGCCGAGGATCGAGGCGATCAAGCCGGCGGGCTCGTTCGGCGTGTACCAGCCGGCGGCGGTGCCGACGTAGTGGGCGATGACCGAGCCGACGATGCCGATGATGATCGTGATGATCACGCCACCCGGATCCTTGCCGGGCATCACCAGCTTTGCGAGGGCGCCAACGACGAGACCGATGATGAGAGTCCAGAGGATGTGCATGAGAGATTCCTTCCTGGCTGAGCCTCTCTGCGTGGCGCGTGCCACGCGCCAAGCGCCTGCGACGGCGCCGCGCATGTCGAGGATGTGGCCGCATCGCTCGTCTGGCCGCCGCGAAGCCGCGCGGCGCGGCGACCGAGCACACCTGGCCGTCATCCGGAGGCACCTGTGCAGATCTCGGCAGCCGCCGGACCGCCACAGCGGCATCTTGCAGTGCCGCGCCAGGTGATCTCGTATTCCGGTTAACTATATAAATATATGGCAGAATACGCCGATCTCCTGCGACAAAGCGCCACGTGGCGCAGCGCGTTATCCGGACCCACATTGCGCGACCTCATGATGCCCTCCAGCCGGATTCAGCAGATCATCGACCACGAGCGCGCGATTCATCGATCTCTCACGCCGTTCGGATTCGCCCTCGTTCTCATCACGGTCTCGCTCCTCGTCCTCGCGCTGCGCTGACGGTTCGCTCGACGGCACCGGCAGCGCTGCCGGATGGCAGCGCGGTTTCATCGACCATCGCGGCCTCCTGACGTTACCTTTAGGACATGTCAGAGGCCGTGCTCAACGTCATCCGCGAGTCACGCGCGATCGCGATCCTGCGCAGCAACGATCACGCGACCGGGCGCGAAGCCCTGGCCGCGGCGGTGCGCGGCGGGTTCCGTGTCCTCGAGGTCACGCTGTCGACCCCGGGCGCGATCGAGATCATCAGCGATCTGTCGCGCGATCCCACGCTGCTGATCGGCGCGGGCACCGTGCTCACGCCGGATCAGGCGCGCGGCGCGGTCCGGGCCGGGGCACGCTTCCTGGTCTCGCCGGTGCTCGACGTCGACGTGATCAGCGAGGCCTCGCGGCTGGGCTGCCTGATCATGCCGGGCTGCGCGACGCCGACGGAGCTGTGGCAGGCGCACCGCGCCGGCGCGCCGCTGCAGAAGCTGTTCCCCGCGCCGGCGAGCGGGCCGGACTGGCTGCGCGCGGTGCTCGCGCCGATGCCGTTTCTGCGCGTGATCCCGACCAGCGGCGTCGAGGCCGACAACGCCGCCGAGTGGCTCGACGCTGGCGCCTTTGCCGTCGGCTGCGTGCGCTCGCTGTTCGCCCCGGACCTGCTCGCCGCGCACGACTGGGACGCGATCGAGGCGCGCGCGCGCTCGATGCTGGCTGCCGTGCTCGACTAGACGCGATCCTCAGGTGTGGGCCGGCGAGAGGTCGGCGAGCAGCAGCTGATCCCACGCCGGCTCGATCGGCGAGATCGCGGCGTGCAACGCGAGCGCGACGCCGGTCGCGCCGGTTAACAGGTCCGCGCCCGGCTCGTACCCGATCACGCCTCCCGCGGGGACGGCGCGCGGAAATCCGGCGATCGGCTCGCTCCGGCGCATCGCCAGCGTGTGCCCGAACCAGGCGTCGGCGGCGCGGGTGAGCCCGTCGTCGCCGGAGGCCTGGGCGAGGCGGTTGAACAGGTGGGCGACGCCGGCGGCGCCGTGGCACAGGCCGGTGTCGATGGCCTGCGACGCCTCGAACGGGCGCGCGGCCATGCCGTGGGCGAGCTCGAGCGCGTCGGCTCGCCAGTCCGCGCGGCCAGTGATCGTCGCCGCCGACATCAGGGCGACCGCGACGCCGAGATCGCCGTAGCACCAGGCGACGCGCGAGGTGGACTCGCCTGTCGTGGGCAGCCACGCGGGGTAGCGCGAGCCGACGCGCGGCTGGGCCACCGAGCGCAGGTAGGCGACCGCGCCGTCGAGCAGCGTGCGGGCGCGCGCCGCGTCGAGGTCGGCCGCGATGTAGCGCGCGAGGATCGCGACGACGCCGGGGATGCCGTGCGCGAGGCCCAGGTTGGTGTAGCCGGCAGGCGCGAGCTCGGCCTGCCAGGGTGGCAGCAGCTCGGGCGGCGTGTGCCACGACAGCCCCGCGGGCGTCCGGCGCGCCAGGCGCTCGAGGTGGCCGAGGATGCCGCGCGCCAGCGGCTCGCTCGATGGCGACGGCTTGCCGTCAGCGATGCGCTGCAGCACTGGCACCGCGATGCCGACGTACCCGCTGATCAGATCGTAGCTCGCCGACGGCGTCTCGATGAAGCGCAGCAGCGAGCGCTCGATCATCTCGCAGGCGAGATCGGCGTCCTCGCCGCCGCTGAGGTGGCCGACCGCGAAGGCCACCCGGGCCGCGCCACCGAACAGGGCGGGGGAGCTGGAGGTCGCGATGCCGGTGACCGCGGCGGCGAGGGCCTGGCCAGCCTCGTCGTCGGGATCGGGCACCGTGTCGTCGGTGGCGGTGTAGATCCGCAGGGTGGCGTAGTCGGCCTCATTCTCGCTGGTGGCCTCGTGAGCGCGCCGCCAGTCGGTGATCTGCGCGACGACGTCGACGATGACCGCGGCGATGGCCGCCCGGCGGTCGGGATCGGTGATCAGGGGCAGCCATCCACGCTCGGTCGTACCGTCCACCACGTGGCTAGCGTAGCGTATCCTGCGCGCGAGCATGACCGTACCTGCACATGCACGTGTCGTAGTGATCGGTGGTGGCGTGATCGGGTGTTCGGTCGCGTACCACCTCGCGCTGCTGGGCTGGACCGATGTGGTCTTGCTCGAGCGCGACAAGCTGACCTCGGGGACCACGTGGCACGCCGCGGGCCTGATGGTCACGTTCGGGTCGACCTCGGAGACCTCGACGGAGATGCGTAAATACACGCGCGATCTGTACGCGCGGCTCGAGGCCGAGACCGGCCAGCACACCGGGCTCAAGCAGTGCGGCTTCATCGAGGTGACCGCCGATCCGGACCGCCTCGAGGAGTACCGCCGGGTCTCGACGTTCAACCGCTACTGCGGGATCGACGTGCAGGAGATCTCGCCCCGCGAGGTCAAGGACCTGTTTCCGCTCGCGCACGTCGACGACCTGCTGGCCGGGTTCTACGTCAAGGACGACGGCCGCGCCGATCCGGTCGGCGTCGCGATGGCGCTCGCCAAGGGCGCGCGGCAGCGCGGCGTGACGATCGTCGAGGGCGTGGCGTGCACCGGCGTGACCCGGCGGCGCGGCGTCGTCACCGGCGTCACCACCACGCAGGGCGACATCGCGGCGGAGTACGTCGTCAACTGCGCCGGGATCTGGGCGCGCCAGCTGGGCGCGCGCTCGGGTGTCAACATCCCGCTGCAGGCCGCGGAGCACTACTACCTCATCACCGAGCGCATCCCGGAGCTGTCGGCGAGCTGGCCGGTGCTCGAGGACCCGGCGTCGTACGGCTACTTCCGCGAGGAGGTCGGCGGCCTGATGATCGGCCTGTTCGAGCCCAAGTGCGCGCCCTGGCAGGTCGGTGGCATCCCCGAGGACTTCTCGTTCGGCGAGATCCAGCCCGACTGGGATCGCATGGGCGGCTACATCGAGACCGCGATGCGGCGCGTGCCGATCTCGATGAACGTCGGGGTCAAGAAGCTGTTCTGCGGGCCCGAGAGCTTCACGCCCGATCTCCAGCCGTGCGTCGGCGAGGCGCCCGAGCTCAAGAACTACTTCGTGGCCGCCGGGCTCAACTCGATCGGCATCCTGACCGGCGGCGGGCTCGGCCGCGTGCTGGCGCACTGGATCGTGAACGGGCGCCCCGACGTCGACGTCACCGGCTTCCACCTCGATCGCCTACACGCGTACCAGGCCAACCCCGAGTACCGCCGGACCCGCACGGTCGAGTCGCTCGGCATGGTCTACAAGTGCCACTACCCGACGTACGTCATGCAGACCGCGCGCGGCGCGAAGCAGTCGCCGATCCACGAGCGGCTGGTCGCGCAGCGCGCCTACTTCAAGGACGTCAGCGGCTGGGAGGGCGCCGACTGGTACGCGCCGCCCGGCGTCGCGCCGGTGGTCGACAAGCTGTCGTGGGGCCGCCAGCCGTGGTTCGACTACTGGGCCGCCGAGCATCGCGCCGCGCGCGAGGGCGTGATTGTCATGGACATGTCGTTCATGTCGAAGTTCCTGGTCCAGGGCCGCGACGCCGGCCGGCTGCTCAACTGGATCAGCGCGAACCAGGTCGACGGCGCACCCGGGCAGATCACGTACACCCAGTGGCTCGACGAGACCGGCCGGCTGCAGGCCGACCTGACCGTGGCCAAGCTCGACGACGAGCGCTACTGGGTCGTCGCGTCGGACACCGTGCATCGCCACGTCCAGACCTGGATGACGTGGCAGTTCGGTGATCACCACGCGTTCGTCGCCGACATGACGTCGGGCTACGGCCAGCTGAACCTCCAGGGCCCGCGGTCGCGCGAGCTGCTGCAGGCGCTGACCACGGCCGACGTCTCGAACGCGGCGCTGCCGTTTCGCGGCGTGCGCGAGATCGACATCGGGTTCGCGCGGGTGTGGTGCATCCGGATCACGTACCTCGGCGAGCTCGGCTACGAGCTCTACATCCCGGCCGAGCAGACCGTGCATGTCTACGATCGGATCGTCGCGGCGGGCGCCGCGCTCGGGCTGGTGCACGCCGGGCTCAAGGCGCTGGCCAGCCTGCGGATGGAGAAGGCGTATCGCGACTACGGCCACGACATCGACAACACCGACACCGTGCTCGAGGCCGGCTTGGGCTTCGCGGTCGATCTCAAGAAGCCGGGCGGCTTCCTCGGCAAGGACGCGGTGGTCGCGCAGAAGGCGCGCGGCGCGCTGAGCAAGCGCCTGGTCCAGGTGTTGATCAGCGACCCCGCGCCGCTGCTGTTTCACGCCGAGGTGATCCGGGTCGACGATCGGCCGTGCGGCTACGTGCGCGCGGCGTCGTACGGCCACACGCTCGGCGGCGCCGTCGGCCTGGCGATGATCGAGGCGGCCGCGCTGCCGGGCGGCGTGATCGATCAGAAGGCGCTCGACGCGGCGCGCTGGGACGTCGAGATCGCCGGCAAGCGCTACCCGGCGAAGCTGTCGCTGCGGCCGCTGTACGATCCGGACAACCTGAAGATCAAAGGCTAGCGCGGCGTCGGCGCACGAGCAGCGCGGCGATGGCGACGCCGAGCCACGACAGCGAACCCGAGCGGGATCCGGTGGCGTTGCAGCCGCCGGGGCCGGCGTCGCCCCTCCGGTGATCCGCGTCGCAGCTCAGGGACACGGTGGTCGGGTTGGACATCAGCATCACGTCAGTCCCCGGCAGGGTGGCCTGGATCTGGACGGTGTGCGGCCCCAGGGCCAAGCCCTCGTCGGCGCGGTCGTCGTCGGACGTGCAGAGGTGGAAGATGTGGAAGGCGTCGCCATCGCCCTTGACGAGTGTCATGGCTGTCTGCATGAGCAAGATGAAGGCCGCACCGCGCGCCGCGGAACGCGAAGTTAGCAAGGCGGCGACGGACCGGAGGGAGAACGCACGACGCGGCTGTCATGGTTCGGGCGCGTTCAGTATTGCTGGTCGGTGAAGCTGAACGCGCGAGCGTGCGCGACGCCACGCACCGCGCACACCGGCGACGGCGTCACGGCGCCTGGCGCGCGAGCTCGGCCTTGAGATCGCGCAGCTTGCGGCGCTGTCGCATCAGCTCGATCCGGTTGAGCGTGTGGACGATCGCCATCACCACGAAGCCGACGAGGGCGACGCCGAGGCTGCGCACCCGGTTGAGCATGGTGACGAACGTGCCGTGGGCGCCGGACGCGCCGAGCAGATCGTAAAGCGCGTAGTTGCCGCCGTCGGCGAGGCCGAGGCCGAGCGGGACGATCGACGCGATCCACGAGATCAGCACGCCGACCGAGAACACGCCGATCACGAGCTGCGGCGTGACCTGCACGCCGACCGCGCTGATCAGCAGCATCGTCGAGCACCAGGTCAGGACGCGCGACGCGACGACCCACAGGATGCCCTTCCACGTGCCCGCGCTGCGGTGCGTGTGGAGCTCGGCGATGTGGCGATCGACCTCCTCGAGCCGGACGCGCCAGTCGTCGCGGCGCGCCGCCGAGATCAGGTGGAGGCGGTGGAGCATGCCGGTCAGGGTCGCCAGCGCGCCGCGCTTGATGATCACGCCGAGCGCGATCATCAGCGGGATCAGGACGGCGAGGCCGATGCCGACGGTGAGCTTGAGCGAGGTCGGCAGGTCGACGAGCAGCAGCGTGATCGGCGTGCCGATCAGCATCGCGGTGACCGAGAAGTACAGCGTGCTGAGGTTGACCAGCACGATCGCCGACAGCATGCGAGCGCGCGGCGCGTGGCTGACCAGCATGGTCAGCTTGGTCGCCTCGCCGAGCGCGCCGAACGGCGTGACGACGTTGACCGCGCGGCCGCTGATCTGCGCGGCGACGACGCGCCAGTACGACACCATGCGGGCCTCGGGGCGCATGAACGTATGGAGCGCGCGGGCGTCGAGCAGGACCGCGGCGACGTCGAGCGCGAGGACGATCGCGAACCACCCGGCGACGTTGTCGATCACCTGCTGGAACCGGGACCAGCCGAGCTTGTGCATCATCCAGACGAGCGCACCACCGCCGAACACCATCATCGCGATGTTGAACAGGTGGCTGACGATGTGCCGCTCGGACGAAGGCTCGGACAAGGAGGCTGCGTTATACACGGGCCGCCGAGCCGGGGGACGTCCGGCCGACGCGGCCGGTCAGAAGTTTGGTCGCTCTTTCTTGTACTTCTCGGTCAGATCCTGGAGGTACGTGGCGAGCGAGATGAGGTGCTTGTCCTTGCTCGCGCGCGAGATGTAGACGAAGTGGACGCCGCTGTCGTCGTCGCCCGGCTCCTTGAGCTGGACGCTGACCCAGCCCTCGTCCTCGTCCTTGGCGCCGGTCTTGCGGTTCGGGATGTCGAGGCCGTCGATCAGATCCCACAGCTTGATGGTCTCGGCGTCGGTCAGGTTGATCGAGCCGAGCTTGTCGGATTGCTCATCGCGCGCGTAGCTGACCCACATCGAGCTGCCGGTGACGCGGATCTGCCAGTCGTCTTGCTCCGGCTTGTTCGAGACGAAGTCGAAGCGCCGGCCGTTGGTCTCGCCGCGGTTGGCGACGCCGACCGGGCGATCGCCGCTGGCGTAGCTACCGCCCGCGCAGGCGGCCAGGACACACGAGATCACGAGGAGGAAACTCCGCACGGCGCGAGCATAGCAGCCACCGCGGCGTGTAGGTTCGGCGCCGTGCCGCTTCGCCTGTTCGACCAGCCGCTCGACGCGCCGATCCGGCTGCGCGCGGGCACGCTGCGCGCGGCGTCGCTCGCGGCGACCTGGACGCGGTTCGCGCCGGCGGCGCGGCCGGCGGGCATCACGCGGATCGCCGAGCTGACCGGGCTCGACACGCTGGGCATCCCGGTGTTCGCGGCGATCCGGCCGATGGGCCGCTCGCTGTCGACCCAGCAGGGCAAGGGCACGACGGCGCTGGCGGCCAAGGTCAGCGCGCTGATGGAGAGCCTCGAGACCTGGAGCGCCGAGCACCTGGCGCTGCCGGTCGTGCGCGGCTCGGCGCGCGCGCTGGGCGATCGCGCGGTCGACGTGCGGAAGCTCGCTCGGCCGCGCGGCAGGCTCGATCGCGACGCGCGCTGGCGCTGGGTCGAGGGCTGGGACCTGGTCGCCGACCGCGCCGTGCTGGTGCCCGAGCAGGCGGTCACGCTCGACACGACCTTTCGCGTCCCACCGGTGTTCGACATCTCGTCGAACGGCCTGGCCTCGGGCAACGGGCTCGCCGAGGCGATCGCGCATGGCCTGTGCGAGGTGATCGAGCGCGACGCCGAGGCCGCGTGGCGGCGGCGCGGCGACGATCGCCGGCTCGTGCTCGACTCGATCGACGATCCGGCGTGCCGCGCGCTGATCGAGCGCATCGCCGGCGCCGGCGCGCGCGTGTTCGTGTGGGACCTCGCCGGCGACGCGGCCGGGATCCCGGTGATCGGCGCGGCGATCATGGAGGACCCCGGCGAGCCGGCGTGGCGAACGCTCGGCTTCTACCAGGGCTTCGGCGCGCACTGGCTGCCCGAGATCGCGATCGCGCGCGCGCTGACCGAGGCGGCGCAGACCCGGGTGACGTACATCGCCGGCGGACGCGACGACTTCTTTCCGTTCGACTACGCGCGCGCGACCGATCCGGCGCTGCTCGCCGCGCTGTGGCAGCGCTTCTCGGCGCCGTGCGACGAGGCGGTCGCGTTCGACGACCTGCCGCGGCGCGACGCGCGCTCGATCGGCGACGCGCTCGCGCACCTCGTCGGGTTGCACCGCCAGGTCATCGCGGTCGACCTCACGCACGCCGCGCTCGGCGTGCCGGTGGTCAAGGTCATCGTGCCGGGGCGCGCGACCGACATCGAGGCGATGGGCTGATGGGCGCGACGCTGGTGTTCGTCGGGCCGACGCTGTCCGCGGCCGAGGTCGCGGCGCGGCGGCCCGGCGCGACGGTGCTGCCGCCGGTCGCGGTCGGCGAGCTGCTGACCCTGGCGCGCCGCCGCGGCGTGGCGCAGATCGCGATCATCGACGGCTACTTCGAGCGCATGGCCGCGGTCTGGCACAAGGAGATCCTGCTCGCGCTCGAGCGCGGCATCGCGGTGTGGGGCGCCGCCAGCATGGGCGCGCTGCGCGCGGCCGAGCTCGCGCCGTTCGGCATGCGTGGGGTCGGCGCGATCTACCGCGACTTCGCGCGCGGCGCGCTGGTCGCCGACGACGAGGTCGCGGTGGCGCACCTGCCGGCGGCCTACGGCTACCGCGCGACCTCCGACGCGCTGGTCAACCTGCGTGACGGCCTGGCGCGCGCGCCGATGCTGAGCCCGCGGACGCGCGCCCGGCTGATCGAGCTCGCCCGCGCGCGGTTCTATCGCGAGCGCAGCTGGGCGCAGCTGATCACCGACGCGCGCGCCGCCGGCCTGCCGCGCCGGCAGGTCGATGGCCTGGCCGCGTGGCCCAAGCCGGATCGCAAGGCGGCGGACGCCCGGCTGCTGCTGCGCCGGCTCGGCAGCCCGCCGGCGCGCGGCCCGGTGATCCGGGTGCCGCGGACCTGGGCGCTGCGTCAGCTGGAGGCCTACCTGGCCGAGCGCAGCGAGGCGCCGGGGAAGCTCGGCTGAGCGGCTCCGTACCATGTGCTAACTTCAAGGCGATGTCGGCGAAATCCAAGGAAGAGCTGAAGCATCTCACCGAGGAGACGACCGATCGGCGCGAGCTCTACCTGCGCGACGGCAAGACGCTGACCGTCGAGCTGGCCGGCAGCGACGAGCTGGTCGAGATCCGCAGCTCGTCGGGCCAGGTCGAGCTGCGCATCAAGCTGACCGAGGAGGGCCCGGTGCTCCAGATGGAGAGCGTGCGGCTCCAGCTCAAGGCCAGCGAGTCGGTCGAGATCGCGTCCAAGCGCATCGAGCTCAGGGCGAGCGAGACGCTGCAGCTCGCCAGCGACAACGAGGTCAAGGTCGACGCCGAGGGCGAGGTCCGCGTCAACGGCAAAATGATCTATCTGAATTGAGTCGTCGAGCGACGGAGTGCGCGGTAGAGCGCACCCGACCGTTTCCGTCCGCTGCGCGGCCCGGGCTTAGTGCCTGTCGAGTGCGCATCGAGACTCAGGTGGATGAGTGGAAATGGGGTTATGGTGAGGGGGCGGTGATACTGTGACGGTCTCGATGGACGTCGGGCATACGGCGCCAACGCTGGGCGGAGGCAGGTTCGAGGTGCGCGGCACGCTGGGTGCCGGTGGCGCGGGTGTGGTCTACCGGGCGTTCGACCGCCAGCTCCAGCGCGAGGTCGCGCTCAAGTTGCTGCGCCAGGCCTCGGGCCGCGATCTGTATCGCTTCAAGAAGGAGTTCCGCGCGCTCGCCGACATCGTGCACCCCAACCTGGTCGCGCTGCACGAGCTGCACGCCGCCGACGGCGAGTGGTACTTCACGATGGAGCTGGTCGAGGGCGTGTCGTTCATCGACTGGGTGCGGCCGTCCAAGCGCGAGGTCGGCCCGAGCCGCACGCGCACCGACATCGCCGCCGCGCCGACCGATCGCGCGCGGCTGCACGGCGCGCTGGTCCAGCTCGCCGACGCGCTGCACGCGCTGCACCGCGCCGGCAAGCTGCACCGCGATCTCAAGCCGTCCAACGTCCTGGTGACGCTGACCGGGCGGCTGGCGCTGCTCGACTTCGGCCTGGTCGCGACGCTCGCCGAAGGCGATCCCGAGCGGCTCGCGGTCGGCACACCGGTCTACATGTCGCCGGAGCAGGCCGCGGATCAGCCGCTCGGCGAGGCCAGCGACTGGTACTCGCTGGGCGCGATGCTCTACGAGGCGCTGGTCGGGCGCCGGCCGTTCGAGGGCGACTCCGAGGAGGTGATGACGCGCAAGCAGACCGAGCAGCCGCCGTCGCCGCGCCAGCTCGACAGCAGCGTGACCCAGGAGATGTCGCGGCTGTGCATGCAGCTGCTCCAGCCGTCGCCCAACGCGCGGCCGACCGGCATCGCGATCCTCGAGGCGCTGGGCGCCGCGCCGTCGGAGGCCACCCGGCAAACCGGACGGAGCTATCCGCCGGCGACGTTCGTCGGGCGCACCGCCGAGCTCGACGTGCTGCGCCGCGCGCTGAGCGATGCCCGGCGCGGCGGCGTCGCGATGCTGGTCAAGGGCCGCAGCGGTATCGGCAAGAGCACGCTGATCCGGCGCTTCCTGCGCACCCTGGGCGACGCGACGTTCATGCTCGAGGGCCGGTGCTTCGAGCGCGAGGCCGTGCCGTTCAAGATGCTCGACGGCGTCGTCGACTCGCTGACCGGCGTGATCGTCGGCCTGCCGATCCAGATCTCCGAGCAGCTCGCGCCGCGCGACCTGGGCTCGCTGGTCCGCCTGTTCCCGGTGCTGCGCCGGGTGCCGAGCTTCGCCGAGCTCGCCGGCGCGCACCCCGTGCCGCCCGATCCGCAGGAGATGCGGCGCCGCGGCTTCCAGGCGCTGCGCGCGCTGCTCGGCCGGCTCGCGCGCATGAAGCCGCTGGTGATCTTCATCGACGACGCGCACTGGGGCGACGCCGACAGCGCGGTGTTCCTCGCCGAGCTGGTGCACTCGGCCGAGCCGGGCACGCTGGTGCTGGTGGCGCACCGCCCCGAGGACTACCTCGGCGTCGTCGCGCAGATCCGGCGGCCGCCCGGCGGCAACGCGCGGCGCGGCGATGTCCGCGAGCTCGAGATCGTCCCGCTGTCCGAGACCGAGGCGATCACGCTGGTCAGTCAGCTCGCCGGCGATCGCGGGCGCACCGCCGACGTCGTCGCCGCGGGCGGCGGCAACCCGCTGGTGCTCACCGAGATGGCGCGCTCGCCGGACATGAAGCCCGGGCTGCGGATCGACGACCTGGTGCGCGAGCGCGCGATCAAGCTATCGCCCGACGCGCAGGCGATGCTCGCCGTCTCGAGCGTCGCCGCGCGGCCGCTGCCGGTCGAGATCGCGGCGCACGCGGCCGGCGTGATCGGCGGCCACGACGAGGCGACCCAGCTCTCGGTCGAGCGCCTCGCGACGCTGCGCCAGGTCGGCGACCAGATGATCCTCCACCCGGCGCACGACTACGTGCGCAACGCGGTGCTGGCGAGCCTCGACGCCGAGGCGCGCGCCGGCTGGCACGAAGCGCTGGCGCGCGCGTTCGAGGCAGTGCAGGGGCCCGAGCAGCTCGACTCGCAGGCCGTGGTCGAGCACTGGCTCGCCGCCGGCCACCCGGCCAACGCCGCGCACCACGCGGTGTCGGCCGCGCTGCGCGTCGAGGAGGCGTTCGCGTTCCGCCGCGCCGCCGAGCTCTACGAGATCGCGCTGGCCTACGGTCCGTGGGACGCCGCCGGTCAGCGCGACCTGCTCCGGCGCAAGGCCCACGCCCTGCAGTGCGCGGGGCAGCTCGACGAGGCTGCCCAGGTCTACGCGCACGCCGCGCAGCTCCTGCAGGACGGCGACGCGATCGATCTCGAGCGCCTGCACGTCGAGGTGCTGCTGCGCCGCGGCCGGCTCGAAGAGGCGCTGCCGGCGGCCGAGCAGCTGCTCGCCAAGGTCGGCATCCGCATCCCGCTCGCCGGCCGGACGTCGCGCACGCGGCTCGCGACGCAGTGGCTGCAGGTCAAGCTGCGCGGCCTCGACTTCGTCGAGCGCGACGCCGCGGCGATCCCCGCGCACGATCTGCTGACGATCGACGTGCTGTACTCGATCTCGTCGAGCCTGGCGTTCGCCGATCCGGCGCTCGGCCGCGTCGTGCAGTCCGAGCTGGTGCGCGCGGCGCTCGACGCCGGCGAGCCGGTCCGCGTGTGCCTCGCGCTCGCCCAGGAGGTCTGCTACGCGGCGGCCGGCGGTAGCCGCAACCGCGCGGTCGTCGAGTCCGTGGCGACCCGGCTGCAGGCGGTCGCGCACAAGGTCGCGTACCCGCACATCACGGGTCTGGCCGACGCGGCGATGGGGATCGCGGCCCACATGAGCGGCCGGTGGGCCGACGCGCGCGGCCACCTCGAGGCCGGGCTGGCGACGCTGCGCGATCACGGCGCCGGCGTGCGCTGGGAGATCGACATCGGCGACACGTTCTGGCTCGCGACGCTGTTCTACCTCGGTGAGTGGCGCGAGATGGCGCGGCTGACCCAGCTGCTGCTGCGCGAGGCCAGCGACCGCGGCGACATCGTGGCGCAGCAGGGGCTGCGCACCGGCCGCTGTAACCTCGCGTGGCTGCTGCTCAACCGCCCCGACGAGGCGCAGGCCCAGCTCGCGACCGCGACCCAGACGCTCGGCGAGCGCTTCCACCTGCCGCACGTCCAGGCGGTGGTCGCGCAGGTCAACATCGACCTCTACACCGGCGCGACCGGCGCCGCGTCGCGCCGCTTGCTCGAGGCGTGGCCGAGCATCGAGCAGGTCGGCGTCACCCGGCTGCAGCAGCCGCGCATCGAGCTCCAGCTGCTGCGGGCGCGCACCCTGCTGGCCGACACCAGCCACGGCGATCGCCTGCGCGGCGCGCGCCAGATCGCCGACGAGCTGCTCAAGGAAGGCGCGAGCTGGGCGTCGGGGCTGGGCCACCTGGTGCGCGCGGCGGTGCTGGCGTGGAGCCGCGACGAGGACGGCGCGATGGGCGAGCTCGTGCTGGCGGAGGACGACCTGGTCGCTGCCGGCATGGTCGGCCTGCTGCACATCGCCCGGCTGCGCCGCGCCGAGCTCGAAGGCGGTGCGGGTGGGACAGCGCGCGCGGCGGCGGCGCGCGACCAGCTGCGCGATCTCGGCGCCGTCGACCCCGACCGCGTCGCCGCCCACATGTTGCCCTGGCCGGCGTGACGCCGCGGCGGCGTGCGACCCCCGGCGGCGGACGAATGATGTACGCTGGCGGCGCTCGGTCCGGTGATCCGAGCCGGGTCGTTCGACGTACCTACTGTGACGGCGTTATTTCCGCCGGATGAGGCATCAGCCAGTGTCAGACATCGCTCAGCACATCGCGGTCTCGCAAAAAGTTCAGTTCGAAGACCTCGACTGGAACACGGCACGCAAGGTCGGGTTGACGCGCCAGGAGATCGAGACGCTCGCATACTTCGCCGACGTCGAGAGCCAGACCGTGTACTACTTCCTCGAGGTCGCCAAGCTCGAGGTCGTGCGCGATCCCGAGCTGTTGACGTTCCTCACGATGTGGAACTACGAGGAGTACTTCCATTCGTACGCGCTGACCCGGCTGCTGACCGAGTGCGGCGTGCCGGTCGAGGACGCGACCGAGCGCTCGACGAAGATCCGGGCCGGCGCGCGGTTCAAGGCCAAGTTCGAGGACTACACGCAGACCGCGATCGCCAAGCTGATGCCCAAGACG
>Ga0307513_10006429_pt1 | contig 15353 bp, 22 predicted proteins | sample 15_EM_MG_FD_202174 | JGI IMG/M metagenome (GOLD analysis project Ga0307513, IMG submission 202174) | Populus trichocarpa ectomycorrhiza microbial communities from riparian zone in the Pacific Northwest, United States - 15_EM | ecosystem: Host-associated > Plants > Roots > Unclassified | place... | reverse complement strand
TCGCATTCTAGGAGATTGCATGAGAAGTGACAGTGAGCCAGATCAAGGAGGGAAAGGTACCTGGCAGTTTACAAGTGAACGGTCGCTCGCCCGTGTGAGATCGAATATGGCCAATGAGGGCAAATCGAGATGTCCGAGTAACTCCATAGAGATTACAACCTTCCCACATGCACCGGTAAGTCGATTTACTGGTCCCTACATGTGCTACAGTGCTCGTGAGCTGATGCGGATCGAGGGTGGACGCCAACTACCGACCGCTATGGATATGGTTAACGAGTTCCTCAAGCCTACGGAATGTTAAGCCGCATTCGTGCCAGCCACAGGTCGACTGGGGTGGGTTCTCCTCTTCCTGGGCTTGAGCTCCCTGCAAGTCAGGATGAATATAGCGAGTAAGAGCTTCGTCTTCGGAGTCTTCGTCCTCAGGTAGTGGTTTGATATTCTGTTCCGGTGTCCCCAGTGGCGATGGCAGGGCCATTTTAGTATCGAGTGAGTCGTGGTTGGGTCGAAGAGGTTTGCCTTTTGCTCTTAGCCTCACTTTCCCATGCTGGCGCCTATTCCCTGGAGACCGTTATCAAACACAAGGAACGTAATTTTAACGCGTGGATTTACTAGCAGCAGAGCCGCGCTGTCAGGTCATAACAAAGTCTGGGTTCCACGAATTCACATCGCAGAGCGCGTTTTGACTCGTATAAACCACAGTGGAGTAAAATAAGACATACCAAGGCCATTCAAGATGCAAAGAAGAACAGTATTTATAACAAAATGGCCAAGGCACGCCCTTTCCTTGGGCAGCAAACCAATTTCTCACCTGCAAAGTATAGGGCGTCACTGTAGCCGCACGCGGTTGGTCTCTACTGCTTAGTGTCATAGTTGTTACTGACATGATTCTATTTAGTTGGTGGGAGTCTTGACCCAGCGTTGAATCCCGCTCTTGCAGTCGCATTGAAGAAAGCAAATAAAGCCAGGGTACCTAAGGACAACATTGAGCGTGCGCTGGCAAAGGTAAGGCCTAATACTGTGATGTGACGTAGTTTCTCAAGAGGCGGCAGGCGGATCAGAACTCTGAAGAAAAGGACAATGGGCAGGAACTCGTCTACGAGATCATGACGTCCTCAAAAGTCGGTATCATGTGGTGCGTAGGTTGTATATTCTCCTGCATTTATGCTTCTGAAGTGTTCCAGCGAGTGCTATACAGACAACCCGACCCGAACCAGACATTCCCTACGGGCAATAATTAATGACTACAAGTGTGTCATGACATCTACTCCACCATAAATCGACAACTAAAGAGTTCCTCGCCCTAGTGCTCGTTTTACCGCTACGGCATTCCTTTTTCAGCGGAAGGGTATTATTCAAATTGCGCTTCCAGTTGATATGTCATTCGATGATCTATGGGAAACGGCAGTTGAAGGAGGTGCCGAAGACGTCTCGCAAATGCAAGAGTCCGAGGAGGTTGACGTTGGTCCATTCCATTTGCCCCAAGGATGACATTCACCAAGAGGCTGCCTTCAGGTTATCGTGCCTCCGGAACAACTGAACTCACTAACAACGGTGCTTTCGTCCCCTCCGCATTCATATGTGTTGACGGAGAGCGAGATTCGCTTTTTACCCACAGAGGATGCCGCGTTCGTCGCGAATAGCTTGACAGACGAAGAGCGAGAGTCCTTAGAAAACCTAATAGAAGCATTAGAGAGTGATAGTGATGTAGTCAAAGCGTGGACTGGTATAGACTGACATTTCTGAGAATCTCGAAACTGCGATCATTACGTGGGCAGCGGGCACTTCGACAATAGGTCGCCCCCGTGACTTGCGAGCAGCTGTTACACGTTGATTCGATCATTCGATGACGGACACCTTGCATACTTGCTTAGCGTGATTGTGGGATTGGGCAGGTGTATAGTGATGTGATGGGAAGCTCTATTATTAACACGGGGATAGCGCCATACACTCAGTGCTACACCACACACCCAGCCCCATCTGCCCACAACCTTGCTCCTCTCCCTCACGTTCAAATCGTTCCTGTCGACGAGCATTGTTATAGAATCAAGCATCCAGGCGTGCACAATCCATGGCTCATCGGCCCGCTCCTATCCCCACTCAATTTCAAGATGTCGTCGAGGACGTCATAAAGAGGGCTAGGGGGGAGCACGAATCGGAGGCACACAAAGTATGCGTAGCCACCTCTTCCCTAGTTCCTCACTCTTACTCGTTCCCAGATTTACCGCAACGCCCCGGGCCACCGGGTACACGGACGTGTCCCTGATACGACCAGCCCTGCTGAGGAAACAGTCCCCGGTATCGTTCACCCAGGCTCCACTGGTGTCATCTATTGCAGCGATCGGTATGTAATTTATCCATGTTGTGCCAGACATACCCAGGGTGGACTAAGCCCCCTGTTACAGTGCTATTGCAAACGGCTTCTCTTATGTTGATATCCATGTCTGGAGTAACCTTGGGCAAGGAGCGCCAGAAGTTGGAAATATCCCCGGCTCTGCTCCGCGCCCTCAGTCCATCTCTTTTGATACGGTCAACAACGAATACGCGCCTACTACTGGCGTCAGAGGTGGGATTTGAACTATATCTCTGGTCTTTCCACATCATAATACGGTTTTGGACTTCAGTCTTGCGTGAGGCAGTTGCAAATCTCTACAATGTCACTTATCGCCGAGAGAGGAAGAGCAAGTATACTGCTGAGAATGTTTGTATTGTACCAGGAGGTCGGGCAGGGCTGTCCCGTGTCGCTGCTGTTGTGGGAGATGTGTGAGTAACTGGAGGGACCCTGAGTGGCCGAGTTTCTGGCTGTACTACTAATAACCCTACAGTTACTTAGGCTTCCAAATACCGGATTACACCGCTTACTCCCAGTCCCTCGAAGTATTCCGGAGACTCGTTCCTATTCCGACTGCGTACGATATGTCTCCTGTCCATTGAGGCTCGCACCGCTTACTTCATTCTCAGGCTTGAGGCAGAGAACGGATATCAGTTTGATATAGTTCAGACCAAAGTCTGTTCCTGTCGGTTCCTTCCATTCTCAGAACTGACACAATTTTCCAGAAAGATATAGCCAACCAAGGTCTAACTGTCATTCTTGCTTCGAATCCTCGTAACCCGACCGGCCAATGCATCAAAGGCGACGACTTAAAGGAGCTGGTCGAGCTTCACAAGCTTGGGCCCGCTGTCATCCTGGATGAGTTCTATTCTTGGTACATCTACCACGAGAAGGAAGAGGATTTGGGCACTTCAATCTCAGCAGCGGGCTATATTGATGGTGAGGCCCACCTTCTGGTGCTTCGAGCCGTACACTGACGTGGGCCAGATGTCAATGAGGACTCAGTTATCTTGATTGACGGCCTTACTAAGAACTTCAGGTATGCGGGATCGTGCCCATCGGTGATGGTGTCAATCTAAATATTTTCAGACTGCCGGGATGGCGTGTGTGCTGGTAAGTGAACTGGAGATGGGCACCTATCCACTGTGCTGATTAGGTATGCAGGGTTATTGGACCTAAAAACCTTATCACCGCTCTCTCGCAATCCGGTTCATTCCTGGACGGCGGAGCCAATCACCCGTGCGTGGTCTCTGGTGGTCAAACCTGGCCTCACACTCCTTCAGGTTGCAAGTGGCCGCGGTGCCTCTCCTTGACCCTGAATATGTGAAAATTGAAAAGGTGAGGCCCCTCTTTTCTGAGTGATCAAGGTATAAACTTTTCTTTGTAGCTCGCCCTCCAGCGTCACTTCAAAGGCAAGCGAGACTATGTACTCAAGCGCCTCGAAGAGCTTGGCCTCAAAGTGCGCCACCCGCCTACCAGCACGTTCTACATCTGGCTTGACCTTGCTGGTCTACCTGAGCCACTCAGCAATGGTCTAACATTCTTCGAAGAGCTACTCAAGGAGAAGACTATTGTGGTTCCGGGTGCGTGATGACAAGGTAGAAAAGGTCGCTGTGACGTTTATTTATCCCACAGGCATATTCTTCGACATCAATCCATCTCACCGACGAGACCTGTTCAAGTCTCCCTGTCACCATTTCGTGCGCATCTCGTTTGGCCCACCAATGGAGGATTTAGTCAAGGGTTTGGACGGTATCGAAAGGGTCTTGAAGAGAGCCAAGGAAGAGGGGGTGGCGGGCTTTGGCAAGGACTACGAGAAGGCTCCCGTCATGTAATGTGTATAGAGAAATTAAGCGAGAAATTATGAGGTCTCGTGCACCTCACGTTCGTTTTTGTGGCAGGCTCCGGAACTTGTCCACTACCACTCGGGATGGCAAGAGAGACATCACCACCACCGAACGAAGGAAGCAGCACCCCTAAATGGCGAAACCTGTTCAACAATCAGAAGTGGAATACGCGCCATCCAAAAGTTGATTTGTTATACGAAAAGGATTTGAGTGCCAACACGCTTCTTAACCTTTTACGAAAGGGAAATGGCGAGCCTATAGCTATCTCCTACGGCTATGTGCCGTGTACCAGAGATACCCTCCTCAAATCCAAGGATGCTTGTCTCCTCGCCGCAATCGCCATCTCTTGTGCTGACCGGGTACTCTGCATCGAGCTAGACTACTCCGGGGAAATAGAGCATACCATACTGAGTCCCCACCTCTTCAACGAGGAGATCGCCTTGGTTGGCATCGACCTCAACCGCCTCGTCCTAGGCCTCTATCACTGTTACGGACTGGAGGCTCGTGTTGTCGACCTTCTCTCCCTTAGCCCCCAACCACCAGACTACACCGAGCCGTCCCTTTATGTATTATGTGAACGGTATCGTGAACTCGATGAGGATGTGGTGGTTGCGCTTTTCAACGACTTCGCCTTCGATGGCACGAACCGGAGCATTCAGAACCTTGTTGAACGTGCTTGGGTCGTACGAGCTCTCTACAGCAACGTGGATGCTCTTCATTCTGACCTGGAAGGTCTGCCCATGACGGAACTCGGATACCTCACGCACGAAGTGAGCTTATTCCTCTTGCCTCATCTGCAGAAATTTGAAGAGAACCAAGGAACGCTTAACTTTAGCCCAACTCGTCCTCAATGTGGATCGATTACAAGCCCAACAACCAGATTACACTGAACATCGCGTGGAAGGCCGTATTGACGGCACCACCGTTGTATTGAAATCCCAGGAGTTCAGTAGCAGGGTTAGATCAGGCCACAATAGAACAAAGGTAGGGTACTGCTATGGTCACCTGCCTCATTTAATGTTTTTGGTATACTAGATTATGGAATTCACCCTTGAAGACGGCACTCGCATAAAAGCTGAACTTAAGAGCAGGGGCGTTCGTGGGCGAGACGCAGAGCCGGAGATACTAGCGGAGAACGGTATGGATATCGAGATGGCGGACGCAGGGTTAGTGCAAGCCGCCAAAACACTCGGCAAGCAAGATCCGACCAGCCTTGAAGGCCAAAGAACACGCCACATATACGAACTTCTTCAAGGGAAACTCCATTTCAGCCACAATCATGCACTCTACCGTTTATTCAGCCAAAGTTACACTCGTTATCCCGAAAGCGCTGCTGTTCAGCCCTCGTCACAAGAACTATCCTATGGGTATATGGCATCCCTTAATAGCTCACAGCAGGCGGCGGTTCGTAGCCTTCTTGCCAAGAGCGAGGACCTGCAAGTGTCGTTGATTCATGGACCTCCAGGTACTGAGTAAAAGTCAACTCAAAACCGGTTGTTTGACACGTTCTAGGAACCGGAAAGACGTCAGTGCTGGTTGCCCAAACCGAAAAATTATTGGAACTATTCCCAGACTCTGCAGTGTGGCTGGTAGCGCAGTCAAATGTAGCGGTTAAGAATATTGCCGAAAAGCTTCTCAAAGCGAAGATAGCCGAAGGACAGTGGAAGATCATTGTCTCCGATGAGTTCCACAATAACTGGTGTGATTTACTCGGCTTGGTCGTGATCTATCACTTACTATTTTCACAGGCATGAAGAGATGTATGTCCCGATGAAGAAGAACGGGACAATTCTCACTTCGAAGGGTTTGAGATCGAAGCGACTCAATGGCAAGATACGTGAGACGTTTGCGGGCATCAAGGTTATCCTGTGCACTCTTGCAATGCTTACTGGCCGTTATATGTGCACTCCCGACGAGCCCGGGTCACACGAGCCCGGGTTACACGAGCCCGGGTTACACGAGCTTCTCCCTCCACACTCGCTAATTGTCGATGAAGCCAGTCAGATAACAATGAGCGACTTCTTACCATCTATGTGCTTACTAGGTGGACATATTCAGCGGCTTGGCTTCGTAGGCGATCCTAAACAGCGTGAGTCCCACACGTGATCGTTGGAGTGACCCTCACAATTCCTTACTAGTCGCGCCGTACGGCTCCGACGAGACGCCTGGTTTGCAAAGCATCTTTGAAGCTGTCAAGGAACGGCCATGCATCGCCGATAAGAAGGTTCTCCTCAATATTACATGTCTGTGAATTGCTTCGAGTTGGTGCAAGCGTTGACACTCCCTAGATCGTCTACCCTTGCACTTGGCCCATGCAATTAGCAGCCATGTCTACAGCCATACCCTGTTCGATCGCTTTGCCTCAGACGAAGAACAGCGCTACACTACAGTTCGTTTTATCAATGTCGCTGACAGTGAAGAGGAGCGAGTTGGAACGAGCTACACTGTATGCTATTTTCTAGTCATATTAGGTCCTCGATTGATGGTACGATTCACAGAATCCTGCCGAGGCGGAAGTTTGCTTGGAGATTGCAAAGTTGCTGAGTGGAAAGGAATTCAAGATTATCACCCCATACAACGGACAAACGACCTTGATCGACAAGAAACTCAAAGAGGACCAGGACTTACCAATGGAGGAACGAGAGGACAAATGCAACAACGTGGATTCTTTCCAAGGCGAGAGCCGGTTGAACACCTCGCCCTATCTTCCCCAGCTTACCCTTTGACTAGGAAACGAAGCAGATTTCATAATCATTTCTATCACACGCTCAAAAGGGCTGGGGTTCTTGGAGAATCGTAGGCGCACAAACGTGATGCTCACACGGTGCAAGCGCGCGATGTTTATTGTCACTAACCGGAAGTTCCTCTTGGAGAAGGCGTGGTATACGCTCGTAGGGTCAATCGCTGCGGAGTGGTCGGGAGGAATGAAGCCTTATGGTTGGATCGAGTCGACCCATTTGGACAAACTGGAGATAGAAAATCTTTGATTTCTGTTTTGTTTTTGTGCGATCCTCGCATTGGGGGTCACTTTTTGGAGAATTTAAGACTAGTCGGCCCTACTCTTCTGGAGTAATGTTGCCTAAAACGAGAAACAGTATCTGTTATTAAATTGAATCATAATCGCGCTTGTTCTTCTCTAGATTGTATTGGTCTATTCTCTTCTTCTATCGCGGTTAGACAAACATCCCGCATCTCCAGCAGTGCTCGTGCAAGATGTTGCTTAAATCTTTCGGTTGAAGTGAGTTGACTACTCCGCTTTGATTCTATGCCAAACTTAAGAATATTTGCACCAGCCAAATCTGTGGAAGTTGTTAGTTACTGAAGAGTTCGGCGGGCAGGCTTACAGTTGATCCCATATCCATCTAAATATGGACTCCCAAAGCTATTGGATTGTCAGTGGTTGCACAGAGAACGAACAGGACAGCATACCCTGTGCCGATGAACCGGTCCCCGGCGCTTAGCCCGCTGGTGCTCAGAAGCCATTCTTGAGAAAAGCCATATAGCTTATCTTCGAAGAGGGGCGAGGACTCCCCCTCTTTCATGACTAATCGTAAGCCCATGAGGTGACGATCAACTCCACGTCCCAAGGAAGCCTCCCGAGTATAGTTGTTGTGAACTTTCACAGCCTCATTTAGCAATCTTCGTCGTTGTGTGGCCTATGGGCAGTTAGAAAACGCGCAGAGCATGGAGAATGAAAACACACCGATCCAAGATTATGCACCATGGCTTCTACGAATGCCACACTCTCTTTACTCAATGACCGGATCACTTCAGTACGACCATGTAGGAACAGCCGAGTCGAGGCTGTCTCGTAAACTGCGGTGGGGTGACCGCGATCCTTAAGAAAGGCGAGCTGGAGGGCCATTTGAATATACGCATCGGGTGATAGTTTGGCTGTATGATATAAAAATGGGGTCAAGGAGAGTGCCTTTCATCCACTCACCCACTTGTCTCATCCAGTCCACCCCGTAATCCTCAAACCACAGGACACTATCGTTAGAATCCTGTATCGAAAGCTTGACCTCCTCCTGGACTCTTTGACACGCCTTTAGGATAGCATCATCAACATCCCACCCAAGGTGACTCCATCCACTGGCGTCGGACGTTGGGCTTTGTGAGAGAAATGTAGGGTCCATGTCGACACCGACCGTAAAGTCTCCAAGGATACTCGGGATCAGGGCATCACAAGGAGAGTGTTCCCCCATCATTCCAAGTCGAGTGTTGGGTTCTATTGAGAATGAGATCGTCTTGTCGAACCATCGGTTTCGACCCATGCGGCCGTACGCGGTATTGTGAAGGTGGGCATCCCTACGTCTATGGAGACTAGACGCAGAAAAAGACACGGGCGTAGGACAGTCGAGTGAGAGTACAAAGAGAGACGAGTCTATTTTCTCCAGAGTCGAATGATTCCGGGGTGATAAATCCAATAAATATTGGCGCATCTAGGGGGAACCTTGAATTCCACACATAAAAATAGGTATATATTCTAACCTTTGCCCATGCCTCCCGATTGTCAGCGGTTAAGAGGGACACCGGAGGAGCTGGCCCTCTCTTTTGGGCGTCCACGACGCAGCTTTGCATTCGGCCCAGGACCTGGGCAGGTGGTAGAGGAGCTTGGTTTTCACCATAGACGTCTATTGAATATAAATGCTCTTGAATGAATAGCACAATGTGATTTGCTTGTGTCTGACGGACTTCGTCACATCCGGCCATGGGGATGCGAGTCGAGTTAAACATTCTTAATAGAGCTGAATATAACTCAATTAAATGGGATGGCTCAAAGGTCGCTCACCGCTGATAGTGGGACATGCAGAGTGGACCTCCTCGTGTGGTGTCGGGAGGGATCTCTTCACTGAGAATGATGAGTATAAGAGCCATATACAAGAGATGGGCATACCGATCCAGGAGTTGTTTGAAAGTAAGAGCCCGGTAACAAATCCAAGCCGCCCTCCGCATTTGCCAGATGTTCAAGCCAGCAGAATCATTTCTTCGTACCTCCTGAGGCACAACCTCATCATCTTGAAGTGCCAACCACCAGTTTGAATTTATGATCAAGGGGGTACGCCATTCTAGGTATGCCTTCCTCAGCCAAAAATGATCGTCAAGCCAGTTAAAAGGCGCGGTGCGATCGAGTTCTACGGAGATCTCATAAGCAAGAAGCCCTCGAGCCTGTAACTACAAAAGATTGTACCCACCCAACAACCGTTGCTGGCATGTCGATCCTAGACCGTGCTCAAAGTCTTGTGCCCACGCGACGCGTTTAGCGTGTGCAGAATCAACGGAATGACCTTCTTTTTCTGCGGATTGTGCGAGGAAAGGCTCAAGACTACGCAAATACTTGCGTAAAGTCTCACTAAGAGGCGGAACGGGCAGTCGCGGTAGCTGCTTCTGGTTGTAGAACGTGGGACGCGACAGTTGCGCCTGGGAATGTAATAAAGCGAACATAGAAGATAGTGGGGGATTTCTTCTTATTTTTGTAGACGTCCAAGATAACATGAACGGGTCTTTGCCACCCCAGCCTCCGAACGTGATTCCCACCCTTCCTCGACTCGACACTGGCCTCTCGCACGACAACGACGACAATGCTCGCTATCCGTGCAGTTGGCCTCCGCTATGCCCCCCTGACTCCTCGTCTCATTCAGCGTTCTGGTATGCACAGAAATTCATTCCCCCAAGGGTCTGGCTCACCTCTATTGCTCGATCTCAGCCATTCGCGGCGTCAAAACCGAAAGCCTGACGTTTAAAGATGCCCAAGCAATTCTAAACAAGCAACGGCTGCATCGCCCGTCTAGCCCGCACTTTACCATATACAAACCTCAAATTCCCTGGATTCTCAGTATCACTACTCGTGTTACTGGTGTCAGCCTCAGCGTCGGTATGCTGTGTCAGAGTTACTTGGTGTGATGTCAAAGCTCATTTGTCCCCTGGAGGCTTGTATGGCTTCTTCTTGGCCTACCTGGCGTCACCAGTCTTTGGTTGGCACCTCGACACTGCACATGTCGTGGACTTCGTCCATCAAATGCCTGACTGGGTCCAGTACGCAGGAAAAACAATTGTTGCAGCCCCGTTTGCGTTCCATTCCCTCAACGGAGTACGCCACCTAGTTTGGGATTTAACCAAGGGTATGCTGTATTCTACTTTCGTCTGGTGGCTCCTTTTTCCCTTACGCGCCCTGTAGGACTCTCCAACCGCGCCGTCATTCGCGGTGGATGGGCAGTTGTTGGTGGGACCGTCATCTCGACGATTGCTCTGGCCCTCCTCTAATCGATGTTATTTATTCTTCCGGAGTAAAGTATATTTGTGACACGCTTATTGGCTCCTCGTTGCCCGCCCTTGAGCATCGCTTACTCGGATCCCTCAACGAGGATACAAATGTTCTAAAAGTTTAGCTACCGTTCCTATATACGCTTACACCCACGTTCGAAGTTATCACCGTTCCGTGGTAGCTTTTAAGCACCTTCATTCGTTCCGATCCTAACTTCCTGACTTCTTGTGAATTTATTCAAAGATTAACTTCGACCCCAGTCCCTACTGGTATGTCAAGAAGAATGTACTCCCTTGGTGACTCCGTCTATATCGTCATATCTAGAAGGAGGCGTCACTATGGATGAGGCACTCCTACACGCAGCCTATTGCCCTTACAGACCCTACTGGTGCGAGAACGAATATCCTAATCTGACTGCGTCATGGTTTTGTTACAGCTTTGTTACAGAACAAACTGCGCCGTTTCGGGTCCCGCGGCTGGATATATTTCCGTAACATGAAACAACCACGGAAGCTCGATCCCGAGATGCGATGCCATACAGTCATACATTACGCAGGTGCAATGAGTACCGCGTTAGCTTACCGAACCGTCGGTGCCAACGAATGTGTAAACAAGCGTCCATTCCTCCGGTTCCACTTTACAATCTACAACAACTTACAACGGCAAAAACCAACGGCAAAAACCTACAACATGGTCTCCAGACTCTCGCTTGCAACATTCTTACTGTTTGCAGGGTCTCTTCGAGGGCCACAAATAGCCCTGGCACAAGAGACCGGAAGTTACGAATTCGCTGGGGACTTGACCAAACCTTATCAACCGGCTGGAGGCGTAGGCGTCAATGCCACCGATCCCCCACCGGTGTATGCGCCGCTCAGCAATTTTGACTTCCAGAGCTTGGTGCATACCATATCCTCTACGTCGTCATTCACACTACTTATGAACTTTAGAACCTCGCACTGAACCAAGAATGGATTGAGCTTGACTACCATGGGCTGGCGGTTTTCTCCGAAGAAGAATTGAAGGCTTGGAACGTCACCGCCGAGGATCGTTACCTCATACAATTTATGTAAGTTTGTTTTTACAATCAGTCCTCTCACGTCGACAACCCCCTTCTCGTCTAGGGCTGAACAAGAGGTCGGCCACGCAACAGCATTGACCAATATTCTCGGTCCCAACGCTGCCAAGCCCTATCCGTTCCAGACCGTGGGCGAATTTATCAACTTCTGTCAAATCTTGACACGCTGGGGCGAGGCTGGAGTATATGGATTCCTTCCTCACCTAAACTCGCGACCCAGTGCACAGATCATTTACAATCTATCACGACAGAGGATGGGCCGCAAATGGTTTTCACTCAGTTCCAGGTTTGTCACAGCTCTCTCGGTGGTTGCTTCGAGACATTGATGGGGCCTGTAGGGTCTATTCCCGATGCCATATTGGTTCAATATGGGCCTATCACAAAGCATGTACGTGTTATTCATCCGTTTTGGATTGCGGTTCTCTAACAGACTTCATTCAGGGCATGGACCCTTCTTGCACCATCATCATCTCTTGCCCGGCAGAGAACCCAAGGATCGAGTGACAGAATTTCCCCGCCCTGAGTGTGACGGTAGGCGATCCGCTATCCTTCTCATTCTTCTCACTTACCCACCATCTTTAGAACAACCCGAATGTCACCAATCCGGAGCACGGCGCCGCAATCTCAACCAGCCGTACTGCCTTGTCTTACGCCAACATGACAGTTGAGTTCCAGTGGGGACTCCCTGGTCAGAATGTCAGCTATGGCGATGAACTCTATGTGACAAACAGGACAGCCGGTGTTCCCGGGGTATGTTGAATATTCGGGTTTGACCTTGACGTGCCACTCTAACTATACGACCCATCCAGTTTGCTGCCTGGGTGTCCCAGTTGAACATCACGTACAGTGAACTAACACGTGTGGACACGACCAACCACACAGCGTATCACTTATATATTCCGGGATCTGTCCTAACTCGATTCTGCGTTTCACTTGGGTACCCGGCAGCCAGGCGCTCAAATCTACACTGCCAATCTCATCGCCGCTGGCATGGCAATTCAAGTGTTCCGATCGTCAATGGAACCATGTTCGTGATGCTGGTCGACACTGATCTCTTTGTGACTCCCTACAATATGTCGCTGCTCAAGATCATGCCGTCGCTAGTCCCGCAGTCTATCAGTCGGGCTAAAAAAACCCTTGATTCGCAAACTGGCAACCCCCGCATCTTTAAGGGCACACTCCTCCTGTAGTATTATAGACCAACTAAATGAAAGGCGCATTTGTAGTCCATTCGAGTTTGTTTGAATGGCGTTTCGCGGGCTGACACAAAGCGACTTGGTTGTCCCAGGAGTTTTAATTCTGAGCCACACAGCCTTGTCCCGTAGGTAGAGCTAGTAAGTAGGGAAGGTTTTGGCGATGATTAGGTCAGGGCTAGAGCGTCTGGCAGAGAGGATCCAACTTTCTGACTAAGGAAGACTCCTATAAGATACACGCCAGTTAAGCCAAGAGTGAGGACCCTACAGATATTGGAGGTAATAATTTGACGAATTTCAAAGGGACTCGCTATGTGTCACGTTCCGTGTCATTTCATTCTATTTTCCTATTCATTTCCTATTCATTTCCGTTCGTCCTTTCATTCGTTCCTGTTCTCTGTACATTCTCTGGTCTTGGACTCCTACGCTCTCGTTCCCATTCCCTCCGGACTCTTGTTCTATGCTTCAGTTCTTGTTCATGCCCCAAGCCCTAGCTCTAGACCATTCCATATCTCCTTCGTCCGTGATCGTTACGTAGTTGCTTCTCTGTTCCAGATATGTACAACTTCTTGTTTCACACTCCCGTGTCTTTTTGGTTGTCCTTTTCAATTCTCTATTAGGCAACTGTATTCTCTTCTAGTTCCCCTAGTTTGGGATCAACTTGAACATGCCCTATTCTTCCAATCTCTTGTCCCTCCATTTCCCTTTTGTCTGGAGTTCGCTCCTTCAAGCTCACTCCTCCTTCCGGGGTGTTGCTCAAGTCTTTAGCTGTCGCAATTCGCCCAACAACAAGATCTTCTTCTGTTCCCAAGATCTCCGGACCCCGGACTTTCCAAATCCCTGAATGAGGTATCAGTATCTTACACTATGTTTCAGAGCTATTTCACAAACAAGGGCTAGGGCTGAGACCCTATTAATAGGGGACTACATGGTAAAGAAGTGGTGCCGTACCAATGCATAATACATCTATGGGCATAATACAGAAATGGGTGTGGGCAGTTTGGGTGCAGTCTGCTGGCTGATGCTGCTGGGAGTTCATATGGGAAATGTCTTGGTGGTCTTGGAGAATTTGGGATGTTATGACCCAACATCGTGCACCCAAGGATCATAGAATGCAGGGGCCTCCTTACCGAGTGCCAGAATATATGTTTTGAGGGTGTCAATGTTCCCGAGGCCATACGTCCGCGAGCTATCGTCCAGAAGGCTAGTCTTATGTGGTTTGGGGATGAAGTAGGAATCACAGCGCATTACAAATTGCACATTCAATCCTTGCACGGTGCCTCGGGAAACACTAACCGAACAAACAACATACTCGGCGAGAATGAGTTGGCAAGGGCACTCACTCGCAGTATAGGTTGCATGGAGGTCACTACCCAGTCTCAAGGGGGCATTACACTGGAGCCGCTGGGCTGCGCAGAGGCCCAAAAGCAAAAAATATCGTGTCCACCTCATTGTCCTTGTCAATTTGTGGCACGCCTATAAATCACCGACACTTCATCCCCATGTGACGCATTGGAAACTTGGAGGCGTGTTTCCTGTGCTGTACGGCTATCTAGAAGAATCAGAGGATCTCCTGCTCAAAAATGGGAGAATAGAATTGTCCACTGATGTAGAACCCAAAAGATATTAACTCTCAACTTCGAGAACATGAGCGACATAGCCAAACTAAACGCGCCGCATTGAAGAAATTACCTTTCTTTTTCTTACCTTCACCTCACCCTTCGGAGCCACGTCTAAAATATCATCAGGCACCGGAGCTCCAATCTATCTACACTACTTTTCCCGGTAGTCATTGATGGTAGACCGGCTCTGCCGAACCAAATCTTTTTGACCCTTCAAAGACCGTACATATCCACTTTGTCGCTTCCCGCCTCCACTTCCGTGCTCCCACCTTGTTAGTGTTATCCTCTCATCCACACCTTGCATTCCGTTTCTTCACGAGGTATTGTTGTCACCCCCATGCGGGTCTCCATTTAGCTCTCGTGCTACTGTGCAATGTTCAGATTTTCGCATAGATTATAACATCGTAATATACAGTGCTCTTATAGGTGCGGTTGACGATTCAGTACGTACTGAGCGGATCGCAAGTCGATCCATGCGGCCGCATGCCGTTATTAGGCTCAGGCCACCTATTGGTATCTTGCCAGCCCCCGATCGCAGGTTCCAATCGACCATAGCTTCATTATTCATATTTTTAGTCTCTTGGTCATCATCTCGCTATGTCATAGGAGGTACTTCCGCGTGCATATAAAAGGAGACCACTGCACTCCCAAATATCATCTTTTGCCGGTTATTTGTGGCCATCAGTTCACCAAAAATGCTGGCCTTGCCGACCTGCACGTCTTCCTGGAGCCTATTCGCATTATGTTTCAAGGCACCCGTCCTTGCTTACCTATCTGCAGCTCGGTGTCTCAATGGACGGCCATTTTTGTCACTCTCGCGACCTTGTCTATCACTATCACGGACGGCCATGTACCTCGTCACTCCTCCACTACTCCTACTCTCCCTAAGACCATGCACTCTCGCGTTTTGAGATCGTACCTGGGAATTACTGTTTATATTTGTGTTCTACCAGCTACACCGCCCATACCCCTTGCGGTTCCATATTTCTTCACAGTCGCTCACTGCCGCAGCCTGAACTAGT
>Ga0307513_10006428_pt1 | contig 15354 bp, 17 predicted proteins | sample 15_EM_MG_FD_202174 | JGI IMG/M metagenome (GOLD analysis project Ga0307513, IMG submission 202174) | Populus trichocarpa ectomycorrhiza microbial communities from riparian zone in the Pacific Northwest, United States - 15_EM | ecosystem: Host-associated > Plants > Roots > Unclassified | place... | reverse complement strand
GGGGCAAGGGCCTTTTGTTGTAGGTTGGACCTAGAGAGAGAATAGTCGGTGGTTGGCCTTCATCAGAGCCAACCAGAAAATAACCTGACCTCCACTTAGCACATCGTCCCTTTCTGCATGGCACACAGCTGCACATGGCACTGGACCACAGCCTACACATGCATTGCGTGTCGTCTTCCTCACCTTGGTTGAGGCTGCCGAGAACGGTATCGTGTATTCTGCGGAAGGACCATATTCAATCTGAGAACCACTACAGATATCCAATCTCGTCGGTCAATGGAAGCAACATTCCAGTCGCAAATTGACGAAGTTCTCGCGGCCATGGAAGAGCTCGTGGGTCACAACTTGCATAGTCCGATTGTTGAGGCACCTGATTACATTCAAGGGAGGTCACGTTGAGCGAATCACTACTCGTTCGGAACAACTTCAGGAATTCGACGAACTCGCAAGAAGTGCCCTGGAAGAGAGGAAGCTTCGGCATGAGGAATGGAAGGCTTGGAAACCAAAACCCGCCCCTCCTACTGGTGTACGGCTTTGGCCCAGACAGAAGAACGAGCCAGCCCCAACTGAGAGCACAATGACCGCTGCTTACGACCACGCAGGTCAGAGAAGTGTCTCTCTCCTAAGATTAGCGATCTGTTCTGATTCATCTCAAAGACATTGCAGTCAGGCAATGTGTCAGCAAAGCCGAAGTAGCTCGATGCTCTTTCAAGGATAAGGTCACCGCGCAAGTTGATGTACTCTTCTTTACCCTGCTTGCTTATGACTTGTTAACTCCAATTAAGGCCATTTCCCTCGTGTATCAGGTCATCACCAACGCAATCACTAAGTGCCTGAGGCTATTCGCTGAGGACCAACAGTATCTTTGTTCCTCTGACTCCTTTGCACATCGCTGATAGCTCTCGAAGGGAATGTGCCAGCAACACAAGCGCTGGTGCGGCCAGGATCGTCAAAGTAGTTTCTGACATTTTCGGCTCCCGTGTTGCCGGCGCTTTCCAAGAGACACTTGCGTCTGAAGCTCAAGGTATCCCTACAGAGTCGATGCCATACGGTGACTTAGAATCGATTTCACGGTATCCCACTATCGAATCACAACCAGTTATATTGGGGTTCTCATTACCCCCGTACTACTTCTCTTACACGGCGAGCACCAAATTTGTGGTAAATGTGTTCTGCCAATTGGTCTCCTTTATCTATGATCATGAAGCGTGGGATAATTACGCCAACCAGACCACTCCAACAGACTATTCCTTAGCTCCAGTGCGTTGCCCTTCGCTAATTTCCTCTTTCCATGCTTAATTGAATACAAAGACTTTCCGTGAACTCGAGAGGTCCTGGAGTAGGGACGAAGCGCTCAGCCGAGACTTGCTCCGTTCACTCGGTCCGTCTACGTGTGCAAATCTCGTCAAGGTCAGCTCCTATGACTCTATACGCATTTACGATAACATTGCTTTAGGCTCTATTATCATCGTTTCCTGAACCCCTTATAAACTGCTCTGAAGTCCACGCTGAAAACCTGAGACTTTGGAACCCGAACTCTGTACGCCGTCCCAACACTGCATGGACAGGGGTTATTCATCAGGATGCGTTCGGTGGGATGGCCATCCCACCGCTTGTACCGCCCCTTTTTGATCGTCCCCAAGGAGAGATGCTTCGGGTGTTGTGTGCTTCCCTGATACCCGTTTTCCAGGGGAAGCCGAAAAACACCCAAGACCGAACTTGCGAGATCTTTTCCGATCTCTTGACACGAAAAGGAGTGAGCCCTCCATATATTCCCAGGTGGCCACGCTAAACGGTACTTCCAGGAATGTATTAAACATGCGTTTCCGGGTCTAGTCGGTGAATTCAGTGCCATAATCACCACCATTGATGAGCGAAATGCACCGCTGTGGCCGATATTTGATTCACCGTGTAACACTCCCCTTCGTACATCATTCCTCCCACCTGCTGGAGCAATGAGTGTCACTCGTATTTCGCCTATGTCCGCGTCTCCGCTCATAACTGTACACGAGCGTCCGTACGCACTTCGGCCCGTACCTCTTTCGTCTGTACCTCCGCCCGCACCCCCGCCCTTACCCCCATACCGATTTACGTACACTCGACTTCCCCCTGCACCTCGACCTGCACCTAGACCCCTGCCTGACGATTCTACTTGCCCAGGCTGGGCCGTCCCTGCCACCAATTACCCCTTGGCTATCAAGTAATCTCAACAACATCTTTGACGAATCAATTCTGACCGAATTTCCTAGCGACGTAGAGTCTCTTAAGCAAGGGATCGTCAAGACGTCAAAGAACAGCCGGAATGTGCCCTACACCATCCTTCTTATTGGAGAGACTGGTGTCGGGAAGTCTTCAGTCTTGGAATTTATTGCCAATGTCCTTCTTGGCAATGACATTGATCATTACGACCTCAGCATTCGAGACCCCGCCGACGAGCAAGATATTCTAGGCTATCCAGGTCGGACTACGTCGCCCCACCTTTACGAAATTCCGAGCAATAGCGGCATATTGGTAAGTGCCAACCTTTTCGGACGAGGTAAAAAGGCATAATCCTTCCCCAAGATTCGTATCCTGGACACGCCTGGATTGGCCGGCACTCACGGTTTGGAGCAGGGAGAGCTCCTGAAGCAGAGTATTGTAACAAATATTATGAAGCATGTCAGTTCCATCAGTGCCATTCTCATCCTCACCGACAGCGTCTTCACTGTCAACACGGACAACATGCTCTCTACTCTGTCCACCATCTTCCCCAGATCGCTAGCCAAGAATATCGCCTTCATGTTCACAGACGTCCCGACACCCGCCTTTCGAGACTCTTCTCAGGGCACTGTCCCAGAGGTATTCACCCACGCCCCCCAGTTCGCTCTCGACAACCCCATTGTGCTCCAGAAGGGATACCTTCATCGCCAGTTCGGTGTGATCGAGGACGACGTGAGGAAGACGCCCAGATATGTGAGGGCTGCTGAGCAGTTAGCATTGGAAATGCTGGTGAGGCTCTTCGACTGGTTGGACGGCCTCGAGCCACAGCCGGCGATGGAGATTATCCGCCTCTATGAGACGTATCAGAATATTGAGGCCAAGGTTATCAATACTGTCCATCAGATGGACCGAGCGCTGGATAGGGAGGCAGAAATCGACAAACTCATAGTCATGTTCGGGAACCACTCTACCGTAAGAAGTTTACCTTGCCTACATTTAGCACTCGAGTCTCATGCTCATTGGACATAGGCCATGGATGCTTTCCCCAACTTCGAGAAGGCCGTTGACATGACCGTCTCCAAGCAGCCCACGACCACTCAAAAAATCGATAAGCAGGAGTTGGTGGACGAAGGTATGAAGAAGAAGTGGGAGGCGGTGAAGGACGAGAAAGAGAGGACCGCGGTACTCATCGCGGTTAATGAAATGATACTGCATGACTTCAGCCACGCCATCAACCATGCTCCAGACAACCTGATGCAGCTCGTGGAACGGTTCGTCTGCTTGTCATTGACGGGAAGTTTTTCGGCGGAGGTGGGGAGGGCAGTCAGCTCTCTGGAACGGGAGTACGTAGCCATGGAGAAGAGAGGGGTTGGTCAAGACAAGCTGGAAAAGGTCAAAGGGGGCTTGGATTATATGAAGAGGAGGTTGGAGCTCTTGTATAACGCCAAAAAGGATGCACAGGAGGAGGGCGTTGAATAAGAACTAGTGTGTGAATAATGCTAGAATACTACACGCAGCTCTAAGTAAAGCGCCCTATGCTCGACCCCACAACTATTAGCTGAAATGTTCCGCCAAATGTTACACACTGGTGAGCCACCACCTTTGTGATTTGACTTTGCGATATTCACCCTCCACGATCTCCTCAACCCGCCCATCCTCGAACGCAGCCCTCACATGATCTTTAGACTTCTCTGTATCCGCCGTTTCTCATTCACAGGTATTATTGGTCTTGACATTCGAGTTCTATGGAGCCTCGCGACTTTTTCCGCCTCTCGCTTCAGCTTCTCAAGTGTGGCGAGCCCATGCGCCACATATGGGTGTCGAGTACCTCCATCTCCTGTAAACAGCTCGTTGAGGGTAAAGTCCAGATCGTCGAGCGCGGGGTGAGGACAAGTACACGACGGCCTTGGTGTAGTTATATACTATGCAGCGCTGCGTCGGTTCGCGGTCAGGCATTCGAATGTGCCTCGCGCCCGCGATTTCGGGTTGTCGATATTCCATTCACTCGTCGAGACAGCTGCCATGGATTTATCTCATTGGCCGGAACCCAATGAATTAGTCGGTCTCATGCCTTCCACCCCGAAGCTGGCCGGGCGCCATCTGCACTCCCGTCTCCCCGGCAACATTCGATGGCTCTTCCGAGTCTCCACTCTGAACTCGTCTGCTTGCAAAATCTGCAAGAGATTCTGCAGAAAAGGTCGTTCTACTCTCTAGTCTGCAATCGGCGGGGTTTCTGACAAATTATGTGATAGGTTGGACCTAGAGAGCGTATAGTCGGTGTTTGGGCTTCTGAAAAGTGTCTCAGAAAAGGAAATCTGACCTCCACTTTAGTAACTCTTCCCTTGCCGCATGGCACACCGCTGCATATCAGATTGGACCACAGCCTACTCATGCGCTGCGCGGCGTCTTCCTATCCTTAGTTCAGGCTACCGAGAACGGTATCGTGTATTCTGCTGAAGGGTCATATTCAATCTGAGAACTGTTGCAGATATACAGTCTCGTTGGGACATGGAAAAAACCTTCCGGTCGCAAATAGAAGGACTGCTTGCGGCCATGGAAGGGCTTGTGAGTCGTAGATTGCGTTTCCTGTTGTTAGAGCCTCTGATACCATTTAAGCGAGATCACTTTAAACGAATCGGTGCGCGCTCTAAACAACTCGAGGAGATCAATGAGCTTGCAAAGAAAGCCCGGGAACAGAGGAGGCTTCGATATGAGGAATGGAAGGATTGGAAATCCAAACCGGTGCCTCCAGCTGGCGTACGGTTCCGGTCCAAACCAAGGAACTTACTCGCACCGACTGAGAGCATAATGGCCGACGCTTACAACCTCGCAGGTCAGAGTAAAACGTTATATTAAGACTAGAAACCTCTTCTGACCCATTCAAAAGACATGGAGATCAGAAGATGTGTGAGCGCGGCCGAAATAGCTCGATGCTCGTTTAAGGATAAAGCCATCGAGGAGGCTGAGGTATTTTCTTCTATCTAGCTTGTCTAAGATTTACTGATTCCGTTTGAGGTCATTTCTCGCGCCTACCGGGTCGCTATCGACGCAATAACCAAGTGTTTGTGGCTCTTCGCTAAGAACCAACAGTACCCTCACTCCTCTGATTGATTTTCACACCGCTGATAGTCCTTAAAGGCAATGTGCCAGTAGCGCGAGCGCCGGTGCGAACATGATCGTCAAAGTAGCCGATGACATTTCCAGTTTCCGGGTCGCTAATTCTTTCCATGAGGCGCTTGAGTCTGAAGCACAAGATATTCCTACAGTCTCGATACCATATGAGGACCTCGAAACGATTTCACGATACCCCAACATCCAATCACAACCAATTATATTAGGGTTCTCCTTACCTCCGCACTACCTCTCTTATACAATGAGCACAAGGGTTGTGGTAAATGTGTTCTGCCAATTGGTATCCTTTGTCCATGATCAACAAGCGTGGGAGGAGTATGCAACTCGGTCCACTTCAAGGGACTATACCCTAGCTCCAGTGCGTGACTTCTCGTCGATATCCTCTCTCCGCGCTTAAATGGGTACCAAGACCGTCCGTGATCTTGAAAGGTGCTGGACTAGGGAAGAAGACCTCAACCGGAACCTGCTCCGTGACCTTGGTCCGTCTCTGTGTGCAGATCTTGTCAAGGTGAGCTTCTGTAATTCTATGGGTATTCATGGTAACATTATTTTTAGACTCTATTGGTGTCATTTCCTGACCCCTTGATAAACTGTTCTGAAGTCCCCGTTGGGAACCTGAGACTTTGGAATCCGGACACCGAACGCAGTCCTGATACCACACGGGACGGTCCTAGTAACCAGAATGATGCGATATCCCTTGTACCCCTTGTACCACCGCTCTACTGCCGTCCACAAGGCGAGATGCTTCGGGCGTTGTGTACTTCCTTGATACCCGTTTTTAAGGAAAAGCTGCAAATACTCCAGGAACGAATTAGCGAGATTTTTTCCGATCTCTTGACGCGAAAAGGAGTGAGCCCCTTGTACTCTCCCACGCCGCGGTGCTAATGATAGTTGTAGGAATGTATCAAGCATGCGTTCCCGAATCTAGTCAGGGAGTTCAGTTCCATAGTCACCATTACTGATAACCGAATCGCCCCACCACGACCTGCCCGGCGAATATTCGATCCACCACATAATATGTCTCTGGCAGCCCTTCCCACACGCTTTCTTCCAGCTCCATCCATTCCCGCACCTAGATCCCCCACTGTGAGCCAGTTTGTCAACTTTCCTTGAAATGGCATTCACCCGGGTATACTCACCGCTACCTTCTCCCTCAGACTGTCTATTGTGCCTCTCAAAGCTTCGTTCAAGTAATGTCGACCACTGTTCAAGTCGTGCCCAAGCTGTGAGTCTTTCCATGGAATTCTGAGTCGTGGATATCCTGTGACTCAGACGATCCTTCCAGTACTAGCGACGAAATCTCCTCCAATAACACTTCAGCAGGCCCATGCAAGGAGGTCTCGGAAGAGGATAACACCTTGATTCTCAAGTATGTCACAACACCACCTTTGGTACATCAGTTCTGACAGTATTCCCTAGCGATGTAGAGTGTCTCAGGAAAGGGATCATAAAGACATCAAACAGCAAGATTCAAGGGCCATATACCTTCCTTCTTGTTGGAGAGACTGGCGTCGGAAAGTCCTCATTCTTGGAATTCATTACCAATGTCCTTATTGGCAACAGTATTGACCACTACGACCTCGACATCCTCGACCACACCAATGAGCAAGGTCGTCCTAATAACCAAAGCCAGACTAACTCAGCCCGCCTATATGAAATTACGAGCAACAACGGCATGGTGGTAAGTACTGAAATTTTTGGACGTGGTCAGTAGGGATAACCTCTTCCCAAGGTGCGTATCCTCGACACGCCTGGGTTGGTAGACATTCGTGGTATTGAACAAGACGAGCTCCACAAGAAGAGTATTGCGACTCAGATCGAGAAGCACGTCGAGACCATCAATGCCGTTATCGTCTTCGTCAATGGTACCACACCGAGCATCACTGAGGGCACGGACTACACTCTCTCCACTCTGTCCGCCCTCTTCCCCAAAACCCTAGCCAACAACATCGCCTTCATGTTCACGAATGTTCCAGACACGGCCTCTTGGAGATTCTCTGAGGACACCATCCCAGAGATGCTCAAAGAGGCCCCTCAGTTCCTGCTAGACAATCCCATCGCGCTCCAAAAGAGGTATCTCAGGCTCAAAAATTATCTGAATAAAAGTCAAGTGGAGGCGGAAATGCGCAAAGCAGTGCAGGCCGGTGAGCAGAGGGCCTTGGAAATGTTGGTGAATTTCTTTGACTGGTTGGACGACCTCGAGCCACAGCCAACCATGGACATCATCAACCTCTATGAGATGTCGCAGGCTATTGAGGCTTTCAACCCGAATATCCTCGCTCAGGACCTAGCTGTGGCCAAGAAGGCAGAAATTGACAAACTCATCACCATGATCAAGAAGAACTTGGCCGTGAGTTTTCCACCTTGCTTGCACGGGGTGCTCAAATCTCATGCTCGTTTGGCGTAGGACATGGATACTTTCTCCGACTCCGACAAAACAATCAACGTGCCCATCTGGAAGCAGCAGCTCACGACGACTCACAAAATTGATGAGCAGGTGTTGGATGAGCAGGATATGAAGAAAAAGTGGAAGACCGCGAAGGATGGGAAGGAGAAGACGGCGGCACTCCTCGCAGTAAATGTAATGGTACTGCGTGACCTCAACCAGGTCATTAATCGTGCCACAAACGACCTGTTGCGACTGATGGAACAGTACGCCGGCCTGTCGTTGTCAGGATGCTTTTTAGAGCAGTTGAGACGCACAGTTGGGCTCCTGGAACAGAGGCACAAAGGTATGGAGGAGAATGGCATTGGTCAGTTTCATCTACAAACAATAACAAAGAGCTTGGACGATATGAAGCGGAAACTGGAGCTCTTGAATAACGCTAGAGAGGACAATCAAAAGGAGAGCGTTGGGATAGGGCTAAGTATCAAGGAACTCTTTGGGTAGTAATATGTATCCCTAGGCCCTGTGAATGATTCAGTGGTATGCTGGAGAGAGCGCAGGTGTTTTAAGAGTTTGGAATTCCCCGTTTCGAGTATACTGCTATATGTCCGCCGAGTTCGCTTATTTACAGCACACGAGTTGGGCCAATCACATTTGACCTGTGTACAGCGCTACTCTGGCCTTATTTATGCGTGCAATTCCAGCGTCATCGGCACGTACTGACAAGTGGCTAAGGAAATAACCACCCTGCAAGCTCTGATATTACCATTGTGGGTTGTCTTCCTCTTGACCATCTGTGTTCTTAGGCTTCACGTCTGCTCTCCTGACTTTCCACTCGAAGTGTTTTCAATTTCTTCATGGCGGCACCATTGCCCCCCCACAGCACTCCCTTATCTTCTCCCAAAGCCTTTTGCTTCTTCCTTCCTCTTTCGCGTTTCGTTTGTGGCCTTTAGCAGCACTCTTCGACAGAGCATTACCTGATCGGTGGCTTTCTTCATCTTGGGAGCTGAGATGGCAAAATCTATCTTAGGATACGGACGGTAGGTTGGTGTTGCTTGTCATGGTACTGACTCCTAAGTCATGCCTTGCGTCACCCCACATCATGCCTCTGCTTTGGGTTGGCCTTGAGCAAATAGATATCGTGGTTCGTGCATATCAACGACAATGCCAGCTCGAGGCGTGCATCATTCCTAACGTTAGTGAACCGCCCGGATGCAGATAATCTGCGGTTATTCGCATCCAAATATCCACCTCAGGAGATAGATGTCGAGATATACTCTTAGTCAAACTTGTGGAAATAAAGGTCATTCTGCGACCCTATTGATAGAAACTCCCAGTCAATCCTCAAGATAATGGGGAATAGTATTGTAAACAAGTAAAAGTGTGATATAGGTGGGCTGGAACTTAGTGTATTGGCTCTGGGCCAGAAATCTATTGAGTGATGATTCCTCACCCATTATCGGTCCAGTAGCCCAGTGGTTAGGGTACTGCTGCTAGATTCGCAGAAACCGGGGTTCAATTCCCCGCTGGGTTATTCCTTATCTCTTCAACAGAATCTGAATACTAAGAATGGAGGAATACAAATCATCTGATTTAAAAGGGTTCACCACAATCTTACACAGGAACAACCACCCAATCCTGAGTCATTGATGATAGAAGAAGAATTTTAATCGATGGGTAAAGTCGTGACAGAGTTCATGATCTAGACCCATTTCGCTGGTTTACTTTAGCCACCGTTCTCGTCCCATTTCATGAATTATTCTATTTATAATAAGTATGAACAACAGCTAGTTTCATTAAATGGACTTACCCATGGATTTAAAGTGCGGGTGTACTTGTAATCTTATCTGTGCCCATCCGCGCGGATTGTCCGCAGATCCACACATATATTTAACTGCTCAACGTCCTCCTCAATCCATACATCATCAAGGACAGTCCCGACGAGCCTAAAATTTCTCCGCCTCTTGTATAATATTCGTCGTTCCCGATTGACAACTCTATGTCCTTCTCTCCGTTCTCCGCTGCGAGTCTCTCGACGTTTTCCACTTCTCGCCTCGGCTTTTCCAACCTCTATCTTGGGACGGTTATTGGCAATAACAGATCGCACCCCCCCGCGCGGGATACGGTAAGCTAAATGCTGTCAAAGGAGAAGTACACAACCACCTCGATGTAGCTGCATACTATGCAGCTGCGTTGGTTCATGGTCAGGCTTGAGTTCTTGTCCGATTCACGGGACTTCGTTGGGATGGACGGTTGGCCAATCATAGGTCAGGACAGTTGATAAGAGAGGATGGGGGCCGTATTCCTCATGTCTTTCAGCCCGAAGCTGCCGACTGCGCGGTTTGGGGCCAGGCGCCCGTCGATCTCGATCCGCTCCCTCCACTCCCAGCAGCATTCGATGGCCCTTCCAACTCTTCATTCTGAACTCAATTGCCTACAAAGTCTGCATCAAGTCCTACAGCAAAGGTTGTTCCGATCTTCGGTCTACGGTTGCAGCGCTTCTGACGAAATTATGTTGTAGGTTGGACCTAGAGAGAGTACAGTGAGTAGTTAGGTCTCTTCAGAGCCTACCAAAACATAACATGACCTCCTCTTTAGTACTTCTTCTCTCATCACATGGCACACCAACGCGCTTGAGACCGGACCCTACCCTACCCATGCGCTACGCGTTGTCTTCCTCTCCTTGTTTGACGCTACCAAAAACGGTATTGTGTATTGTGCCGAAGGGCCACATCCATTCTGAAAACCTCTGCAGATATTCACGCTCGTCGGGTGATGGAAGACACACTCCAGTCGCAAATTGACCGAGTTCTCGCGGCCATGGAAGAGCTTGTGAGTCACAACTTGCTTCTTCCCACCGTTGAGGCATCTCATGTCAATCAAGCGGGGTCACTTTGAGCGAATTACTGCGCGTTCGAAAAAACTAGAGGAATTCGACGAACTTGCAATGGGTGCCCTGGAAAAGAGGAAGCTTCGATACGAGAGATGGCAGGCCTGGAGATCCAGACCGGCGTCTCCAACTGGTGCACGGCTTCGGTCCAAACCGAGGAACTCACCAGCCCTGAGTGAGCACAAAATGATCGCTGCTTACGACCTTGCAGGTCAGGGAGGAACCACTCTTACAAAATTAGTGATTTTTCTGACCCACCCCAAAGACATGCAATTCAGACGATATATCAGCAAGGCCGAAGTAGCTCGATGCTCGTTTAAGGATAAGGCCATCGTGGAGATTGCGGTACTTTCTTTTAATTCGCTTGCTTATGACGAGTACTGATCCCCCCTGAGCCCATCTCTCTCGCCTATCGGATCGCTATCGACGCAATAACCAAGTGTCTGTGGCTCTTCGCTAAGAACCAGCAGTATCTTCACTCCTCTGGTTACACTACACACCACTGACGGCTCTTGAAGGGAATGTGCCGGCAATACGAGCGTTGGTGCCAGCACGATCGTGAACTTAGCCGATGGTATTTCCGGCTTCCGGGTTGCCAATGTTTTCCAAGAGGCACTCACGTCCGAGGCTCGGAATATCTCTACAGCTTTGATGCCATATGACAATCTCGAAACGAATTCACGATTTCCCACCATCCAATCACAACCAATTATATTAGGCTTCTCCTTACCCTCGTACTATCTCTCTTTCACGGCAAGCACCAAATTTGTGGTAAATGTGTTCTGCCAATTGGTTTCTTTTGTGCATGATCATCAAGCGTGGGATAGATATGCAATCCGGTCCACTTCCACGGACCACGCCCTAGCTCGGGTATGTGGCTCCTCAGGAATGTCTCTTTCTGACCTCATCTCCTTTATTTGAATACAAAGACTATCCGTAATCTCGAAAGGTCCTGGACTAGGGACGGAGACCTCAATCGGGATCTGCTCCGTGATCTTGGTCCGTCTACGTGCGCAGACCTTGTCAAGGTGGGTCTCTGTCATGCTACACGTACTCAAGATAACATTCTTTTAGACTCTATTGGCATCATTTTCTGAGCCCCTCTTTGACTGCTCTGAAGTGGCGGCTGAAACCTTGAGACTTTGGAATCCGGACACTGGACACCACGCCGACACTACACTGGCTGGACAAAGTAACCAAGATGATGCGATGTCCCTCGTACTGCCTGTATCACTCCTTGACAGCCGTCCACAAGGCGAAATGGTTCGGGCGTTGTGCGCTTCCCTGATACCCCTTTTCAAAGAAAGCCCGCAAATGACCCAGGATCTGGTTAGCGAAGTATTTTCCGATCTGTTGACGCGAAAAGGAGTGAGTCCCTTGTGTTCTTCCATGCTCTCACACACTAAATGCGAGTCTTAGGAATGTATTAAACATGCTGTTCCAAGTCTAATCAAGGAATTTAGTACCATAGTTACTGTCATTGGCACCATAAATGCACTACGACGACCACTGCAGAGCGACCGTGCTCGCTCAGGTGGGATCGCCTTGGAAGGCGAAAAGGGAGTCCTTAACTACGGTGGTGAGGATAACACACCGACTATCAAGTAATTCCAACCGCAATTTTTGGTGCATCAGCCCTGACCATTTTCCTAGCGATGTAGAGTCTCTCAGGAAAGGGATCATCAAAACGTCAAAGAATAAAGTTCAAGCACCATACACCATCCTCCTCGTTGGAGAGACTGGGGTCGGCAAGTCCTCACTCTTGGAATTCATCACCAATGTTCTCATTGGCAACAACATTGATTGCTACGACTTCACAATCCCCGACAACGGCAACAAGCAAAATGGTTCTAGTGATCAAAATCAAACCGGCTCGGCCTGCTGTTACGAAATCACGAGTAACAACGGTATAGTGGTAAGTGGCTGTATTTATGAACGCGATGAGCAGGCGTTACCTTTGCACAGATTCGCATCCTCGATATATCCGGGTTGACAGACACTCGCGGTGTTCGGCAAGACGAAATCCACAAGAAGAGTATTGTGACCGAGATTCAGAAGCACATGGACTTTATCAGTGCCGTTCTCATCCTCGCCAATGGTACTGTCCGACGCATCAGCGTCGGTCTGGACTCCGCTCTGTCCACTCTGGCCGCCATCCTCCCTAAAACCCTGGGTAACCACATTGCCTTCATGTTCACCAATGTCACAAGCTGGCTCTCTTGCAACTTTCCCTGGGACACCGTCCCGGAGGTCTTCAAGGATGCCCCTCAGTTCCTCCTCGACAACCCCGTTGCGGTCCAGAAGAAGTACCTTCAGTTCGCGGATCTATATCCGGAGGAAGGGACGAGAGCGATGCGCAATGATGTGGAGGCTGGAGAGCAGAGAGCATTGGAAATGTTGGTGGAATTTTTCGACTGGTTGGATGGCCGCGAACAACTACCTACGACGGACATTGTCTACTTCCATGGGATACCTCAGAAAATAGAGGCCTTGATCCCGAAGATCCTCGCTCAGATGGACCAAGCGGTGGCAATGAAGGCGGAAATCGAAAAGCTCATGATTGCTCTCAAGAAGAGCTCAGCCGCGAGTTTTTCACCTTGGTTGCACCTAGCTCTTGAATCTGATGTGTGTTGGATGTAGGATATGGGTGCTCTCTCTAACTTCGAGAGGAGCGTCAACACGCCCTTCTGGGGACTACAAGCTACAACCAATCATAAAACTGATAAGCAGGCGTCGTTCGACGAGAATATGAAGAAGAAATGGGAGGTGACGAAGAATAAGAAGGAGAAGACCGAGATATTCATCGCACTCAAGGCAATGGTACTCCATGACCTCAACAAGACCATTAATTGTGCTCCAGGTTACCTGGTGCAGCTAGTGGAACAGTACGCTCCCCTACCTTTGTCGGGAAACTTTATGGAGAAGTTGGGTCGCACAGTCAGGCTTCTGGAACAGATGTACAAGGACATGGAGAAGAAAGGTATTAGTCAGGATCTGCTGCAGCAGGGTAAAGAGAGCTTGGATCATATTCAGAGGAATCTGGTCTCTGAATAACACCAAGCAGGAGAGCGTTGGGATGGAGTCAAACGTCAAGAAGGTCTTTGAGTAGTAGTCGGTGCACCTCTAATTTTGCATTGCTGCGTCGACACAGACCTTTGTACACCATATCCAGAAACTGCCAACAATGATGGCTTGCCAAGCCAAAGATATGTGTGTGCTGTATATTGGAACATATTGTTATATGTATGTGAGCCAAGGACAGAGTCGTATTTTGTGAGGGGGTTGACGGGAACAGGAGTGAGAGGGTGAATCCGATCGATAAACAGACTACTGAACGAGCTACTCGGAAGTACAGGTTATAAGCAAACATACAAAAACCAGTACGGATGAACGTTCTAACTAGGAGTCGTCGATAGGGCGGAGGGTACAGTAAAAGAAATCAAGCAAACGAGACCAACACATGTGTTACGAATGGTGACGGTAGGAAAGGAGATTTGCGGCGGGGAGACGAAGGGCAGGGAGGTGAAGATCGGGAAAGTAGATTTCGTACGGGGATAGACTATGAAACGAAACACGTTACATTTACGAAACCTGGCACACATGAAACGAGCCCATCGTGAGTCTCGAACGTACCGTCGGCGGAAAACGGACCAGGGCGGGATGGCGTGCTTACATGCCGGGATAAATCGAAGCACTGGGACTCATCGTGGTACACTACTACATGCGTTCCTAACAGTGGCTCCTCACCCATTAGATAGTGGTTTGGTACTTGCTACACGCAACTTGCGGACTTGTGCTCAGACCATTGTTTTGGAGACCACTCTTGAGGAAATTCCGTAAATTGGGCTCACAAATTGTCTCCCCCCTACATCCCCCTCGATCCTTCCCCATTTTACATCGAGGTATGCCGAAACTACTGAAGCAGAGACCATCAAGGGTCGGCTTATCCGAAAGGTGACAGCGGGACTTTGGAACACTGGGGGCCGATATGCGCGCATGCTGACAGGCACACTTGCTGACATGCGCGCTTGCTGACATGCGCGCGTGCTCGCAGGAGCAACTCAATTCACAGAATTTCATTGAGGAATGACACCTCTACAACGGATCCTAACATATAGATATCCCAGTTCAGGAATCTGCCGAGGAGAGCGCAGGGAGTAATCAGAACGTCGGGTTTGGCACCTCCTATTTCGAAGTTAACTCGCCTCAACAACCCGCTCTTTCGTCTTCTTGTTTCGTTTGACAGCACCATTCGAGAGAGCAGCACCTGACCCACCAGATTTTTTTGTCTCGAAAGACGGTAAACCTTATCCTGTGATATTATAACAGGTATCTGGGACTTGGCAAAGGCCTGTGGTTGAGTGGCTCGAAACCGTTTGTCTGCTTGGCGTCATGCCAGGTTTTTTTTGCGTGTGCTGTGGTCGCAGGATATAGTTCAGCACTATTATTTTCTGCTTATCCCACGAAAAATGTTGGATGGCGCGGGCGCGGCACAGTCTTACCTCCCGTCTGTGCAAGACCGCGGGACACGGACAGTGTGGGTCAAGAGATGAGGATTGTATGTATAGTCCCTGATGTGATACAATTTGATACGTCGAGAATTTCGTCGAATTCAATTTACTCACCATGAGTTCTATTCTTCAGTACATATCGATCATCTGCGTGGCAGCCGTACAATGTGGAAGAACGTTCAGATATAAGTTCCGTCGAAGGAAAGTCTACACATATTTTTTTTTTTGCTTACCTT
>Ga0307513_10006427_pt1 | contig 15356 bp, 13 predicted proteins | sample 15_EM_MG_FD_202174 | JGI IMG/M metagenome (GOLD analysis project Ga0307513, IMG submission 202174) | Populus trichocarpa ectomycorrhiza microbial communities from riparian zone in the Pacific Northwest, United States - 15_EM | ecosystem: Host-associated > Plants > Roots > Unclassified | place... | reverse complement strand
TCCGCGAAGTTCGCGGTGCCGCCAGGCTCGGTCAGGGCCAGCGACGCGATCGGCGTCCCGCTCGTCGCGAGGAACGGCGGGAGGAACTCGGCGTGCTGAGCCGGGCTCCCGGCCCGCAGCAACGGCGTGAGCCCGAGGCCGGTGGAGAACAGGTTCAACGCGACGCTCGGGTCGCCCGCGACCAGCTCCTCGGCCAGCACCGCGGCCGCTGACGCGCCGGTGCCGTCCCCGCCCAGCGCCTGCGGCACGAGCCGGCGCAGGAACCCGGCCTCGACCATCTGCCGGTAGAACGGCCGGGTTGCCCGGTAGCGCTCCATAGGCGTGGGCAGTGGATCGGTCACCTCGCGGACGTGGGAGAGCACGTCGCCGGCGAACTCCCGGGCCCGTTCTCGAAGTTCCTCCGCCATCAGTGCCCCGCGCCCTGCCCGCCGTCGACGTGCAGGGTCTCCCCCGTCACGAACCCGGCGGCCTCCAGGTAGAGCACCGCATGCACGATCTCCTCGATCTCGCCCATGCGTCCCATCGGGTGCAGGCCGGCGTAGGCGGGATACGCCTCGACGGCATGCATCGGGGTCTTGATGATCCCCGGCGACACGGCGTTCACGCGCACACCCTTGCCGGCACACTCGATCGCGAGTGAGCGCGTCGCGGCGTCGAGGCCGCCCTTGGTCAGGGAGGTCAGGACGGACGGCACCGCGCTGAACGGGTGGTCGACCAGCGACGTCGTGATCGTCACGACGTGCCCGGAGCCCTGCTCCAGCATCGTCGCCACCGCGCCCCGCGTGATGCGGAAGAACCCGGCGAGGTTCAGCCCGACCATCGCCGCGAAGTCCTCGTCGGTGCACATCGTGAACGGCTTGGCCAGGAACATCCCCGCGTTGTTGACCAGGGTGTCGATGCGGCCGAAGCGCTCCAGCGCAGCGTCGATCACGCGGCCGGCGGTCTCCGGTTCGGCGAGGTCGCCCGCGACGGCGAGCACCTCGGGGTCGTCGGACGGCGCGATGGACCGCGACGTGGCGACGACGCTGTAGCCCTGCTTGCGGAACCCCTCGACGACGCCGGCGCCGATACCGCGCGAGGCACCGGTGACGATGGCGACCTTGGACATGGTTCTACCCCTTAGGTACACAGTGGACAGTTGCGGTGGGCTGGGTCAGCCGGTGGCGAGCCGGGGCCCGCCCCGCTCCCAGTGCCCCGAGCGGCGGATCTCGCTCGCGGTCATGCCGAACTCGGCCTTCAGTGCCCGGCTCAGGTGCCCGGTGTCGGGCATCCCCCAGCGCGCGGCGACGGCACCCACCGTGCGCCCGCGCAGGGACTCGTCGGCGAGGTCCCGGCCGATCCGTTCCAGCCGCTGCCGGCGGATCCAGGCCGACAGCGTGATCCCCGTCGGCGCGAGGACCTTGTGCAGGTACCGCACCGACACACCCAGCGCACGGGCGACCGAATCGACCGTGAGCGCCGGATCGGAGAGATGCGACAGGCAGTGCGCGAGCACGCGGTCGGCGAGATCGTCGCCCGCGCCCTGCGGGACGATGTCGACCAGCTCGGCGAGCACGAGCGACACGATCGCGTCGGCGAGGTACTCCTTGCTGCTGCTCGCGTCGCCCGCGGTGCAGCCGGTGATCTTCGTGGCGAGTGCGGCGAAGAGCGTGCCGACGACGTCACGGGGCCCGCGCTCGGTCCCGACGGCGATCGCCGTCCGCACGCTGAGGGTGTCGGCATGCGAGCCGAGCGCGCCCAGCGGAACCGACACGAGGATCGCCTCGTACGGCTCCCAGAACGTCACCTCATAGGGCCGCGAGGTGACGTAGTTGACGAGGTCGCCGGGCCCCACCATGCAGCGGCGCCCGTCCTGGGCGACCGCGGCCCGGCCGGTCCGCTGCATCGCGACGGTCAGGAACGCGGGATCCTTATGCCCGATGAGTTCGGCGTCGCGGGTGACGACGCACGGGCTGCCGGTCAGCACCGACACCCGCACGTCGCCGGCCACGGCGCTGCTCAGCGAGCTGCGGAACGTCCCGTCGGTCAGCGGCCGCACCCGGACCGCCGAGAACGTCGACGCGACCACCGTGGCGAACCGGTCGCGATCGACGCTCTCCGCCACGGCGACGAGCGGTGTCCTGTACGAACTCACCCGCCACCTCCCTGGTCTCCGCTGCAGGGACTGTAAGGCGCGGCGCACCTGGTCGGCCGCCACTGCGTGCACCGGCAGCCGCCAGATCGTGCACTTGCCGGGCTCAGAGGACGAGCGTGACGACCTTCTCCTCGGTGTTGGAGAGGATCCCGCTCCAGCCGAGCTCGCGACCGATCCCGCTGGTCTTCATCCCGCCCCACGGCAGGGCCGGGTCCAGCGCGGCCCACCCGTTCACCCAGACCGCTCCCGCCCGGACCGCGGACGCGAGCGTGTGCGCCGCCGAGACGTCGCGGGTCCAGATGGTCGCGGCCAGCCCGTAGCGCGTCGCGTTGGCGATGCGGACGGCCTCGGCCGGCTCGTCGAACGGGATGACGATGCCGACCGGGCCGAAGATCTCCTCCTGGGCGATCCGCATGTCGTTGGTGCCGGTGAAGATCGCGGGCTCGACGAAGTAGCCGGGCCCGTCGGGCCGCCCGCCACCGGCCACGAGCTGCGCGCCCTCCGCCCGGCCCGCGTCCACGTAGGCCAGCACGCGGTCGCGCTGGGTGGCGTTGACCAGCGCGCCCATCGTCGTCCGCGGATCGAACGGGTCACCGACGACCTGGGCCGCGGCGGCCTGCCGCAGGCCGTCGAGCACCTGGTCGACGAGCGAGCGGTGGACGAGGATCCGGGTGCCGGCGGCGCAGGTCTCGCCCTGGTTGAAGAACAGGCCCATGGCGATGCCGTTGACCGCGGACTCGACGTCGGCGTCGGCGAGCACGATCTGCGGGGTCTTGCCGCCGAGCTCGAGAGTGACCCGCTTGAACGTCTCCGCGGCGGCGATCTGGATCGAGCGGCCGACCTCCGGGCTGCCCGTGAAGCTGATCTTGTCGACGTCGGGATGCGATGCCAGTGCCGCGCCGGCGACGTCCCCGCGTCCGGGCACGACGTTCACCACGCCGTCGGGCAGGCCGGCCTCACGCAGCAGCGAGGCCAGGTGCAGAGTCGAGAGCGGCGCGTCCTCCGGTGGCTTGACGACGATGGTGTTGCCCGCGGCGAGCGCGGGCGCCAGCTTCCAGCCGGCGATCATGAGCGGGGTGTTCCACGGGGTGATCGCGCCGATCACGCCGACCGGCTCCCGGGTCGTGTACGAGTGCGTCTGCCGGCCGAAGTAGCCGGACGTGGGGATCGTCTGACCGGTGATCTTGTCGGCCCAGCCGGCGAAGTGCCGGAAGGTCGCGATGGTGTTGGGGATGTCGAGCCTCGTCGGCTGCCCGATGGGCTTGCCGACGTCCAGCGCCTCGAGCCGGGCGAGGTGCTCGGCGTCGCGCTCGACGAGGTCCGCGATCCGGTTGAGGATCCGGCCGCGCGCCGGGCCCGGGGTGGCGCCCCACTCGCCGTCCAGCTGGGCGCGGGCTGCCTGCACCGCCGAGTCGACGTCCGCGGGCGAGGCCGCGCGGACCTCGGCCAGCACCTCCTCGGTGGCCGGGTTGAGATCGGACACCGTCCCGCCGGTCCCGTCCTGCCAGGTCCCGTTGATCAGCAGCCGGTCATGGATCTCTTGGGTCGTCGTCATGCGGCGACGAAACCGCGCGGACGCCACCGCCGTCCTTCCCGCGGGCGCACGACTCTTGCGCGGGCCCGCACAGTGCCGCCTCGCGGTACTCGCGCGGGGTCAGGCCGTAGGCGGCGCGGAACGCGCGGGAGAAGTGCGACGGGTTGACCAGCCCCCACCGGGCCGCGATCGCGCCGACCGAGCGCTCCGCGAGTGCCGGATCGCGCAGGTCCCGCCGGCACCGTTCGAGCCGGGTGCGGCGGAGCCGGCCACCGACCGTCTCGCCCTCGTTCTCGAACGCCCGCTGCAGGTAGCGGACAGAGACGTGCAGCGCCCCGGCGACCGACTCGGCGCCGAGTTCGGGGTCCCCGAGGTGCAGCTCGAGGTGCGCCGTGGCCCGCAGGAAGAGCGAGCCGGTCGACCCGGCGTGCACGGGCGGCGAGTCGTCGAACGCGGCACCCAGCGACTCCAGCACGGCGGTGCCGAGCCGGTGTCCCCCGACACCGGTGGGGGCACCCGTGTCGAGCATCGGGCGCAGCCCGCGCAGGAACGGCGAGACCGCGGCACCGATCCCGGAGGCGCCGCGCACCGGGGTCGCGGTGCGCCCCGACAGCCGGGCTGCCGGCACCGCGAGATCGGTGCGCGGGCACATCACGACGAGCATCCGGAACGGGCCGTCGAACCGCAGGCGGTACGGGCGGGTGGTCTCGTACAGGGCGAAGTCGCCGGGGCTCAGTACGGTCTCCCGACCGTCCTGTTCGAGCAGGCCCCGGCCGCTGAGCTGCAGGCCGACCTTGACCAGCGCCGGATCGGCGGCCCGGATCGTCGCCGCCGTGCGCTTGACGATCTGCGCGCTCCCGCGCACCTCGGCCAGGTAGAGGCTGCCCAGCTGGGTCGAGCGGAGCCGACCGCCCACCCGGCCCGAACCGACCGGCGCGGGCTCCAGCGGGACGAAGGAGCGGCTCAGCAGAGACCGCCAGTGCTCCAGGTCATCGGTCACCGACACGAGGCCCTCCCCTCATCAGGCCGATGATGGCGCACCCCGGGAGCTGCCGGCGTCGCCCCTGATCCTCCGGTCAGGTCGCGGCGCCCAGCGGGTCGTACGGCGCGGAGCGCAGCAGGGTGTGCAGCTGGCGCCGGCGCACGCCGAGGTTGCCGCCGTCGAACAGCGGCAGCACCACGGCGTCCTGCAGGATCCGGGCCAGCGGCTGATCGGCGTCGTAGCTCTCGATGCCGACGACGCGCATGAGGTCGGTGATCACCGAGACCGCGGTCTCCGAGCCGAAGATCTTGGCCTGGACGGCGAGCTCCATGGCGTACGGGTGCGCGGTATCCAGCGCGTGGCAGGCCTTCCACACCAGGTAGCGGGCCGCCTCCAGCTTCGTCTTGGCGTCGGCCAGCGCGTAGCCGACGGCCTGGTGGTCGATGATCGGGCACGGGCCACCGCGGTGCTCGGTCCGAGCGAACCGCCACGCGATGTCGAACGCGGCCCGCATCATGGCGACGCCGAACGCCCCGACCAGCGCTGCGGTGCCGGTGAAGCTTCCCTCGATCAACGCCTTGCCGCCGCCGGCCGCGCCGATCACGTTGCCCTTCGGCACGCGCACGTCGGTGAAGCCGAACGTCGCGGTGAGGTGGCCGCGGTGGCCGGCCATGTTGATCGCGCCGTCGTCGTGGAACCCGTGCTCCGGCCGCGGCACGATGATCACCGACAGGGCCTCGTCGGCCGGGGTCGAGGGGTCGGTCGCGGTGCGGCACACGACGGTCAGCAGGTCCGCGCCGCCGCCGTCCCACCCGGTCGCGCTCGACACCCAGCGCTTCGCGCCGTTGATCACCCACTCGTCGCCGTCGAGGCGGGCGGTGGTGCGCACGCCTTCCGCGGGCGCCGACGCGTCGAAGTTGGCGCTGCCACCCGGCTCGCTGAAGCAGAACGCCGCCAGCGGTGTGCCGCTACCCGCGAGGAAGGGCGGCAGGTGCGCGCCGATCTGCTCGGGGTCGCCGCCGAGCAGCATCGGGAACAGGCCGAGCAGGGTGGCGAAGAGCGTGAGCGAGACGCTCGGGTCGACGGCGTGCAGCTCCTCCGCGACGATCGCCATCTCGACCATCCCGCCGCCCTTGCCACCGGCCGGCTGCGGCACCAGCTGCTGCAGCAGCCCGGCCTCGACGAGCTGCTCGTACACCGGCCGGGTGGCGACGAACCGTTCCCGCGGCGTCGGCAGATCACGGATCTGCGCATCGACGTCGGCGAGGAGCTTCTGCGCGAGGTCACGGACGGCGAGCTGCAACTCGCGCTGCTCGGCGGTGAGGGTGAAGTCGATGGCCATGCCGCGGCACGTTAGGAACGCGCGGGCGCATCTCCCCCGGCCGTGCACGAACGGCCCATGCGGGCTGCACGAACTGCATACTCAGGCGCGGGTACGCCGCACCTCTCCCGGGCTGATCCCGAACTCGCGACGGAACGCGCGACCGAACGCGGCCGCGTCGACCCACCCGTACCGGGCCCCGATCTCGGCGATGGAACCCCCTGACGCCGGATCGGCCAGCAGCTCCGCGCAGCGGCGCAACCGGGCGCGCCGCACCATCACACCGAACGAGTCGTCGGCGCCGGCGAAGGCGGCGTGCAGGGTGCGCGGAGAGACGCCGAACCGGGCAGCGACGGTGCGCACGGACAGCGTCCGGTCCTGCAGGTTCGCCCGCACATGCCGTTCCACGGCCAGCCGGAGCGCGGGCCCGTGGGCAGCCTCCCCGCCCACCACCGCCGCCGCTGCCGCGACGAAGGATTCCTCCCACAGCCGCGCAGACCCGGCGGACACGTCAGCGCCGCCCAGCTCCCAGAGGGTGTGCATCAACGCCGCCACGGTACGTCCGGGGCCCGCGGTCGCATCCAGCACGAGGCCCGGCGCCTGCCGGGGATCGGGCAGGCGCAGCGCGAGGCCGTCCCGGGGCACCCGGAACGAGACCATCCGCCAGTCCTGCGGGAACTCGAACCAATACGGTTCGGTCGTGTCGACGATGGCGACCTGCCCGGGCAGCACCGTCACCTCCCGGCCGCCCTGCCGCATCCGGCAGACGCCGGCGAGCTGCAGGTTCAGGAAGTAGTAGGCGCCGTCGGTGCGGCGCACCTCGTCCGGACCGTGCGCGGTGTGCTGGGCCTTCGACGAGATGGTGGCGCAGTTGACTCCGCCGATGGGCCGCACCTCCACCCGGCTGGCGAACCCGAGGGTGCCGGGAGCCGCCCGCGGGGAGAGCGGGACGAACGCCTCACAGATGACCTCGCGCCAGTAGCCGAACTGATCCCGCGGCGACAGCGCGGCCACGTCCCATACAGGCACTGCTCCGCTCCCGGTCTCGAGGTGGCGGCGAACAGCGTAGCCCCGAATTGGCGTAGCTGAGGCTCTTGCTCAGGGGCGGGCAGCGAGGTGGTCGGCGATGGCGTCGGCGACCGCGCGCATGCCCGTACGGGTCGGATGGAACGACGAACCCGGATCGCGCGGCCGGAGGCCGTGCACCCAGGGTTCGGCCGCTCCGACCTGGCCGTCGGCGCTGAGCTCGGACACGGCGACGAGCTCAGCACCGCTCTCCTCCGCCGCGGCACGGAACACGCCGGCGAGCTGGCGACCGATCTCGCGGAGTGCGTCGCGGGTGCCCGGGTCGAACGGGGCCGGGCGGGTCCAGGGAGCGTCGGGATCGAGGATGGTCAGGTAGTCGACCAGCAGCACCCGGGCGTCGGGCGCGCGATCCCGGACGGCAGCCACGATCGCGACCAGCCCGGCGGTCGCGCGCCGCAGGTCGTCGTCGCCGGGGAGCGGGACGCCACCACGGGCGAGCAGCGTCGACGCCGGGCGACCGATCACGTGCTGGCCGAACAGACCGGCGTAGGCCAGGCGGATGATGCTCCCGACGTACTGCAGATCGTTCCCACCCGCGGTGACGGTGACGAGATCGACGTCCCGGGGCAGCTGCGGGACCTGCGGCGGGAACCGCCGCCAGAGCATCCGCTGCTCGGCGTCGATCACGGTGGCGGTCGTGGCACCGGACACGGTCAGGTCGGTCAGGCGGGCGCCGAGCCTGCGCGCGAGCAGATGGGCGTAATTGTCCGCCGAGCGCCCCGCCCGCCGATCCTCGATCGGAGCGATCCCGGGCCCCGCAGCGAACGAGCTCCCCAACGCGCCGATGTGCCGGATCGACGGCAAGGTCATCGCGGTCGATCCGCGGTGCCGGGGAGGCTCGGGATCACCGGCTCGAGCGTCGCGAGCGTCTGCAACACCTCGTCGACCACTGCCGCCCGCGATGACGTGCTGCCGGCCGACCACGCGGCCTCGCCGGCAATCTTGAACACCGCGAACGTGAGGTGCGTGGTCCAGGTGACGTGCATGTCGTCGACGGGTCGGTGCATGCGCTCGGCGATCGCGTCCCGCAGCTGGTCCGTGGCCTGATCAGCCAGATCCCAGAGCCGGGCGCGGGCCGTCGGGGTGGTGTCGACGATCTCGCGGAGCGCGGCGAAGCGCCCGTCCGGGTCCTCGAAATCGATGATGGTCGCCCGGATCGCGGCCCCGAGCGAGTCGCTGAGTGGCTCGTCGGCGGGCCGCTCGCGCAGTCGCGAAGCGACGTCCATCGACCGCGCGAACTGGTCGAGGATCAGCAGATCCTTGCTGGGGAAGTAGCGGTACAGCGTCGTGGTGCCGACCTCGGCGCGCTCGGCGATCTGCTCCATGGTCGTCGCGTCGTATCCCTGTTCGAGGAACAGGTCGAGCGCCACGTCGACGATCTGCTCCCTGGTGCGGGCGACCTTCATCTCGCGCAATCCCACGGCTCTGAGCATACCGGTCCCACTCCTGGTTGGCATTGACACCCGACCGGCAGTGTCTACATAGTGGGTGTCACTACCACTTTGGGGGACGACACAAGGGAGTGTTGATGTCCGACCCATCCGATCCCTCGCATGCCGCCACACCGCTACCTCGGCTGGTCTCGGTCATCCTCATCTCCAACACCGGGGCATTGATCGCCCTGTTCACGCCCATCCAGTTGCTGTTGACGCTGAAGCTGACCTCGATCGCGGGTGCCGGCGCCCCTTCGGCTTTCGGTGTGATCACCGGGCTGGGTGCGCTGTTCGCGATGGTGGCCAACCCGCTCGCCGGACGCATCAGCGACCGCACCGCAGCGCGGTTCGGTCGGCGCCGGACCTGGATGCTCGCCGGTGCCGTGACGGGATCGCTGGTCGTGTTCGCGCATGCGTTCGCGACGGAGGTGTGGCAGGTCGCGGTCGTCTGGTGCGCCACGCAAGTGGTCTTCAACTTCCAGATGACGGCCACCGGCGCGCTGTTCGCCGACCAGGTCCCGGCGGACCGGCGCGGCACGGTCTCGGGGCTCTTCGGGCTCGTCGTCGCGATCGGGCCACTCGGCGGCCTCGCAGCAGTCAGCGCCGTGTCGCAGCCGACCGCCCAGTGGGGCATCGTCGCCGGTGCCGCGCTGATCCTCGGCATCCTCGCCGTCATCCTGCTGCGCGACCCGCACCACCCGCGGACACCCGGGCAAGCAGGCCTGAACCCGATGGAGCTGCTCAAGTCCTACTGGCTCAACCCGCGCAGACATCCGGCCTTCGGGTGGGCATGGTTGGTGCGCTTCCTGCTCACCTGCGGCTACGCGAGCGGCACCTACACCGCCTTCTACGCCATGGAACGGTTCGGCGTCGCTCCAGCGGACGTCGGCGGCTTCGTCCTCACGATGTCGGCGATCAGCGTCGCGCTGCTCGCGATCACCAGCATGATCGCCGGCCGGATCTCCGACCGGATCGGCCGGCAGAAGCCGTTCGTCGTCGCTGCGGGCGTCCTGGCCGCCGGCGCCCTGGTGCTCACAGCCACCGCGCCCTCGCTGGGCGCCCTCTACATCACCTCGGGCCTGCTCGGCCTCGGCACCGGTCTGTTCGTCGCGATCGACGGCGCCCTGTGCATCCGCATGCTGCCCAACCTCGACGACGCCGGCAAGGACCTCGCGATCATCAACCTGGCCAACACGCTCCCGCAGTCGGTCGTACCGTTCGTCGCCCCGCTGCTGCTGGTCATCGGGGGCTTCCCCGCCCTCTACCTGACGCTCGCCGTGGTCGCGCTCGCCGGCGCCGTCGCCGTGCTCCGGCTGCCCGAGATCGGTCGCGAGGGCGATCCGCGCTGGGCCCTGATCACCCGCACACCTGCCGCCACAACGACGTCCATCCACCTTGAGGAGATCTCGTGAACACCCTGTCGGTGTCCTCGTACAGCGTCCGCGAACAACTCGGCCCGATCGCGTTCGACTTCGTCGATCCGCAGGGCAACGACGTCCACATCGACCTGCCGTACCCGAAACTGCTGACCCTGTCGGAGTTCCCCGCACGAGCCAGGGACACCTTCGGCGTCGACGCCATCGAGACGGTCGCGTTCCAGTTTGCCGGGCTCGACGACCCGGAGATCGACCGGTTCGCGACCGCGCTCGACGCCTCCGGCGTCCGGCTGCTCAACATCTGCATCGACGCCGGCGACCTGCTCGAGACCGACGCCGACAAGCGTGCCGCCGACGTCGCCGTCATCGAGCAGTGGATCGCCCGGTTCGCTGCCATGGGTTCGCAGTTCGTGCGCATCAATCCCGGCTCCCCCTTCAGCGCCCACCACGGCGACGGGCTGCCCACGCACCTGGTCGACGCGCTCGCCGAGCTCGGCGCGTTCGCGAAGGGGCACGGCACCCGGCTGCTCGTGGAGAACCACGGCGGGCCCAGCAGCGACCCGACGTGGATGCGCCGTCTGCTGGACGCGGTCGGACCTGACGCCTGCGGGCTGCTGCTCGACCTCGGCAACTTCGACGTGCTGACCTCCCGGCTGATGCCGGTGCTCTTCGCCGGCGCGAGCGATCCGTCCGAGGTGCTCGCCGGCACCGACCTGACCCCGCTCTACGACGGCATCGAGGCGCTGGCCGAGCGCGCCGAGCTGGTCAGCCTCAAGGCCCACCACGTCGCCGAGGACGGCACCGTCGGGTTCGTCGATCTCGAACGCGCGCTCGCCATCCTCACCGCCCACGGCTACGACGGCCCGCTCTCGGTCGAGTACGAGGGCAACGGCGGCGATCCGTGGGCCAAGAGCCTGCGGGTCCTCGAACTCGCGACGGCGGGGCGCTGACATGACCGAGACCGTCGACGTCCTGATCATCGGCTCCGGCCCGGCCGGCGCGACCTACGCCCGCACCATCGGCGACGCGCTGCCCACCGCGCGCATCCTCATGGTCGAGGTCGGCCCGGCCGTGCCCGGCCGGCGCGGCGAGCACACCCAGAACATGATCGACGCCGACCGGGAAGCCGCGCAACTGCTCACCCAGGGCCCCGACGCCGGTATCGAACGCGCCGCGGCACTCGCCGACATCGCGCCGGGCATCGACCCGAGCCTGGAGTTCCGCCAGACGATCCTGCCGGGGCTGTTCTTCGTCGACCCCACCCCGGCACTCGCCGCCGGCGAGGTCGGGTTGCCGGCGGCGAGCATGTCCAGCGGGGTCGGCGGCATGGGCATCCACTGGGGCACCTCCTGCCCGCGCCCCCACCAGTCCGAGCGCGTTCCCTTCATCCCCGGAGACGATCTCGACGCGGCACTCGACCACGCCGAACAGCTGCTGGGCGTCACCAGGTCCGACGACGCGACCGGGCTGGCCGGGGCGCTGCGCAAGGCCATGTCCGACGAGTTCGACGGCCCGGGCCTCACCCCGGTCGGGTTCGGGCAGGGCGCGACGCACCGGGAGGGCGACCGGCTCGTCTTCTCCGGCACCGGCGCGATCCTGGGCGAGCTGGAGCAGACCGTGCCGGGCTTCGAGCTGCGCCCCGAGACCCTGGCCCGCCGCGTCCTCGTCGAGCGCGGCACCGCCGTGGGCGCCGAGCTGCAGGACCGTCGCACCGGGGAGGTCTACCGCGTCCGGGCCGGTCGCGTCGTCGTGTGCGCCGACGGGCTGCGCACCCCGCAGGTGCTGTTCGCCTCCGGGATCCGACCGCGCGCGCTCGGCCACCACCTCAACGAGCACTTCCAGATGATGTCCTTCCTCACCCTCGACGACGAGTTCGACCCGGCCGCCCATCCCGCGGGCCCGCCGCTCGCCGGTGTCCAGATCCCGTTCTCCGACGCCCGCCCGATGCAGGGTGGAGTCGTCGCGCTGGCCAACTCCCCGTACAAGCTGCCCTTCGGCGACGATCTGTCGATGTCCCGGCTCGGCATCGTCGTCTGGTACGCCGCGAAGGACATCCAGTTCCGCGACGCCGTCGAGTTCAGCGAGACCGAGACCGACTTCTACGGCATGCCGCGCATGTCCATCCGGTACTCCCACACCGAACGCGACCTCGAGACGATCGAGACCATGCGGGCCAACTGCCTGCGCGCCGCGTCCCGCATCGGCACGATCACCATGGAGCCGGCGCTCGCGGCCGGCGGCTCGTCATTGCATTACCAGGGCACCGTGCGCATGGGCACCACCGACGACGGAACTTCGGTCTGCGATCCGTACCTGCGGGTCTGGGCCGTGGAGAACCTGTACGTCGGCGGCAACGGCGTCATCCCCACCGCCACGGCAGCCAACCCCACGCTCACGACCGTCGCGCTCGCCTGGCGCGCCGCGAGCCGGCTCGCCCGCGAGCTCGTCGGCGCCGAGAGGCTGACACGGTGATCGGGCGGCTCCTCCGGCCGCTGATGCGGCGGCACATCAATGCCCGTCGGGACCTGTTCGGCGGGCTGGCCCTGCCGGAGAGCCAGGTCGTGTTCCTCGGCGACAGCATCACCGAGGGCGGGCTGTGGAACGAGTGGTTCCCGCTGCACCCGACGCTGAACCGCGGCATCGCCGGGGACACCGTCGAGGGCGTGCGCAGCCGCCTGAGCTCCGCCGTCAACCACCCGGCGGCGATCTCGCTGTTGATCGGCACCAACGATCTCAACGGCCAGGGCCGGACGCGGAGCGTCGCCGGTATCGCCGCGCAGTTCGACGAGCTCGCGCACCACATCCGCGCGCTGGCACCGGACACCCCGCTGATCGTCAACAGCGTGATGCCGCGCAGCGCGAAGTTCGCGGCCCGCATCCGCGAGCTCAACCGGCGGTATGCGGAGACCGCCCGCGCCGTGGACGCCACGTACCTCGATCTCTGGCCGGTCCTGGCCGACGGTGACGCGTTGCGGGCGGACTGCACCTGGGACGGCCTGCACCTCAACGGACACGGCTACCGGACGTGGGTCGAGGTGCTGCGCCCCTGCTTCGAGGCCGTGCCGTCCGGTGCCGGAAGCGTCGACCATCGCGCGCATGACCTGGCCGGCACCCGACGCCAGTTCCTGCTGGCCCATGGGCGTGGAGATGACACCTGGGCTGATGGAGTTGATGCGGGCACCGCGCTCGCCCCAGTTCCAGCTCGCGGCCTGGACCCGCAGGTGGTTGGCCCGCTTGGCGATGCCGTACGCGGACCCGGGGTCGACGACCCGGTCAGGGCCGAGAAACGGCAGCCCCAGCAGCTCGTCGGCGGGCGGGCGGGTCAACGCGGCCTGGAAGAGCTGGCTGACGAACGCCTCGACGAGGGGGGCCGGCCCGGAGCTGGACGCCGCGATCGGCCGGGTGGCCGCGCGACTGCTCGACCAGAGCGCCGACGACAACGCACGAGGACGACATGCACTGACGTGACCGCGACACAGGAGGTCGAGATGCCCATCAACCGCACCGCCATGATCGACTACGTCGATGCCCGGATCGCACGGACCGACAACCCGAAGCACCTCGACCAGCTGAAGGTGCTGCGCGCGCACATGCTGGGCGAGATCACCCAGGACGTGGACGCGCTCCTCGCGACCATCTCCCCGCACCACCAGCAGTACCGCTCCTGGGGAGCCCCCGAGGACATGCAGCCGGCGTCACGCGAGGAGATCCGGGAGTTCTACCTCGAGCGTGCGGCGCTGGGGCAGCTGTACTTCCAGTTCGACATCGACAGGCTCACGGTCGCCGACGACGTCATCATCACCGACGGGGTGATGACGTCCCTCTACCCCGGCTCGACCGTGGTCGGGATGGGGCTGCCGACCGATCGGCCCGAGGCCGTCCACGAAGTCACGATCCAGTCGCTCATCTCCTGGCCGTTCGACGAGACCGGCCTGCTCGTCGGCGAGGAGAGCTATTCGGTGGTCACCGGCGCCCGCCCGGTGGCCGACGCGGAGGTCCCCGCGGACTTTCCCGCAGCGCTGGTGAGCTGACACTGCTGTTACCCGAGTTCGAGATAGCGCTGATCGGTCCGACCCGCGCGGAACCGGCGCAGCTGCTCCTCGACGCCGGCGACGGCGATCCGACGGCGGTCGGACGGATCCGGTGCCTCGTCGATCTCGGCCATCGTCTGCATCGCGTCGCGAACGGCGGCGGCACCGATCCGGCGCCAGAGCTCCAGCAGGCCCTGGGCACGGAGCTCCGCGGATTCGAGGTCCGGCACGACCGCGGTGATCAGACCACGGTGCGCCGCGTGCTCCGCGATGATGGGAGCCGTGGTGAGGGTGAGCTCCCGGACGAGCCGGGAGGTGTGGCGCGTGCGGAGCAGCGCGATCGCGAACGACGGGACGACGCCGCCGCCGAGTTCGGGCAGCCCGAAGCTCGCCGCTGGGGTGGCGATGGTGATGTCGCTGGTCAGGGCCAGCGCGGCACCGAAGGCCCGGGCGGCGCCGTCGACGATGCTGATCACCGGCACCCGGCGGGTGGTCCACCGGTCGAAGCACTCGGTCAGCGCCGGGCCGTACTCGGGCGACGGCTCGCCGGGACGTTCCGGGTCGACGTAGTCGCCTCCCGAGCAGAACACGTCAGGGAGGGCCGATCGCAGGACGACGCCGTGCACCGTGTCGGTGCGGTCGACGCGGTCGAGCGCCTCGGCGAGCGCGGCGAAGGCCCGGCTGTCGAGGGTGTTGCGCCGGCCCGGTCGGTCAAGGGTGATGTGCGCGGCGCCGTCGTCGACGGCGAGCCGTACTCCGGTGGATTGCACCTGGTCAGGCCGCGGTGTGGACGGTCCGCAGCCCGCGCTCGACGATCTCGACGAGGCGCTCGACGTCCCGGACGTTGTTGTAGATGCCGAACGAGACGCGCAGCCCGCCGCGGACCGGGGAGACCCGGACACCGGCATCGGCGAGGTACTGCGGCCAGGCGGGCGCGGTGAGTGCCATGACGTAGATGTGGCTGCGGCGTTCGCGCTCACGCGGGCCGACCAGGTCGATGCCGAGCCGGTCGAGGTGGGCGATCAGCAGGTCGCCCAGCCCGAGCACGTGCTCGGAGATCGCCGGGAGCCCGACGGACCCGATCAGGTCGAGCGCGGCGCCGAGGGCGTGGATGGCCGGGAGGTTGACGTTCCCGATCTCGAAGCGGTGGGCATCGGGATGCAGCTCTATGGCTTCCGGGCCGGCGACGAGGTCGGCGCGGGCGTTGGCCACCCCGGCGGTGCCGACGTAGGTCGGCGACAGCACGTCGGCCCCCGCGGCCGTGTAGAGGAAGCCGAGCCCGTGCGGGATGAGCAGTCCCTTGTGGCTGCCGGCCGACAGCGCGGCCACTCCCAGCCGGCGGGCGTCGACCGGCAGGACCCCGACGGACTGCATGGCGTCGAGCACCACGTCGGCGCCGACCGAGCGGGCGAGCTCGACGATGCTGTCGACGTCGTTGCGCTGGCCACTGTGGAACATG
>Ga0307513_10006426_pt1 | contig 15359 bp, 17 predicted proteins | sample 15_EM_MG_FD_202174 | JGI IMG/M metagenome (GOLD analysis project Ga0307513, IMG submission 202174) | Populus trichocarpa ectomycorrhiza microbial communities from riparian zone in the Pacific Northwest, United States - 15_EM | ecosystem: Host-associated > Plants > Roots > Unclassified | place... | reverse complement strand
CTGCTACAACAGGCAGTGGGATCACTGTGAAAGGTCAGCAATGCATGAGTTGTGCAAGAAAGGATGCAGGTACATACCTTTGAGCAAGCTAATATTTTTTATTTCAACACTTGCCGTTGGAGCCAACGCGAACCATAATTATAGCTCTTGAGAAAGATGACGATGACATCGCCCCGCCCAAGATATTGCAAGGCCAACTCAAATGGCCGAGAATACTATCGTAGACGCCGAGGGCCTTTAGCGAATTGAGTCAACATTACACTCGGACTCGCAATGTGTTTGCTTCAGCAATATCCAAGACCCAGGTGGTTCTAAAATGTGTCCCTCCAGTCTCGCAGACGGCATCCTTGCAGGACTCAAGCCTGATCGCACGAAACACCGAACTCACCTCTTTCCTCGTTGTCACTCGCCTCCTGACTCGGACGATACAGACCACTGGCAGCTCATGAACGACCGCCGGTGGCAGGCGCGTAAAGGTACTGAACAAGATGCACATTATTTCAAGGGCCGGCAAGGAGCTTGCTGCTGACGCGCCCAGCATCACAGATTACCAACACTATGGATGTAGTGACTACACTGTTGTGGAGGTCTCAGGATCGGACGACCCGCTTGCACTGGACACGGACAGAAGTTACGTAGTGATGAGGCCCCGAGACTTGGTGCCTAGAGATCGGAGGAATCATATTGTTTGGTTGGTCGAATGTGGGAGGTAGTAGGAGGTGTTGACAACGGTGGAAAAGTTGGTGGCGGAAGAGGGTCAATGTACAAGAGATTGGGTAGAAGTCGAGTAGAAGAATATTTAACATGTTGTTCACGAAGGTAGTCAGCTCTAATAACGGCCGTTATTATCTCTCCCTGTACCTTGCCCATGCTCCGTGGATAAGAAAGGCAGCGTATCAATTCATGGTTGGAAAAATTCAGGATTTTCGGAGAACGCAAAAGTCACATCGTGAAAGCGTATGTCAGTGCGGGTTGAAGAGAGATCAAGGAGATCATAATTTTATTTCGCAGTCAAAGCCGTCCCAGTACGCGAATATCGATAGGCACGATACGGTTGCGGGTAGGAACTTTGCTTTCGGATTCACGTTTCTTGCGAGCGATTGTTGGGGGCAACAAGGCATCGTAGTGTTTGATAAGGTCAGACACTGGGAAGAAAAATGAGTTGTCATCTAGCGAACTGGCGACGAAGCTCACAGGTGGGATGATCTTGAATTGAGATTTCGGTTCCGAACTTGGGCGGGGTGCCTACATAGATGTTACTTATAAGAGTCTAGAAATTGTAAAAAACCGACTTCGTCCAAGAGATAGAGCAGTCTTGGTACAGTAGACCTCGTCCTCCTCGACTTTTATCGTCTCAACCAAGCTAAAAAAACATTCAACGACAGTTGCCATAAAAGGATGAAAATGGCGCACTTCTTGATAACAATGGCATCAAGTACCAATCGCCAGCAAATGCTGCTCCATCGTGGTAAGTGTCGGCTACAACCTCCTCATACCATTCATACAGCACCAACAGTCCAAACCCCACAACTTAACATGCCTTGCAATAACCGGCAGGTCGAAAATTATTTTTTTTGCCCAATAACTCTGCAAAGAACGAACTACTCCAGCAGGACCAGACTCGCGGAGGTGGTGCACGACTGGTACTTAACGAGACTCGCATACACCCACAATGCGCTCTTCGACGTCGTGCGGGACGTGGGTGGTTGTATCGGCGTCTAGTCCTGCCAAGAACGTGGCGTGGACTGGTGGTATGAGGGCCATCTCTTCGCCGTAGGTGAGGGCGTACCAGCTGTCTTCGGACCATTTGCATAGGTCAAGGTCGCAGACAACGTTGGGCGAGTCGTGCGCGACCGACTCGTTTGTAGACCCGTCCGTCGGACTGAAACAGTCCAGTATGGTATCACTCGACGAGAGCGGTTAAGTGGGACTGAAGCTGGTGTGATGCGATAATGGTGGCGGCATGTTCGATGGAGGGCGAGACTTGGGGTAAATTTGCAAGGGCCTCTTGCTATTGAAGAAGAACCAGCGAAGGAACGAGGTTTGTGGACAAGGATTGGGAATAGGATTAACTTAGGCTTCCCAGTTTTGACAGCTTCCAGCCTCTTACTCGGCCATCGCTGGAGGACATTGAACGGATCTTCGATGTGCTCCTCCCGCACCCATCTATAGTACCTGACACAAACTCGTTTGCTTCATCAACTTCGAGGCTCGCACGGATAGATATCTTCTTGAGCTGATTTTCGGGTTGAGTGGCGCAAGGATTCTGAGATTCAAAAGTCAGTTTTCCCAATTCGAAAGCCTAGAAAAGCAAATGGGTAAATATTTGGCGAAAGAAGTGTGATAAAGAGTTTTCACCTTGGACTTAAATTGGAACAACGCATCATTGGAGTCTTCGAAAAGTTTTCCAAGATCGCCCAACCTATTATCCAGGAACGGACTCGTTGACGGTAAACGGTTCCATCCAAAAAGAGGGAAGCGGACGTGTCTCAAAGGAATCTCGGCTATTGCACGAGTAAGGGGTTGGGAAATGACACCGGGTGGAAGCCAAGCCCTGTCGGTATCATGGATCGAGGTTGAGGAATAATTGACATAGAAGATCCAGGAAGCTCATTGGGTGGCGGGATAGGTAATAAGAGGCGGAGAGGCACGATGGATCAAGATGAAATCACGGTAGCACCTGTAATAGAAAAATAAGGACGACTATGCTTGAGGATAGAATGGGGCTCTTGCCTTATCGGCTGTTTCTCCAGGTAAAATCATTCAAATTTTCGAATATAGACTTATTCATCGCCTCCAATTCACAGTGCTGCATGTCCTTCCTCAGAGCAAAGTGCAGCGGAGCGCCTACTGGCGATGATATTATTTCTTGTGCGGCGCCAGTGGTGGCAATTCAAGGAAAGTGGATGCTAAGATTATGATACCGATTTGGTGGTATGACGGGAAATAACTGGGGGGGGGGTCGCGTAGTTCCCCTTCGTTCAATTTCGAATTGATTCCGTGGGTGTAGGTTCCGTTGTTCAGCATAGGAATTTGAGAGCGACAGGGATCTTAAGCGATATATGCGGTTGTGCAAGATGCGTCATCATCTTGAGTATCGTTAGCATAGACTCAAACATGGCTGGAGTTGATTCTCGCCAAACTCTTATGACGAGAGGCAAGCTGCCGTTGATACTTCTGGCGCTGATGCGGTATTCAAATAGGTTCGATACATCCTCGATCTCCTGGTTCGGCTGAGAAGGCGTTCTCATTCCCATTCTGCAGCCTCGAAAGCGGGATAAGATACCCCTGCCTCGTTGAAGGTGGCTCCTTGGACCAGGCTCCATTAGTGACGGTGATTGCAGTAGGTGAGAGCGGAGAACGAGGGAGGAGCAGTACTGGTTTCCAATTGATGTGGAGGACGACGGCGGTGCATGGTAAATCGGTGAAGGTAGATGCACCAATGAGCGAAAAATCAAGAACTGGCTGGCGTTTTGGATGACGTATTTGATGGTGTTAAGGAGATTGGTGATAGAATGGAGCGGGGTTATCCCGGCCTGGTTTTGCTGAGGAAGGTCGCCTGAAATGATGAAAAATAGAATTATTTAACGAGGAAGAAGCAAAAAGAAAAGGTCGGAATGCTTACAAAGCCAGGAGCTGTACAAAATCCATTACCGCAGAGGCGTATAGTAACGGAGCTCCAAGTTGTCAAAGAGGAAACATGAACGAAGGCCAGTCGACAAGGAGACGAGCGTGCAAGTATGGTTGAGTTGGGGAGTAGAGATAAGTGCTGGTGCTAATTTCAGCCTGTTTGGGTCGGACCCATTGAGGAAGTACCCGTTGGTCAGTCATGATCAGCATTGGTGGTAGTTACTAGCTGAGCGCTGAGGGCGGAGAAAATCCCGCGGGCGGGCCGGGAATTCAAACACCACCACTCGCCCTCGATCTTCCTCACCCAACCAAGTCTCCTCCCTCAAACCCCTTCACAAACCCCTTCACGTCACGACAGGACCTCACAAGCCTCACAAGCGTCTCCAGTAACACCCCAAATGCGGCGAGATAACCACTAGCAACGTGTCAAATCGCATCCGAATGTCTCCCTGTTTTGGCAGCCCCTTCTGCGAAGGTGTCTGGCAATCCAACAGGAGCAACGGCTTGGACCCACTCAACACTTGGGGACGGATTTCTTCTGTTCTTTGTGGTACTGCTGCTTTGGTTTTGTGTAATCCACGAAATCAGCGATAGTTGGGTGAGTCATTGGTCAAATCGAGGCCGGTGAAAGGCTGAAAACCTCTGCAGGTTGAGAATTTGCCGTCTTTGATGCTGCTCACTCAAGCTCCTTGACGATTGCACTTATGGCCGTTTCCCGATCCCGCGACCCATTTAAGTGGCTCCCTCGAACGACGAACATGACCTTTTTCCTCCGAGACGATATTTCTTGGCATTCTGGTGACACGCGCACGCGGTATCTCGGACTCGTGGTATTGCCACCATTCCCATTCCCATCGTAACAGGGGCAGCAGCAGCTGGTAGTAGCTGTGGTGTAGGTTGAGATGATGCTTGACTCGTCGTCGTCGTCGTCGTCGTCGATTTCTCACTGCGAAGGCCTCGTCTCTCGTCTTCGCTACCTAGGTGCCTCCAACTCCTGCCCATCGCGGGTCAGAGACGAGCGATTAGCTGCGCTGACTTATCATCTTTGGCCTGCCTACGCCTATTCATATATCGAAGTGGGTGCTTATCTAACCACCACCACACTTCTTGCACAGGTTAAACGGCTCGTCGCCGCTCAGCACCAAACAAAGATCCAGACTTTAATGAAGGTATGAAAGAGCCACGTAGCCGTCCTTCCGATGTTCTATTTAAATGAATTGACGAATTTCCCCCCTCTCCCACCAGCACCCATGTCCCAGTGCTTATGCACAGATGAAAATACGCCAACCCACACAACACGCAAATGCCGTGATGAGAAAGGAGTTTCCCCCTCACTGTTTACACAACTAATATATATATATATATCGATGTTTCTTGGCGCTATGACACCGGGAAGAGAAGCAGGAGGTCCTATTCTTGCAGGAGGTCCACAAGAGGTGGTTCGTACGAGATGCATAAAGCACGATTGCAACAATGTTCCCGCCGCCAAACTGTCAGGCAGACATCAGTTTCATTAATCACCCCAAAATCGCGCCGGTACAAACCCGGGTATATCGTCAGGTAATAGTAGGAGAATGGAGTCTTGGAGGTCTTGGTGGTGGAGGTGTCGAAACGGCAACGTTGATGTTTGCACGAGGGGGAGGTGGTAGGGGACCAGCGGTCGCGTGAACCCCTGGAGGTGCTCTTCTCAGATTTCCTTGGCTAGATGATAGATCATCAAGGCAAGGACTTACCTACTATAGTATTATGTTATTAGCCCAATGACTATTTTCCCGCCGGTAGGGCCAGCTGGTAGGTGGTTACCACACATAGAATTTACGATGCTGTAGAATAGTAATTACAATAGTAAAATAAATTGGTTTTGTCGTCTTTGAATACTTGAGGTGGAGGTCTTCCTGTCAACCATTTGCAACACCGTAAAACCTATAATATTTAATTAGGGTTGGAGTACCTTAGGTGAAGCAGTGGACTCGATATCGCGTGTAAACGTTGTGCAAACTGGTGTTCTACGTGAAACCTTGGCGCGAACAAAATGCTCGGCTTCCGCCTCTAATTGGCCAAGCACGTAGTCATTTGATCTGAAAACGCAATAACTCAAGTTACTGAAGTTGTATGTACTCTTGGTGTTCTTTGGCGCAAACAACTTGAAAATGCTCGGCTTCTGCCTCTGATTGGCCAAGCACGTAAACTAGTCATTTGATCTGAAAACGCAATAACACAAGCTATTAGAGTTGTATGTACTCTATAATTATATCATCCCTACTTGTACGCTGTTCGCATGTGCTGGCAGCTCCCCCCCCCACACTTCGGCTTCGCCATCGTAGTACAGCTTCCCAACTGTCCTTGTACAGCTACGGCAGATCTCCCATCGTAAACAACTTCTGCTCCTCGTTCTCATTCTTATCAGAGCTCGTCCCCTTGAATCGTTGTCGGCGACAGCAGGGAGTGTTACTATGGAGTATTGATGGAGTACAAGATGGATAGAGTGAGGAAAGAACAGGCGGGGCAAGAAGGTCACAGCCGTCACAAGGCTCCCACAACGCGATCATCGTGACCGCTGACCATCGTGCTCTCACTACTATGTCGACAACAGGTCCTCAGTTCTTCTCCAACTCTCGTAATGTTAGCGTTAACAATTCGATCGTTCAAATGGTTCAAGGTGACGTCAATCAGTACAACGGTGGTGAGTTGCAGTCCTACGCAACAGGTACTTTCAGTGCTAATTCTCATAATTGAAGATCCTGATAGTTTCGGTACTTTCCATCGTTTTCTCCACCAATACGTGTTTCTGATCTTATCCAGAGCTGAATGGCTTGGCTTATGCACATGGCGCTGGTTATAACACCACGAAGCAATGTCTTGCCGGCACTCGTGTTGAGATCCTCGCCGAGATCGAGGAGTGGGCGCGCAGTCCAGACCCGAATACTCCGCCCGTCTTCTGGCTCAACGGTGCTGCTGGCACTGGAAAGTCGGCAATCGCTCACACATTGGCTGTCCAGTTCAATCAGCGCAATGAACTGGGCTCGTTCCTTTGTTTCGATTGTAACTACCTTGCTGAGCGCCGCCACGAGAAGGTATTCACCACAATGGTGCACGATTTGGCTTCCCAATATCCAGGAGTCAAACAGCGATTGGTAGCCACGATCCAGGACAGAAAATGGCTCAAGCAGACAACGGATATCATACAGCAATGGGAGAGGTTACTTGTCGAACCTTGTGCTCAACTTCCCCGGGCCACTGACTGTTCAATCCTGCTTATAATTGATGCGCTCAATGAAAGTGGCGACACTCAGTCCCGTGACCATTTGCTTTCTATTCTAGCTCATCGTGCAAGAGAGCTCCCTTCTCATGTCCGCATCCTCATCACCTCACGTCCTCTAGATGATATAGCACAGGCTTTAAGGAGCAGAAGCCACATAAGATCCATGGTCATAGATGATATCCCAAAATCTTTGATTGATCGTGACATCAAAGACTACATTTTTGCAAGACTAAATCAAATTCCTGACTTTTTTTTTGATCCCAACAGATTGGATTTTTTGGTTCATTGTTCAGAAGGGCTTTTTCAATGGGCTTTTGTTGCTTGTGAATTCATTCAAGGAAATGGAAGGCTCTCCAGTCCAGAGGAATGATTTCTCAAATTGTTTAATTCACCCACCACTTCTTTAACCAAATTGGATGCATTATATGACACAATTTTACAGGAAGTCTGTCCTGATAATGACACAGATAATATGCAGGCTTTTCAATCTGTGATGGGCCAAATACTAGCATTATTTGAGCCACTTTCACTAGATGCTTTAACAGCAATACAAAAGCATTTCCCTTCTGGTCATGCCAACAGAATTAGATCTGTTCTGAAACACATGGGATCAGTTTTAACTGGTGTCACCAGCCACTCAATTCCTATCAAACCCCTCCACTCCTCTTTCCATGACTATCTTACAGATTTCTCACGCAGCAAAGGCTTTTATATTGATGCATCATTGTACAAAAATGATCTTGCATTTGCTATGCTTCAGGTTATGAAGGCAGAGCTTCACTTCAATATGTGCAAGCTGAAAAGTTCTTATCAGCTCAATGCAGATATTCCTGATTTAGCCCAAAAAATCAAAGAGTCAATTTCTCCTGCTCTCTCCTATTCCTGTCAATATTGGGCTAGTCATGTTCAACAAGCAACTGCAACATTTTTTCATTCAAAAATTGCTGCTTTAGTGAGAGAATTCTTGAATCAGCAGTTCTTGTCTTGGATGGAAGCCTTGAGCCTTCTGAAATGTGTCCAGATTGCTGCTCATTCTGCATTTTTAATTATAACAATGGTCACTGTGTGTTCTTTTCTTTATTTTTTTAAATATTAGATATGATATTGACAATAAGTGATATAGGGTCATGAACAATACAAAGACATTCTGGACTTTGCAACTGATGCTCAAAGATTTGTGCGTATGTTTGGAGGTATGATCTCACAGAGCACACCACACCTCTATTTATCTGCAGTCCCATTTACACCAGTGAATTCTATTATATATATAAAATATGCAGCTGAGCTTCCCAAATCTGTGAAATTGGCTTCTGGAAATATCACCTCTTGGCCAAGATGCCAGAATATATTGCATGGACACAAAAACAGTGTCAGGTCTGTTGCATTTTCCCCAGATGGAAAGCATATCATCTCAGGCTCATATGACAAAATGATCTGTATTTGGAATGCAGAGACAGGTGAAGCTATGGATGCACCACTTAAAGGGCATACTGGGGTAGTCACCTCTGTTGTTTTTTCACCAGATGGAAAGCACATCATCTCAGGCTCAGAAGACAAGACAATCCAAATTTGGGATGCAATAACAGGCAAAGCTGTAGATGTGCAACTTCAAGGGCACACTGGAGGCATTTGCTCTGTTGCATTTTCACCAGATAGCAAACATATTATCTCAGGCTCAAAAGACAAAACAATTCAAATCTGGGATGCACAAACAGGCAAAGCTGTGTGTGTGCCACTCAAAGGGCATACTGGTATAATCAATTCTGTTGCATATTCACCAAATAGCAAACACATCATCTCAGGCTCAGATGACATGACAATACAAATCTGGGATGCACAGACAGGCAAAGCTGTGGGTGTGCCACTTCAAGGGCATACTGATGTGATTTGCTGTGTTGCATATTCACCAGATAGCAAGCACTTTATCTCAGGTTCATATGACAAGACAATTCGTATCTGGGATGCAAAGACACACAAAGGTGTGGGTGTGCCACTTCAGGGGCACACTGGCCAAATATACTCTGTTGCATTTTCACCAGATAGCAAACACATTATCTCAGGCTCATCTGACAGGACAATTCAAATCTGGAACACACAGACAGGCAAAGCTATAGGTGTACCACTTCAGGGACATAGTGACACCATCCTGTCTGTTGCATTTTCACCAGATAGCAAACATATTATCTCAGGCTCAGCAGACAAGACAATTCAAATCTGGGATGCACAAATAAGCAAAACTGTGGGAGTGCCACTTCAAAAACATACTGACAAAGTCCACCATTCTGTTGCATTTTCATCAGAGAACAAGCACATTATTTCAGGGTTAATGGCCAACACAATCCGTATCTGGGATGCAATGACAAGTAAAAAAGTGGGTGTGCCACTTCAAGGGCATACCAATATTATTTCTTCTGTTGCATTTTCACCAGATAATAAACACATTATCTCAGGCTCAGTAGACAAAACAATACGAGTCTGGAATGCACAGACAGGCAAAGCTATAAGTGTGCCACTTCAAGCACACACTGGCCATATCTACTCTGTTGCATTTTCACCAGATAGCAAACACATTATCTCAGGCTCATATAACAAGACAATTCAAATCTGGAATGCACAGACAGGCAAAGCTGTGGGTGTGCTACTTCGGGGGCACACTAAAAGTGTCTTCTCTGTTGCATATTCACCAAATGGAAAATATATTATCTCAGGCTCAGTAGACAAGACAATTCGAATCTGGAATGCCCAGACAGGCAAAGTTGTGGGTGCACCACTTAAAGGGCACACTGACACAGTCTACTCTGTTGCATACTCCCCAGATGGCAAATACATTGTCTCAGGCTCAAATGACATGACTATTCGAATCTGGAGTGCACAAACAGGCAAAGCTGTGGGTGTGCCACTTCAAGGACATACTGATGTAGTCCGCTGTGTTGCATATTCACCAGATAGCAAGCATTTTATCTCAGGTTCATATGACAAAACAATTCGTATTTGGGATGCAAGGACACACAAAACTGTGGGTGTGCCATTTGAAGGGCATACTAGTGCAGTCACCTCTGTTGCATTTTTACCTGATGGCATGCATATTATCTCAGGCTCAAGTGACAAGACAATCCAGATTTGGAATGCAAAGACACACAAAGCTGTGGCTATGCCACTTGTAGGACACACTGCAGCAGTCACATCAGTTGCATTTTCACAAGATGGTAAATGCATCATTTCAGGCTCATTGGACAACACAGTTCGCATTTGGGATGCTGAAGTAAATGTCAGAGGTGCTGGTGTTGGGTTTATAACACCAAAAATTCAATTTTCCTCTAATTCATATCATGCATTATGTGAAGTGGATTCTCTTTTTGAAAATGCTATGGATACTATCACTGGTGACTGGAGAGATTCTATTCAAGTTCAAGATGATGGGTGGATTTTGGGCCCACATAATAGACTTTTACTATGGGTTCCACCTATGTATTTTCCTCAGCTCTACCGTCCCCGAACCAAGCATTTGATTGGCATAGCTTCTATGGAACTTGATCTGAGTAATTTTGCTCATGGCCTATTGTGGGAAACCTGCAGGGCCAAGGACAGCTAAGATGCCATCCATTTTTTCTTGTCTTGATTCAAAGGTGTTTTTTTTCATGAATGAGCAATAAATAGAACTGAACAGCTTTTTTATCAATTTCATACCATGGCTTCTTTAGTATTTACAAATTTATAATTCATATATCATTTCTATACTAATAGAATATATCAAAAACATACCAAAGATTGTACAAATGAAAAATTGCCAGAGTAAAGTAGGACTAGAGGAATTTACCTGATTAAGCAATAGGCCAAGGTTTGAATGTTAATTACTTGCTTGAAGCTCTAAGAACAGAGCCCATCAGGTAGACCATAGGAAAGATTTGGAATTTATGAACAAATGAGAAGTAAGAAACTACTCCAAGCTAGAAAAACAAATGAATGAACTAAAACTTGCTTTTTAAACTTCAATTCAATGGAATATCAACTGTATCCCCAACATCATCATCTGCTGAATCTTCCAATGATACCGTACTTGCGGACTTTTCTTTTTCCACAGGTGGAGGTGCCGGAACCTCGATATTCGATGGGTTGATCACGGAGGCGCGTCGACTCGAAGCCTCGTTGTTTGCAGAGACCGGAGGAGATTTCTTCAACGGTTCAGCGTCATCCAACACCGATGAGGGAGCAGCCGCGGGAGGGGTATGCTCCGCTGGTGCATTTGGGGATACAGGCGACGCAGGAGGGAACTTGAACTCCTTGTTCATTGACCCGTTTCTGCTCTTCCTATTCTCCACCTTCATGTTCTGCACGCTTTGCGGTGTCGGGGCGGAGGCAGTTGCACTAGTCGGACTTGTCGATGCCCGCTCGAGGCGCACGGTTTCTGTAGTAGGATCTTCATCGGCTTCTTCTGGTGTTGGCTCGAACTGGCGGGGTTTGAACTCGTTGGCAGTGGAGGGCTGGTTGACGAAGCTCGAGGCGGGTGGGGTGCCTGGTGCGGATGTGCGAGAGGGCGGTGGCATTGAGGAGCGGTAGGAAGCGGGGTTGGCGCGAGTTCCGGAGTTGGGAGGTGGGCTGGTGGGTGAGTGCGGTAAGGAAGCTTGGGACATGGATTGGGGGCGGTTGAATCCTGATGTCGCGGGGGTGGTGGAGTTCGCGCCGAGGTAGAATGATGCGATAGGGATCATCCTAGAAATGAGTGGTTGTTAGGATTGAGTAGGCAAGATTGGGAAGTGTTATTTACCGTCTTTCTGAATGGCATGCGAGGATCCAGTGGGGTTGGACAACGGGGATGCTTAATTGCAAGGCTCGTTGATAGGCAACGCCGGGCGCGCCACTGGCATTTCCAGCCACGTTCGCACCGGTGGGGGTCGCCGCGGGGGTAGTGCATACGAAATGCGAGGTATCGATTTGGATATTGTCACTCCATTTAGCGCCCATTTCTCGCAAGGCGAGTTTCGCGTTCTCCAATAAGACTGGGTCTTGGACATTGCCGAAGCACACAGATATGCCAGAAGTATCCGACATGGTGTGTGTGCGCACACGAAGGAGGTTCGAGGGGAAAGTGCCTGCTGTTGTACGGAGGACGAGTTGGAAAGAGTATTCGGTGTTGATTTCCATGCCAGAGTGTTTTGTCGATGTGTTGGTCGTCGGTGAGGGGACGGCGGAGAGACGCTCGCCGTTTCTGTAGATATCGAGAGAGCGTAGCTTCGCCGTGGCGAGCTTGATGGGTGGCCATTCGAGGGTGACGGAGGTTTGTGTGATATTGCGCACCTGGAGCGTATCAAGTTAGGAACGGTCAAATTTTCGCAGTGCCATAGTTACGCACTGAGAGTTTGGGTGGTTCGGGTGAGCTTTGGCCATATTCCTGGAGAATGTCCTCCTGGAGGGACCAAAACTCGGATTCCCGCTTCTGCTCCTCTGCGTGGTTCTGGTGCACCGCGATATTCACGATTGACCCCGTTGTCGCGCCTGGCGGAAGTAAGATAGAAGGGAACTCTATCAGGTGGGCTTTCTCTCCAAGGAGAATCTAGCACGAAAAGAGAGAAATTAGTCCTCCCGTGTTATCGTCTCCATTTGCGGAGACACGTACAGCCATTCCTGCGTCTGGTGAAAGTCGCGTCACCGAAAGCCAAGAAAGATCAGATAATGTACACGTACCTAACTTTCCGACGGTGAAAGTAAAGCTATCCGGCGACTTTGACATTTTGGAAGTAACGGGAGGGTATAAGTTGGGTGTTCTGTAGAACTGCAGAGAGATTCACTACAAAATCGTTTCTCACGGTCACATTTAGGAAACACACTCTCTTATGTAAATACCTTTCAGGATGACCACCACCATATGACCCGTTCTCGACCTGCAGACAGCCCTCTCGAGCCAGCGTATATCCAGCTCTGAATTCTCGGTGCTCAATTTCTGCACGTGGGATACAAAATTCCATGCCAACATGACGTCTCCTGATACACCCTCGTCCGGCACACTTGCCGTTGGAGCCAACGGGAAACATAATTACAGCTCTGAGAAAGACGACGACGACGACATCGCACCGCCCCAGATATCGCAAAGCCCAACTCAAATGACTGAGGATACTGTCATAGACGACGAGGGCCCTGTACACCAAGATGGCAAACAACGTGCAGACAATATGGAACAAGAAGGCAGCGAGTCGGAGGAGGAAGATGTAGAGGAGGAGGCAGAGGATGACGAAGAAGAGGATGACGAGGAGCCATCTCTGAAATACCAGCGGATAACTGGTGCGGTTCCAGATCTGTTGAGGAAGGACTCCGCCTCCGCACTCGCCGTTTCGAATAAACTGCTGGTATATTTCAACAGTACTTGACTAAACGGCAAATTTACCTATTTTTTACCACAGGCAATGGGCACCCACGCAGGGATCATACACATTCTCGACCTGACAGGGAAACGGATAAAATCTTACAAACCACACATGGCGTCGATTATTGACATCTCGCTTGATGCAACCGCCGATTTTGTGGCCACAGCTTCCATTGACGGTTCGTCACTTTCGTATTGGTTTCCGGCATTCCTTACACGTGCAATCGCTTAGGACAGGTCGTCGTCCATTCGTTATCCACACCTGAAAGTTACTCTTTCGACATGAAACGACCAATGCGCACTGTCGCGATGGAACCCAATTTTTCGAAGAGAGGCACGCGGGCCTTCGTCTGCGGAGGTCTCTCAGGGGCCTTGGTTCTACGCGAAAAGGGGTGGTTGGGTCACAAGGAGACCACAATTAATTCTGGCGAAGGACCCATTTGGCAGGTTAGATGGAGAGGCAGATTAATCGCTTGGGCAAATGACAACGCAAGTTTTCCGCAGTCCTCGTCTTTTCTTTTTTGTCTAATGACCAAATTCCTTTTCTAGGGCGTCAAAATATACGATCAACAATCACAAAGCCGTATCGCCTACATTGATCGACCAGCCGACAGCCCAAGAGCAGATCTGTTCAAATGCACGCTCCACTGGCAAGACGACTCAACCCTCCTCATCGCCTGGGCCAACTTCATCAAAGTCGCCCGTATCCGCCAACGACCACGTTCAAACACCCCCACCGCCCCAAACGCCCCCCCATTCCTCGTCGAAATCACCGCCGTATTCCAACTAGACACTATGATAGCCGGTGTCGTGCCCCATCCCACACCCGTACCCTCTTCCAATCTCACAGATGGCATTCTCCCCGCATCACTCAAGCCCGAAGGCTCGAAACCCCAAATGCAGACACTCACCTCTTTCCTGGTCGTCGCTTATGTCCCACCAGAAGCCTTCGACGACACAGACGAAATGACGGATGACCGTAGGCGACAGGCGCGTAAAGCCGCCGAACGACCCGAAATGCGGATTATTTCACGGGCGGGCGAGGAACTCGCCGCTGATGCACTCAGCATCACGGATTACCAACACTGGGGGTGCAACGACTATACCGTTGTGGAGGTCTCGGGTTCGGACGACCTGCTCGCGCTGGACATGGACAGGAGCTACGTGGTGATGAGTCCGCGAGATTTGGTACGCGTGATGCCCCGAGATCGGAGGGATCATATTGCGTGGTTGGTTGAACGTGGGAGGTATGAGGAGGCGTTGACGGATGTGGAGAAGTTGGAGGCGGAGGAGGCTGCTATGGGGTCCAAGCTGAAGGGAACGGAGGTCCATTTAAGTGTACAAGAGATTGGGCAGAAGTATATTGAGCATCTTGTTCAAGAAGGTAATGCATTTGGGTTCTCTTTTGTTGTTGGTTTTGATGAGAGATCGTTCCGATTCAGGCGATTTCGTCAAAGCTGCTAAGCTTTGTCCGAAAGTTTGCGCGCATGATTCGAAACGTTGGGAAAATTGGATATTTGCTTTTGCACAGCGGAAACAACTCCAGGTACACTAATCCATTCTTTTATCGTTTCTTATTAGAGGTTCATTTTAATTTTTTAGGCAATCATCCCCTACGTACCCACCGACGAACCTCAACTAGACCGTGTCGTCTACGAGATGATCCTCGCCCATTTCCTCTCGCACGATCGCGAAGTATGCCACCGAGATTTCTCCCCCTTTGCAACAATAAGTATTCATGCGATATTATAATTTAGGCCCTTCTCAAAACGATCAAGGATTGGCCACGCGAAATATACGACATCTCCGCTGTCATCGTCGCTGTACGCGCAGAACTAGACAAAGTAGCAAGCTCTTCCTCGACGATAAGTGCTGGATCTAGTAAGAGTGCTTCCTCCGCCATTTTGATGGAGTGTCTCGCGGAACTGTTAGTTTTTTTTTTTTCGTCTTCAAGCATCGTGGCCATGGTAACATTTCACCGTTCATCAGATATACAGCAAATCGTCAACCAGGCAAAGCTCTTCCTTTCTATCTCCGCCTACGGCGCTCGAACGTCTTTGACCTCATCCGGGAAAATAACCTCTTTACCGACGTACAAGACCAAGTTTT
>Ga0307513_10006425_pt1 | contig 15360 bp, 18 predicted proteins | sample 15_EM_MG_FD_202174 | JGI IMG/M metagenome (GOLD analysis project Ga0307513, IMG submission 202174) | Populus trichocarpa ectomycorrhiza microbial communities from riparian zone in the Pacific Northwest, United States - 15_EM | ecosystem: Host-associated > Plants > Roots > Unclassified | place... | reverse complement strand
TGCGGCGCCGGTAAGCTATGCGGCACCGGCGGCAATAGCGGCTCCCGCCGCGCCGGCCGCTGCCGCGGCAGCCGATCCGGCCCCCGCCGCCGTCAGCGCCAACGCGGTCAAATCGCCAATGGTGGGCACCGTCTATCTGTCGGCGAATCCCGAAGCGAAACCGTTCATCACGGTCGGGCAGAAAATCGCCGCTGGCGAGACGCTGGTCATCATCGAAGCGATGAAGGTGATGAATCCGATCACCGCGCCCTCGGGTGGTACCGTGTCGGCGATCCTGATCGAGAACGGCCAGCCGGTCGAGTTCGACCAGGCGCTCGTCGTCGTCGAGTAAGCAAGCTTCTTGCCGATGTGCCGCTCCGGCCCGCTCCCCCACCCGGCCTCCCATATGATGCTGCCGTTGGGAGGCCGGGTGGGGGAGCGGGCCGGCACCGCCTAGGAAAACGACCGATGCCCGAAATCAAGAAACTGCTGATCGCCAATCGCGGCGAGATCGCGCTGCGTATCCACCGCGCGTGCCACGAAATGGGAATCAAGACGGTCGCGGTCCACTCGACCGCCGATTCCGACGCGATGCATGTCCGGCTGGCCGACGAGGCGATCTGCATCGGGCCGCCGCCGGCGACCGAATCGTACCTCAACATCCCCAACATCATTTCGGCGGCCGAGATCAGCCACGCCGATGCGATCCACCCGGGCTATGGTTTCCTGAGCGAGAATGCGCGCTTCGCGGAGATCGTCGAGGCGCACGGCATCATCTTCGTCGGGCCCAAGCCCGAACATATCCGCACGATGGGCGACAAGATCGAGGCGAAGCGCACCGCCGGCGCACTCGGCTTGCCGCTGGTGCCCGGCTCGGACGGCGCGATCAGTGACATCGGGGAAGCCAAGAAGATCGCAGAGGCGGCAGGCTATCCGGTGATCATCAAGGCGGCGTCGGGCGGCGGCGGGCGCGGCATGAAGGTCGTCACCTCGCCCGAAGAGCTCGAAACCCAGATGCAGCAGGCCGGGAGCGAGGCCAAGGCGGCGTTCGGCGACGCCACCGTCTATCTCGAAAAGTATCTCGGCAATCCGCGCCACATCGAATTCCAGATATTCGGCGACGGCAACGGCAATGCCATCCATCTGGGCGAGCGCGACTGTTCGCTGCAGCGCCGTCACCAGAAGGTGCTGGAGGAAGCGCCCTCGCCCGTCATCACGCCCGAAGAGCGCGAGCGGATGGGCGGGATCGTCGCCAGGGCGATGGCCGACATGGCCTATCGCGGCGCGGGCACGATCGAGTTCCTGTGGGAAGATGGCGAGTTCTACTTCATCGAGATGAACACCCGCCTGCAGGTTGAGCATCCGGTGACCGAGGCGATCACTGGCCTTGACCTGGTCCGCGAGCAGATCCGCGTGGCGGAGGGCCATGGCCTGACGCTTCGCCAGGAAGACGTCCAGTTCCGCGGCCACGCGATCGAATGCCGGATCAACGCCGAGGATCCGCGCACCTTCGCGCCGTCGCCGGGGCTGGTGAAGCAATATCACGCGCCGGGCGGGATGAACGTCCGCGTCGATAGCGGGCTCTACGCCGGCTATCGCGTGCCGCCTTATTACGATTCGATGATCGCCAAGCTGATCGTCTATGGCACCACGCGCCAGGGTGCGATCCGTCGGCTCCGCCGCGCGCTCGAGGAATTCGTGATCGAGGGGATGAAGACCACCATCCCGCTCCATCAGGCACTGATCGAGGACCCCGAATTCCTCCAGGGCCAGTATACGATCAAGTGGCTCGAGGAATGGCTGGACAAGCAGGAAGCCTGAGCCCGCACGTTAGCCGCGAGGGGGGAGAATGGCGTGAGGAAAGCGATCATCCTGTTGGGCCTCACGGCGATAGCCGCGGCCCCTTCCTCCCCCATCGCCTCGCTGGTGGGTCGCTATTCGAAGCATTTCCAGAACGGCCTGGTCGACGGATCGAAATTCTGGTCGGACGATGTCGTCGAGATCGTGCCCGTCGACGCCACCCACGCCTACTTCCGCGCCGATCTGGCCTTCTACAACGGTCACAGCTGCTCCATCGCCGGGATCGCCAAAACGGTCGGCAACAAGCTGGTCTATCGCGAAAAGCGGCCAATGTACGATGGCGGCCCGACCTGCCGCCTGACCATCACGACCAAGGGCAAGAGCCTGCTGCTCGATGATGGCGATGGCGCCTGCCAGACCTATTGCGGTGCGCGCGGGACGCTCAGCGGCTTCGATTCCATCCCGCTCTCGTCGAAGCGACCGATCAGCTACATGGCCCGGCTGAAAGGGTCGAGCCAGTACAAGGACGCGATCGACGCGTGGAAATCGGGCAAGACCGACTGACGTCGGCACCGCGCAGCCGCGTTACGCTTGCCGATTTTAGCGGAAGAACGCGGTGGTCACTTCTCTCCCCTCCCGCGTGCGGGAGGGGTTGGGGGAGGCACCGTCTAGATCGAACGGCCGAGGAGGAAACGCCCTCCCCTAGCCCCTCCCGCGAGCGGGAGGGGAATCATGCCGCCGTCGGTGGATAGGGCGGCATGGGAGACGTGATCGTGTTGGGGATCGCGCTAGATACCGGCGGGTCGGGATAATATTGCGTCGTCTGCTGCACGTCCTGCGCGGCGGCGGTCCCGCTCAACAGCTCGATCAGCTTGAGCGCCTCATCGAGGCCCGATGAGATGCCGCCGCCGGTCAGCCGATTGCGGTCGACGACGAAACGCGGATGGCCGTCGGCGACCGTTACATCGGGATAATTCTGCATCAGATACGGGACGAACGCCCAGTGCGTCGTCGCGTTGTATCCGTTGAGCAATCCCGCTGCCGCGATTAGCAACGCGCCTTCGCACACCGAGCACACCCAGGTGCTTTGTGCCGCCTGCTTTCCGATAAAATTGAGCAGGCGCTGCGTCGGATCATGGATGATCCGCGACAATTGGTCGGGGCCACCGCCCGGTATCCACAGCGCGTCATAGGGGACCGCCTGGGCCGGGAGGCCGTTGGGCACGTCGAACGTGAAGCCGTTGTTCGCGACGACCTTGCCCGGTACTTCGGCGACGAGGTCGACCGTGTAGCCAGCCCAGGAGAACATCTCCGACGGGCCGCACACGTCGAGCAGGTCGAAGCCCTGATAGAGCGGCATCAAAATACGCATCGTCCGTCTCCTGCCCGCGTCAGATGATCTCTACCTTGAACGGCACGTCGACCTGGGTCGCCATCGCACGCACTTGCCCCGATGACTTGAACGACGGTGGGACGTCGCCGATCGGCCCGTTGCGTGTGTGCACCACCACATTCACCCCGCCCGCCGCGCGGTCGGCAGCGACCTGGAACTCGCTGCCCGCGCTCAGTCGCGTCTGGCAATTGGCGCAGCCGGTCACGTTCCAGCGGCTGAGCACCGCCTCGGCGCCGACCAGCCGGTGCGCGCCATCGACTTCGGCATAAGCGGCGATGATGAACGAGCCGGCGATCTTCGAGCGATCGATCCCGCTGACCCTGACTTGCCGCGTCGCTTCGCCCGCGGCGAACATCGCGATCGGCTGCGACGGTGCCGCGAAATCGTCGAGCGAGCCGGGGCCGTAGGTGTAACCGAGCTGGCTTTCGATATCGACGCAGTCGCTGCTGACGAACGTGCTGCCGTCGTCGCGCTGGAACGGGATCAGCGGCGTTGTCATCGTCAGCATGTCGCCTTGATTGGCGCCCGCCGGCGGCTGATTGTTGGCGTAGGACGCGCCGGGATCCTGCATGTCGATCGTGAAACCCTGGGTGGCCCCCTGCCGGCGCTGCCAGATCCAGAAGGCGTAATCGATGAAGCAATGGTGGAAGAAGAAGATCGGATCGAGCGCGGCGGTATCGTTCTCGCCCATGTCGCCGTTTGCGCCTGCGATCGGCGAGGCGTTATAGGCCGGAATGTCGAACCCGCCGACCGCGAGGTGGATGTAATTGTGCGGCGATTCGAGCGCGACCACCGGCTTGTCGGTATTGGCCTTGTTCCACGCGCGCATCGAGGTCGTGTTCGAGAACAAGGTGTAATTGGGCGCGTCCATGCACTTGTGGAATTGATTGACCACGAGCCCGCGCGTCACCGCGCCCGAATAAACCGGCATGGTCAGCCACGCCATCAGGTTGGCATCGAGCGTCTTCACGTTCGCCGCATAATTGGGGAATCCGGCATTGTGGTCCTGCGTCGCCGACTGATCGGCCGGGGTGCCAACCAGTCCCGACAACGGGTAGCGCACCGTCTCATACCCTTGCGGCTTGCTGTAGCTGGGGCTGTTGGGATCGCTGTCGCTGTCCTGCGACACCTGATCGACGATCGCCATCGGCAACACGAACGAGCGAAGCGGATTGTCGATGATCACGCCGTCGAGTTCGAACTTCTCGTCGGTCAGCGCGCGCGGGATGCCGTTCGCCTGCGAATCGGCGCTGCATTCGTCCCAGAACGGCAGCATGACGCTCTCGCACCCGGGAATGCTCTGCAGCGCTTTTTCGATCTTGTAGAGATAGGCGCGGTGCCAGGTCGGGAAGAGCACGGTGGCGTGCTGACAATAGCCGCCCCACCACGCATTGGCATAGGCGCCGGGACCGCGGAACGGCTCGCCGTGGAAGCCGCCGAGCATGAAGAACGAATTGGGGTCGTTCGGCGCGAGACCCTTGATCCCGCTCCACGCGCGCATCAAATTCTCGAGCTCGGCCTTGTTACCGGCCTCGTAATCGGCCTGGATATCGACGATCGAACGGCGAATCCCAGGTGCTGCAGGCGTGCTCATGCGTCGAATCCCCTCAAAGTGGTGAACGGAATATTTACAATACAGGCGGGTTATGCGCGGATGTCACTTCGACTACAGTCGATATGTTCATTCCAGACGTAATTGGTTGTGTCCATTTTGACTGATTATCGATTCCGGTTCGAGCATAATACTTCTTATCGCAAAGCTCCACGCCAATTTATTTTGGCAAGGCTGTTTGCCAACGCCGATATGGGTGATAATCTTTACTTCGATTCTGTTGGAGCGACGGCGCGATGCTTGGTGGCAAATGGACCTATCGCAGCTATCGCAACGCGACCGCTTTGGTCGGCGATGACGCCGCGGCGGCGCTGGCGCTGATCTTTGGCGAAGGCGTGTTCGACCTGACCCAGGACGGTGCCGGCCAGGTGTGTGGCGCGCTCGACATGGGCACCGATTATGCGCTGACGATCAGCGGCACGGTCAATTCCTCCGACGACGGGGACGCTCCGCCGGTCTTTGCGCTGATCGGGCTCGGCATCGACGGCACGCCGACCGCCGGCTGGCGCTATGACTATCGCGGTATCCCGGCCTATTCCTGGCCCGACGGTGTGAATCAGATCCCCTGCCTGGTGGGTACCGTGGTTCGCGTCTACGCGCATGGCCCTGGCGCGCCGGCCGGCGTTACCGCGTCGTTCGTCGCGGTCGGCCAGCCCGACACCCCCTCGACCGCGCAACCAGGCGGCGGTGCGCCGATCGCCGGTTCGTGACAAGCGCGCTGCGCCGAATTGCCGCGCTCGGCGGCCTGCCCGCGCTGGCGATCCTGGCGACCACGCCGGTCACCGCGGCGGTGCCGGGACAGCTGTGGCTGCCGCTGTGTTCGGGAGGCGACACGCATTGGGTGGCAGTGCCCCGCGATCCCGGCCGGCCGACGCGCGACGACCGCCCCCACAATTTGTGCGCGCATGCCGCGTGCACGCGCGAGACCAGACTGGCTCGCAAGGCCAAGCTGACCTAGGCTGCTGCTACCGGCCGTTTGCCGGTACGGAGGGGTCATGTTCATTGGTCATTACGCGCCGGCATTCGCCGCTGCGACGTCGTCCAAATCGCCACGTCTCGGCGCCTTGTTCGTCGCCGCGCAATTGGTCGACATCGCATTCTTCAGCTTCCTGATCCTGGGCGTCGAGAAGATGCGGATGCTGCCTGGCGCGACGGTGATGAACGGCATGGACCTGTACGACATGCCCTGGACGCACAGCCTCGCCGGCGCGATCGGCTGGGGAATATTATTCGCGATCGCGGTGAAGTTACTGCGCGGTAGCTGGACCGCGGGCGCGATCGGCGGCGCGGTCGTCGTGTCACATTGGCTGATCGATTTGCTGGTCCATCGCCCCGACCTCACGCTGGCGGGAAGCCCGCCCAAGCTCGGCCTCGGGCTGTGGAACCATCCCTGGATCGAAATGCCGCTGGAGATTGCTTTCGCGTTCGGCGGACTGTGGTTCTTCGTCAGCCGGACGCGAGCGACGGGCGCGGCGGGCAAATGGTCGCCCTGGGCCCTGGCCGTCGGCATGGCGGTACTCCAGACGGTCAATTGGGCCGCACCGCAGCCGACCGAGGCGGCACCCGCCCCGGCGTCCACCGGCTGGCTCGGATTGTTCGCTTATGCATTGCTCGCGTTGCTTGCCTGGTGGGTGGCGCGGACCCGGCGTTTCGCGTAGCTCCTGCCCCGCACAGGGGAGAACCGGATGTCGCTGGTCGCAGAGCTCAAGGGATTGAATCGCAAGCAGGTCCATTCGATCTGGGCGAGCTATCTCGGCTGGACGCTCGACGCGTTCGACTTTTTCCTGCTGGTGTTCATGCTGTCGGCGATCGCCAAGGAATATGGCACCGACATCAAGACGGTGTCGGAAGCGACCTTCCTGACGCTCGCCGCGCGGCCGTTCGGCGCATTCGCGTTCGGGTGGATGGCCGACCGCTGGGGACGGCGGCCGATCATGATGATCGTGATCCTGCTGTTTTCGATCTTCTCGTTCGCCTCGGCCTTCGCCTGGTCGCTCGCCAGCCTGTTCGTGATCCGCACGTTATTCGGATTCTGCATGGGCGGCGAATGGGGAATCGGCGCCAGCCTGGTGATGGAATCGATCCCGATCAAGTTACGCGGTCCAGTGTCCGGCCTGCTGCAATCGGGCTATCCGACCGGCTATTTCCTCGCGAGTCTGATCTATTTCCTGTTGTTCGATGCGCTCGGCTGGCGCGGCCTGTTCATGGTCGGGATCGCGCCCGCGATCCTGGTCTTCCTGATCCGGATGCATGTCGAGGAGAGCCCGGCGTTCGAAAAACGCCGCCACGAACGCCCGGCAAATCCGATCGGCGAACTGGTGAGGAACTGGAAGATCGCGCTCTACCTCGTCATCCTGATGACGGCGTTCAACTTCTTCAGCCATGGCACGCAAGACCTGTATCCGACGTTCCTCAAGGAGCAGCATCACTTCGACACCAAGACGATCGGGCTGCTTGCGATGATCGGCAATATCGGCGCGATCGTGGGCGGAATATCGTTCGGCATCTGGTCCGAACACATCGGGCGCAAACGCGCGATCATTATCGCCAGCCTGCTCGCAATCCCGATCATTCCGTTGTGGGCGTTCGCCAGCACGCCGATCATGCTGGGCCTGGGCGCCTTCCTGATCCAGGTCGCCGTTCAGGGCGCATGGGGGATCGTGCCGGTGCACCTCAATGAGCTGTCGCCCGCATTGGTGCGGGGCATGTTCCCGGGCTTCGCTTATCAGCTCGGCAATCTGATCGCGTCGCGGAATGGGCCGATCCAGGCATCGATTGCAGAGAGCCATGGGGGCAATTACGGGCTGGCCATGGCGATCGTCGCGGGCATCACGGTGGTCGTGCTGGTGGCGTGGACCGCGATCGGCCCCGAGCGCACCGATGTGGATTTCCTGACGGAGAAGACGAGTTGAAGGCAACGATCTGGCATAACCCGCGCTGCTCCAAATCACGCGAGACGCTGGCGATCCTGGAAGCAACGCCCGGCGCCGAAGTCGAGATTGTCGAATATCTCAAGAACCCGCCGTCGCGCGACGAACTGGCCGCGCTCTACGCCGCAGCCGGGCTGACCCCGCGCGAGGGACTGCGCAAAAGCGAGGACAGCGCCAAGGCGCTCAAGCACGCCGATGATGATGCAATCCTCGACGCGATGGCCGCCGATCCGATCCTGATCGAACGTCCGCTGGTCGAAACGCCCAAGGGCGTGCGGCTGGGCCGGCCGCCCGAAAAGGTGCGCGAGATTCTGTGATCGCGGGGCGTTCAGCCGCCATATAGCTTAGCGCGCGCACCTTCCGGATGATCGTTCCGGAGGGAAACGTCATGACAATTTTGCTGCTCGCCGCATTCCTGCTGGCCGCCGATGGCCCGCCGCCCACCAACCCGCAGATCGACTATCGCGGATTCCAGCGCCTGACCGCGCGCGTCGCGCCTGAGCGTGCGAAACACCGCGTCACGCTGGCCCGCTTCAAGCAGATGGCTGCGACAGGCAAGGCGATCATCCTGGACGCGCGATCGGCTGATGCATTCGCGCAAGGCCATATCGCCGGGGCAATCAACCTGCCGCTGACCGATTTCACCGCGCCTGCATTGACCGCTGTGCTGCCCGATCGCGATCGGCCGGTGCTGATCTATTGCAACAACAATTTCTCGAACGACCGCCCGCCGGTCATGCTCAAGTCCGCGACGGTGTCGCTCAATATCCAGACCTACATCAACCTCGCCGCCTACGGCTATCGCAACGTCTACGAGCTGGGCGAGATCGTCGATTTCGACGACCCCAACGTGGGCTGGGTCAAAAGCTGACGCCGGGCGCGTGCGGCTGACAGGCCACACGCGCCGCGACCGTCAGTTCGAGGTGGTCGTGACGGTCGTCTTCGTCTTGACCGTCGCCGGAGCGGCCTTGTGGACGACGCGACGCTTGGTCACCACCCGCTTACGGTGCGCCGTCTTGGCAACGACCTTTGCAGGCGCCGGCGTGACCGTCTCGGTCGTAACCGTCGTGCTGGTCGGCGCGGGCGGCGGCGGCGGCGCGGCGATGATTACCGGCGCCGGCGGCGGAGCATTGCGCATGGCGTTGGCGTCGGCCTCCGCAGCGGCCGCGCGGGCGTTGGCATCGGCCGCCGATCGCGCGGCATCCGCCGCCGCCGCGTCGGACGCCTGCTTGTCGTCGCGGGCGCGCTCGAGCTTGGCGCGCTGCGCCTCGCCCAGCGCCTGATCGGCCAGCGTCGACGCGCGATTGGCATCAGCGATCGCGTCGGTCTTCTTGTCGCGCGCCAGATCCTCCTGCGCGGCACGCAATGCCCCTTGCGCCTGGGCGAGCAGCCGCGGCACTTCACCGGCGGCGCCGACCTTGCTGGCGGCGTCGACCTTGGCCTGGGCGGCGGCTACCGCTTCTCGGGCACGGTCTTTCTTCCCCTGCCCCAACGCGGGCGACGCGGCGATGAGTGCGACCCCCGATACGCACGCCAATATGGTTGGGAAACGCATGTTACTCTCCTGTTCTTGGAACCGCTGCACAACGATCGTTACGCAGGGGATGTTCCGTAACGGTCTGAACGGGTGACGGATGCGATCGGGCCCGCTAAGGGCAGCGGCATGACCGGAATCACGCCCGAAATCGTCGCCGAACACGGCCTGTCGCCCGAGGAATATGCGCGCGTCCTGCACGCCATGGGGCGCGAACCGAACCTGACGGAATTGGGCATTTTTTCGGTCATGTGGTCCGAACATTGTTCGTACAAATCGTCGCGTATCCATCTGAAAAAGCTGCCGACGACGGCGCCGTGGGTAATCTGCGGACCGGGTGAGAACGCCGGCGTGATCGACATCGGGGACGGTCAGGCGGCGATCTTCAAGATGGAGAGCCACAACCATCCATCGTACATCGAACCTTATCAGGGCGCGGCGACGGGTGTCGGCGGTATCCTGCGAGACGTGTTCACGATGGGCGCGCGGCCGGTCGCCAACCTCAACGCCTTGCGCTTCGGGCGCCCCGACCATCCCAAGATGCGCCACCTGATCGCCGGCGTGGTCCATGGCATTGGCGGCTATGGCAATTGCGTCGGCGTGCCGACGGTGGGGGGCGAGGTCAATTTCCACGCCGCCTATGACGGCAACATCCTGGTCAATGCGATGACGGTGGGCGTCGCGGAAACCGCCAAGATCTTTTATTCGGCGGCGTCGGGCCTCGGCAATTCGATCGTCTATGTCGGTTCCAAGACCGGGCGCGACGGCATCCATGGCGCCACCATGGCGTCGGCGGATTTCTCCGAGGATTCAGAGGAAAAGCGCCCGACGGTGCAGGTCGGCGATCCGTTCACCGAGAAATTGCTGATCGAAGCATGTCTGGAGTTGATGGCATCCGACGCGATCGTCGCGATCCAGGACATGGGTGCCGCCGGTCTGACCTCGTCCTCGGTCGAGATGGCGTCGAAGGGTGGGGTCGGGATCGAACTCGACATGAACGCGGTGCCGTGCCGCGAAACGGGCATGACGCCCTATGAGATGATGTTGTCGGAGAGCCAGGAGCGCATGCTCATGGTGCTCAAGCCCGGGCGCGAGGGAGAGGCGGAAGCGATCTTTCGCAAATGGCAGCTCGATTTTGCGGTTATCGGCACGGTGACAGATACCGGCCGCATGGTGTTGACATTCAACGGCGAAACCGTGTGCGACATTCCGCTTGGGCCACTCGCCGACGATGCACCGGCCTATGACCGACCGTTCGTGCGCACCGCGGCCCCGGCGGACCTGACCGACGAGCCCGAATGCGGCGACCTGACCGGCGATTTGCTCACGCTGATGGCCTCGCCCGACATCGCCAGCCGCCGCTGGATCTGGGAGCAATATGACCACATGGTCGGCGCCGACACCATGCAACGCCCCGGCGGCGACGCCGCGGTGGTGCGCGTACATGGCACGACCAAGGGCCTGGCGATCACCACCGATTGCACGCCGCGTTACTGTCTGGCCGATCCGTTCGAAGGCGGAAAGCAGGCAATCGCAGAAGCTTATCGCAATATCTGCGCAGTCGGCGCGAAGCCGCTGGCGACCACAGACTGCATGAATTTCGGTAACCCGCAGCGGCCCGAGATCATGGGTCAGTTCGTCGGTTGTATCGAGGGCATGGCGGAAGCCTGCACCGCGCTCGACTTCCCGATCGTTAGCGGCAACGTGTCGCTCTACAACGAGACCAAGAATGACGACGGCACCGGCTCGGCGATCCTGCCCACACCGGCGATTGGCGGCGTCGGGTTGCTGCAGGATTACACCAAGAGCGCGACGATCGCGTTCAAGCGCACCGGCGATGCGATCCTGGCAGTCGGCGAGCGCGGCGGCCATCTCGGCCAGTCGATCTGGCTGCGAGAGATTCATGGCCGCGAGGACGGTCCCCCACCCCCGGTCAACCTGAGAGACGAGCGCCGCACAGGCGACTTCGTTCGTTCGGCGATCGAGCGCGGGCTGATCAGTGCGTGCCATGACGTCTCCGACGGCGGCATGGCGGTGGCACTGGCCGAAATGGCCCTGGCGAGTGGTATCGGCGCGATGATCAATGAAGCGCAGCCGTTCGGTATCGCGGGATCGTTCTTCGGCGAGGATCAGGGCCTGTATCTGGTCACCGTGCCCGATGAGGCGCTGGCCGAATTCCTGACCGATGCCGGCGCCGCCAACGTGCCCGCCGACCCGATCGGGCGGACGATCAAGGATCGACTGATCTTCGAGCTCGACGAAGGCGATTGGTGCGTCACGATCGCCGACCTGCGCACCGCGCACGAAGGCTTTTTCCCCAAGTTGATGGGTGACACAATCGTTTGATTGGGCGCCTAATTCGTGCCTGATCGCGTCGGACTGTTGTAGTACAGCAAGTTGGTGATAGCGTCGGCGTTATGACATCGCCCGACGCTTCGTCTTCGCGCCCCAATATGGCTCCCGCCGGCTATTCGGGAACCTCGCTGGCGAAGAAGCTGTCGCTCGCGCCGGGCATGCGCGCCTGGTTCCATGCCATGCCCGAGAGCGTGCGCGCGGAGATCGATCCCGCCGCGATCGGTGTTGTCGAAGCCGATGCTCCGTTTGCCGGCCTCGACGCCGCGCATCTCTTCGTCACCGACTGCGCCGAGCTGGAACGGTTGATCGGCGAATTGCGCACCATGATCGCGCCGGCCGGGCAGATCTGGGTATCGTGGCCCAAAAAGGCATCCAAGGTGCTGACCGACATCACCGAGGACGTGATCCGCGCCGTGGCGCTGCCGACCGGGCTGGTCGACGTGAAGGTATGCGCGGTCGACCCAATCTGGTCGGGGCTCAAGTTGATGATACGCCGCGAATTGCGGTGAAGCAGGGAGAAGAACGATGGAAGGAACCGGTCGCAAGATCGTGTTGGCGACGTTGGTCGCGGGCACGCTCGATATCCTGTCGGCGTGCGTTTACACGCTGATCGCCGGGCGTGCGCCGATCAACATGCTCAAGGGACTGGCCAGCGCCATCCTGGGTAACGATGCGGTCAAGGGCGGGATCGGCGTGGCATTGGTCGGGCTGTTGCTGCATTTCGCGATCATGGCGGTGATGGCGGCGTTCTTCGTGATCGCGGCGAATCGCCTGCCGGCGCTCAAGCGGCACTGGCTGATCGCCGGCGTCGCCTATGGCATCGGTCTGTGGGCGGTGATGAACCTGATTGTCCTTCCGCTGCGCTTTGGCGCCCATCCGTTCACGGCGCTGGGGCTGGCCGAACAGTTCTTCAGCCATATCGTTCTGGTGGGCATCCCGATCGCCTGGTTCGCACGTCGGTGATCGATCCGCCGGCGAGCGACGGCGCGGTCATGCCACAACGGCTGCGCACGCTCGACGCGGTGCGCGGGGTCGCGGTGATGGGCATCTTGCTGCTCAACATCATCGACTTCGCGATGCCCGGCTATGCCGAGATCGACCCCAGCTTCTATGGCGGATCGACTGGCGCGAACTGGTGGGAATGGGCGATCGCCTATGCGATCGGCGACGGCAAGTTCCGCGGCCTGTTCACGATGATGTTCGGGGCGTCGACGATGCTGATCGCCGACCGCGCGCTGCTGAGCGGCCAGCGGCCGGCGGTGGTGCATTATGCGCGGATGGCGACCTTGTTCGTGTTCGGCATGGTCCATGCCTATCTGATCTGGGCGGGCGACATCCTGGTGCTCTACGCGCTGACGGGCATGATCGCGTTCATCGGCTGGCGCGTACGGCCGCGCATGTTGGTGACGATCGGCATGTTGCTGCTGGCGTTCAAGCTGGCGGACGGATTGGTCGCCTATCAGCATCTCGAGGCCGCGCGCGTAGCGTCGGTCCAGCCGAACGGCGATGCAGCCCTGGCGGCCGACTGGCGAGCATTCCGGCAGCAATCCGATCCGCAACGCGACGGGATCGTCCGCGAACTGGCGGGGTATCGCGGCTCCTATGCCGACGCGCTCAAGGTGCGCGTGCCGACCGCGATCTTCTTTCAGACGATCATCAACCGTATCGCCTTCATCGACACATTGGCGTTGATGCTGATCGGGATGGCCCTGTTCCGTTGGGGATTCTTCTCCGGCGCCTGGTCGCGGCGTGCCTATTGGCTGACCGCGGCCGCCGTGCCCGTCGTGTGGGCGGCCTACATCCCGCTGGTCGACTGGCTCGACGCGACGCATTGGGCGCCGCTGACGATGATCGCGACCGAGGCGATTCAGCTGACCTTGCTACGTCCCTGGCTCAGCCTGGGCTATGCCGCTTTGGTCATCCTGTTCGTGCAATCGGGCCAGGCGCGATGGCTGGCAGACCGCCTTTCCGCCACCGGACGGATGGCGTTTTCCAATTATCTCGGCACCTCGATCGTGTGCACGCTGATCTTCAACGGCTATGGCTTGGGGTGGTTCGGCTATCTGCAGCGCTGGCAATGCCTGATCGTCGTCGCCGGGATATGGCTGCTGATGCTCGCCTGGTCCAAGCCGTGGCTCGACCGATTCGCATACGGCCCGTTCGAATGGCTGTGGCGCAGCGCCGCGCGCGGACGGTGGCAGCCGTTCCGCCACGCGCCCGAAGTTGCAAACGTCTCGCAATAGTATTGCGAATCGATCTCACTATCGCTAACTCGATGGCAACGAGCGCGAGGGATAATCGGTCTCATGATGGTGTGCGTCTGCAATGCGATTCGCGAACGCGAGGTGCGCGAAGCCGCGCGCAACGGGTCGACCACCGCGTGCCAGGCCTATCGTTCGCTCGGGCGCCAGCCCAAATGCGGCCAGTGCGTGCCGTTCGCGCGATCCATTATCGATGACGAGCGCGCTGCTGCGTAGCGTTCGCAGCAGACGAAAGCCGCAGAAATCCGCCATTTTTCCGACTGTTTCCGCCGGCGCTGCCGGTCTATAGTCGCGCCCGAAGAACAACGAAGGGCAGGACCATGAAGGGCGATCCGCAGGTCATCGATTTCCTCAATACCGCGCTCAAGAACGAACTGACCGCGATCAACCAATATTGGCTGCACTATCGGCTGCTCGATCATTGGGGCGTGCAGAAGCTGGCCGAGTTCGAGCGCCACGAATCGATCGACGAGATGAAGCATGCCGACTGGCTGTCGGAGCGCATCCTGTTCCTCGACGGCCTGCCCAATTTCCAGCTGCTCGGGCGGCTGCGGATCGGCGAAACGGTCGAAGAGGTGTTGAAGTCGGACCTCGAGCTCGAGATGGAAGCGCTGCCGCTGCTACGCGACGCGATCGAACATTGCGAGAAAGTGCGCGACTATGTCAGCCGTGACCTGTTCCGCCGCATCCTCGACAGCGAGGAAGAACATGTCGACACGCTCGAGCGTCAGTTCGACATGATCGAGCGGATGGGGCTGGAGAATTACATCCAGCTCAACGCGAAGTCGGCGGAAGACAGCGAGAGCTGAAGGTTAAACGCTAGATCGCGCGGCGGCCGAAGGCGGCGGGACGGCGCTCGACCAGCGGATTGGCTTCACGCTCGAGCATCGAGAGCGTCGCTTCGAAGGTCGGGCGCAGCTTGACGACATGTTCCAGCGCCTGGTCGGGCGCGTCGCGCGTTTCCACACACTGGCGGCTGATGACTTCGATCGCCTCGGCGATGGCCGCGAGTTGCTCCGCGCCGAATTGTCGCGATTCGCCCTTCAGCGTGTGCGCCGGCAGCACGATCGCGGCGGCATTGCCCGCGCGCATCGCTTCCTCGATCGCGGCAACCGACTTGACGCCATCTTCCCTGAAATAGCCGAGAATGCGGACAAATCCGGCGCCGAGCTCGCTACGGGCCGCCTGAAAAGCGCTCCAGTCAACCATTTGCCCGCTATCGATCGTCACCACGTCCTCCACCCGTATCGGCACGCCCCCGTTGTCCCGATCTGTCCGATGTAACTGGTGCAGGTAAACGACCGGTTGACGGAATTCGCCGCCGTCAGCGCCTAAGGCCTTGGAGCCGTGCAGCTTTCACGAAAATTGGGTTCAATCTCGATCGAAAGGATTCTTCGGCGCGCGCAACGTCAGCCGGACGGGAACGGCACCGAACCCCAGATCGCGCCGCATCGAGTTGACCAGATAGCGTTCATAGCTCGCCGGAAGCTGATCGA
>Ga0307513_10006424_pt1 | contig 15363 bp, 24 predicted proteins | sample 15_EM_MG_FD_202174 | JGI IMG/M metagenome (GOLD analysis project Ga0307513, IMG submission 202174) | Populus trichocarpa ectomycorrhiza microbial communities from riparian zone in the Pacific Northwest, United States - 15_EM | ecosystem: Host-associated > Plants > Roots > Unclassified | place... | reverse complement strand
TTCAATGATAGCTGCCCTTCCGAATGCTTGATTACCGTCGGTCCTACAGCCGTATGATTTACTTTCAGGACATACGACCGCCCGCGCTTCGTATGTAACCCTTTTGCATCTGTTTCGTCGTGTCCAAGGACAGTCTTGTATTTGGAGTTCTCATATTAGTTTGGTCGTCGTTTCCCTAGCCCTCATCATTATGCTGCAGATGTCTCATTTTTTGTACTCGTGCATGCTCTGGAATTTAGATGTACACTTCCCGTCGTCTCAACCATCTCTGTTCTTCAGGTTATCTCTTGTCCTCTCGTATTCCCCGGCCCATTCAGGATTAACAACCAATTTCTACTATTTTACACTGCTGATCTACAGACTTTGGCACCTTTCATAGTCATTCGATGAATACTCGGGTTTTGGATCGATGCTTCAGAGTCAGGTCCATGTCCATTCTAAGGACCGTAAGCTCGATTCCAATCCACTGAAAATTACTATTGAAGATTTAGAGTTCTAGCAGCTGCGTAGGATGTCACAAACATTACCATTAGGAGTTTATATACTTGACAACAGTACGATTGGGAATATCCAGAATCACCGGAAATTTTCGAGCTTGCCTGAACCGACCTCTCGGGGCGAGTTGCTGCTCCAACGGCTACCGCAATGGCTACCAGTTGAGAGCAAATCGCTTTTTCACTAGACGTGGGAATTCGGCATAACTCGGGCACAGCACCCCGCTCTGAACGGTATGGTAAAGCCCGATCTCATCCCGTGGGTGGTTCTCGAAAGGGCGGGTCATTATTGATGGACGCTCTCTCAAATACTCGCTTTCTAAGCGGCTCTCCACGTCAGACGCAGTTCCTGGATGGATCTCCTAGTAGCTTGACCCTAGCTTGGTCCTATCCAAAATATCTCCTGCTATGGCTTCGAAGACAGCCCATTATGTCGCTGGACACCACAAAACCGTCCTTCGATCGCATACTATGCGAACAGCTGCCAACTCTGCTGCATACCTCGTGTCATCTATCCAACCGAACATGCACATCCTCGATGTAGGTTGCGGACCCGGAACTATCACGGCCGATTTCGCTGCTCTCGTTCCCCAAGGTAGAGTAGTGGGATTGGAACCTGTAGCAACTCCTCTGAAAGCCGCTCGTGTCACACTGGAGGAACGTGGGCTAACGAACGCCGAGTTCGTAGTCGGAAATGTTCATAAAATGGTCTTTGGCGACAAAACATTTGACGTGGCACATTGCCACCAAGTACTACAGCACGTAGGAAACCCTGTACAGGCTTTGCGAGAGATGAAGCGAGTGACAAAGGGCGGTGGATATGTGGCAGCGAGAGAGTGTGATTGGTCGATTATGACTTGGTTTCCGGAAGTAGAGGGTTTGCTAGAGTGGCAAAGCTTGTGGGCAAAGGTAGCCAGGGCGAATGGAGGAGAGCCGAATGCGGGAAGGCGCTTGGTGCATTGGGCACTTCAGGCAGGTTTTGAGAGAGACAAAATCAAATCCACGACTACAGCCTGGTGCTTTTCGACGTTCGAGGAAAGAGCCTGGTGGGGAGGAATGTGGGCGGATAGGGTCGTCACAGGGGATTTTGCGAAGATGGTTGTGGCAGGGGGATATGGAACCGAAGAGGATCTACAAAAGATATCCGAGGCATGGAAAGAGTGGGTAAACAAGGAGGATGGTTGGTTTACTCTAGTGCACGGCGAGGTCTTGTGCATGGTTTGAAGGCACATGAAAGAGAAGGTGTAACTGGTTGCTTGTAAAGGCATCTTTCTCCTTGGCTTAGGTCTCTGACCTCGACTAGGTTCAACGGTCAGGTGTTACCTGCTATTCTGCTCCCTGTGAGAGCCTCGACGGCGTGACTTCGACCTTGAAAGTGGAGTAAAACACGCTCAGACGGCGTTGGGGGCATTCTAGGCGCATCTTGGTGGAGCAAAATGCACGAGGTATATCGAGACACGGTCCCAAGCGGAGTTGACGCAAATGGCCAAACAAAACACAACTTGACCCCCGCCTCCATTCCTTCTTTCTCTTGCTATGGAGTCTGAACTCACGGCTGGCATCGTAGCCAAAGCGTTCAACGCTGTGGACCCCGCAGAAGTCGAGAACCTCCAGCCGACAGTCCAGCTGCTTTCGGTCAAGAAAGTGGCAAACGCTCGTGACTCAAGCAATCCCGACAGATATCGAATCATTGTCTCGGATGGTGTCCAGTTCATTCAGGCTATGCTTGCCACCCAGCTCAATGACCTTGTCGAGTCGGATCAGATTCGCCGGAACGTCATCGTCCGACTCACCAAGTTTGCGGCACAGAACATCAGCGCGAAGAGGTGGGTGTGTCTTCTCGTGAATATGAACTGCTGGTTTCATGTCTATTAGAATTTTAATCCTATGGGCCGTGGAGGTTCTCGCTCATCCAAACACAAGAATCGGTGATCCTACCAACATTGAGAAGGATATGGCTGCTGCCGTGAATACGGCCAATGCTGAAGAAGATAGCAAAATGGTTATTGATCCTCCACCGAAACCGAAGCCTATGCCAGCAGCCGCACCTCGCTCTGCACCGGGCGAGAAGGCCCCTCCCATCTTCCCTATTGAAGGTCTGAGTCCCTATCAAAACAAGTAAGTTCGCCTCTAGTGTTTGCCACCTTACTCACGATGTCTCAGGTGGACAATCAAGGCGCGAGTTACTCAAAAGTCGGAGAAGAAGCGTTGGTCTAATTCTAAAGGCGATGGCCAACTGTTTTACGTCAACCTGATGGACGAGACATGCGAGATCAAGGCAACAGCTTTCAATGCTGCCGTCGATGTCTTGTTCGACAAGTTTGAAGAGGGAAAGGTAAGCATGGTGGTCAAAGGAGTGGAAAGGACTCACAATTCTCCCAGGTCTACTTCGTGTCGAAAGGAAAGGTGAACATTGCGAAGAAGGCGTACGCCAGTCTCCCCTGCGATTATGAAATCACGATGGATAGGAACACTGAAGTGGAGGAGGTGCAGCTTTTACTACATTGGTCATTTAAGCTCACTGACGACTACCCAGTGCATGGATACTAGTGGGATACCGACCGTCCAATACAACTTTGTTTCTCTTTCCGACCTCGCACAACGCGAGAGCGGGGCCGTCGTTGGTCAGGAGCTTTAACTTTTGGCCGCCTCATCGACTAATCATTACCAGATGTCCTTGCTGTGGTTCACCGTGTCAGCGACGTCACCGAGATCAAGACCAAGCTTGGCAAACTTACACCAAAGCGTGAACTTACCTTGGTTGATAAGAGTGACCATAGCTGCATGCTTACTCTCTGGGGCAAGCAGGCCGAGAATTGGCAAGCGATGGACAACCCTGTTATCGCAACGAAGGGGTTGAAGCTTGGCGACTTCGGCGGTGCGTTGCTTTCTCTCAAAAACGAAATCCCATTCATGCTCCTTAGGTCGCAGCCTTGGCTCTCTCGGGTCCAGCCTGATCAACATCAATCCGGACGACCCTAATGCCCACGTTCTTCGTGGTTGGTATGACGCCGTCGGCTCACAATCCACCTTCACCCCTCAAACTTCTGGCGCTTCACGTGTTGGTGGTAGCGGCACTGGTGGAGGTTTCCGCCGCGACGAGCTCAAGACGATCAAGGAGGTCAAAGACCAGGAGTTGGGCATGCATGATATCGCGGATTACTTTTCCATTCGCGGGATTATCACACAAATTAAGCAAGACAATATCGCGTATCCTGCATGCCGCGGAGACGGGTGCAACAAGAAGGTCAACCCCCAGGGTGACGCATGGTACTGCGAGAGGTGCAATCAGAGTTGGGATAAGCCCGAATACCGGTAAGTCTGGTTTGTCCGAACTGGTTTGTGGAAATGCTCCTCTGAATGTGATTCCCGTAGGTATCTCTTGGGCATGCAAGTCGCCGACTGGACCACCCAGGCTTGGTTCCAAGCCTTCAATGACGTCGGCACACAGATCATTGGGAAGACTGCAGATGAGCTTATGGCTCTAAAAGATGTCCGTCCTCTATTCTAGAAACGTCACACTTCACTGAGGCTTGTCATTCGTCCTTCAGGAAGGAGAGGATGCGTTCTCCAAGGTCATTGGCACTGCAAACTCGAAGATTTGGAATTTTACCTGTCGTGCGAAGCAGGACACCTATAATGTGAGTTATGGTTTGAAAATTCATTTCTTTGTGTCGCCAAACTCTGACAATGCGAACGTAGGATCAAACTCGAGTCCGATACGGTATCTCCAGGGTCAACGCACTGGACTGGAACGAAGAGTCCAAAGCGCTTCATGCCATCATTGCACAATACCCCGGCATGCCTGCCGTCGCTGCGTGAAGTTGGAAGCCATCGTGAGCTCTCACTTGGCATTAGGCCCTACTCAACCTCTCGCACAACGCTCTGTTCCTTATCGCATCAGATTGTGTAGCTATATCTCTGCTCCTAAAATTATAATTGGTTAAATCTTTCTGGTGCTCAGGGAAGTCAATCCACTGCACCCTCAGGTACAACCATCATTCTGCATTCTTTACCTGCTGAGGAGGCGCATATTCAAAGCTTATTCATAAGTCGAAATGGACTCACCTTGCCGTGAGTTTCAGGCGACCCGGTGGCTACTCGTCAATATCGTCTTTTATCCACATTTTTAGCAATACAATATGAATCACAGGAATACGAATCTCTCATTCACCCTCTTTCTTCACCTCATCCTCACTGACATCAAGGTCACTAGCGTCCTCACTTTTAGGAGCTTTCATCTCTTCGTCTTCGTCGTCTCCTTTATCAACCTCGAGTGCTCCTGGCGCCGGTCCATCCAAGAATCGTGCTTCAGTCAATCGTGCTGGTTCTCGGCTGAGCTTACAGAGCGTTGAGCTCCCGCCTTCTCCCGTAGAGTCCGAGTAGGCAAACGCGAGGCTATTGATCGTAGAAGTCGCGAGCTGGACGATGGAACGGACCCGCGAGCGAAGGGCGTCGTTCATGCTTGAGACAGTCTGAGCGTAACATTAGTGTGAGAGTGTGAAATTATGTTTTAGGTAATCAGAACGCACCAGATCAATCAAACTGACCCTCGCCTCACCCTCATCGACCTTGACGATGATCGAGGGTTCTTCGCCCAGTTCACCTTGTTCCTTGTCCGAACCGGCATCCGAGCGCGCTCCGTTCATAGTCGTATCCTTTTCGGGTTTGTTCCCCCCTTCTTCTTCAGGAATGCTAATCATTGCCTCTCCGAAGTGGCTGGATAGGAAGGACAGCAGTCGCTCGTATCGCGTTTGACGCTCTTCTTCTTCATCCAGATGATCAGTATGTGGATGCGCGTGTGAATGGTGGTGGTGGTGTGAATGGTTTTGTGCCGTCACTGCACCCGAGGTTTCATCAGCTCGACTACTACACAAAAGGTGCAACGGCACTCACGCTTGACACTAGCGGGGCTGCTCTCAACACCAAATATGAGAGCAAGAGTCGAATCAGCAATCATATCACTCTGCGCACTGCTCTCCCACTCGATCTTCAACTCCCCCTCTCTCGTGTGCTTGACATCCACGCATCCCATAACCCGTAGTGTCCTCACCCCATCATCGTCGACGCCTTCTTCGATTTTGCCGAACATACCCTCCAGATGCCATCTTACCAGCTCGATCCCGACTGAAATGGGTACAGTCTGGCTCTGTACGACGACGCTGGTTGACAGACCTGTGAACTCGCCTAGATCCCTAGGGTCGAGCAAAGTATATGTAAAGTCCTTAGCGAGGAGCAGCCCCTGGAATGGTGTGTTCGTTTCGGGCTCATTCTCTGCCAGAACGCCAATAGCCTTGGCGACCCTCTCCCCTCGGAACGCTAATTTGAGCGTCTCGCAATTCCGCGGGGCGTGGACCTGTACTGCCTCCTCCGAATCTTTGTATTTGGCCTGAAGGGCAGCGCGCAAGCGCGACATGGCAGTCTGCTCGCCGTGCACCAGGATGATGTGTTGGGCATTCACTTGGTCGATGAATTCGGCATTCTGGGAGTAATCGACGTGCGCACTAAAGGAGATTGTGTGTACAGATAATCGGCGTGGAATGGGTGTGCCTTTGAGGGACATGATTTCTTCAGGGTCGTTGGTAATTTCCTATAAATGGAAGCTTAATTGGTACCACAGGCGCTGGAAACAGTGTACCCACTCGAGCCATGGTGCCCTCGATGGAATAACCAGTTACGATGACTGCGTTGCGGGGATCTGGTGCCCATAATTCGAGGAGCTCTCTACTGGAACCGTTGTCCATGAATCCGGGACTTGCCAACACGACACACGGAGGACCCTCCGCTATTCGTTTTTCTGCACCACGGGTTTGAGGAAGATTCGTGACATATCTTACCCAGATGTCAGACGTGTGGCACAACAGTTCAGTAACAGAGCTTACTTGAATGAGAAAGGATTATCCTGCTTCGCGAATCGCCCCCGGATATTCGAATTCATCGTATGGATGTACGTTTGATAGACAGCCATACATTTCTTGGCCAGACTTGACACGTAGTATATCGGGACCGAGTGTAGATCTGCATGCTGGGACCAATATTCCTCGAGGATAAGAAGTAACTCCTGAGCACGCCCAAGTGCGAATGAGGGTAGCAAGACGTGCCCGCCACCCTTGATGATAGAATGTACGAGCGATGTGAATCTATCTTCCTTCTCCACTCGACCTTCGTGTGATTGTACGCCATACGTGCTTTCAACGACGAGGACATCTGGTCGTACTGGCGGAATTTCGGCCTGTACAAGATGGCGATCCTCCTCACGCGAGTAGTCGCCAGTGTAGAGGATCTTGAGTCCGGCAATGTCAATGAGAAACATGCATGCGCCGAGGACGTGTCCGGCATGGTACGGTGTGAAAGAAAAACCAGGAGTGGGTGATATCAGCTGGTGCGGAGAGACGGTTATGATAGAAGCGAAAGACATGCTGAAATCAAGGGGAGTGAACAGAGAGTCTGTTGAGCCAGAGCTGTGAATGAAACTTAGTATAGTGCGAAGCATCGGATGAGAAGCATACCTCATTCGAAGAAAATCTTGCATAATGAATTTGTATACGGCCTTTGTGGGATGCGTCATGTACACCTTGCCCTTTCCGTCTCGGAAATTGGTCTTTTTGGGTGTCAGAAACGCCAGAACAGATACTGCCAAGACGAACCTTTTCCATGATGTAAGTAAGACCGGCAGCATGGTCCAAGTGGAAGCTGGTAAGAGTATCAGTGAGCGTATTCAAGTTTGCTGAAGGGCACACCGGAGACAGATGCGTGTCTTGCAACAGCCACATGAAGACAGCTTGAAGGGTCGAACAGATTGAAAATGGAGTAAAGCAAGTATATTCAAGCAGTATTATGCTTACAAGGCTCTACTGCCCGCTTTTGTTGACCCCAACCGCGCCCGCGCTCGCTCTGAACGCGTCTCCTCTGGCGTGTTGAATGAAACTTACTGGGTGATAAGGATGGCATCCACCTTGCTCCAGTCGAGTTCGTCAAGAAAAGGTAGAGAAGCGAGTCCGCTGTGGGCGGGGTGCACACCGGCATCGCAAACGATAGTTTTTCCCCTGTATTGGAGGACACAGCACGAACGACCGACTTCCTGACCGGCTCCGAGCAGTGTTAGGCTGAGCTGCGGCGCGTCTGCCATTACTATAAGAGATCCCGGACGGAGAGGCGTTCAACATTCATCGTTGAACTGCAACCGGAACCCTGCATCATCAAGCGACACCGTCCCGGAACACCTGTTCAGCCCTGCAAGGTATTCTATCTCATCTTGGACTTAGCCACATTCATACCGCACGCCAGAAATGTTCTCCTCGTCTTTCCGTCTGCCTCACATATCCATCCCTCCCGCCGCGCTCTCGTTACGGACTCAGGTCGCTCAGGCTACCTTTAGATTGTCTCCCAGGATCAATAACTCGCGGAAAATGGCAACAGCAACAGAGTTTAAGCAGGTATGTCTGTCCTTGTCCGGATCGACGCAGCGTACTCATGATACACGCGCTCGTAGGAACCACACAAGTCAGTATAGGACATTCGCGTATCTTCTGTGGTCTTCTACCGACAACTGAGCAGGCTGCTCGTCATACCGGGCCCGATCGAAGTTCATGATGAAGTGCACGTCACCTAACCTCTAGCTCTCGGAATCCGGTTTATTCACTCTTTTAATTGCAGTCTATATGCCAATGCACATCCTTCTATGTCCCACGTCGGCGCGGACTTTATACCTGTTTTGGGCGATTGCATTCGTATGTTTCGGTGAGTAGCTCTCCGTCTTCAAGACCAATTGCAAGGGATTAACGACTCTATATAGCCAGGTACTTCAGACCAAGAATGGCCAGCCATTCATCATTGCCGGCTCGGGAACTTTGGGCTGGGATCAGGTATGACCGTAGAACCTCGCGCCAACAAAACCTCACACCTTGTAGGTCGCTTCCAATCTCGTAGAACCTGGGGAGAAGGCTCTAGTCTTGCATTCTGGATACTTTGGCGATTCGTTCGCGGATTGGTAAGCCACTTTATCTCCAAGGGTTCAGGTGTGGACCAAAGAGCGCTCTGTCCAAAAGCCTAGAAACATACGGAGCAACTGCGAAGCAAGTAAAGGCCCCTATCGGTTATGGAGTCCGTGTCGAGCAATTGGTTGAGGAGCTCAAAGCCGACAAGTACAAAATCGTGACCATCACCCATGTCGACACTTCCACTGGTGTCTTGTCGGACGTCAGATCGTTGGCACAGGCTGCAAAGGAGACATCTCCGGATACCTTGGTTCGTGATCGTCTCTGCCAATATTCTGGTCTTCACCGCTCACAACGGGTTACAGGTCATAGTGGACGGTGTATGCTCAGTCGCAAGCGAGGAGATCAAGTTTGACGACTGGGGAATCGATGTCGTCCTCACCGCCTCGCAAAAGGGAATAGGCGTTCCTCCTGGGTTGAGCTTGCTGTGTGCGAGTGAACGGGCGATCAAGGTGCATCATCCTTGTGTTACTCGGATTAGTTGATTTCTGGCGCTGAGAGTCTAAATAGGTGTTCCAAGATCGAAAGACTCCAGTAACTTCCTACTACGGAAGCTGGAAAAATTGGTTGCCAATCATGCGGGCTTACGAAGCCGGGAGTCCAGCTTACTTTGCAACTCGTGCGTCCCTCCATATACTTTCTTGTTTACTAGCCCCACGCCTCCCTCGTTGTCCCCAGAATCACAATAGTATCCTAACCATCTCGCCCAGCGCCTGTCAACTTGATCTATGCACTCAGCATGTCCCTCGAGCATATCATGTCTTCGAACGTGAGCCTAAACGACCGCTTTCGATTGCATAGGGAGGCCAGTGCACGGATTAAGAAGGCGGCTGAAGAGCTGGGGCTAAAACAGGTACCTCAGGAAACCGCATTTGAAGCCAATGGCATGACTGCTGTAGGTCACTATTGCGATAAAGGCAAACCAGGGATTGACATCGGTGGATAAAGTTGTACTTCCCAGAAGGGGTCAAGGCACCCGACGTTATCCCTTCTCTGTTGAAGCAAAATATTGTCATTGCTGGCGGGCTGCATAAGGACATAAAGGGTGCGTGGTTCCTCTGGGACTCGCAATCTCCTTCTGAGACTGATGAATACTCATAGACAAGTACTTCCGTATCGGGTACGCAGACTATGTTTCGTTGATGGGGGACCGCTGACAGGAGGTGTTATAGCCACATGGGCATCACAGTAGTCGACCAGTCTCGAGGGGATATCGACCGGGTCATTGAGGGATTGAAGGCAACATTCGCAAGCTTGAAGAAGGGCAATTAGCACGCCAAAGGGACGTAATACGATGTTGACCCGCCGGTTGGTACGTGAACAGTCGGACAAGGACGACTGTACCATAGAGCTGATGTAAGAGAAATATTGTATGCCGGGACCAATCTAGTGTTCTCGTAATCAGTTGGTGATATGCGCTGTCCGCTCTGGTAACTCTGCGATCCAGACGATGGAGGTTTTGAACCACGGGTCGCTCCAGAGCTGCCGGTCAACGATGCAAGGAGGTGACTGCGATGATTGATTGTGTGGGTTGGAGAAACGAAGGGGGCATATGCTAGTTCTGTAGATGGGCTGCCGTTCATATTGTGGGATCCACGGCCAGACGCTCGCACTGCAAGTTGTCTACAAGCAGTGACCGCCACCCAACGACACCCTCTGCAAGGAGTAAACCGAATCGAGGCTGGCTATATGGCTATATGGATAGCGAAAGTATCGACGGTCGGCAGGTAGACTTGTAGGGTCGATCTGCGGCAGTTGCCTTGCTCTCTAAGGCTCTGAGGGTGAGAAATTGGAACAATGTCGGATGAGCGACGCATCCTACGTTTATTGTCGACTTCTCAGTTCGAAATGAATTGATCAAACTTGACCGCTTCCACTGCCGTTCTTTCCAAGCGGCGTCGGGATTTGCAATCATTACGGTCATTACGATTACGCTACACGAGAGCTCGTGTCCACCAAAAGCATTGTGAAGGAGGTTAGGAACAGAAGAAATGGTGTACCACAACCTCAAAGGTTCGCGTGCGAATGATCACGAGTGGGATGACCTGTACTCAACGCCTATCACTATCCATAGCACTAATAAAGGCCATTAGGGCATGTAAAGTGAGCCGTTTCGAAGTCTACACGTAGTCGATCCTCGTTCGCTGACTTCCACGCTTTCCCTTCCCAACGCCGTTTCCCCAATAGACGTTCGCAGATGAAAGAAGTCTGATCGTCAAGGAGTCTGCGGCCATACGTGCCTCGTTTCGTGCTGAAGACTCGTTCATGAGGCACCACAATATCGCGAAACTACTCTATATCCAGATGCTGGGGTACCCTGCTCAATGGGGCCAGATCGAATGTCTGAAACTGGTAGCAAGCCCGAGATTCGGAGATAAGCGCTTGGGGTACCTTGGTATCATGCTTTTGTTGGATGAGAGCCAGGAGGTGTTGACACTTGTCACGAATTCGCTAAAGAAGTGCGTATGATTACACGTCGCAACCAAAGAAGGAAGACTTATCAACCTTTCAGTGACATGAACCACTCGAATATGTACGCTGTGGGACTGGCTCTCTGTACTTTCGCCAACATCGCGTCGGAAGAGATGTCACGCGACCTGTGTAACGAGATTGAGAAGCTTCTTGGATCAAGTAATAGTTACATTCGGAAGAAGGTCAGCTTTAGACCTCTCCTGCCCTTTTCGGTTACTTACAATGAGGATCAGGCCGCACTGTGTGCATTGCGGGTCGTGCGGAAAGTGCCAGATTTGCAGGACCACTTTGTAGAGAAGGCAAAACACCTCTTGAACGATCGGAATCATGGCGTCCTCCTGTCCGCCATTACACTTGTCATTGAAATGTGCCTCCAGAATGTGGAGACACTCGAAGCATTCCGACCCGTGAGTCACGAGCCTCAGAGCCAGGTTTCTTACTTATTACAATCTTAGATGCTTCCTCAACTCGTTCGTCAACTTAAGTCGCTCGTCGGAACCGGATACAGCCCCGAACATGACGTCTCTGGCATCACCGATCCTTTCCTCCAAGTCAAGATTTTGCGAGTGCTTCGCTTGATTGGTCGGAACGATCCCCAATCGAGCGAGGTAATGAACGACATCCTCGCTCAGGTAGCCACCAACACCGACTCCTCTAAGAACGTCGGCAATTCGATCTTATATGAGACTGTCTTGACCATACTGGACATCGAAGCTGAAGCTGGTTTGCGAGTTATGGCCATCAACATCCTTGGCAAATTCTTGAGTAATCGGGATAATAACATTCGGTAAGCATTGGCTGTACTTACGGATGACTCAACCCCTCAGCCATTCTCAGATATATCGCTCTGCACACTCTCAATAAGGTAGTTTCGATAGATACGAATGCCGTCCAACGACACAGGAATATTGTCCTCGACTGCCTGCGCGACGGTGACATCTCGATCCGTAGACGAGCCCTCGAACTGTCTTATGCGCTGATCAACGAGAGCAACGTGCAGGTCATGGTCCGGGAGCTGCTTGCATTCTTGGAAGTCGCAGACAACGAGTTTAAGCTCGGAATGACCACCCAAATTTGCTTGGCTGCTGAGAGGTTTGCACCCAACAAACGGTGGCACATTGATACCGTCCTTCGAGTGCTGAAACTGGTGGGAGGCGTTGCCCTTCGTCGATTCCGTTGACTAACGGATTCAAAGGCTGGGGATTATGTTCGAGAAGAGATACTATCCGCACTTATACGACTTGTAATGCACACACCCGAGCTTCAACACTACACGGTCTCGAAGTTGTTCTTGGCGCTCAAGGAGGATGTGACTCAGGAGTCCTTAACACTCGCCGCAGTCTGGTTAATGGGAGAGCTCTGCTCGATTTTGATGGAGCAAGGTGTACACGACGGAGACTCCAGGAGATCTGTATAGGCGTTTCATTGGGCATTTCTACATCCGTTCTGATCGCCTGCTTTTCAGGTGACTGATACAGAAATTGTCGACTTACTCGAGTCAGTTCTCAACACACCCTATGTCAATATTACCTCTCGCCAATTCGTCCTCACTGCCCTCACCAAAGTCTCCGGCCGATCACGAACGACGGAAGCTTCCCGCCAAAAGGTCGTGCAGATCCTCGAAGGTTTCAACCAAAGCCTCGAGTTGGAAACTCAACAGCGTGCTGTGGAGTTTTCTGCTCTCTTTGATAGTTCGTTGAGTGAACTTCGAACGGGTGTGCTGGAGGAGATGCCGCCTCCGGAGGTCAAGGCCACTGTTGTTGGTGTTGGTGAGTCGTACTATTAGCTTACTAGGAATTTATGCATGCTGACCATCTGACAGTAAGCGAGAACAAACCTGTAGGACCCACGGTTCCTGTCAAAGATGTGAGCACGTCAGAGACACCCCAGGAGAGCGATGTTAACCCACCTCCTATTAGACTACTCTTGTCGACCTTATGGGAGACGAAATCGCAACTGCATCGGTACCATCGAACGGCACTTCGGCACTACCAGCGGGAGCGAACGAGGATCTCCTCAGTCAGATCTTCGGTGGTGGGGCTCCAACCAGCGCAGGACCGGCTCCTTCTGCACCAGCAAGTAAACAAAAGGCAATAGACGACATCCTTGGCTTGTTCGGACCTAGCGGTGGAGCCGCTGCTCAACCGATGGCACAAGCTCCCTCTCCTTCTATGGCGTCGCTTTTCGGGCAAACCGCAGCTCCCGCTCCCGCTCCGGCACCAACGCCAATAGCGGCTGCTCAGCCCCCTCACCAGACGCAGGGGTACACGGCATATGAGAAGCACGGGCTGCAGGTCACCCTCCGACCGCAGGTGTCCGCTGCACGACCAGGTTTAGTACTCGTAACTGCACGGTTTGAAGCTACGGGAGCGGCTGCTATTACCGGAATCAGCTTTCAGGCTGCGGTGCCTAAGGCATGTCTTATGTTGAACGTCGGGACCACGGTGGCTGACGTGAGACCTTCTTTATAGACCCAGGAACTACAGATGCAGCCCATCACAAGCCCAGATGTTCAACCGGGAGACGTGGCGACGCAAGCGTTGAGAATTAGAGCACCAGTGGGGGTATGCATTCGTTCGCCTTCGATACGGTCCACAAATTGACGTACGCCGCAGAGTGCAATCCGACTACGGTTACGGATAGGATTCAGTGTGAGTGGACAACCCGTGCAGGATCAGGTCGATTTCGCGGGCTTCCCACCTGGCCTAACTGGAGGAGCATCATAGCAATTTGCGTCACCCGAAACGATATGTCGCATCAGTTTTCGTACTGGTGAAAGAAATATCTATTCTTTGTGTTCTCGAATATTACGTCAATACCTCGTTTCTGGTCGAATGATTCGAATGATTTCAGACACGCGCTGTGATCTTGGCCTTGAACCTAACCTTCGGCCTTTTTTGAAGAGCGGCGGCATCAGATGTTTCAACCACATTATTGTAAGGGACTGACCTGACACCGTCGATGTCACTAAAGTCTGGGCGTTGACTAGGAAACACCCATTCTTCGCCATTCAACTACGACTACACTATCTGGAGTTTTGTTGATTTCCACTACTGCCCACGAACCCGCGCTCTAAAATCCCTCTTGGACCGCCACCACTAACCAGAGGACTGTCTTAGTTCCTGTCTTGTTCGCACTTCGTTCTCCCCACCATGCCCCAGGTTCGCGATGGTCACGGTGAGGTGTATGAATGAAATTTGTACAAGCGTGGTACCGCAGCTTGACTTGATGTTGATTGTGATATTGATACTTGTTGGAAATTGGAATGGAGTGCGAGCTCTCAGCGCTTGCCCGCGGGTGAGAAGCTTTTGCTGCGCAGGGCTGAGAATGGAAGCAAGGATTTAGGTATATAAGGACTCACTTCGCTCGACATGTAGTTTGTAGTGGGCCCCAAACACGTTTGTTCTGTCGTATTATCGGCTGCGCAGAAATTCTGACAATACTAGATAAAATACACACAACTTCAAACACCAGGGAAGACGATGCATGCAGGGTGCCTGACTTGTTACGCGTCCGTATAATCTGAGCTGACAGCTGTCATCGCCCGTCTACACCCGCGCTTACATCCTCTCCTGATCAACATGGCGACTCAAGGACCCAAGATAACGAAATTGTGAGCACACTGATGATTATATAGCGAGGCATTATTGTGGCTAACAATACCCCAAGCCTATTTCTAGATCGTGCGGCCCTTCACTTCAATTTAGGTCCATACCGCTTACTACGGGCACATACAGGAATTACATTGCGAGGCGTCCCAAGGGTGAAATATACGCTGAGGTTGTTTGTAGAAGATGAGGAGAGAGACTTGCGGAGGGAAGACAACATGACCTGGACACCAGCTCAACGCCCGTATGCCCTTGTTTCCTCACTACGTAAACTCGCTGAATTCTGTGTGTATGTAGTGATGTTACTCCGACATCCCAGCTGCTCCTGGAGGTCCAAATGAAGAGTGGACATCTATTGAGGGCGAAGAAGGAACAGACTAGCGAGCGAATCGACCTTCAAAATCTTTTCAATCATTATTGGACCTCCACAGCCGACGAACTCACGGTACAAAGTACGTCGTAGTCCATAACCGTTCCGCACATCTGATGGAGAAGCGCAGAGGTCGTGGTCGTTGGAGGGTATCGTTGCTCTTTCGAACTACAATTCACTGCAAATACTGCCGTTCGTCTCTTTGCAACTCCCCATCGCGGCCAGCTGATGATATTCGCATAGGCGGATTATCTACGCTCGTCGCTCCATAAACTGGAAGGATTGTTGAAGGATTACTCACCATTGATGAACGAATCGACAGAGAGGGCTTTAGAGAAAGCTGTTCAATACGGGGCTGCATTCTCGGAGGTCAGTTCTCCCGATATGGAAACGAGCAAGCCGTCGACACCTTTTTAGTTGAA
>Ga0307513_10006423_pt1 | contig 15363 bp, 14 predicted proteins | sample 15_EM_MG_FD_202174 | JGI IMG/M metagenome (GOLD analysis project Ga0307513, IMG submission 202174) | Populus trichocarpa ectomycorrhiza microbial communities from riparian zone in the Pacific Northwest, United States - 15_EM | ecosystem: Host-associated > Plants > Roots > Unclassified | place... | reverse complement strand
ATAGGATATACCAAAGTTGCTTCCCCATTCAGGAGAGGGATCAACGACAACAAAACCCTCGCGAGGTACCCTCTGAACGACTTGACCTCCGTTTTCCTAGCGGGAAAAGTGTCGGATTCTGTGTCGAACGATTAGCACAAGTGCGTACCGTGATACCATCTTCAAGCTGCTTTTTAGCGTCTTCGTCCCAATTCGGAAAGAGGTCCTTGATATAGAATTTGTACGGCTCCCCATTGGGGTCCACAAATATACTAGAGGTAGATGGTCCTTGTGAGGGTGCTGGTTGCGATGGGTGAGACGGCTTTGCTTTGGCCTTGACCGCAGGGGCACGTTTTGCGGTCGGCATCGTAGCCCAAGGTGAAACCACAAATGATAGAATACTCAAAATAGCCTTCTAATCGCTTGGGATATTCTTGGTTTATAAGTTCCGCCTCAAAATGCGTTGAGGTTCGCCAAGCAAGTTGGATACAATCGATGATGATTAGTCTCGTTGTTGGGGAAAATTCTAGAGACTGAAGGCCCAGACTAACGTGTTGATGTTAGGCGCGAATGTTGAAGGCGAGTTTACGCAATTCACCTGAGAAAGTTGGGGCCAAGTTTCCTCGGCATTTGCCGGTTCCATTTGAGTTCTACGTTTTAGCAATGGGCTTCTCAGCATGCTCCATGAGCCTCGCATCACGAGTCCAAGCTGTTAGTAAACCTGCAGATTGTCCTTATGTCGTTACAAGCACCGCGAGTGATGCCTCAGAGCAGAACCGCAACACTCTTGGCACTATTGATACGATAGAGACTTACGTATCCCCTATACACCCCGAAATAGCCTCTTTAGCATAACTTAAAGGTCCTCGTACATGCCCAAGGTAATACTGGCCCTTGTTTTGGTGGTTAGAGCTTGGGTACACTGAAATATAGTCTATTCATCGTAGGCGGGTAGATGCTACTTAGGCTAGAACACCATAGCACCAGTCAGGGATGAAGAAAAGCTCACGGCGTACTAGAGTCCCGGAACCGTGAGTGGTATCTTTCGCATCAAATATAGCAAACTGTGTGAATATTCTCATGATGGGACGACGGAGAGCCTGGGGGGGCTGCTCAATGTGACCGATTCCAAGTGAACAGGAATAATCGGCTAGATGGGGAGTGCGCGCATCGGGACAGTGGGACGCATCCCCTCCGCGTTACGACAATATCGAGTACTTCAGAGCAAGAGATAGGGAACAGTCACCTTGGGAAACATGCCAAGCAGCTTGAGCACGACCAACTCGGCCGACTGGAAAGAATGGCGTTCCACGGACACTAAAACGGCTGAGGAAGACAACCAGGTTCTCCGGAATGCAAACTAGTCTCAATTACGGCTTTACACCCGAGTGTCACTCTACGGTATCTAAAGGAGTGGAGAGGGGCGAGTAGCAGAGCAGCTGGCACAGTTGCCAAAGTGGTGCCATGCAGTTTCCCATGGAACCGTGCAGTTACCGTGCAGTCAGAGTGTGATGGGACACTTGGACGGCCGACCGGAAGCAAACAGCGATAGCCCCTCAGATAGGCTGCTGAGAAAAGATAGCTCGGGAGTGATGGAGAGAGGAGAGAAGCAGGATGCTCAGCTCACGGGACACGCTGGGTTAGCGCATTGAAATTGGCATGCGTGCTGCGATTGGAAAGTGCCGAGAATTGAAGAAGAATTGAGAATTGAGAATTGAGAATCGGAAGAGCGTGTCAGAGCATGTCAGAGCGTGTGAGTACAAAGGACGGAGTGGCAGCGAGCTGCCTTGCTCAACCCAGAGCCCCATTCTTTCCTACCGCGTTGCGCCATCAGCCTGGACGCCTGGACGCCTGGACGCCTAGAGGCCGTCTCAGCAGCTCAGCAACTCAGCAGCTCAGCATTCGGGCGCAGGATCAAGACATTTTGCTCGTCTAGTTTAGTTGCTCACAACACTTCCAAACGTCGCTTATAACCCCGTTCAACGTTCCGCTCACCTCGACCTCGACCTCGACCTCGACCTCGACCTTGACCTCGACCTTGACCCCGCCATTCCGTCGCCCGTCGCCCGTCACCCGTCAATCCGACGCAAACCGTTCCGTTGGTTCGTCTTCGACAAGCCAGGGCTCGTCGTTCCTATTCCTACGCGGGCTGAACCCAGATCGACGGCTCCGGTCCCTGCGCTGGCCTGTCGTTCCTTGCTTGCTTGTCCTCGTGTTCCTCTTCCGCATCTTGCGCCGGCGCCCATTCGGACGGCAGCGAAGAGCGAAGAGCGAACAGATGGCTTCCGTAGGCTATCCGACGTTCGACGACGCACCGTTCGTGAACAGGCCGATACTCATCCTCGACGGGGGTTCAGAAAACTACCCAATTAAGGATACATGGATAAGGTGCGTTCGTTCACTCGACTCACTCGATCCTTTCAATACCAATACCAGCGTATGTCCTCGCATATGTCCGCGTATGTCCTCGCGTATGCCCCTCGGACATACGAACCGAACTAGCGGCCCGCCGACCTGAATGGTCACTCGCTCTCCCATTCTCGTCTCGATTCTCATCTCATTCTCCCTGTGGCGTCCCCTGATCGAGTGAGCCACGTTGCTGACGTTTGTTCCATCTCGTTAGGGTTGAACTCATCATGGAGCAGAGCTCTATGGTCGCACGCAAGTGAGTATCCCTAATCCTTAATTCCTAATTCCTAATCCCTGCTACCACCCTATCTACTTTCCCACCTTCCCGCTTACCTTCCCGCTCAATCTCAATTTTATTTTTATGAAATTAGGGCATCCCGAGACAAAAGGCCAATGGGTCCACCCACCTTTATCCTCATGAATCTCTACCAAGTTCACCATCCTCTTTCCTATTCTCGGGACGGCCGACCGATAGAGCCGCCCCCCAACTGCCCCGAATCCCAGATACCCGCCACCGACGATCTATCAACTTACTTCATTTGCATCCCCTGGATATTCCGTGTGTATCCTCCGACCCGTGAGGAGGAATTGGGTCGTGTCCTGCGTACCAAGGCCGTCAGTGGTCAGGAACGAATTCGCGCACAGAAAGGCGATCTACCAATCCCAAAGGCCGTGAACATCGCCCCTTCTGCCTACTTGTCACCCGAACAAGATTGTGGTGATGGCGACTCGGATGGATCTGTCGAAGTGGACAATTCAGACGACCTCGGCGACGTTCTGGTCCAGGATCATGGGTCCAGCCCCCTCCCTCGCCCAGCTGTCCCATACCCATACCCTGCTACTGCCATCACTTGCAATGACCCTAGATGGCCAGCTGCCGTTGAGACCGCTCGTGATCGCGCGCGGCAGCAGTGGTGCCCCATCCCACACCACCCATGCCCAATCAACCATGGCCCATTGAATGTAGGAGTGGACTTGAGTAAGGAGGAGATGTCTTGGGTTCAGGACTATCTCCCCCGCGAGGAATTGAAGTTTGTGAGGACGGAATACGGCTTCGAGGATATGCGCAGCCGCCTTCAGGAAGTGAGCACCCGCAAAGGATGTCTCCTATTGAATAGCTTCTCCACCGGCAGCAAAGGTTACGTGTTTGTGTTTGACGTAAGTCCTTTCCTGCCATTCAGCCAAAAGTACAACTGATATCCGCTTACCTGTGTAGAATATGCTTCTCCTGGAGGAGGGCTAGTACGTGACTCTCTTCTTTCACAATTCGTATCCCTGCTCATTGGATACTCTCCAGTTGGGCTATCCGCTTCGCCGTCTGCAATATCAGTTGGTCGGCCCATCCTATCTACTGCTCCGGAGAAGGATCGTATGGAACTCTTGCGGACGTCTATACTGGCGCGATCGGCGTTTATTCTAGCAAGCAGTGGGCTCCTTTCCTGATATCCTAGTCAACTCCTTTCCTGATTATAAATATTCAAGGTGGCCAACACTTCCTCCAACCTCCAAGGTTACGGAGGTAGGCCCACTGGGACCTTTGCTTTATCGTTCTGTATGCTTACCACCTTATTAGCACTATGCCGCGCAAATCAAGCTATGTCACCGCGAGCAAGCAGGAGGTAAGAAGGGCTTGAAAAATTCGTCGCCTCCAATCAACGAAGCTGTCAAGGTGGCGACCAGAGGCAATGAAAGGGCGGTGCCAGCAAAAAGGGCCCGCGGGCGTCAGATGACCAGTCCTCATGCACCCGCCGACGCGGGCTCATCTCCATCGCGAACTAGGCGCAAGGTTGCGGAGATCCGCAGAGATGCCAGAGATGCCAAGGTCGACCATCGTACTTCTTTGCCACCCTCTAGTGAACCAGAGAGCTCCGGTAGAGAACATGACGGAGAGATAGAAGTGGTGAGGACGGAGCCTTGTGGCTCTGTTCTCAGGGCGCAGGTCATGGCCGCGGCCAGACACGGAGAGTCTACCTGGGTGTGGGAGGGGTGGAGCCCCGGTCACGAGGACGGCTGCCCTCAGATACAGGATGAGCCTTATGGTCATATGGCCTGGGGCCCTTCATCTATTCCTCTGGAACTCCCTTATTGTCTGCAGAATCCGCCATCTCAACTCCACCCTGAAGTCCTTCCAGATCGCCTGCGTACAATCGAGGGGCGTCTATCTCATTCTGCAAGGCCACAATCCCCCGTCCACCGTCCCCCGCGTCCCCGACCCCAATCACTTCAAATGCCGTACTCGCCCTCTCCCCGTTCACCTCTCTCGGTCACTCACTCAGCGCCATCGACCGTGTCTCCTCCACCTAGTGCCATCTCGACAGGTTTCACACCACCTCGCCCTTCGATTCCTGCCAGGTCAATGAGTTGGACACAGTACTCAACAGTGCCTTTTACTGAGCGAGTAGCCCGAGCCTATGCTACAAGTCCAGGGCCACCCATTCAGCTCCTCCAGGCGCCAGGCCAGCAGGGCTATTTTGTGCATTATCCAGATTCAAACCGTACGTCCGACGCTCGAAACCACCCTCTATACATTTCTATTCCTAATCCATCTCCTAAGAGTACCGTCAACAAACACGTACGGCGTACACAGAGGAACCCGTGTGCCACCAGCCGACATTCGAATCTGGTCGGCTGCACATAGGCCACCACCCTCGTGGCCAACAGTTGGTGAACTTATACCCGTCTCCTACGTCTTCAGCGTCGTTTACTCCCGTCACGCCGCCGACGAACGCCACGCAGCACACTTGCAGTTCACCGAACACCCACGAGGCAGGCTAATAAGACGATAATACTACTAACGGGGTGGTGAATACGACCTTGGTTCATCTGCTCTCGAAAGGTGTCCATAGTCGCCCAAAGTCAAGACAGACGATCCTCTTCGTCCAACCCTGTCAAGTTATGATCCTTCATGAATAGGCCTTTGGGTACTGTTATACTCTCCTTCTCGTCATTCAGTCCTCGCTTTCTTGTCCGTTTGCTCTCTTGCGGTAGTGTATGCATCCCTTACCCCAGATTCAATTTCTCTCCGAATCACTACAGAATTTATAGTTGTTTCGTGCAAAAACCTGACGTCGTCCATATCAATATGCCACCAAGATGCCGATTGGCGAATCTCAGGTGCAGATCGTAAGAATAAACATCTGATCGCGGAGACCGGGGCAAGTCTGTATCGAATAGCACCTCAATTCATCGCATCTATTCGTGAGACGCTGCCGCCTCTGCTGTCCCTCGCGTGAACTCCGCAACGGCTGAAGACACAATCGCAACCGCACCTGAGGCTACCAACCCAACCCGAGACCGGACACTCTCCAGCAGTCAACAATCGCTTACGTCTTACTGCTCTTCGAGAACAATTTGGCTTTCTCGATCGCGGTCTGGGACTCCTTTATCAAGATATTCTTATAGTCTCGGATTGTAATTCCTTCCTGTGAGGTGGTGTCAAGGCTGATAACGAGTGGCAGGAGGCTCCGGGAGTACGTACCTTAGACAGGTTGCGAATCTTCTTGTCCTTGACCTCCCACAATTCTTCGGCAACTTGCGAGATAAGCCCTTGAGCCAACGTAGAGGTGTTAATAACGGGAAATGACGGCGATTGACTCAACATACGGAAATCGTGTGAGACAATGACCACACCACCTTCGAATTCTTTGATGGCGGTGGCAAGAGCATCAATGGACGTCATATCCAGATGGTTGGTGGGCTCATCGAGCAAGAGTACATGCGGGTGCTCCATTGCCAGTTGCGAGAAAACAACGCTGTTCGTATATCACCACCGCGTTAGTCAAACGGAATGGCGGGCCATGTTCTACAATCGATTTACGCACCGATTACGCAACCCATCTGAAAGCTGTTTGATAGGACTCGTCTGATGCGCGCCACTGAGTCCAAACCGGCCGAGCTGCTGACGCCAGAACATCATGTCTTTATCTGGGTATTGCTGGGAGTACAGCCCCTGGAAGTACTCAATTGGTGTCTTGTCGTACGGGAGCTGGTCGGCCGAGTGCTGTGAATACTTGGCCAGCTTGAGTGATGTGTGCTTGGAGATTGTCCCCTCGCACGGTTGATAAACGCTCATTACTAAGTGTAGCAATGTCGATTTGCCTGTGCCGTTTGCCCCGAGGATAGCTATGCGGGAGTCCATGCTACATTGGCACAAATTAGCATGGGGGCGACTGGGAGGAAAGGCACCCACTCGATGCCAAAGCTCAATTTCTGGTACAGGTAGTCCACTTTCTTCCCTGAGTATGAGAACGCCACGTCATTGAAAGCGATAATCGGCGGTGGCAACTTTCGAATATCCTCAAAGTGGAAGCGTAATTGCTTGGGCATTTCGACTTTTTCTACCAAACCTGCTGCCTCCATCTTATCGATAATCTTCTGCTTCGACTTGGCTTGCTTGACAAGGTTGGCGTAGGTACCCGCGCTTGCGATGAATCTGCAGGGGTCAGTATCAGGGTATAGGTGGTGAGCGAATGGGAAGAAAACTTACTTCTTGATGTGCGCAATTTCATCTTGCTGCTTGTGGTACGCTTTCATTTGATTCACTTCGTTCTCCGTCTTAGTTCGGACAAATGTGGAATAATTACCACCGTAATAGACCAGCTAATTAAAGAAAGGTTAATACTATGTTGGACGTAAAGAGTATCACGTGCCTTCTTCTTCGGGGTTAGCTCTATGGTGTTCGTACACACGGAATCCAGAAAATCGGCCGAATGTGAGGTGATGACGAGAATGTGGTTGTATGTCGACAGATATGCTTCTAACCACACGACTGCTCCGAGATCCAAGTGATTGGTGGGTTCGTCTAGGCGGGACGAGATAAGACACGAATGTAGAGACTCGGCCAAGCCCGACGTACCCAGTAACAGTAAGTGCGGCTTGATGAACAGTGCACGGGCAAGGGCGACACGCATTCGCCAACCACCGCTCATATCCTTCGTCGGGCGGGCCATCATCTGCTGCGAAAATCCGAGCCCGTGCAGGATACTTCCAGCCTTGGCTTCAAATGTGCTCGGGTCCATATCCTCAATCTCCTCCAAGAGCCTCTCCACCTCCTGCGTATCCGCCTCGTCTGTACTCGCGCTCAGCTCTTCAACGCGTTTCTCCATCCGTTCCACCTTTTCCTTCGCAGCGGCAACTATAAACTCCACGGGTCCTTGATCAGATGGAGGTGCTTCGCCTCGCACCATGTAGATGTCTATGTGGTCCGGGATCGCAATGTCCCGCTCGGCGAGCGATTGGAGGAAGGTGGACTTGCCCGATCCGTTTTCACCCAATAGGCCGTAACGCTGCGGGTAGTTGAAGGATACGGAGGCATTTTCGAAGAGCAGGCGGCCGTGCAAAGAGAGCGTGTACAAGTCGATTTTGATGTCTCGCGACTTTGGGTCGGAGACAAGTACGCCAGCGGCAGACCTGGATGGAAAGAGTTAGCAAGGGGAGACCATGAGGTTGCCAATAGAGTGGTGGAAAGCCAATTCGATACTTCGAGCCAAACAAATGCTCTGGAAGAGTGCTTCCAGCGGTTAAATGTACCATCGATTATTACTTGCACAAGTATTTCGAGCAGGTGTGCACGTGAGTTAGGAATAGTGATTGGACATCGCCGCTGAAGTCTGGCTCTCTGGCACCCATCGGCCGTTCTGCACCCTATGTCTCATAAGTGAGGTGGATGTGGTACGTACCGGTCAGTCGCGAGCCTAAGTTTCTCCATGCTCATGAGATCTTCCTGGCTGCCTGCCGCACTGCGGTTGGTCATAGGAGTAGCCGAAGCGCTACCGCCATAGGTGCTACCGCTCCCAGTCGCAGTAGGGGTTTCAGAGCCACCGACAGAGCCACCGGCATTTACTTTTGCGGCTTGTTTGGCGGCTTTCTCAGCGAGACGTTTCTAGACAGACGAGAGTGGACCAGAGCAAGGATCGGACAAAACAAGTTGTGCAGAATCACCGTTGTGAAGTAAAATGATAAGATGAGCGGCAAAAAGCGGCGATTAGCAAGCACTAAATTAGTAGGTGGCGCTCCACTTACTTGTTTCGAGGACGATGGTGGCATTTTGAGTCGTTAAAGCCGTGAGTCTGGACTAGTAAAAGGTTGACCTGGACGGGGTGAGTGGTAGTGACAGTGGATGAGGGGAGAAGGGTCCAAGCTGGTCCTGTTTGGACCAATGTTTGGTTGTTGGCTGAGTGGACCGACTGCCTGTGGGGTTCGGTTCGAATCTTGTGAGACGGTTACTTGCAAGAAATGCTTAAGGGTAAGAAAGGGTCACTGGGAAATTGGAACGACCAGCAGCCAGCGCCATTCCGTCCCAGGACTAAGACATAAGACATGTCTGTTTTGTGCAAGTAAAATACTGGTACGGTACATGCACAAAATCTAGGGTCTGGAGGGCTATATTCAGGCTATCCAATCCAGCTCACAGGTGGTTTCTTGTTGTTGGTTACTTGCAAAGTGAAGCCCCAAATCTCTCCAGAATACTCGCAAACACTTACGACGAGCTAGCTGTCAATATTGAACGTGGTCACAGATCCCAGGGCAACAGCGGGCGCACACTCCCGTCGAAAACGAGACGAATGGGAGTTCCTGATCCCTATACCTGCCCACCAGTGGAGTGTACTTAAAGTACTAGACTCCATCGAAGCGTCTACTTTCCAGATCATACCACTCACACTGGCGGAGGAATGGCGTACGCCAGAGACAACGGCCATGATTAATTGGACGGCCACCGATCCAACCAAGAGGTGACATGTCAGATCCGACCGCGAGCTTCAAGGCACGACCTCAGGGCACTACGGCGATTCAGGCTGGCCTGTATCCACACATGGCCCGTTCGTTCCACAACCACAACATGGCCCATCCACAGCACGGGTCTAGAACCAGGCCGTCGAAGTACAGATAGAATCCGCTTCAGGGTGGGCTGTTCAGGAGGTCAATCTCATCGCTATCATTCCAGCTCCACGCGACTGTCATATGCCGTGCCACAGGGGGGCGCCAGCTTGGGCTATCCAAGCACCCGCCGATACTAATTATTCTGTATGGTGTAGATCTATTATCGATTACGATTAATCTAATGGGCTACATGGTACACCATGAGCCCGCGGCCATTTCCTAGGACAAATCACCGGCTTTCGTCCAATGTATATTACCCTTACTCTACCACAATCCCGTCTATCCACCCATCCTTGTATCCGTTTCTTCCGACTTCTCCGTTTCTTCCGACTCCTTCGTTTCTCTCTAGCGTCCTTCGTTTAGAAAATGGTGCGTTCACGGCATAATCCATAATCCAGCTAACCAACGAACCTTCGATACGATACCGTCTTTGTGATAGTTTGTACTTGGACAGGATCGCTGTTCAAGGATTCTTGGGCCTCAAACCAATTCGGTTCGAGGTTGACTGTGGTCTCTGAGGAGTAGTGCTCCTCGCTTGGACTGGTGATGTACAAATCTCGAGGGAAGACGGAGGACTGATAATGTCATAAGACCTTGGTGTGTCATAAAGCAACTAGCGAACGTTCTTCTGGAAGCATAGAACAATGAGCAAGATGGTCACGGTTTCGGTCATGTAGTTACCACTCTTGGACCTCGCGACAACGACCATTGCTCCAAAGTACTTGACTTCAAACTTTTTGTCAAGACCGTCTCATCAGCGGAATTGCGGACCAAAATGAGATCCCCTGGCTTGTGCTCAACACGTAATATACGGTGCAGTTCTTCTCGCTCACGACGTTCAGTACGTTGAGACCGCGACTTCGTAATGCGATCGAAAGCGACGCGTAGGTAGTCTTCCAGCACCTCCATTAGGCGTAATCGCTCCTCGAAGAGGTGCTGACACGTTTTAGGGCCGGTGGTCCAAGACCAGGTATGCATGGCCGTGTCGATTGGGTGGATTTGTGTCTGTGAACGAGATAGTACAGGGAAATACCTAGAGATTTCTTCACAGGGGTACGTTCGACGAATAGCTCGTGATGGAACATGTGAGTCCAGTCGCCATTGCCGCCGTGCGCTCACTTTAAGAGGACTTGACGAAATCGGTCATGGCCTTTCTCTATGATTTCGTTGGCACGCGAATTATAAGGTGACATTTTGATATGATTGATGCCAAATCGTCTGATGAGAACGCCTGACAGCCCTCCCGAATTCCGGACTGTTATTGCTGTAGGTGCGATCGCGCCATACCTCGATAGGACCTCCTCATTCAAGCACTTGGCCAAACCTCCGCACCGATCTTCTTCAGCATACGCGCCTCTGGAAACCCAGAACCGACTCTTGTGCAACTATGACGTATCGATACCTCCGATGCAGTGGCATGAACACGACGTCGACATGGATCGTTTTGGAGAGCTGCTTAGGTGACGAGGGTTGAACAGGTATCGTGGTCTTCTTGCGCTGGAAGCTTTGACATTCGTGTTGACGCTCATGACGGTGGACGGCCACCAGCATCGGTCTATGCAGAATCAGTCTAAGAGTTGCCTACGCGTTGTCCTAAGGCCATGTGGCCCATGTACTCATGTACAAGTTTCATTGCCACCGTCCAATCATTCGCGTTCCTAGCTGATAGATCCGCTGACCATTCCGCTCTGTGTCTCCGTAACCAGCCGTCTCTTGAGAAGAACTTCGCAGTGTAGTCCTTGAACAATTTGACCTCTTACTGGGCTAGTCCCTTCAGCATCTACAAATCAATGAACAAGTACCAGCTCTTGATGGGTGGCAAGACTCAGCACAGGTGTTACATGTTGGTACTTTTTATGAAACGTATATACATAACTGTCCAGCAGCCTGGATCTGGAGACTATTATTTCGGTCTCATGTATATAGTTTTATTAATCTTTGGAGTAATACAACTATATGTGTTTTTTACATCAGGAAATCCTGACATTCCTCGAGGGTTTGTATGTTTTCCATTTCAGAGCGACGCTCGTCAAGGATGTTGATGATATATGGTGTTGGGATGAAAATTAAGCTTTCCGCCATGTCCTCCATGTTCCAACCCAGTGCCTTCGGTTTCCGGCGAATGAACACAGCGCTAGAGCCTTGCTCTGGCAAATTAGCTTCGTGAACTGATGCACCGAAGATAGTCCTTGAATTTTGGCATACAAACTCCACAGCCACTCGTACATCCTTTTCGAGGGGATCCGCGATGTGGTTGAGTTTAGCTTCCATGCTGCGAATGATATTCCGAGTACATGGTCCCCACTTGCGTACAAGGGTGAGAGTGGAAGATGGATTGTACCCGAGCTCTTTCCTGTACAGTAGAGGCGCTTCGTGAGCAGGGAGATCCAACAGATGAGCACCAAGCCAACTGACACGATCGCGGCTATCTCTGACACCGAGGGCAGATCCGAGGTGATACGTTTACCTCTTTTCTGCTTTATCCATCCCTTCCACCTCTGAGGTTTCGGTGACGACGCCTGGATGACGCGATAGGCGGTATTAAGGAAACAGTCACATGGCTGATGGACCTTTGCGTTGCTGTCGACCAGGGCCCAGCACTTCTCCAGTCGCGAATCCTTGTATCTGGTAGGATGGCATGTGGCGCCTTGCTCATCAAAGATGAAGTATTCTTTGCTTGAAGTTTGGACTGCCGTTGGGAGTTGGTTCTCGAGACGGTGTAAAAGAAGCCAGTAGAGGAAGGTGGTCTTGCCTAAGTACGGAATAGAGATCAGCACTTGACTTGAGACTAAAACCGACTTTCCTACGAACCGATCCCTGAGTGGCCTGTCACTACATAGGCAGGGAACTTGTTGACACCTTTCCATTCCCTCTCCATTTCCTTGAGGAGTCGAGAATACTCCTCACGAACGACCAGAACGTCACCCCTCATTCGCATGCGCATCACCACCGAGAGCCCGTTTAACTTCCTGTATATTTTTGAAGCAGTCGTAGTTGAACTCGGAGGGGACTTTGAGTATATCAGCAAGAGCGACGACTACGTCGTCGTCGATTGAGCCAGACTTCTCGTCGTCGATATCAGTTTTGAGGATTGTGCCTTTGGCCTGATGTGGCCACCGTCTGCCCCAGGCGTTGGTATGAAGAGCTGATGCTCGGATGGTTTCATCCGTCATATCGGTGTCTGTGGTCGTGTATTCCTTATGAGTACGCAAATATGTATAGAGTGTGCGATTGGAGCAATCATATCATTGTTTACCGTCCATTTATATTTTCCTGAGGTTTTCGAACAACAGCCATGTAACCAGCGATACCAAGGGCGGCAACGAAGGCAGAGCCGACTACAATCTCCGAGGTATAACTGTCCGCGAGGAGGGTTTTTGAGGTGGAACAGGTGGAGGCCTACAAAATCACGAGGCCGCATCGATTTATTTGCTTCCTCCGGTTGTGGAGAGTTGCGGAGCGCGCGAGTGTCGACATCCTGCGGTCAAGGTGATCGAGGGGACCAATACCCTGTACACCTGTAGTCTAATACTTCCCCAGGACGCAGCCGACGCTAAGGAGACAGGTGAAAAAACAGTGAGCAGAATAAGCGATCTGCGAAATATCAGTTTGTGCAAAGACGCTTAAATCCAGCGGTCAAAACAAAGCCCTGCTTGTGAGGACAAGCTAGCACGACGGACAAGTCTCTCAGCCCGTCCCCACCTCAATGACCAGACTGTGTGGACAGGACATAAACATACAAAAGGCTTTGAAGGCCTAGGAAGTTCGCGCGATGTGCTTTAAGGAATCAAGCCGGGACAATGTGAAAAGTCCTCAAATTGGTCTCAGAAAAGGCGTGCGGACAGAATCAATTGATATTCTATACTTTTGAAGTTACCGATGTGCAAAGAGACGAAGCAAGCGCACCACACAGTTCTCAAGTGTCTCGACGCCCCGGCACTCTACAGAATCCACGGGAAGATGGCCTTCCGACCACGAGGGTACTTGTCCCCAAAGTCTCCCCTATACTTGTGGTGTTTTCCAATCGCCCATTTGGCCATTATGGTCGCACCGACGATGGTGAAGACGCCACCTGAAGAGCGGAGGATCAGAATGGACTCGTCGATGGGCGCAAGCGAGGAAGGGAGAGAATAGGACTTTGAAAGTTGGTTTGGGAGAGAAGGAGGGTGGAAAGTGACGAGAGAAACCGACGTACACCAAAAATCGCCAGTCATAAACCAAACAACGGACCACCCAGCAATCTCGGTAGTATAATTCGGGCAACTCACTTTGGCAAACAACGGTCCCCTTGGAATGCCGCGCCTGCGGGTGCCTTTGGGGCGGAGGTTCATGAGTGTCCAGTGGGCGGAAAAGTTCATGACCTCTAGCACAACCCAGATGACCACGCAGGTATTGAGGAAGAAGGGGTCGTCGCGCGTGGTGTGGCGGAGCCCGAGGTTCCCGTGCCACGGTCCGTAGAGTGAGGTGGCGAGACAGAGCCCCCCGAGTAACCAGTAGTGAGCGCTATTGCGGAAAACGTAGGTGAAAGGCATGGTTGATTTCGAGAAGCGATGGATGCTGTGGGCGATGTTAAATCAGGACTGCTCCAGAGGGAGATAAGGAATGGGAACGAAGGTGAATAGGCGGTCAGAGGGAGGTCGGGAACGCACAAGATAGTCTCGAGTTCACGCTTGACGAAATGGGCAAGAATCATGTAATACACATACCTAAACCGAAAATGTCAGGAGGAAGTGATGGGGAGTAACGAGTACAAACTGCTGCATTAAGCTCTTTTTGAACTTGACATCACTCGGATAGTTATTATATAGCCACACGTGGAATGCGATGGGGCCAAGCTACAACCGAGTTGGGCGGAAGTCCTGTTATCGCATCCGCAACGACCATGAAGCGACGACCAAGGCACGCACATATTCGACAATGTATACTGCCCTCCAGCTGATTTGCTTGCCCAAGTCTTTGATATTGAGCACTCCTCCGTCTCCGAGACCAAGTTCCTCGAGAGTCTGCTCATCTGCGGGGACAACAGAAGCCGGAATTTTCCCGTTCGCACTATTCATAGTATCTTCGACCTGAGGAATAGTGATTCGTTGACGCTCGATTGAAAACTACACATAAACCGAAGTGAGCTCCTGTCAAAATTTCACGCCGTCGGACGGATTGGAATGTACCTTTGGGTATTTCACGCTGATGAGCTTCTTCACATCTCCAATCGTACTGCTTGCCGGGTCCGGGAACGCGACGATGTACGGTAAATCTGGGGCTCGGGTAATTTTCTTGCCCGGAGGTCCTGCTGGCTGAATTGTTATCTGGACCATAGTCGTCACTGGCCGGTCTGGTGCTATCTGAGGCTGATTCCAGAGGCGTTTAGCGATGTGGGTTGGTTCGAGAGAGAATGAGGACTGGCCAATTCGCTGCCTTTGTTTTCGGATTGGCCTTTCCATTTCGACTCGAAGGCTTTACACCCACCTATTGATCTCTACACTCATTTTCACTAAACCAGGATTTTCCATTTGGGTCGGCAGTCTCAAAACATTAATAACTTAATCACACGCACCTCCATCTTTTACTCGGTGATTGTGTCCGTTTTGTCTCGGTGTTCCTGTTCTATAGTTACGGAGCATTTCCTTTTGAGAAGGTGCGGAAAATAACGTTTATATATGCAGACATAAGTACTGTCCGGATACCCTAGTCTTCTCTTGTGCTGTCATCCTTGGTGATTTCCCTCTCGGCATTGTTTTGCAGCTCTTCTCCAATATGCAGTTGTATCACACCTCCCTGCCCGTGCCATGTGCGATGAGATTCCAAGATTCTGCAGGTTTGCATGGAAGTTATCATGTCGCACAACGCCTATTCCTTCGTCGTTTATCCGATTTCTGGACGTTACGTTACCTTCACATTTACCGCTTCAAGAAGAAAATCTGAGTTTTTGATCAGATAACAGGGAGACCTCACATGATGTTTATTTACCTGTCCTTGATGCTATTGCGCTTAAGGATACCGTCGCACCCCACTCTTAGAATGCCGCTGGACGGAGACTACCGCAAAATCTTCGGAAGGCCATTCTTCACAAATCTTCCTCAGGTCTGGCCTCTCGTT
>Ga0307513_10006422_pt1 | contig 15364 bp, 15 predicted proteins | sample 15_EM_MG_FD_202174 | JGI IMG/M metagenome (GOLD analysis project Ga0307513, IMG submission 202174) | Populus trichocarpa ectomycorrhiza microbial communities from riparian zone in the Pacific Northwest, United States - 15_EM | ecosystem: Host-associated > Plants > Roots > Unclassified | place... | reverse complement strand
GCAGCGGCAGCACCTGCGCGATCAGCGCGAGCAGCACCGTGAAGAAAACCGCCCAGCGCGGTTCGCCGCGTGCGAAGTTCATGGCGTTCCCTCCACTGGTTTGGAGGGCGCTTGTTGGGGCGGCGCCTGGTGGGCCGGCGCTTGTTGGGTCGGCGCTGAGGCTGGCGCCGGCGCTTCGACAGCAAGCGCTTCGGGCGAAGCGACCGATGCGGGGACGTTGGGGCGGCCCCAGACGAACAGGACTTCGCGGTCGTTTTCGATGCCGGCTAGCGGCACGGCGTGAATCTGCGCCAGCGGCAAGGCCGGATCGCGCTGAACCTTGGTGACGCGCGCCACTGGCAGCCCGAACGGGAACACGCGGCCGAGGCCGGAAGTCACCAGCAGGTCGCCGACCTTGACGTCGTAGTTCTGCGGGACGTAGGGCAGCTCGAGCGAGGTGCTGCGTCCCGTGCCGAGCGCGATGGTGCGCACGCCGGATCGAACTACCTGCACCGGGAGCGCGTGCTCCGCGTCGGTGATCAGGATAATTTCGGAACTGAACGGGCCGGTGCGGAACACCTGGCCGAGCACGCCGTCACCGGTGACCACCGGCTGCGACCGGTACACGCCGTTACTGCCGCCGCGATTCACCAACAGCCGCTGCCGCAGCGTCGAGACTTCGACGCTGATCACTTCGCCGACGAGGCGTTTCTCGATGACGTTCGGGAGGACCTGGGCAAGACCACGCAGCGAGGCATTTTCTTTCTCGAGCGCCGCCTGGCGCATCGTCACCAGTTGTTGCTCACGCAGCTCGTTGCGCAGCAGGTCGACTTCGGCCTGCAGCTTCTCGCGCGTCGCGAAGTTCTCCTCCAGCCAGCGCCAGGCGGCGGACGGAGAGTTGACCGCCAGCTGCAGCGGGTAGATAGCGGCCTGCAGGCCGTAGCGCGCGGTGTCGAGGAAGCCACCGCGGCGGTCATAGAACATGAGCACGACCGAGAGCAAGGCGTAACAGAAAAAGCGGAATCCGAACGACGGGCCGCGACTACCTCCGACGCGACTGCCGGTGCCGAAGACGGCCACGAATTACTCGAGGCCGAAGCTTCCCGGCCCGACCTGGTCCTGGAGCTCCAGAATGCGACCGCCGCCCCGCGCCACACAGGTCAGCGGGTCTTCGGCGATGACCACCGGCAAGCCGGTCTCTTCCATGAGTAGTTTGTCGATGTCGCGCAGCAGCGCGCCGCCGCCGGTGAGCACGATGCCGCGTTCGGCCACGTCCGCGCCGAGTTCGGGAGGAGTCTGTTCCAGCGCCTGTTTCACGGCGCCGACGATGCCCTGCAGGGGTTCCTGCAGCGCTTCGAGAATTTCGTTGGAGTTGAGCGTGAAGCTGCGCGGCACACCTTCGGAGAGGTTGCGGCCCTTCACGGAGAGCTCGCGCACCTGCTGGCCGGGATACGCCGCGCCGATTTCGATCTTGATGCGCTCGGCGGTGGCTTCACCGATGAGGATGCCGTAGTTGCGGCGCACGTAATTCATGATGGCTTCGTCGAAGCGGTCGCCACCGATGCGCGCCGAGGCGGCGTACACGATGCCGTTCAACGAGAGCACCGCGACTTCGGAAGTGCCGCCGCCGATGTCGAGCACCATCGAGCCGCGCGCTTCGTTCACGGGAAGTCCCGCGCCGACCGCCGCCGCCATGGGCTCACTAACTATCTGCACGCTGCGCGCGCCGGCGCCTTCGGCCGACTCCTTGATGGCGCGGCGTTCGACCTGGGTCGAACCAATCGGCACGCACACGAGCACGCGCGGCGACGGTTTGATCATGCGATTGCCGTGCACCTTGCCGATGAAGTACTGCAGCATCTTCTCGGTGTAGGTGAAGTCGGCGATGACGCCGTCTTTCATGGGCCGGACCGCGTTGATGTGGCCCGGCGTTCGGCCCAGCATGTTCTTGGCTTCGGCGCCGACGGCGACGATGACCTTGCCGCGGCCGGAGTGATCGTCCTGCACCGCGACAACGGACGGCTCATTGAGCACGATGCCCTTGTCACGGACGTAAATGAGGGTATTGGCCGTTCCCAAGTCGATGGAAAGATCGCTCGAGAAATAGCCACGCAAGCGTTTGAACATGAAGTAGCGACCGAAGCGCGAAAAAGTGCCGGCAATTTAACAATCTGCAGGACGGTCTACAAGGCAACAGGTATGATTCCGCGCACATTTCCAACATCTTTTCCTTGAGTTTTCGATGAGCCTCAATCGCGACCAGATCAACTCCATCGCGCATCTCGCCCGACTTTCTCTGACCGAAGCGGAGATACCTGTCTACCAGGACAGCCTTTCGAAGATCGTCGAGCTGGTGGGCGAGCTCGACGCGGCGCAGACCGCGGGCATCGAGCCCATGGCGCATCCACTTCCGGGTCTTGCACAGCGCATGCGGCCCGATGTAGTGACCGAGAAGGACCAGCACGAGCTCTACCAACGCAACGCTCCGCAAGTCGAAGCTGCGCTGTACCTCGTTCCCAAGGTCATTGAGTAAGAAAGCCCTAGTCCAATGCACACCCTGACGCTGTCTGAGCTCGCAAAGAAGCTGCGAGCCAAAGAATTTTCCGTGACGGAGCTCACGAAGAGCTTGCTCGCCCGCATCGACGCATCGCAGCCCGCACTCAATGCCTTCATCACAGTCACGGCGGAGTCCGCCCTGGCGCAAGCGAAGGTAGCGGAGGGCACTTTGGCCTCCGGCAATGCAGGCCCGCTCACCGGGCTGCCGCTCGCGCACAAGGACATCTTCTGCACCAAGGGCGTCAAGACGAGCTGCGGCTCGCGCATGCTCGACAACTTCGTGTCGCCATATGACGCCACTGTGGTCGAGAAGCTCAGCGTCGCCGGCATGGTCATGCTCGGCAAGACGAACATGGATGAGTTCGCCATGGGTTCGTCCAACGAGACCAGCTACTACGGTCCGGTGAAAAACCCGTGGGACCCGAAGCTGGTGCCGGGTGGCAGCTCGGGCGGTTCGGCGGCGGCGGTCGCCGCGCGGATCGCGCCCGTAGCCACGGCCACCGACACCGGCGGGTCGATCCGTCAGCCTGCCTCGTTGTGCGGCGTGACGGGCGTCAAGCCCACTTACGGCCGGGTCTCGCGCTTCGGCATGATCGCTTTCGCCTCGAGCCTCGACCAGGGCGGGGTCATTGCGCAGTCGGCCGAAGATGCCGCGATGGTGCTCGGCGCCATGGCGGGATTCGACCCGCGCGACTCCACCAGCGTCGACACCCCGGTTCCTAACTACGTCGAAACGCTCGACGCGCCGCTCGCGGGACTCAAGATCGGTCTCATCAAGGAATTCTTCGACAAGGGCCTGGACGCTTCGGTCGAGAAGCTCATTCGCGAAGCGCTCAAGGTCTACGAGAAGCTCGGCGCGAAACTGGTCGAGGTCAAGCTGCCGGCGCTGCCGCTGTCCGTGCCTACCTACTATGTCGTCGCTCCGGCCGAGTGTTCGTCGAACCTCGCGCGCTTCGACGGCGTGCGTTACGGCTACCGCGCGAAGGATCCGAAGGACCTCATGGACCTCTACAAGAGGTCGCGCGGCGAGGGCTTCGGCGCCGAGGTCAAGCGCCGCATCATGACCGGCACTTATGTGCTGTCCGCCGGTTACTACGACGCCTACTACTTGAAGGCGCAGCGCGTACGTCAGTTGATCAACCAGGACTTCAAGCGCGCGTTCCAGGAAGTGGACGTGCTCATGGGCCCGACCGCGCCCGATGTCGCCTTCGGCCTGGGCGCGAAAGCCTCGGATCCCATCCAGATGTATCTCAACGACATCTACACGATTGGTGCAAATCTGGCGGGTGTGCCCGCGCTGTCGATTCCCTGCGGGTTCGTGCGTGATCTGCCGGTGGGATTGCAGATCGCGGGGCCGCATTTCGCCGAAGCCAGGCTGCTCAATGTGGCGCACGCGTTTCAAAAGGAAACCGACTGGCATCGCCGCATCCCCGCTGTATTCAAGGGAGAGCTGTCGTGAGCGCCTGGGAAACCGTCATCGGGCTCGAGGTCCACGCGCAGCTGTCGACGAAGTCCAAGATCTTTTCCGGATCGGCGACGGCGTACGGCGCATCACCCAACTCACAGGCCAATCTCGTCGATCTCGCCTTTCCGGGCGTGTTGCCGGTGCTCAACGGCGAAGCCGTGCGCATGGCGGTGAAGTTCGGGCTTGCGGTCGATGCGCAGGTGGCGTCGCGCTCGGTGTTCGCGCGCAAGAACTACTTCTATCCAGACCTGCCGAAGGGCTACCAGATCAGCCAGTACGAGCTGCCGGTGGTGGGCAAGGGCCACATGGACATCGTGCTCGACGACGGCACGAAAAAGCGCATCGGCATCACGCGCGCGCACCTCGAAGAGGACGCCGGGAAGTCGCTGCACGAAGGACTGCCGAAGCAGTCCGGCATCGACCTCAACCGTGCGGGAACTCCGCTCATCGAAATCGTCTCTGAACCCGATATGCGTTCGGCGAAAGAAGCCGTGGCTTATCTCAAGAAAGTGCACACGCTGGTGCGTTACCTCGAGATCTGCGACGGCAACATGCAGGAAGGCTCATTCCGTTGCGACGCCAACGTGTCGGTGCGCAAGGTGGGCGCCGAGAAGTTCGGCACCCGTGCCGAAATCAAGAACATCAATTCATTCCGCTACGTCGAGAAGGCGATCAACTACGAAGTGGCGCGCCAGATCGATGTACTCGAGTCGGGCGGCAGGGTCGTACAGGAAACCCGCTTGTATGATCCGGACAAGGGCGAGACGCGCAGCATGCGTTCGAAGGAAGAAGCCAACGACTATCGTTACTTCCCCGATCCGGACCTGCTGCCGGTGGAAATCGATGCTGCGTACATTGCAAAGGTGAAGGCCACGCTGCCCGAGTTGCCTGATCAGAAAGCCGCACGCTTCGCGGCGCAGTTCGGCTTGTCGGAATACGATGCCGGCGTGCTGACCTCGTCGAAAGAGCTCGCGGCCTACTACGAGGAAGTGGCCAAACTACTGGCCGGCGGCAAGGAGCCGTCGAAGGAGCAGGCAAAGTTGTCGGCGAACTGGGTGGCGGGTTCGCTCGCCGCCGCGCTCAACGAACACAACCTCGAGATCGGCGAGAGCCGCATCGCTGCCGCGGGACTCGCGGGATTGCTCGGTCGCATTGCCGACAACACCATCTCCGGCAAAATAGCCAAGGACGTGTTCGAAGCCATGTGGGCGGAAGGCAAAGATGCCGACGCCATCATCGAGTCCAAGGGTCTCAAGCAGATCACCGACACGGGCGCGATCGAAAAGGCAATCGACGAGGTCATGGCGAAGAACCCGGGGCAGCTCGCCGACTATCGTTCGGGCAAGGACAAATTGTTCGGTTTCTTCGTCGGCCAGGTCATGAAGGCCACGGGCGGCAAAGCCAATCCCGCGCAGCTCAATGAGCTGCTGAAGAAGAAACTCGCCGGCTGATGAGCAAAGTGTGAGCGAGACCGATCTCGTCCGGCGCTTCGTCCTCGAACGGCATCCAATCCGCGGCCACGCCGTGCGGGTGTCGAACGCGTGGCTCAACCTGCGCGAGCATCAGGACTATCCACCCGCGGTGAAGCAGTTGTTGGGTGAGGCGATCGGCGCGGTGGTGCTGCTGGCCGCGACGCTCAAGTTCGATGGCACGCTGACGCTGCAGTTGCAGGGCAAAGGTCTCGTCAATCTGCTGGTCGCGCAGTGCACGCACGATTTCAAGGTGCGTGGCATGGCGCGCCACGATCACCTGGTTCACGAAGGGAGTGGCGAAACCGGGTTCCGGTCGCTCGCGGGCGAGGGGCAGATCGTGGTTACCGTCGATGCCACCGATCGCGCTTCGAGCTACCAGGGTGTCGTGCCCATCACTGGCAACTCGCTCGCCGAGTCTCTCGAAGCCTATTTCCGCCAGTCCGAACAGTTGCCGACGCGCGTGTTGCTGGCGGCGAGCGCCGGCGTGGTCGCGGGCATGCTGGTGCAGCGAATCCCCGGCGTCGGCGGTACCCAGGCGCAGATGGACGACACCGCACTCGACGCCGCGTGGCAAAAAGCCGATGACGCCATGTCAGGCCTGGCCTGCGATGCGCTGCTCGAAGATGACGTCGAGCAACGCCTCGTCAACATGTTCGGCGTCGATGAAGTGCGCGTGTTCTCCGGACACGAAGTTAAGTTCGAGTGTCGCTGCAGCCGCGACCGAGTCGCCAACGTGCTTCGTTCGCTCGGCGCGGAAGAGGTGCGCTCAGTGATCGCGGAGCAGGGCACGTGCACGGTGACGTGCGAGTTCTGCCAGAAGCCCTACAAGTTCGACGCGATCGATGTCGAGCATTTGTTCGACGAAGTTGCTCCACGCGGAAGCGATACGATCAATTGAAGAGAAGGCGGTGACGAAGCGTGGCTCGTAGAGCTAATCGGTCTCGTCGACACACCGCGCCCGCTCGCTCGTGGAAGGGTGCGACGCGAAATAGTTGTAGCCATCCGTCCGCTTGCCGTGCGTGCCACTGATCCGGCAGAGGATGGCGTCAAATCTCGATTCGGGGATCCCGTTTTCGTGCAGCCATTGCTTGGCGAACAAGTCCGCTTCACGTTCGAAGTCACGCGAGTGCTTGGCATGAAGCAATGCGGGGGCGGCACCCAACAAGCCGGATATCGAGCTCACGTCGCCTAACAAAGCGACCGCGAGCGACGAAACGCCGGCGGCCTGAAGCAGTTGGCGCAAGGCGTGACGACCGCGCACGTGGCCGATCTCGTGGGCCAGAACGGCCACCAGCTCTTCATCGGATTCCGCGAGCTCGACGAGCTCGTCGGTCATGACCACGATGCCGGAAGGCAGGGCGAAGGCATTGGGGCCAATCACACCGCCGTGGCGAAGTTCGAGACGGTAGTCGTGATCGTCATCGAGCGTCTGGGTGATCGCGAAGAAACGGCTCTGCAACTCTTTCTGACGTTCGAATGAAAGCTGCGACTCCCGGAAAGCGATGTTGTCGAGGATGTCCAGGCTGCCGGAACCGAGTGCGCGATCCACGTCGGCGGGCACGACCTTCGCTACCCGGCTGGCGATCGCCGGAACGCCCCATTGGAAAAATGCGATGGACAGCAGCGCCACCGCGACCAGGGAGCCGATAGCCACCGGCCAACGGCTTTCGAGCCAGTGAACCAGCGAGGCGCCACGGCGCATCCCGAGCGCGTCGCGCGCGTGGTCGATCGCGTCATTGTCCAGCGTTTCGAACACGCCGCCGCCGGGAAAGCTCACGCGACGCGTGATGTTGCCCACGCGCTCGGAAAGTTTGATCTCCGCGAGCGGCACAGCGATGGGCACGGCTCCGCCGTGCACCCGTACCAGGCCATCGGCGCCGAATTCCAGCGTGGCGTCGATTCCCGCCGAGCTGAGGCCGTTGAAGTACTTTCCGTTGATCAAACTAGATCCCGAAGTCCACGTTGAAGAAGTCACCGACTTCCTGGCCAACGGCATCGACGCCGGCGCTCGAGGTTGCCGTGAACGCGGCAAGATTACCGTCGGAATCGATCAACGTATTGCTGAGGTGGTAACGCGTCTGCCGGACCTTTGCCCACGGGTAGAACAGTCCAAGCGTGAAAATGATTCCAAACAGGTTGGAGACGTAGATGCCGATGAGTGGCCAGGCGCGCAGATACGATCGCCCGTACTGCTCTCCGGCCCGCGTACCGCCGAATGCCGCATTGGCGAACGATGCCTGGTAGTAGCCGGCGATTCCGAGGCCCACGACGGCTGCGACCAGGATCATGAGCCAGCCGGTCGGGCCTGCGGCCATCACCATCTCGAGCATCGTCGGCGGCGGCACGTCCGGGTAGAACAACTCGCGCACCCCGGGCAATTTGACGAACTGGTAGATGAACACGAGATAGCCGCAGATGCTGAGGGCGAAAGTGATCAGGCAGAACTTGTAGTAAGTGCCGTTTCTGGTGAGGAACGAGAATCTCTGGCTGCCGTAGGCCGTGTTGTCGAGCGAGTACCGCACACGCTTGCATACCCAGATTGGATACAGGATGCAGAGGGTAATGATGGTGAGGACATACCAGCCAATGAAGGCTGCCATGGCACCGCCGTAGGTGCCGAGAAAGTTGAAACGCAGGTTTCGGTAGGAGGTCATGCGCAGCTGGAACATGCGCGACCGCATGACTATCCACGGCACGCCGAAGAGCGCGAGCGGAATGAAAACGAAAATGGCGATCTTCGGATACAGCTGCACCGCCAGGAGAAACGCCACGTAGGCGACGAACACGATGAGCCGGCCCTTGAGAATGGCGAGCGGACTGCCGTGATAGTCAAAGGTATGCCCGTCGAGAACGGTGTTGCCGTAGAAATACCGCAGGCGGCGCACCTTGGCCCAGGCCGAATAGATGCCCAGCGTCACGATGGTGAGCAGCAGATTGACGATCCAGATGCGGAAATATTCGGCACCATTGCCGCGAAATTCGAAGGGTAGTTGGATCCGGGCGAGAGGCGCCGGCTCAGGCATCGTGGGGCTTTCGTCCTGCACGAGGGTCTCGTTCATTATTTTTCTCCCAATGGGATCGCCGCCGACGATCTGCTCGGTAGGGTAGTCCCGGAAGGACATGGGAAGCCATAACAATTCGCGATTCAGCCGCGAGGCGCCTTGTGAGCGGCCGGCGGGCGGGGCGGTGCCGTCGGGTTCTCGAGCTCATTGAGATAGCTTGCGCCGCCGAGACCGCGCATCTGCGCGAGAATCTGGTCGCGGCGCTTGACGACATAGTTAGACGGCGCCTGCACCTTGAAGGTGATCGGGTTCGGCAGCACGGCCGCGAGTGTGGCGCTCTCATAGCGTCCGAGTCGCGCCGCCGGCATGCGGAAGAACCGCTGCCCCGCGGCTTCGACGCCGTAGACGCCGTCGCCGAACTGCGCGACGTTCAGGTACACCTCGAGAATGCGTTCTTTCGGCCAGGTGAGCTCGATGAGCAGCGTGAAGTAGACCTCGAGGCCCTTGCGGAAGTAACTCCTGCCGGGCCACAGGAACAGATTCTTCGCCACCTGCTGGCTGATGGTGCTGGCGCCGCGTATCCGCGGATGGCGTTTCTTCGCCTGCGATTCGTTCGAGCGCACCGCATCGCGGATCGACTTGAAGTCGAAGCCCATGTGGAATGGAAAGAGCTGATCCTCGGCGGCAATGACCGCGATCGCCGCGTGCGGCGAGATCTGCTCGAGATCGACCCAGCGATAGTCGGTCTGGTAGTTGGATTGGCCGCGGCGCGAAGCGTCGAGCGCGGCATCCAGCATGAAGGCGCTGTACCACGGGTCCATCCAGCGCATCGCCACCACGGGCAGCGCGGTGACGAGAAAGGCGCCGGCGAGCCCGATGAGCGTCCACCGGACCAGCCGCCGCGGCCAGGTCTTCTTCACACTTTCCGCGACGCCTTCGTGACGACCACGTCCGCGGCCGGCACGTTCTGGTGGCCGGAGCGGTTGGTGGTCGCCACCTTCGCGATCTTGTCGAGGACGTCCATGCCGGAGGTGACCTTGCCGAACACCGCGTAGCCGTAGTTAGCCGGACCTGCGTGGTCGAGAAAGTCGTTATCGACCAGGTTGACGAAGAACTGCGCGGTGGCGCTGTTGATGTCGTTGGTGCGCGCCATGGCGAGCGTGCCGCGGGAATTCTTGAGGCCGTTGGCGGCTTCGTTCTTGATCGGCGCCTTGACCTTCTTCTGCTTCATGCCGGGCTCGAAACCGCCGCCCTGGATCATGAAGCCCGGAATGACGCGATGAAAAATGACGCCGTCGAAAAATCCATCGTCGACATACGCCAGGAAATTCTCGGAGGAGATCGGCGCTTCCTTCTCGAACAGCTCGACTTCGAAATTGCCGAGCGTGGTTTCAAACACTAGTGACACGGGTATTCCTATGGGGCCAGCTTGCCTTCGGTGACGCGCTCGTGGCCGGCGAGATCGCGGTGCGAGGTTACGTGAGTGAAGCCACGCGCGACAAGCAGCGAACGCAGTGTCGCCCCTTGGGAGCTTCCGTGTTCGAGCGCCAGCCAGCCGCCGGGCCGCAGATGCCCGGGCGCGCCATTAATAAGAGTGGTGAGCGCCCCGAGCCCGTCACCTCCTGGCGTAAGCGCATTCCGCGGCTCGTGCCGAAGGCCGTCCCCGAGCAGCGCCGCGTCGTCCGCGGCGACATAGGGCGGATTGCTCGCGAGTCCGTGAAAACGGCGGCCACCGAGCGCTTCGTACCAGTCGCCCTCCGCCCATTCGACGCGGCCATCGACCAGCCAGGCGCCATTTTGTCTTGCGACGGCCAGCGCCGCGGCGGAACTGTCGGTACCCACCACGTGCCAACCCGGACGCTCATGCGCCAGCGCGATGGCAATGGCGCCGGAGCCGGTACCGAGATCGGCGACTTTCGCTTCGGGGGCGGTCACGAGCTCGAGCATGCGGGCAACTAACAGCTCGGTCTCGGGACGCGGCACGAGCACCGCCGGGCTCACCGCGAAATCGAGCGACCAGAATTCGCGGGAGCCCAGAAGATAGGCGACGGGCACGCCGGCGGCGCGTTGCCGGCACGCTTCTTCGAAGCGCGTCGCGACCTCCGCGGGAACCGTTTCCCCGGCGCACATCAGCAGTTGCGAGCGGGTCTTGTTCCACGACCATGCGAGCAGGATTTCGGCATCGCGACGGTCAATGGCGCGAGCGGCGATTGCCAGGAGCCGGCTGCTGTCGGACGGGTCGAGCATGGGGCAGCGATGATGCACGACTTCCGGCTGGCATCGGTATCATGCCGTGCATGAACCGCGCGCAACTCATGGACGCTCCGGTCGGGCTGTTGCCCCTGCCGCGCCCGCTCATGACCGCAGAAGTACTGGATGCGGCTTTTCGCCTGTTCCGCGCCGGCATTTTTCGCTGCCTGCCGTACTCGGGCCTTGCCGTCCTGGTCATCGAGTTGCCGAAACTCTATGCCACGTTCTTCGCCGCGTCGTACGCGTCGCCGGGCGGCGGGATCTACGTGTTTCCGCACGTGGAAATCGTCAGCTACCTGGTGGTGTTTCTGTTCATCGTGCCACTGCTCGGCGCCATCACATTGCGCCTGGACGCGCTGGCGCGCGGAGTTCGTCCCCGATTTCGCACCGAAATTTTCACCGCCATGAAACGCTGGCCGGCGGCGGTGTTCGCTACAGCCTTTGCCCTCGGTTTTCCGGCGACCTTGTGGTGGCTGCGGCCGGCGCTCATGAACAGCATGCCTACCGAAGCGCTGATGTTCGTGGCCGTGCCGGTGCTCTGGCCGACGGCGCTTTTCGTGCTTGCGATGCCGGCATTCTGGTCTGACCGGCTCAATCCGTTTGCCGCGGGCGTCCAGGCAGTGCGCCTCGCGATGCGCCAGTCCTGGCGTCTGTTCGGCGCCATTCTCGCCACACTGACCATGGTCATGGTGTTCATCGTGCTGTCGGCCGTCATCATCGGAATGATGTCGACGCTGTTCGGACGCGCCGATCTGTTCCTCATCGCCACGGTCGCCTCGATGCTCTATCTGGTCATCGGCGCTTTCGGTGTGCCATTCGTGCTGGCGGTGCTCATCGTTGCCTACCAGAACTCGAAACTGCGCGACCAGGTACGGCGCGGAGTGAGCGCGTGAGCCGCTGTTTCGGCTTGTTAGCGCTGCTGCTGACGGGTGCAGTTTTCGCGGCGGACGATGCGGCGCTGCGCGTCGTGGAGGCCTGCCGGGCGCGGCTTGACCCCAGAAGCGATGTCGGAATCGAGCGCATCCAGAAACGATGTCCGGAGCTGATGGCGGCGCTCGACAGCGCGCCATGGCGGCAATTGCTGCCGCAGACTCTGCGCGAGCGACGCGAAGAGATCTCGGCGGAAAGCCTGCGCGCGCTCGCCGAGCTGGTGCGTCATGCCGGCGACGGCGTGGCACAGCGCGATGCGCCGGACCGCGAAGTGCTGCTGCCGGTGCTGGCGGAGCTCGGCGCGGCCGGGCAGCAGGGCGCGACGCGCTGGGAACGCTTCAAGCGCTGGCTCAAGGAAAAGCTGGAGAAGCGCAAGGATGATGACGCGAGCGCGCTCGAAAAATGGAGCCGCCAGTTTCAGACCAGCGAAGGCATCGCGCAGGCCATCACTTACATCGGTTACACGCTGGTGGGGTTGCTGGTGCTGTACGTCATCTGGTCCGAGCTGCGCGCGGCGGGAGTTTTCGGCGGCTTGCGGCGCGCGGCGGCGCGGGCCAGTCCCGCGGCTCAGTGGCGCCGGCGCCTGTTGCTGGCGGATGTCTCGGCCGCGCCACTCGCCGATCGTCCCGGCATGTTGCTGCGGTTGTTAGGAGAGGCGTTGACGCGTTCCGGGCGACTCCCTGCCGCCGACGGCCTCACGGCCGCGGCGATCGCCCGGCGCGCGCGCCTCGATTCCGAATCCGAGCGCGAAGAGCTCGCGCTCGTGGCCACTTCGGCCGACTCGATCCGCTACGGCGACCGGACGCCACCGGACGAAGCACTCGAGGGCACCGTGACTTCCGCGCGCAAGCTGCTCGAGAAGTTCGCGCGGCTCGCGGCGGGCAAACGCTGATGCGCGAGCGCGGCATCACGTTCCTGCTGGCCCTGGCGGCGCTCGGAGCTTTTTACGGGCTGTGGCTGCGACCGGCACCCTCGCTCGATCCCGATGCCGATACTGCACGGCCGACGAGCTCCGAACGGCGCGGCAATGGATACGCCGGGCTGTTCGAATGGCTGCAACGCTCGGGCGTCGAAGCGCGTTCATTCCGTGAGCGCTACACGAAGCTCGCGGACCTGGATGCGCCACCCCGCGGCAATCTGCTCGTTCTGTCGCTGCCGGCGGTGGAGGTTTTTCACAGCGATGAATTCACCGCGCTCGACAAATGGGTGCGCCGGGGCAACACGCTGCTCATCAGTGCCGCATTGCTGGATCAGCCGGGCTGGGCAGCTCGCCGCGCTTCGGGTGCGGTGGTCGAAATCGAGGCTTTGACCGCGATCGAATTCGAAACCCGCAAGGCGCGTGAGGCGCGCCTCGACGACACGCCCTTGTCAGAGCGTGTGCGCGAAGCGGACGCGCGGTTGGCAAAAAAGAAAGCGGAACATGGCGACGACGATGATGAGGGTGACGAAGCCGCCGCCGGACCCGAAGACGAATCCGGCGGCGAACTACTCGACGCGCCGGAGAAAATCCGGCTGGCGGCGACCGGCCCGCACGCGCTGCTGCAGGGCGTGAAGACACTCGAGTTCGAGACCGACTACAAGGCCGATGACTGGTCGCTGCGCATGCCGTACGACAATTTCGTGCTGACGCTCGCGCGCGCCGCCAATGGCGAAGGCGCGGTGTTCGAGCAGCGCGTCGGAGACGGAAGCGTGCTGTTGAGCGCGGGAGGCTCCCTGTTCACCAATCGCGCGCTCGCCAACGCCGACAACGCGAAGTTGTTCGCCAACATCGTGAGCGTGCGGGTGGCGCGAGATGGCGTGGTCTTGTTCGACGATCTGCGCCAGGGGCTGTCGGCGAACTACGATCCCGCGCGCTTCTATCGCGATCCTCGTCTTTTCAAGACGTTGTTCATCGTGCTGGGGCTGTGGTTCGTCTGGGTGCTGGGCTCGACGCGATTGCGTGCGCCCGCCATCGACACCCACGACCCGTCCGAGGCCGAGCTCGTGAGGCGCGCGGGCGGCCTCATCGCGCGCACCGTGGCGCCGCATCACACGGCGCGTCGAATGTTCGATCACTTCTTCGCCGGTGTTGCACGCGCCGCGGGCCGTTCGGGCGCCGCCGCTTCCGAGCGCGGTGAACTCTGGCAATGGCTCGAGCGGCATGCGGCCATCCTGCCGCAGGAGCTCGATCACCTGAAAAGCTGGTACGCCGATGCCCATGCGGAGCGCAAGCTTCCGCTGGTACCGCTGCAGAACCTTCTCGATTCCCTGGAAAAAAGACTCAAAACATGAATACCGCAGTCGCGAGCTTCGAACAAACCGTCCAGCGCGAGATCGCGCGGGTCATCATTGGCGCGGAGGATGTGATCCGCGCGCTGTGCATCGCACTGATCGCCCGTGGTCACGTGCTGGTGCAAGGTCCACCCGGTCTCGGCAAGACCTTGTTAGCCAAGACGCTGGCGCGCGTGCTCGGTGGCGAGTTCAAACGCGTGCAGGGCACCGCGGATCTCATGCCCAGCGACATCGTCGGCACGCACATCTTCGATGCGTCGAAGAACGAGTTCGTATTCCGGCGCGGGCCGTTGTTTGCCGACGTGCTGCTGGTCGACGAAATCAACCGCACCGGGCCGAAGACCCAGTCGGCGCTGCTCGAAGCCATGGAAGAGCGCCAGGTGTCCTCGGAGCGCGACCTGTATCCGCTGCCGGAGGATTTTCTGGTGCTGGCGACACAGAATCCGCGCGAATTCGAGGGCACCTATCCACTGCCCGAGTCGCAGCTCGACCGTTTCATGCTGCGCATCGACATGAGCTATCCGGAGCGCGCGGCCGAAGGCGAGATCCTCAAGCGGTATGGAACCGAGCTCGAGGCACGCGACGCGATACCGGCGGACTTGGGCGGCATCGATCGCGCGCTGCTGCACCAGGCGCGCGCCGCGGCGAGCGCACTGCACGTGTCCGAGGCGCTGTCGAACTACGTGCTCGACCTGGCGCAGGCCTCGCGCGGGCACCCGCGCGTGGCACTGGGCCTGTCGACGCGTGGCGCGCTCGCGCTGCTCCGCGCGGCGCGCGTTCACGCCGGACTGCGCAACGGCGATTTCGTCGCCCCCGACGACGTGCAGGCGGTGGCTCGCTGGGTGCTGGCGCATCGACTCGTGCTCAAGCCCGAGGCGGCACTCGATGGCGACACGGACGTGGGCGTCGTCGGCGCGATTCTCGACGCAACGCCGGTTCCGCGCTGAGATACTGAGCGACCGTCATGCACTTCGCCCTTCGCGGCTACCTGTTCATCGCGCTGACCGCCTTGTTAGGCGTCGCCGGCACGTGGTCGGATGTGCCGGCGTTCGCCGGCGCATGGCTGCTGGCGTTCCTGTTGCTCATGGGGCTCGCGTTCGAAGCCTGGTACATGCGCGGCACGCAGGTGACGTTGCGCATGCGCGTCGATGACGGCCTGAAACTGGGGCGACGGGCGGCCGGCGCCTTCGCATTCACGCACAACCGGAACCGCGAACTCACGCTGCAATACGCGCGCGTGCTGCCGCCGGCGCTGCGCCAGACCAGTGAAGTTCGAAGCCTCGGGCTGCCGCCCGAGGACGAGTTGCTGGACCCCGCCGAAATCCTGCCGCTGCGCCTCGGCGCCGGGCGTTTCGGTGATGTGCCCGCAAGGTTGTTAGGCCGGTTCGCCCTCGCCTGGTGGACGCGGGCCCTGCCGCAGAATCAGCCCTTTACGGTCG
>Ga0307513_10006421_pt1 | contig 15364 bp, 12 predicted proteins | sample 15_EM_MG_FD_202174 | JGI IMG/M metagenome (GOLD analysis project Ga0307513, IMG submission 202174) | Populus trichocarpa ectomycorrhiza microbial communities from riparian zone in the Pacific Northwest, United States - 15_EM | ecosystem: Host-associated > Plants > Roots > Unclassified | place... | reverse complement strand
ACTGGTAGATTTGCCCAATCAGCCAGTCGTCATTATCATTGATGCACTTGACGAGTGTGAAGGGGAAGGGATGCAAGCCCATATCATTCGCCTCCTCGGCCATGCATTCCAACATGGCGGGCTGTCCCGTACCTCTTTCATCATTACAAGTCGACCGGAACCTTGGATCCACAATGAATTCGATATGGAGCCCTTATTGCTCACCACTGAACGGGTCTTCCTTGACCAAAATGATGAGGCAAATGATGACATCCGGACGTTCTTGAGGGAAAGATTCACAGAGATCCACAATAGCGCTTGTCACCAGTCCACAATGTGGGACGTCAAAAAACCTTGGCCATCAAATCGCGTCCTCGATGACCTTGTTGAGAAGGCGTCAGGACATTTTATCTACCCCGCCACAGTCCTCAAATTTGTTGACGAGCCGGGGGAAAGGCCCCATGAGCGCCTCGACAAGATAACATCGTTACCTATGATAACCTCTTCGCCTTCAACCCAACAGCCATTGGCCACTCTCGACCGGCTCTACTACCAAATTCTTTCGACAGCCGATAATAAACCGCGAACTCGGGAGATTCTGGGTGCTCTTATGGCAACGCAAAGCGCCCTTATGACAATACAAGGCGAATCCGGGGTGCACCTTCCGAGCTGGGTGCACCTCCCGAGCTGGCCGTCGCAGGATGCAAACTGGCTCCACTTTATTCGAGTTTTTCGTTTAGAATCCCTGCGAATTTCGGAGCAGTTATTGGGTCTCCAACCTGGAGATGGCACTCTAGCGCTCAGAACAATCCATTCCTTGGTTCATGTCCCCAAACGTGGATTTAGTCCGGAAGTTCCAGATGCCGATCTCTTATGTTTAGAGGAAATCGAAAACTCATCTAGTAATGAGCTATGGTTCCACCACAAGTCGTTCATCGATTACATCGTTGACCCCTCGCGTTCATTGGAGTACCACGTTAATATGCATCAAATCCACATGCAGCTTGCACTTGCATGCCTTGACGCGATGCAAAGTTTCTCGTTGAAATCTACATCTAGGATTACCTATGGTACGTCCTTCCAGTACTCTTCCAATCTATCCCCCTCATATCCATGCAGTTACTTGGGGTTATGCGGTATTTTTCTGGGATGACCACTTTATGGGATCAGGACCCCCCGAGGACGAGTTATTGAAAGCTTTGCAAAGCTTTGATGTCTTCAGTTCCTATGTTGACACTCTGGGTCCTCGGATGCAGGAGGGGTGTTGGAACACCATCAAACGTGTGGCATCGCCTCGTGTGTGTGTCCTCGGCAAGATTGCTAAAGAATTGGAAGTATTTTATCTCATATTTGTATATAACGGCACTGAACCTTTTCTTTATCATTCAGAAGGCTGAAAAGAAAAAAAATCGATAAAATGGGTCCCGATCCAGCTGACATTGAGGCTGCCTCAAAATTTCTGATTCAAATGGGGGCCGGAATTGGCTTCACGGAATCGTTTTATGGGATGGTTCTGGACAATATTTGAGACTGGATTGAGGTACATGTTTGATACCATCGTTCCAAAGAATCCGACACTAAACAACTTTGTGAGATAGAAGCATCCTAACTCTCGGCCACGACTCAAACGACAATATAGAATACTTGCTAATATCCTCAGATATTACTCCAGGTATACGCCTAGTAATCCCGCCCCACTTCAGTTGGATGGCTATTTCACACAAAATGGGAGAAAGCGCACTTAATCTCCATCAAGGGCGCTTGTTTTACACCTCTTGCACAAGCTGGTTGTGCCATGAAGTTATATTTCTCCCAGGAGAGTGTGGATGGCGATGTGGTTTTGCGTTGGAACTCGTAGATGGTATGTTGAAATGCAGATCTGGAACGTAAACGCACCGACGCGGATGTAATAATCATAATACATTTTCCCGACACCAAGAATGGTTGAATCATCGACGCACGAGATGATTTCTTTGACGTTGCCCCACAATCCTTGATCTGTGGGCGCGTAGTGTATCAAATAGCCAAGGATTCGAATGTAAATTTGACTGTTCCCGACGTCGTTGCCCTTGTCGATGGCCAGTTGAAGAGACTTCTCGAGTGCCAAGCAGATATTATACACGCCGACGACGTCAGCAATATCTCGAAGTCTCTCAGGAACCCTGAGTGGCAATGAAGTCATGACGGTTAAGGTCATGACCGTCAAAAGGTTGAACATTGAATTATGATTACGTGACTTCCCTCGACACGCGACACGATCGGATATGTTTTGAGTGTACAGAATGTTTTGGAGAAATGTCCAGTCTCTATTAATTAAAATTATTCCATTCTCTAAAGAATATCTGCACAACTTGTATATTCTGTATCGGACGCAGTTAAAATGGCATACGAGACGTGCATTCTCCAGTGGGCCACTTATTGTTGGAGTATTCAAATGGTATCGAGGGCACCGGCGTGAGTATCGCTCGTTATTCCAGTCGCCGTTTTGCGCCAATCGCACCACATAGCCGCCCTTCTGCTCGTGAGGTAGGCGTAGTGTGTGGCTGTTGACGTGGGTATCGGCGGGCTCTGGTAAGTTGCTGTGTTGTTGTTCCCATTTCCTCCTGCTAACGAGCGTTAGGGTATAAAGCGCGAGGGAAGTAAAACCGACCAGGTATGCACCTCGGCGCCACCTTGCTCCACCACTAACTATTCCTCCGCCCAACTCCCATCCCCATCTCTCTTATTCGCCTTCGGATCGCTCGATATCGCGTCAGACACTCACCGAAATTGATACGGTACAGGTTACTGATGTCACCGCAGGTGGGAGGGCGTTGAGGGAGGTGTGGACTCGAGGGCAAGGTGAGTTGTACACTTCTGGTCGAGTTCGTCACCGTCACAGTTCCGTGCTAATTGAATCGACCGTTCTTAACTTCCATCTAAAACATATACAGTGACGAGATTGTCCGATCCAACGCAACCCGCCGCGGACGCTCCGGGAGGTGTAGAAGGGATGAGGTATAACCGCTTTGGATTTCGTGCAGGTTCCACGCGCAGTGTCTTCGCATGTAGGCGGCGTTCGAGTGCGTAGTAGGTGGGCAGTGCATGTTTTGGTTCGGGAGTTTGATTGTTGTCGCCGTTCCACGATGATGAAATCAACCATTCTTCCTTCCACTCCGGTTGTACGTAGGGGCGAGATCGCCAAACATACGATTCAACACAACTAGCCGGGGGCACTCTCTCGTGTAGAAGGGGTGGCTTTATCACGGCCTTATTCGTCCTCGCTAACGAGAAGTCTTTGTCTAGAATATGTCGGACACGTTGTCAGTGAAGAGATACGGCGAACTGACCAAGGAAACCACTGACCACATGAGTCCGATTCCATTTGTGCCGCCCAATTCGGCATTCTCGGTGTCGTTGAGTTCAGTCGGTTCCCAGCATTAATATCGGCGGGGAAGAGTAAAGAAGTAAAGAGTACGGGGTGATGGGGACTCATGCGAGTCATCCCATGTTGTGCCTTCTACTAAAATCTTTCCAGGCTACGGGAACACGTCGTCGCTGCGGAGGTGTAAGGATCGATTATGGGGATGAATGCAAGGACTGACCAGGTATGCATTCCCCGCTGTCGACGATGTAAACCGCGATCACTGATTACTACAGGTTCGATAAGTCATCACATTTTCTGTTCATCGCCACTGTTGAAGGTGTGAGGATAAGAAATGGCGACAAGGGGAGGGACTGACCAGATTGTATTGGAGTTATATTGGTGGCGGATGAGGTCGAGGTGATTGGGGTATTATTGGTGATATGGTATAGAATGAGAGAGAAGCGACGAGGGTCAAGGGGGAAGGTCAAAGTGGGTGAAAGGAAGGAGTAGGTCAAATCCCCTGAGTATGTCCAAAGTCGGCCCCGGATAGACGTAAACACGTATGACACTCGCGACGTTCGGCTTTAACCTAGAGTCGGTGCCGGAGATAGCATTAGTTGTATGACGCTCAATGGATGGTAGTAGGATACACTCACGGTGGTGAACTGAAACTTCGTCGACTCATCTTCACGGTCTAGGATGTCCAATACTCAACAGTGGAGTAGGATGGCGGTGAGCTCGCATCAGTCGTGTCAAAAATGTTCCGCCCATGCACAACCACATAACGTAACTGGCTCCCACGCTACTCCATCTGTTTTTCAATCGTTCAAGTAAAACTGTAAACAAAATTAGGGTGCGTAAGTCCTAGTAATGAAAGTAGAAGGATAACTTTTGCAAGGATTCAGTGTCACTCACTTCTAAAATTTTGAACTGCAACAGTCAGACATGCGGGTCAATAACTCACAGCTGACACAGACGCCGATGTCTGACGACCGCGGCCTTACCTCCTTATTTACACGAGGCATGATTGAGGTGTTGAATGGTGGGACATTGGAACCTTCATATCATCCCAAGTCGTTTCGATAATGGAATAGGGCAAATTATATCCTGGGAAACTGGCGAACATGAGCAATGAATTTCGGGTAACGGGAGATCTGCTGGGCACGACACAATGGACAGTAGTTTGTGTGAGTCAAGAATATATTTTCATACAAGCAGAAGAACGTCCGTTCTACAAAAAAACCTTTGAGTGAGGAGTATAAAGGTACGTCTGAGCTTGGGGTCTTGAAGAATATTTTCAGATTAAACAAGGAGGAAAGGGATTGATTACAACCAGAATAATACTATCTATAGGAACACCACATGGAGCTAACTTACGTTGAACTCATTCGGGGGGCCTTTTTTGCTGACCGCTGGAAAATCACCGACTGGTTCAAGATCTTAGCCATCGGCACCAGAATCATCGGTCATATTTACGCACCTGTCTGGAGCGGTATAACACGCCATCTGCCCATCCACTATCCTCGCTCTCATCTAGACTAGGCTCAGCCAAGACAAGTGGCCTGGGATCAGTAGGGTCAAATTCGTGGCGTCTCCTCTTTGGCCTTGCTGTCGTTATCAAGGTGATGATCAAGGACGCAAGGTTGAGGATTGTCATTGGCATCAGAAATCCGATGTGCACCGGCTTCGCGACCCAACCGGTCACCTCGGCGTTCAACATTCCATTCACTGTGCGATTGCAAGATGCAGGTGGGGGTGTGTTGGGGATTGTAGAATATACGAACCGCAGGTATGTAAGCTAGGGAATGACCATAAGTGAAGGAAGTGAGTAATTGATTGAAGTACACACCTGGTCCGCCAGGATACCACGTATCATGGCTTCGTACAACGGCAGGTACTGCTCATGTTGGCCGGCTAGTCCAAACCCCATAGCTTTATTCCCGAGGCCCACTACGGAGCCGGCTACCATATTAAATGATACAGTCTGGGCTTCGCGTAACACGCCGCCTAACGTGAATATCGCGTACTCGATGAGGTCGGAGAAAGTGCTCGCAGGCGCAGAGGTTGAAATGCGTTCCTGCGTCGAGAAAACACGTGTGCTGGACTGATACGTCACTGGGAATACGGCAGGTTGTATTGGGTCAACAGTGCAAGTGACGTTACCGATAACTGGCTCATAAATCACGCCGCGTCCACGTAAATAGATGTAATAAGCCGGGTCTTGCTCTCCAGTTGGTAAGGACTTACATGCCCAGAATGTTAGGGTCTGCATAGTATCGGGCGTCCAATAGCCCAGTGCATTCGTAACGTCGGCTAGTCCGATCTCATTGCAAGATCCATTGACCGCCACCAAAAACGTGTTATCGTGTACTGGCAAAAATCTGATAGGACTCTGCATGTCATAAATGCAGCTGATGTTAGTGGTGAGGCCTTGGTGGTCGAGGGTGTAATTGTATGAGGGTATCGCAGTATTTGTCGCTGCTTCTGAGAGCGGAGAGGGTAGGAGTATGCCTAATTCATGGATGCCGTCGGGACCGATAGGCACAACGCCACGAGGAGTACCTATGAAATGGAATGAAAAATTCATACCAAGCTGTCCTAAAACCAGAGTTTCTGAATTGTTTGAAAACAATGACTGGATCTGTAATGGTAGATAATAAATCAAACGAGGTTATTACAATTCGAAGTTTTCGACTGACACTGCTACGACCCGATTCCATGATATCAACCAGGTTACCACCCGAAATACAGTCAATGACACTCTGATAGGTACGTGTGTTTAGTGAGATATGCATGCCGCGCTAGTTTGCTCACCGTCCCCTGGTTACAGTAGTGTAGCGGATTCGCCGCGAACCAGTCGATGCAGTCGGCTGCATTTGATGAGAAGTCGAGCTCCGTCCCTGTGAGATCCCACGTTCGATCGAATGAGACTGGAGTTATAAGACTCGTCGTTCCTGATGGTACCAGTGCAAAAGCAGCTATACAAACTCCTGCCAAAACCGCAAGCAGCCACCTGTTTCGGACGAGCAGATATTTATGGTCTTTGATTTCCCAAGGCCAGTTCTGATTCGTAAATGCTGACATTAATGAAACGTCGAAAACGGTGACATGGGTATTATTTGTTGTCCATTCCTTGGAAAAACGAACTACCGTTATTTGTTGTCCATTCCTTGGAAAAACGAACTACCGCGGTGGAAAATAAGATGCTGACGATGATGCTGACGATGTTGCCGAGCAGGGTTATGAAGAAACTAGTCCTCTGTGGGTAATGATTTATAATCTTTGCGACGTGGTCATCCATCTGTATACCACCTCGCGCCCGAATTATGGCGAGTAATATCCAAGGCCACAACAACATGATGAAGATGCCAGCTAACAAGCACACGTCGTTGGCTCTGGCCCGAAAGGTTGTTACGCGTTCCGTGTCTGGAACCAGTAATCAGCGATGGACGTACACACGAGCGATGCCCTCAATATCGAGGAAATTAAGCTCACCAGTAGGCCTGTGGATCCTGGGACTCGCAGGGTGAGGGAGTACGATCCCTTCATATACAACTGATCGGGTATATGAGTATGGTCATAGATGTCTAAGAGGGAAGCCCACCAGAAGTAACTTCATCGATAGACGCTGATATATTCTCCGCAGAGAGGGTATTTGGCGCCGACTCTAAAGGAAGGTCACATATAGGTGACATTATGGTAAAGTATTCATAGACTGGCAATGAATGAGAGTCGCGATGGGATGTGTGGAGAGGCACCTTGACGAATCCTGACGGTTCGGGGTTATATCTGCACAGCCCCCATTTATTATATTGTTCCTGGCCGTGTCACGTCAGGGCATACATCCGAAGATCATCTGACCCACGTACTCGACCAAAGTTAGATCAAGGCGGGGCACAGCAACCCAATTAGAGTTTGCGCGTGTTAAGGGTGTTAAACCAGCCACGATCACGGGAAAAGTGTTACAGTCCTCCTGTCTTCTCCTCGATTCTGACGTCCCTCAAAGAATGGAATGGTGAGTACATGTATCTCCTCTCATGGATTTTACAAGAACGACACTTACCCCTCCCAACGATCGCTCACCTTGCTTGTACCCAAATTTGGCCAATCGGTTCTGAGAGAAAGCGCGTATTTCGGAAACTGGTCGACAAGAAAAATAAACCTGTACTTACTCGTGCCTCCGCAAATCATCCAAATCAATAGCAATCTATTTACGAAGCCTCCCGGCCAATTAAGTCGTTAATGAGCTGATGCCAGGCAGATCTGCAGGACAAATAACAGAGGCAAGGAGGGATGTGGGACGAGTCGATGGAAAACTCTATCTACAGGATCACGTGCACAGATCTAATCTAATCCGACAGGAGTTGTCGGTTGTTTCAACCTTTTGCCTTCGCAAGTTATAGTCGTTCCGTAATTGATTAACCTCAAATTGTAATGTTATTCCAATTTCTTTGAGTAGTTTCGAGGGTTGTCCAAAGAGATTCCGAAATCGCTGACTTATATCTGAGAGATCTGGTTCGACGGTACCTACATGCCATTTATGTTTAGAACGCCCTCTCATACAATGTGGTGAGAGTGTAAACCGCATTAAATCTTAACAAATCGGTCAACATTGAATTGGTTTGTAAATGCAGAGGAGGCATCCAATGTAAGGATCTAATCTAATTGATCCAGGTCGGACTTTGAGCTCATTTGGGGGCTTTTTTTGTCAACTGCTGGAACATTACCGATTACTTGTTATTAGCGATCAGCACCAGAATCATATGTAAAACTCACACACCTCTCTAGAGCGATATGACACGCCATCCGACCACCCACTAGGCTCGCTCTCATCTATACTACAGTCAACCAAGAGAAGTGACCTGGGATCGGTAGGGTCAAACCCATGGCAACACCTCTTCGTCCCTGCTGTAGCTATTAACACGACGATCAAGGATGCTAGGGTGAGGATGGTCATTGGCATCAAAAAGGCGATATGCACCGGCTTTGCGACCCAACCGGTTACCTCGGCGCTCAATATTCCGTTCACTGTGCGATTACAAGATGCGGGGGGGAGCGTGTCGGGGATTGTCGAATATGAGAAGCGCAGGTATGTAAGCTGCGGAATGACCATGAGTAATGACAGTGAGGAATTACTCGTACTTCAAACCTGGTCCACCAGGATACCTTGTATCATCGCTTGGAACAACGGCAGGTATCGCTCTTTTTTTTCGTATAGTCCGAACCCCATAGCCTGGCTCCCGAGGCCCTCCACTGAACCAGCTATCATGTTAACTGATACAGTCTGAGCTTCCTGTAACGCGCCGCCTAATGTGAATATCGCATACTCGATGAAATTGGAGAAAGTATTCGCAGGTGCAGAGGTTGAAATTCGTTCCTGTGTCGAGAACACACGTGTGCTGGACTGATACGTCACTGGGAATACAGCAGGTTGTGTTGCATAAACAGTGCATGTGATGTTACCGATGACTGGCTCATAAATCATACCGCGTCCACGTAAATAGATGTAATAAGCCGTTTCTTGCTCTCCAGTTGGTAAAGACTTACATGCCCAGAATGTTAGGGTCTGGTTGGTGTCGGGCGTCCAATAATTCAGTACATTCGGAACATCGACTAGTCCGATCTCATTGCAAGAGCCATTGACCGCCACCAAAAACGTGTTATTGTGTACCGGCGAAAATCTGATAGGACTCTGCGTGTCATAAATGCAGCTGATGTTACTGGTGAGGCCTTGGTGGTCGAGAGTGTAATTGTATGAAAGTATCGCAGCATTTGTCTCCGCGTCTGAGAGCGGAGATGGCTGGAGCGTACTTATGAGTGGAGGGAGCGGCAGTGTGCTTATGATATGAATGCCGTTGGGACCGATAGGTACGACGCCGCGAGGAGGACCTATGAAATGGAGAGAAACATTCACGCCAAGCTGTCCTAAAACCGAACCTTCCGAATTGTTTAAAAACAACGATCGGATCTGCACAGACGGATAATCATCAAACGAGATTAATATAAAAAATTTGAAATTTTCGACTGACGCTGCTACGACCCGATTCCAAGATATCAACCAGGTCATCACCCGAAATACAGTCAACGACACTCTGATAGGTACGTGTGGTTAATAAGCCATGACATGTTATCCTAGTCTGTTCACCCACCGTCCAATGGTTACAGTAGTGTAGCGGATTCGCCGCGAACCAGTCGATGCAGTCGGCTGCATTTGATGAGAAGTCGAGCTCCGTCCCTGTGAGATTCCACGTTCGATTGAATGAGACTGGAGTTATAAGACTCGTCGTTCCTGATGGTACCAGTGCAAAAGTAGCTATACAAACTCCTGCCAACGCCGCAGGCAACCATCTGTTTCGGACGAGCAGATATTTATGCCAGTCTGTTATTCCCCAGGGCCAGCTCTGATGTTTAAAAGCTGATATGAGGGAGACGTCGAAAACGGTGATATGGTCATTATGTACGGCCCATTCCTGGGAAAAACGAACTACCGCGGTGGAAAATAAGATGCTGACGATGATGCTGACGATGATGCCGAGCAGGGTTATGAAGAAACTAGTCCGCTGTGGGTAATGATTTACAATCTTTGCGACGTGGTCATCCATCTGTATACCACCTCGCGCCCAAATTATGGCGAGTAATATCCAAGGCCACAACAACATGATGAAGATGCCAGCTAAAAAGCACACATCATTGGCTCTGGCCCGAAAAGTTATTATGCATTCCGTATCTGGAACTAATCAGTGATAGCGTACACAGGAGTAACGCCCTCGATATTGAAGAAATGAAGCTCACCACTAGGCCTGTGGTTCCTGGGACTCGCAGGGTGCGAGGTTACGCTCCCTTCATCTACAACTGATCGGGTATATGAGTACGGTCTTAGATGTCCAAGAGGGAAATCAACCAGAGGTAACTTCATTCCCAAATGCTGATATATTCTCCACAGAATGGGTGTTTGACACCGACTCTAAAGGAGGGTCACATATAGGCGACATTCTGGCAAAATATTGATAGAGTAGCAATGACTGAGAGTGGCGATGGGATGTGTGGAGGGAGGCTTTGACGAATCCTTATGGACCCTATCCGCACAGCCCCCATATATTATATTGGTCCTGTCATTCCTTATTGTGTGAAGTCAGCGCATACATCGGAACATTATCTGAGCCCTGTCTTCGTCCAAAATCGGCCCAACGCAGGGCATACCAACATGGCCAGCCGAGATATTGTTACCTCACTATCAAATTAGGCCAGATACTCTCCTCTCGTGTCCTTCCCTCAATATCAAACATTTTGACCCCTCGGCGAAGAACAGCGCGCTGCAAATCTCGTCTCAGGTATTTTGTGATGAACGACCTAAAGTTCTTGTGCCCATCAAGGATCGCTCACTTCAGACTCAGATTTGGCCAATCAGTCCCGAGATAAGGTGCATGTTTTAGGGGTTATTCGACAGGACAAATAAACCTGTGCTCGTTCGTCCTCCGAAAATATCCCAATCGATAGCAATATATATTGAAAGAGCCTCTGTGCAGGCACCTCCATTCCTTTTTTTATCCACCATGTTCTCCCTGTGCGGGCTCCTCTTTGCTCCAGCCATAAACTTCCAACGTGTCAAGGGCACTGTGGTGGATTCGGTCAACGGTTCATTCGCACCGTGGAGCTTCGTAGCGCGCGCGCCCGGAGAGGGCTTTGCTCTGCGGATGGTCAATAATCATGACTTGGCCTACCTCGTGAGTTCGCATCACTCTACTTGTATTCTCTCCTGATAAGGTTATAGGCAACTGTATTGATGGGTCAGTGTTTTATTATTTCCCTACTCAACTTTTCAGTCCCACTCGATCGTAATGCCATGCGATAGGCACTCCTGAACAGCAGATTCCAATGGCGGTTTCCCTTTCGCAGATCCATCTTTCATTGGTACCCCTTCCAGGAGCTGTTCACGACGAGACGTTGTGCGTATGAATTATGATTGTTATTCATAACGTCAAACTCCTGATGTATTTGGACTGTGTCATAGCTATAACCCAGCCATCTCAACAAGTTACAGCCCCGATAACGTAACCGCGAACCTCTCGACTTTGTCAGGAGGAAGCATCATGGGTCGCTTTGCGCACGAGACATACACGATTCGGTCAACCGGCGCCCAGAGCTTTACGTACAATGCCTCGTGTATGTACACGTGTTTGATTCCTATCCCGATATGTATTTTTTTTGCTCGCAGTCGCCTTCACAGATCCATTCGTCACCAGAGACCTCTTTCCCCCGGGCGCTCGCGCGATTCTCGGTTATGCAGTCAACGCGCCAGCTGGTTCACCGCCAGATGCCTCCCTGTTTCACTGGATTATACCGTGAGTCGGGTGATGTTCAATTAGCGCCTTTGTATCATCAGATTTGACGAACTTTCATTCTAATTTAGAGCAAACTTTACGAACGCTGTCACTGGCCTCGAGTTGAATCACTACAATGACCCCTTTCCAGATGGGATTCTGATGATTGGTGCTGTTGATCCGGATGCGTAAGTATCGCTGAAGATCCACTGTGTCGTTGAATGTAGCACTTCTGAATTCATCTTTCGTAGATTTTCTGGAGATTTCACCAACTTGTTGGTCCCCGAAACCAGCAACATCTCATGGTCTATACCCGTCGACACGATCACATTTCTGTCGAATGGATCGAATAAAAGCGTGATGGGTTCCCTCGCCAGTGTTGATATGTATCGTACGCATACGTTCCCCTTTCTCTTCTATTATCATTTGATACTTATCACTGAATCTTATATTTATTTACTTCACAGATACCAGTATCCAAGTAACGAATGACGTGGCCCGTCAAATCTATGCAGGCACCCCAGGCGCTCAAGTCATCTCGGACACTCTATGGTCGATTCCATGTAACTCGACGTTCCAGATCACGCTGACGTTCGCTGGTCAACCATTCACGATATACGAGCGTGACACCATTTTCAAAGGACCTTACGGAATTTGCACTGGTGTTATAACTGGGGGTGCCACAGGGATCGGCAAGGTCGGCGCGCCTTTCCTACGAAATGTTTACACGTATGTTACGAGTTTCTTATTTATTTTATACCGATTTCGTATGGGTATGGCGTCTGATACTTTCGCTTTTTTTTTTTTTCATTTCAGACAATTCGCAGCGGTTCAATCTCCGAGTGGGATAGTCCGATATTCCGTTGGGTTTGCAAAGAAAAACCTGCGCCAGGTTGGAACCCCAACCGTACCCTCTGGGCCGAAGACAACCTACATACCCGATCCCTCGTCGGGCTCGACGAGTAGTCCTGGTGTCCAAACCATCCACTCTCTACCTACATTGGGGCTCATGGCCGTTTCAATGGCTGTGGCGACTTTCTTGTGGTGATGGTTATTGATTTTTAAAGATAACATAGATAACTGCTGTAGGAATTCGAAATAGCCTACATAGGTATATATACCTGCATTTGTACTGGGGGACATACAATTACAAACATGGATTTTCAGTTTGCAATAAACTACCGTTTCAAAGCATGGAGTTTTAGTGCCAAATTTGCGGAATCTCACCTCAGTAAAAATTATGGAGGAGAGTTGTTCCAGCGGTAGGGATTTGACGGTCAGTGAGGAGGGGTACGCGATGACGAAGATATTAAGGCCCGAGGTCGAGGTGAATGGGTGGGAGTGTTTCGCGATCGGTGGCGCAAGGTGGCGCCGAAAGTCAAGGCTGAAAGGATGGCGTGATCTCCAGGCGAGAATAAGACAATATCTAGGGTGACCGGGTCTTGGAGGTGTGGACCGACTCAGATGCTGTTGGCGCTTGGGGCGGTATACGTGACTTTGAACATCGACGCGGAGGAGTTTTCAGAAATGAATAGGCAAGGGATGAGGTTGTTGCGATGGAAGGGGTTCGACAGTCGCGGCTCGCCGGAGAAGGGGTACGGAGTGGAAGGACGACTAGAGGGACCGTGTACATCTGTCTTGCGTCCGTCTGATGGACTAACTCTCGCTATCGTCCACCGCGGTACACTCTATGCCCGAGTTCGAGCTGCTAAGCGATCCGGGGGGATAAGGCAGCGCGGGAAGTATATAAAGAGACCCAGTGATGATAGGGCGAAAAATGTCAATAGCCGAGGTCGAGGTAAATCAGTGGTGCTAAGAAGAAACCCACCGAAGGTTAATTGGAGAATTATGAATCATGGCGTGAATTCTAGCCTCCAGGTGAGAAGGAGAGGATGTGCGGACCTTACAGGCATGGCTGAACTCGGTATCTCCATCGTCGTGGTGGAGGAGCATCCATAGAACAAGGTGAGAGAACAAAAATTTCACGATTCGAGAAACCAAACGCGCCGCGCACACGGATTCGGGTCGCGGAAGTACTCGATACGTTCGTTCATTTGTGGTGCTGTTGGAAGGTTCAAGGCAGTATTGGCATATCCAATGTCGGTTTCCAGTGAGTGCTTTCGAATAAACAACTAGGAGCGGGGTTGTTGTTGTAGCGGGAGGTGCTATCCGATGAGCTACATTGTCTGATACGTGTGTTGAGTCCTGGGTGCAGAAGTCAAGTTAATAAATAAGACGTTCATTTTTTCAGAAAGAAGAAACTGACGTACAATGTTCTATGACAATTGCACCCCAACCTCTTGGCCTAACCAAACCCGCGCCCGGACGATCCTTGCACCATCTCCCAGTTGGAGCTTGTTAGCGACGCGGGAAGATTAGGTGTCCCGGAAAGATAAGAAGACCCAGCAGGGACCACAAATATTGCAAGGTCATGGCAAAGACGAATGGAGTGTTGTGCTACGTGGCGACCAAGGTCGAGGTCGAGAGACGTATCTTTTATCGTTCGTGCTTATCTGACGGCCCGGCCGCTGCGGTTGGTGACGATGGCGATCGAAGACATACCATTCGGAATAGCAAGTCTTAGAGCTTGGACTTGGAGCACAGACGGAGGTGAGTACACGATTCGTTTATCTCTGGTGTAGGATTTGATCCGGATACGCGAATTAGGCGAACATCGCTTGCGACAAAGAATGACAATAACGAAGGATGTAATGTCGAAGTTGAAGTGAATAGGTTGTATTATTATCGTGATCGTTGGCGCTAGGCAGAGACGACTTGGAAGGTCAGGGGGAGAGGAGAAGCATGGTGTTAGTGTTTTTAGCCGTAACGCGAGAGTGTGTGCGTCTGGGAGGTATGGAAGGACCCGGTATCTTCGCTGTCATGTCGGGAAAGCGCTGCCATCGTTCATGCTCCAAGTGAACGACGCGCATTCCCACTTGGAGATTATTATGCGAAGGGGGAAGATAGGGAAAGGAGACAGAGGGGATGGGGTAAAGAATATGGATGGCGAGGTTGGGTTCAAGGTGGGTGGGGGTTAGGAGTATCATCGGTGGCGCCTGAGTAACTGACAAAGGTCAACTTGAAGAGGAGAATGTTGAGTGAAGGAGAACAGCGTGTCAGAAACACCGTCCAGACGAGAGTAGTGCCTACATCGACAGCGGATGTCGTTTCGGTCCTTTGATTGTAACGGGCGACTGCACACTCTAGAGTAGGTTCCGGGGTTATCATTCGGGTGGTCGTAGTGTACACAAACTTCGTCGATCAACATTCGCTGTCCAAAACGTGCAATACTAACAGTGGAGGAGCGGAGCAGGCCGTAGGAAAAGGCGGATGCGTAAATGTTCTACCGTGCACAGCCACCCAACGCAACTCCCACGCCTAGATCCCTTCTCGAATCCCAGGCTCGAAACATCCAATGACAGGGCCAAGTGAAAAATTTAACAGCGTCTAGTTTTTTTTTACTGAGGTAAGTTAGCATGAAATTGAAACGTAGCAAAAATTCGAGATAATGAACAAGAGCAGAGGCGGTAGTAAATTAAAAATCGATAGTACTTAAACATTCCACCAAGGGGTACGCACCGGCAATTGCCGACATATGGGGTAGGGGGGGAGGGGGGGGTTGAGACAGCTTATCCAAATTTCTTTTCATAAGTTTCAGTTTGCAATTTATCTTTTTCAGAGTGAATATTTTGATATTCTGGAGTACATATTGACTATT
>Ga0307513_10006420_pt1 | contig 15366 bp, 11 predicted proteins | sample 15_EM_MG_FD_202174 | JGI IMG/M metagenome (GOLD analysis project Ga0307513, IMG submission 202174) | Populus trichocarpa ectomycorrhiza microbial communities from riparian zone in the Pacific Northwest, United States - 15_EM | ecosystem: Host-associated > Plants > Roots > Unclassified | place... | reverse complement strand
CTTGAAGGATTTCGAGTGGTTGAATCTCGAGTTGGAAGACGACTCCCGTTTGTCCTGCTTCGGACTGGGGCACTTATCGGTACGGTGGCCCTTGCCACCACAATTCCAACATTCAAGCTCTCTTCTCATTTCCGCTTTCGTGTCTGTCCTCGCGTTCCTTCCCTTTCCTTTCCATTGGTTTCCTCCACCCGTCTTTGTTCCAGGTTTCTCACTGGACATAATACCTGCCGCAGCCACTCCTGGATCCCGTTTCGTTTCCTTCATCTTCAGCTTCGAAATTTTCTGTCGTTCCAACATCTCCCAGTGGTCGAGAGCAATACCCATCAGGACAGTTGGATCAAGCTCTGAGTCGACAGCTGGTGTCTCAGATGCTCCAGGCGACTGTGTCAACTTTTGAGCAAGACGAAGAGTCTTCATGCTCGCTGAGACTGAGGAGAGATGATTGGCGATTTCGATAGGGACAAATTTGAAATGAGAGAACGGTATTCCTTGTCAGAGACTTCAACACCCAAATTAATGAGCTGCTCGTATTCAGTAGTGACACGGCTGAATTCATCACGTAGATTCAATCCAGGGGTAAAGGAGAGTGCCATAAAATCAGCACGCATGTTGGAACGCTTGAGCATGGAGCACATCGAAAATTCCGTGACGAGACCAGCCCAGATTTCCACAACGGTGGTCTTGCGCATGTACTTGGTGAAGGTACTGTCATGTAGCCGTGAGGCGAGGAGGCTCATAGCCTTATTCTCGTTCTTCTTCCATTCCTTAATTGACGCCTTCTCGGCATCGGTAGGTTTTGCCGCATCGACAGGCGAGGGTTGGACAGCATCTCCTGTGAGGTGTTCGTAAAGCTCGTGGTCATTCATAGCAATCGTGAAGCGGCGTTGGAACATGATCCAATTGCTGCCGTCGGTCTTGAGCTTCTCGACCGACTGGTTGAACTCAATGTTGCTGATAGCACTCGAGGACATGGTAAAAATAGATTGTGACGGTTATGGAATGGAGTGGAGTAGATCGTGCGAGATCATACTAATCGGTGAGTCTTCTTCGTGGTTAATAGATCGAGCCGGGGCCCATAACCTGTGAGATGGGGTGATGCTGTAACAAACAGCTAGGCTCAGTGATCACCCGTTGTGGTGAAAGACTGTTGTATATTACCTGTAACAAACAGCTAGGCTACGAGGTAATATAAGTATACAGTAATGTATAGAATGTAGGTAAAATGAGCTCACCTCAGTGATCACCCGTTGTGGTGAAAGACTGAGGTGGTGAAGGAAAACAATAGCAAGTTCTCGACGGAGAACACGAGGCAATATGGCCTCGGAAACAAACAAATAAAAGAAAAACATACAGAGTCCATACGAGGACGTCATTGATTGTAATTACCATTCCAACAGTCAACGTAAGAAATAAACGCCTTTCCGTTGGTGTCTGTGTGGGTGACCGCAATTCGCGCTCCTCCTCCTCCTCCAGTGGAGTTTCCCCCTCCTTTCCCTCGGTTCGCCTCGTTGTCCTTGTGCCTCTGTGCCTTGGACTCCTCAATCAACTTCCCAGCCATCCCTCCACCCTCGCGTATGCAATACTGCTGGGTATGAGTGGTCGCTTTGCACACAGAGCAATAGAGCGCTGAGCGTTTGGAACAAGATTTGTTCTTGGAAGTGGAACAGGCCGCGAGAGCGATGGAAGTGGGAGCGCTAGAGTCGATGTCACGCATGAGGTCAATGCGCTCTTGGACGATCGCACGGATATCGCCGCGGGTGATGGGTGCTTCCTTGGTGGTGGTCCTGAGGAGTCGTTGTATGTCAATCTGAATTTCTTGGTAGCTGGAATAGGCCTGAAGGATGGCGAAATTGGTGAGAGTGTCATTGCTGATCAATCCCATAGCGAACATGCATTCCATCAAGATACTGATGTCGTCAATTGTCGTCATGAGGGTGTCGTCGGCAGCGCAGATGTTCATGGCTTCGCAGATGAGATTTATTTGCACGATAGGGCCGTCGTTGGTATGGCGTGCAGTCAGCATTGCCCAGAAGTTTGAGGCGTCAGCCCTCGGAGCACCCCCAATCGCGATCTTCTCGCTCTGCGATATGGCGCTACCGATGAACGCACAGGCGTGTCGATCGTTCTGCTGCCAATTACGGTAAGCGATCGGGTGGGTCTCCTTGTCGGGCATGAACTGCTTCGCATCGGGAAGGGTGTACTCATTGAGTAAGGATAAGGTCATGGACTGCCAGAAGGAGTCCTCCCAGGTGCACCAGTTATGTTTGTTCTTGTTGAGCTTTTCGCCAGTGAACGCATGAGTGGTGGAAGTGATAAGTCTGACAGTGATATTGTTGGGGTCTTCGGCCTTGGAAGACCCAGAGGAGATGGTCATGGCAAAGGAAATTCAACAGTGGGGTAAAGAAAAAAGTGAGAAGTGGGGTGTGGCGACGTGCTGGGCACGCCGGCAGGTAGAGACAAAGGGATCTTACAGTGTGTACTGGCATGCTGATAAGATAAGATAGTTTGATCTGGGGGTGCAATTACTACTGTACATGGTTCCAGCTGGAAGAGTCAAACACGCAAGATGTAGAGAGGACTAAGCATTGCCTGCATCATGTGCAGCGTGCAGAGGTTTGAGGAGTCATCGATTCATCAATAGTCTGAGTAGATCAAATTGTCATCTAGTATCATAGCTTTGGGCCGGTGATTGAGTTCGTGTCACTTATATATTCATATTCTCCAATATTTTATCTCCCATATTCCATTGTCAGACCTGAAATAACTGTCAAGCATCATTTAATTCGAGGGCAATTTTTCATGCCACTGCCCTTGTGTGAAACCCTTTATTGCAGGGGATAGGGCAGGCCCGTCTGCAGCTTTTTTTGTGCAAGAATCATACAAATAACTATGGTGCAAAATTTTAAAGAAAGCTGTTGGGAAGCCCTCTACGACATGAATCAGCAGGTGCTATACGGCGTCCAGACAAACGGACCGCCTATAACATCACACACCTTTCCAGTTGCCTTTGCTGATCTCATCTCTATTAGTCGCTTCATGACGTACTTACCAAGGAGACCTTCAGCCCAGTCCGCATTTGTTTGGTACAGGATGCATGTTGCATGCAGGGTTGGGGAGTCATAAAAAATCTACCACTCACCAACCGTTCAATACTCAGCTGGTAATTGAGTTTATGACACTTACGGAGACAATATTTCATTGGCCATATTCTGTTTTCAGACCTTAAATGGTTTGAAGAGCATCAATTAATTCAACCCCCAGCATAGGCCTTTGCGTTGCTGATGTGCATCGAGGTGTGTCCGAGGTCCCAACAATCTAAATATATTTCTACACGTCAACAAAGTCGGCATCACATGTTTGTCAAAGCCTTTGGAAGCTTGACAGTCCCGGTTTCCATGTGAACCGAATAAAGACAGAGCGAAGCCAGTCGTATAATTAAACATGATTAAACACCACGAGGCCTGCTAGGTGGGACCAACGATAGTTGCTGGGAAATTCTGCCCAAAAAACAGGTACGGAGGCGCTTGACTGGTGACAAGAGGCCTCGGGAGCATACTGCGTAGCCCTGAATATTTCCTGTAGGGCGAGGGAAGGTCCAGCTTCAGCAGTGCATTCGAAAATACGATGACGTGATGGTGCAAGATGGCGTCATAATATTAGTACGGTGGGGCAGAAGAGTTGGGCAGAAGCTCCGAGTCACGGTGAGGTGCTTAGATCGAGGAGAGGCTCGATCCCTCTAACTGACCCCATCAAAGAAACCCTTCAAGCTTCTCTCATGTACGGTGCATTGTATAAATCGAGCTACCCACCTTATATACCATGCGGAAATAACCTCACAGATGAGGACTGAGGATAATGGATATGGCCATTATCTTAATGGGTCGTGATGAGTATGGGATCGCCGTACCTCCTCGTGATCATCGGCAGAGTCAAGGTATGTTTCCTCTTTCCTCTTAGCTTCACAGTTATGATGAGGGTTACAAGTCTTTTATTTATAAAAGCTCGTTTTTACACTCATCTTCTCAAGCCATCAAAAAAAAATGTTTGCCTGGGAAGATCGTTATATAACCCATTGTTCTGGGGCAACGGCAATCTTAGATAACCATGGCATCGGCAATATTAGCTAACCACTGCTGGGCCCTCAGCTTTCAGTTGCGAATATCACGTTTGGTATGTCCCTCATTTTACCATCTACCACTGGCCCAATGCCCCTCCTTCTCGTTTGGTGCGACAAAGGTATCAAGAAACCAGGAGTCGCTGAAGGGATACCCTGAGCGCCACGGACACAAACTACAGCAACCTCCCAAATACCCGGAATGGTGAGGGATTGATGCAATAGACAGATGTGGTATGCCTTCAGTCCCATTCTCCCCTTCCTTCTCATCATTACTATCCCACAAGGAGGAAACTGCCAATTCGTGGACCACCCTGCCAGTGAGCCATGACACGGGACACGACGGCGATTGGGGTAGCAAAGAGAGCGGGGTAGCAAAGAGAGCCAGGTAGTGAGCGGGAGGGGCTTGGCTGCTTGGACTGTATTACTATCATTATCACAATACAGTGAGGTGCTCACTTTTTCTAGGACTCTTGCTGGCAGCTTCTACAAACTCGACACCAATGCCAACAGCGAGGGGGAAGAAATGGTCAGGCGATCAACTAGCGAAATAGGTCAGTCAATATCTCCTCACCTGCATTAAATATTCAATGTGGGAGACCAGCGACATCGACCGGAAACTGAACAGAAGTTCGAGCTCGAAGACAACCTGCCTCCCACCTTCACCTGAAACAAGGCCCTCACACTTGGAGTCGCTTCCAACCCCATGAATGAAAAAAATCAGTGTAAAAGCGGCGACGATCTATGGAGCGTATTATATTTCCTGGAGCGTGTCTGTGTACCCACTCGAGAAGCTGGATTACCCACATTCGATATTTTTTACTTGGGTTCGTATATTTTCTTATTCTTGAGTATTACGTTCATTCACCAAATTTCTCAGCATTCGTAACTCCTATCTCCGACTCGGACTCAAACACGATCAACTGGGGCGGTTCTTCCATTCAAGATCTCCTGAGACGACTTGTTGCAGGGGTTTGCTCTAGTAGATGCTGTACCCGTGTCCTCACCATTGGTATGTCGATCTCTCTTGAATCAACTCAAAAATCCTGACATTGAACTAGGTGGTTAGGGTGGATGATACCACTACAGCCAGGCATATTCCACCTCTGCTAACCTTACTAAATTTGCGAATGCTATTGCTACCGCCATGAATATCTCACATGTTGCCATCAAACGAAGATACTCCAAAGTTCGTTTTTACTTCTATATCTCTGCTCACAGATTTTTGATGCAATAGGCGGTTTGTAGCCCTTCATGGTGAGTCGAAGGTTTGACATATCCCCCCAGAGGGGCCTTGATTATAACAGATTCAATACTCTCTTCTTCGGTATGTGCTATTGATTTCGTCACTTTTCTTTCCTAGAATTTATTTGCATCCAGGTTTGTTACCCCCAATGCCTCGTCCACATCATCCACTATCGAATGGGGCCCTGACGTCGTGTCGAACATGAAGCGATTGATCGTCTTTTTTTCTACAGCCGTTCTCGTTGCTGTGGACAATGGCCTCGGCGCCAATGGAGAGGTTATCGATGTTCTCCGTATCTGCCTCTCTATCATTATTGATTGATCCTTCATCCACAATTCAGTCTTCGGGCCTCGCTAGAAGCTTCTAATTCTACATGACTGCCAAACCTTCTCCATTCTAAGTGAATCGTGCTGGGAGGTTTCAGGTGTGAATTTTAGTCTCGTACCAAGGGGAATTTCACATTCTCGGGGATTCAATTTTACAAGGAAGAAAGACTCGTATTGCCATGCGTAGCAATGGCCCTCAAAAACAAGTTAATGATGGACGGCCTCAGCTCTCATATGCAGTGCATCGTATCAACCGACTTTCCTCGGTTTCTCGTTCGTCGTGGAAACGACAGCGCCAATGGGATCTAATGAAGCACGAGCTGAGATGAGTACGTGGGGATATTATAAGAGGTCGGGGTGATACACTTACTAACTTCATGTTGGTCCAGTCGAGGTATGCCATGCCGCCATGGACTTCTATTTATTCTTCTATTCCTAAAGGTTTTTCCTCTCGATGAATGCTGAAGCTTTATGGCTCGTTTACTGCCCTACAAATGACATGGTGGCTGATATTCTCACCACTTGAGGCCTTGCCCTCGCTGAAGGTCAAGCATTTTGCGAACGAACTGGGGCTCATATTAGTTTGAGGGGAAGTGTTGGAATGAGCCTAACAAACCGCTGAGCCGCGTCGTATCTAGATTTCTACAAACGTTCATTAGGATATAAGAGTTGGACGGAAGGCGGAGAGTTGGCGCCGACAAGTTGGATGAGTGCATTGTCTGATAGGCTTCCAAGCCAAGCTACTTGAATCCTTCGCACAGATCTCTCGCATGCAACTTAAGATATGGATGCCTGAGTCGCTCAAAAGTAATAGTAAATACACACGTCCCAGATGGACACAGTCTAAGTATTCGAGGACGTCCTTCGCCGACCTTTCCATGCTATTCACGCCTCGGTTTCGTTGTCATCATCTATGGGGACATGTATGTTATTATTAGTCGCCAATGCTGGCCTCGGGTGAAAAGATGGACACACCTTCATCCGAGTCCACTTCCGAAGCGTCTTGTGCGAAAGTACCTGCATTGGATGAGTTGGTATTGGTGATGGAGATATTGTTGACATTGGGGGCTGTGGAGGCCGCCGCCGCGTGAAAGTTCCCATGGATATTAGTGACATTGACGTTGACTGTGAGTTGAAGACCCCCTTCGACGCCTTCCAGTGGAAGACAAGACACGACCTCTGCGAGTTGGCCGATCGGATCAACTCTTCTTGAACGGTTCCATCTCACCGCCTTCGGATTGCGACCACCGGTCTTCCTTGCTGCTGGCTTGCACCGTGCCTTGCGACTCTTTGGTAACTCATCTTCCCACCCTAATTCCCCTTCATCCAGGAGCGAACGGTCATCCCCACTCTGTGGCTCTGGCTTGACCGCGTCTTTTATCGCCGTCCATCCCAGTAATGCGTCCGACTCTAAGTGTTCACTCCGATCCGGGGGGTCCGCTTTGACATCGTCCTTTACCCCTTCCGACTGTTCCATAGTTGCATCTGACAGCAAACGTTCTTCCTCACTCTCGAGATTTGGTTGGCCTTCGTCCATCACTGTATCTGAGAGCGGGTGTTCTTCCTCACCACGAGGCTTTGCTTCAACCTTGTCCTTTGTCTCCTTCGCTTGTTCCATGGCTGCGTCTGAGGGAAAATGTTCCTCCACACTGCGGAGGTCGGGTTTGTCCCTGACCATTATCTTCTCCGCCCGCCTCGTTGGGGCACTCAAGAGCGAATGCTTCTCCTCACTCTGCGGCTCTGGTTTGACCTCTTCCTTTGCTTCCTCCACTTGTTCCACCACTGGCGGCGAAGGTAATTTCATCGTCCGGTTCCGAGAATTTGGGGGAATTCTCGAGTCCAAGGGAAAAGAAGTCGTGCGGAGGTCGGGTTCGTCTCTGACCATTATCTTCTCCACCTGCCTCGTTGGGGCACCCAAGAGCGAATGCTTCTCCTCACTCTGCGGCTCTGGTTTGACCTCTTCCTTTGCTTCCTCCACTTGTTCCACCACTGGCGAAGGTAGTTTCATCGTCCGGTTCCGAGAATTTGGGGGAATTCTCGAGTCAAAGGAAAAAGAAGTCGTTGTCGATGACAGATGCATTGACGACTAAACAGATTTAGCAAACGATAACCATGAATCTTGTTAACTCACGAACCATTTGAAATTCAAGAGGAAGCTCGACCCTACTCTCGCTCCTCGCCGTTTGCTCATCAACAGGAATCGCGCCCCTGGCCCTGGAAATACCAAATTTTCGATCAGAATAGGGCCCAAATTTTAAATTTTGTAGACGCACCGGCTGCGCTTTGACTCAATCCCCAATTCGATCCTGATAGCGTTTTGAAACGATCGAAAGATCAGATAGAATAGGGAGGCCTATACTCACCGATCGCTCTTTCTTCCAAGTGCTTTTCCAAAGAAAAGCGTGATCCGCCCCCCTAGAGTTTTCATCCTCTCCAACTCCTTTACGATATTCTCGAACTCCGAGCGCAAGGCCTCCATCTCCATTTGGACATCTATATCCATCCTCCCTCCGTCCATCTGCTCCTCAAGCGACTTGATCGTCTTGTTCTGCTTTTCGAGCAGTGCCCCAAGGTCCCGGAACAAAGCCTTCCCCGCGGTTGTCGAGTTGAATTGTTTCGCGACATCCACCATTTCTTCTTGCAGGAGGAGGGCCGACCTCAGTTGAATCATCTTGTGGTGTCGCTGAATCATCTTGTCGACGATCAGCCAGGGAGATTTGGGACCAGATCCGTTCACATAAAAGCGTTCAACGGAGGCGCCGTAGTGGATCATAACGTTCCAGTAGCGTTCCTTCAGTCTCGCTTCCCGCCTTTCGGCCTCCTGAGGAGACCTGGCCTTATCCCACATCGTAGTTAGAAGAACTATGTTTGTCGCGAATTTGTCGCCGCAGAGCTCTTTGAACATGCGTAGATTGCGATGGGGAGTCCCAGACATACGGACGTCGGCAATGCGGTGGATGTACAGGATTCCTGCAAGACACGCACGTCGTTTGTACCTAGCAGAGATAAGAAATTTAAGAGTTTAATCGCATGAACAGGACGCCAACGTACGTCTTGGTCATCCACCGACTGATCATCTCGAGGATTTGCTTATCGCTTTTGTTGGTGTCATCGAATCCCGGGGTGTCCACGAGGACAAGCTTGTCGGCATATTTGGGATGACCTAGCACTCGATGCGCAGTGACTTCGTCGGTAACGAATTTTAGACCAGTACCCGCTCGCGTTTTCTGCCCGGTGAGGGTGTCGATGATCTTTTGCAAATAATTAGATTAACGGACGTCAAGTGATCGGGAAAAACGAAATGCACTTGACTCTTGCCGGAACCCGTTGGACCCATCAAGCTATAGCCATCGATAAATGAAAGCTTGATATATTTTGGAGACGCACTCACGCAATGACGATGTCATATGATTCAAGGTTTCCAGCTTTGACAAGTTCAATTCTGTAGGACATTGTACGTTGAGGCGAAATATGTTGGTGAGAGAGAGGTATAGTAAGAGCTGTCTTTGTTGAACCACAGAAGTCGCATGTATTGCATATGGCCCTTAACCCAAGCAGCACCAAAGCCTCGAGGCATGTTCAAATTCGACCACGTTTCTCTGACTCAGGCATACATCACATATTCACTTCCAGGAATATACCCAGTTCACGCATCGTAAGCATGAAGGGTCCTCTGTCCTCCGATCCAGTCGTTAAGGAGTGCGGCTAAATGGCATAAAAAACGCTGTCATCATCGCTAAATTTTGTACACGGCGCATAAATGCTCACCTCCGAATAAATTGTTCGTTCGCAAGACGTTGAAACTTGGAATACGGTGGGCTGGATGGAATGACAATGATGGTGCGTATCAAGAGACCGTCGGAGAAACCCGACAAATTCACGTTCTCTGGATGTGGGGCGAATACACACGCGTTGAGCGCTCAATCAAGGGTAAGCGATTTGGGAAGGCTCCATGAAAGTAACTGCCCACACGTTCCCTGACCACCGATGCGACATATGGGAAGGGGAACACTTCAAGAACGGACAGTCCCGGATCGCTGCATCTTATCAGAGGACAAAGACTCCTTTTTCGGCCCCTAGCAGACCTCGAAGGTTTACTCGGCATCGCCATCATCGTCTGTGAGGATCTGCGGGAGTTCTGTGTTATATTTATTCGATATTTGACGGGGTGTGAGTAGGAGGGGCTCCAGGAATGCGCGCATTGGGTGTGTTGCTTGGGCGGTGGAGGATGAGGGTTGATTCGCTGGAGTGAGGGTATGAGTAGGTGGAGTGGCATTATTGACTGTAAGAAGTTTGGTTTTAGTTATTATTTTTGTAGTTTATCAAAATAAGAATCCTGACTGACCTCTGGCAACCGCCAAAACTGAAGATACGTCCGCGCAACGTGCTGCTCCAGCGGCTCAGATGGTTGTGAATGGGTAATCCGTTGAGATCTATTTCTCCTGAGTTATCGACCAGTTCGCAACTCTCTTTTGGTCCAATGAGTATTCCTGGCGAGATAGAACGAATACTTCTGCCATTTTTCAAATTTGAAAGATGAGTTCCTGGGGTAAAGAGGGTTTGAATGAAAACGCGGCGCGGTGTTACTTCTCCACGCCACTCCCAAACAACTCTTCGTGACATCAAGTTTTCTTGCTCCACCTTCGTCTGCACTCGCAGACTATTGACCATGGCCGCGAAGGCCAAAGCCAGATGCTTCCTTCTATCTTATGCTCAACCGTGACTATTGTTGAACCCCCAAAAAACAGAACAATGATCGTCCGTCTGATATCAACCTCACAAACCGGGTATTTCTACACTACACAGCGGCTGCGCCAGGGACCGAAGCTGTCTGCTGTTAAATACGACCCCAGAAGTCCGTTACACCTCCTCAATTGGTTTTTATCTTACCGAACCTTTCTCTGATATTGCTTTAACCAGTAAAACAGCGCGTACTGTTCGTTGAGAGTAAAAAGATGAAGAAGGGCTAAATGCAGATGGGCTTCATCAATGCCTTTGGAGGTTTATGTCTGGGGAAAAGAGCGGGCGAGGCGATTCGCTTGATATGGTGGTATTAATCTGCTGCGCGGCATGGTGGTAACCCAGGGTGCGTATGCTACATTTTTATTACACCGACGATGAAGCTAACTTTCAAATCCTGGTACTAGTAATCCCCTCTTGCTCTATTCCTCGTGTACTGCAACGCCAAGTACTGTATTTATTCAATATTCAATTAATAAAAGGCTGACTGCTTCCTGCACCACTATTCAGACACTGCCGAGTGCGTAAACATATCATCGTTGACGTAACCTTTTCTTACTTTCCGCTCTACAGTTGATCCTGGCATCTAGTCCCGTCGAAAGGTCTCCGTACCCAAACTGCAAAGCGACCTTCAAGCGAGCAAGCTATGCCCTAGGCGTTTACGTACTCCCCAGTACCGCATCGCACTCGTTGCAATCCTCACCCTGACATAGACTCAGGCTGGCCTCTACCCCCTTTCGCAAATCCGAATATTTCTTTTCACCCGTCCTTTCTCCAACTGTGACAACCTCCGCATTTATTTCGGTCACCCCCCAAACTCTTAAAACATCAGCTCTCGCTATGCAGCATCGATACCGCAGAGCCGCGCCTCACCTACTTCCGCCCATGTATGAATTCGACTTCGCCTCTGCCGGTGCGAGTGGTAATTCCCTGGCTGGGGCATTTGTCAGCAAGAATTGGCCATCTTTAACCCCTTCCCAACGTCAGCACTGGCTCCAGGGCGATTAGTGGTGGTACGGGGGAGGATACATGCACCCTAACCTCCCTAGCTTTGTGGCTGGTGGGTCTAGTTCTCTCGTCCGGCGACCTGGGTTATCGATCTACTGCCTATCTGTCAATAGTAGTGGTGGGCCGTTGTCGTATCGAACCGAGCTGCTTTATCATCGGCTCCATAGCTCAATCAATGACTCATGTCATCATTGGGCCCGACGATCTGGTAAAGCTGCACATCAGTCTCGGCACAGGAACAACTGTCAGAAGCGGCTCTAGTTGCATCTTCGCGAGCTGCGTCCACGATTGCAAGTTGGACGGGGTTTCCTTGTGTGGGCCATCCGACGGGACTTGATCCTGAGGAGCGATAACATTGATGCAAGGGACCGAGTTCGAAGGCTGGTTGGTCTAGTGGGGTTAGTTATCGGGGACACCTCGAAGATGCAATCTGGGCATACCTCAGTAGAATGAATATTCTCCGCCAGGAGGGCAGGGCCATGGGTTTGCGATGTGCTCTTCGATTTTGATGTGAACAACTCTTTGAATTTATCCTTAATCCCGCGTTTCGGTTGAGGTGAGGGAATTTGAGAGCGCTGGAAGGCAGATAATGAGTACAAAAGAATAGCGGAGGTAGCAAAACGTACCGTATGTTCGCCTTCCGATCGTTCTGGACCAGTACTGATATCACAGTATCAGGAAGATTAGATTCTGAATGATTCCGCCTCCCTCCAAGTCGGCGAAGCGAGGCTCCAAGTCGAAGAGGATTAGTTCCACTCATTGTGATGGTAAATTCGAAGGGTGTGAATGGCTCAATGGATACCGATACCGGTCATCGGCTAACTTCGTGCCTTTCCGAAAACCAACCCACTGTATTCCCTCAAGGGTCTTGGACTTGCAAACGATCTCCTACCTCATTATTTATTATTACCGTCAGACCCCGGAACCGCATCTCATCACCCTAAAGTTGACTCTCTAGAACTGGGTCCATGAGTTTTCCAGTGAGCAATGAATATTGCAATGGCACAATGGTGAGATCATCCGTCAGATCTGCCCATCGACAAGCCTCATGATCAAGAAGTAACCATTCGAGTAGTACGTCGTGATCGTTGACTCCATTCTTTCCCAAATTTACCATGCGTTCTTCCCTGTCGCGTGGGCGACAGTTGTTCATCACAACACCTGCAAAAAAACCGAATTATTTCTTGTTCTCTACTCTATCTGCCCTGAGATTTTCGTCGACCTTCCACATCTTGGGTGGCAGCCTCCACGCTCTTTGGTGTCGGGTCGGGCGCGATCTAAGTGGGTTGAAAAGTCGGGAAAGTGCAGGCTTGACGTGGAGGGTCTGGAGGTCGGAGGTGATAATTTATTCGTGGCTTCGGTCTGATGCATAGAGGCGCGGTAAGGGTTTAAGGAATTGGATTGAGAACCTGGAATGGAGGAGGATGAGTAAGATCCGCGAGGAAGAATATAAAGAGAGAAAATGGGATAATGAGCCAAGGGCAAGAGAAGGTTGGTGGAAGAATCAAGGACGGACAGTAAATGGAAATACGAACCTCGAGCCCCTTGCTAAACACTTCTCGCTCACCCAGACCACACATCTATCGTCTCAACATCGCCCTCGTATTCACTACAGCCTTTCCTCTTTGAAAGTCTTCGCTACGAGGTCTCCAATGCGAAATTACGGGGTAAAGGCAGGCCAACCTTGTGGTTCAGGAGCGATGGACTTGACCCAAACCTTTGCAGTGTTTCTGTGCTTGCACAAAGGTCAGGTTTCGAAAGACGAAATGAACGGGAAATGGCCCACCTCCGTTTCATGCTGCGGCTCCAGCTTCAACTACTAAGCGCACACCCGAGTCAGATAGCACACCGAAACCAATTCCACGCCTTCTCGATCTTTCGATCAGCCAAGAACACACGACCGACGGGTGGTTTGTCGTCTTCTACAACTTCTTCAACCCCATCAGTTCAGCCTATTCCGGCATAGTAAGCCGGAGGAGGGACCATGTATCCCATGACTTTTGTTTGTATTCTTGGTGATTCTCCTCCTGAACGTTCTTCGACGCCGACAGACTCGACCCATGTTCGAGTTACGAGACAGGCCTTTTTCGAGTAATGGAAACAAGCTGGCAAAGATCCAGAGAGCAGCTTCTTTGGGCAGGCTTTGATGTCAAAGTGGACAAGCCTCGGCTGGCGGCAGTTCTTGGTGGATCAGTGGATCAGGCCTCGCATCATGTAGAGCAACTGGGAATTTTATAGGGGTTCAGGAGCGGCCGGTATAGGGCGGTGGAGAGTTGACGTTCGACAATGGCGGAGTTCATTCAGACCTGCAGGAAGGACTCTTGGTACAAGAATAGGTGGTAGAAGGGTTCGATGTACATACCCTCTCAGTATCAGCTACAGTTCGAGCGCGGATCAGGGACTCTCTTGCAACTTGAAGTTCGCCGTTTCCGCCTGCGATTTAATAGTTGTCAGATTTGCTCGCTCTGAGTCGACCAGGAATATGCGTTCGAGTCAAGTACTTCATGAAGAGGTACATCGCCAGTGATCGCTTCCTCTTTGCCATGAGCTAGAGGATTTCGGCCTGTGAGAAATGGATGACTGGTCAACTGAGAATCAGTTCTCTGTTGAACGAACATCAGCCACGTATAACGAAACAAAGCCAAAAAGACATTAAAAAACGAACCTCGTCCCATGAGCCATATGTCCTCCACCGCGTTCTGCCCAAATTCCTATGATTCGAATACACCTTCAAGACATATGCCAATAATGCTCTAGGAGCGCCCATTCTGCCCCTCGCCTCCGTACTCTCCACGACACCGTCTAGCCGGTCCTCCAAATCAAACTTTCCATTGTTATCATCGTTTTCATGATGGCCTCGCACATGCGTGGTGAGCCTTAATCCACTGTTCGCGTATGTGGGGGATTTAGTGGCTCCATAATTCTCGGACACCAAGCCTTGATCATATTGGCATGTCGAACGATCTCGCATCCTGATCGATAATTTTCCTGGCCGCCACCGTTCCACGTACATCTTTTCCATCCAGGCAAGCGGCGGCGATCTTCCTTGGAGAGTGCTGCAATCTAGATTAGGGTTGTGGTAGGAAGAATATATGCATATAATGGAATGCTTACTTTATGTACGAGCTTCAGCGGTTTCAATGAAGTTTGTGGGTGTTCCGGTGGGCGTTGGCAATTCCAATCCTTTAGCCACAAGTATCGCGTTAACAACGAAACAAAAGAAGCATGAAATATAGAATGCACCTGCTGCCACTTCGGATCCAACGAATTCTCTTCCTCTAGCCCTCCTTCGAGAATCCATGGCTACACAGACCGATTCGTAGGTCGTCCTACTTGCCGAGGGCCCATATTCTTCGTTTGGGTCTTGGAATTGCTCGGGGTCGACCCGGCGTCTTTTCCTCGTTTGGCGAGTCACTGATCAAAAACAAAATATAAACCTAAAATCTGGGCAAGTAATGGGGTATGCACGCACGCTATGACCAAGGTGGATGGCTCAAGCAGGGCCGATATGAGAAGGTGCACTGAAAACGAACATTAGAAAATTAATGAGTACTCTGGCACGAGGTAGCCCTCAACGGAAGACCAGTCACATAAGATGCCAGAGAAATGAAAGCCAGCTTACTACTACTCGGTATTGTTGGAAGCCATACTTCGTGATCAAGGTGTAACGAAATGTGTCGGCTTTGTGTGTATCGCGTTCAATGGTCCAGAAGGGATGTCAATGGAAAATCGTATCCTTGACGAGCTATCGAGGTTTTTGTCGTATATGATTTTCCAAGGGGGGAAAGGTTCAGGTTGATGAGGGCTAGACCGGTGACCGGTCCCTTCCTAAAGAGGAAACAAGAACCCTAAAGGGTTTCCTCGATAGAGGGACCGGTAGAACTCGTTCCGATCTAGTAGGCAATCCCTTATCACTCCGGCGATCAGACGGC
>Ga0307513_10006419_pt1 | contig 15367 bp, 14 predicted proteins | sample 15_EM_MG_FD_202174 | JGI IMG/M metagenome (GOLD analysis project Ga0307513, IMG submission 202174) | Populus trichocarpa ectomycorrhiza microbial communities from riparian zone in the Pacific Northwest, United States - 15_EM | ecosystem: Host-associated > Plants > Roots > Unclassified | place... | reverse complement strand
AACCCCCTCCATCAACACCCCCCTCCTCCCCCCGCCCCCCCCCGCCCCCCCCCCCCCCCCCCCCCCCCCCCCCCCCCCCCCCCCCCCCCCCCCCCCCAATATTACTGCCAGATTGGCATTGAGTGGCTGGTGGTATTGATGGGTTTTGTCGTCTCGTGGAAGGGGTTTTCGTGGTATTTAGGTTGGTTGGGTGGGGATGGAGGGGGTTGGGATGTGGTAGATGGGCAGATGGGGTGGGATGGCGTGCCGTGTGAATTGGATGCTCAAGTGCGACGGCACTTGGTGTTGATATTTTATATTTTATATTTACATTTTTTGCTACGGTTCTGTTCCAGTTAAGTAGAGTAACGGAGCGACCATGCGGGGTCTATCTGGAGCTTCCCGGGGCAATCTAAATCGTATTTTTTTCCTCTCCTTTTTTACATCCAGCATACCGTATCATACATCCTCCTCTTATCTCTAGACAACTGACTGGGTCGTTGTCGCCGTAGTCATCTGTTGACCTTGATCCCGATTGACCTCGCCTGAGCAATCACACAACTAGCAATTCCCTTTAGGCTTATCCCGGACAATCGCACCTCCTAAAGATACCCCCCCCCCGTATAAGCGCCCTTCCTCCCTCCTAACAACCTCTTTTCCGCTGGATGGGACGAGCACTCACAGTCTGCTTAACCAGAGCGATCTCGTAAATCTGCTTCAAACCGACTTCGCCAACCCATTCCTTCCCGGGGTTGCTGGCACCCTTCATACGGCCCTTCTTATTGAGAGGCACAGCTGCGGCCTTCTTGAGTAGCCAGGAGGTTGGGGGAGTGCGGACATCGAAGGCGAATGTGCGGTCTGGACGGACAGTTATGCGTACTGGGGTTGGCGTGCCCTGGGGAGTAGATATCTAGTCAGTCGCTGTGTGAATTGGAGAGTGGGGGGAGGGGGGGAGGGGGGGGTGTATGCACGGGTGTTATGTGCGCTGTGCGGGCATTGAACTCCTAAATAATCGAGTTAGGGAAGGCTTAGACTAGGGGATTGATTGTAGATTGCGGAGAGCTCACTTTGCAAAAGTCCATGGACTTGACTCCCCTACTGCCCAATGCCGGTCCAACTGGTGGTGAAGGACTCGCTTGTCCTGCACCTACGATGAGTTTGACGATTTGGTTCTTTTGCGGAACTCGCGACATGGTTGTTGTTGTTGTTGTTGTTGTTTCCCCCCCCGCAATTGCAGTGTTTGCTCGTTTGGTGGGGAGGCTCTGGTGTTTGGTGATAATAATTGCACTTATGGGATTGGGAGGGATGTTGGTGCTTGCGGCTTCTCAATTCGAATGACAGGGGGCTTAGGGCTTAGGGCTGAAGCGTGGGGTTCAAATTACAAAAGTGCTTTCTTCCATTGAACCTTTTGGGGCCCGTCTTTAGCTAGATTTTGGGGTGCTCGATGTTTGCCGAATATTTCCACATAGTCTTAGAGAGGTGCTTGGATTTGCACAGTATTTGGGAACGAAGAGTGCAGAGGAGAGATCGAGCTCTGCGTTGGGGAAAAAACTTAACGCAGGCTCTTTATGTCGCTGTAGATCTGCCGCCATCCCCGTACTCGAGTAACTCTTCGCTACGGTGGCGCGTCTAATCTTGATTTCCCCCGAGACTTGGCGTTTCGACTTACATATCATACCTTCGGAGAACCTCCTCGTCGTGCCCTATCGTTTCTACGAAGGCGTTAGGTTTCTTTTTCTCTTCTACTCTACTCGTCAGCCATTCAATTCTCCCCAACAGTGCGCACCTTTCTTCCTCCTTCTCCTCACCTTGTCCCCCGCGGACAAACAGATAAGCACATATCTGACCTCCATCACACCCTCCGTCTACTGCAAACAACCACTCCAGTAGTCAACGGGTCACCTGCTTTCACTCAGCTATTGACGACTACTTAAGCAAGCAAAGGGGCAGAAAACTAAGCAAAGATACCAAACTCAGCAATTATGCCTCCTAAGAAGCGCTCTACGGTACAGCCCTCTTCAAGGGTAACCAGGTCTTCGACGAAGTCAACTCCCCAAGGACTTGCTGGTTCTCAATCGAGCACCCCAGCCCCCCCTCCCCAGCCGAGCTCAGCCTCTACGTCTGCACCCATCGATAGGAACGCCACCGGCACCAGAAAGAGGAAACAAGTTGTGGTCGGCCCTGTCTCCTCCGGCAACTCCGAACCAGAACTAGAACCAGACAGTGCCACAATGGGGAACTCACAGAGCAGACACAAGAAGCGCAGGCAGCAGGAATCACCTGCTGCGAAGCCGATAAAGAAGTCTGCAAAGAAGACCAAGACTGTGAGCTTCCGTTTTTGGTTTTCTCCTTTCGTGTTATTTATTTACTCTTGTCATTGTTCTAAGAGGCCGGGGGATTTTATTACTGATGCCAGTTATTATAGACTCGTCCCCCCCCTTCCCTCGAAACTATTCTTACACGTTGGTTCGATGGGCTCAAGGGTGTGTATCCGAAGGTTATTATGGGAGCTTAAATTCAGGAACTGACCGACCATTCTTCAGGCGATACTAACGAGATAATGATCACGGACTCAGTTCCATGGATGGAATCCCTCGGCGTGTCCCCGGAAGGGATCGCCTTCTGGGTAATTGCCTATTGGTGTGAAGCGGAAGGAACGGGTGCCATTAAGCTCAAAGAGTTCGTGGAAGGGATGAAGGATTTAGGGCGAGTTTTCTGTGAAAGTTTGCTGAACAGGACCCATGCTGATGACGCTTTATTAGTATCGATTCCAACGACTCCCTCAGACGCCGGCTTCCGGTCCTTCTGCGTGATGTAGCACCTAGCAGCGACCAATTTCAAAAATTCTATTGGTTCTGCTACGAGTTCTTCAAGGCCGCCGACGCAAAGTACTTACCCTTGGACATGGCATGTGAGATGTTTACTGTCCTTCTCGATGAGAGAAGCTACAGCACCAAGTGGACACCTCCAACCGAATCAAACAATTCTTTGAAGGTGAAGGAATCTATAATTTGGGAAAAGTTTCCCCACAAACACGCATTCCTAGAATTCCTCGGCTCGACTCCACCACCCACAAAGGTAATAACCAAGGACCAATACCGGCAGTTCATTCCCTTTAACGAGCAGGTCGACACCGATTTCAAAGGTTATGCTATAGAAACCAGTGTTTGTAGGCGTTCCCCTCTCTCTTACCCCGCGCCCAAGATTTAACTTGTGTGGTTTTAGGGCCATCTCTATTCGACCAATTTGTCACTTGGAGCAAGGAGAAAAATTCAAAGGATGAGAATATCATGGATCAATCGTAGCTGTCTCAGAGCTCGATACAAACACCAAAAATCTGCCTCCCATGGCTGTCAAATTCCACCCAAATCCCAAAATTGGTTACTTCATGTCATTTCCTTTTTTTGTATCTAGTATTCTTACGGATTCCGGGTTCCTGGGTTGCATATCATATAATATTATGAAAGTACCCTTCCTGAGGTAATTGGGGCAACTTGAATATGGTTATTTTCTTCATTTTCTTTCTTCCCGTCTTTTTCAACAACACAATAGCATAATGGTAAACGAGGTACGGTTGAATGGGTAAGGGGGCTGCTTGGGATCCCATAATTCATACATGGTGGTCCGGTTTAAGGAATACATGAGGGTAACCGGTAGCGTAATTAAGTTAAGTGATATACAAATACATGCGCCAACACACCTACTGTGATTTCAAAACATCCTCCAACATTGATCGCGCTTTGGCCTCTCGTTTATCAAAGACTTTGTTAAACATTGCCGGTATTCTGGGGAGTCTGTAAGAGTCTATGGTTCTCAATTAATATCCCTATTGGCTCGCTTGCTGTCGGTGGGGTGGAGGCGAGGCAGGGTGGGGGGAAACATACGAACATGATCCTCGGCAAACCTCACCCTTCCCTCACAAAGCTCAGCAACCTTCTCCAACAACCCTCTGCCAACTCCCTTCCCTCTATACCTCAACCTAACTGCCCACCCATAGATCGCCCCCTCCCCATCCTCCCCCCTCTCGAAAACCACAACCCCAATCACCTCCTCCCCCCAGAGCGCGCCCACAACCTCGCTCTTCCTGTCCCCACCCAGTGTGGCCGCCAACCCACTCCGGCTCCCCAGCCACTCTGCCCGCTCAATGTATCCGTAAGTCAGGTAGCCGCATGCCGACAGCGCGGCAATCACGTACCCGGCGAAGAGGATGACGGCCATGCTGAGGTCCTGCTGCGTGCGCACGAGGCATACCGCCGTTAGAAGCGTGGGTGGTAGCGTTAGGTGCGGGTGCGAGTAGAGGAGCGAGAGGGTAAGGGTTGAGCGGAGTTGGGCGACCGAGTCTGTTAGGAGGGTGTATGCCGGTAGGAAGTGCTCCGATGTCGGGGGGAGGGGGGAGAAAGTTAAATCCGGGAGGGGGGCATCAGCAGGAGCTGTCATGGTGGAATTGAGGCCTTTTCGTTGATGGTGGTGGTGGTGGTGGTGGTGGGTAGCCAAAGTATAGTATAGATAGTGGTTTTTGGAAAAGGAATTGCGGCGGGGGTAAAAAAAAAAAGGGTTGGGAGGGGAGAGGAGTGGGATAGTCTTTTTTTCTCATCTTTTTTTTTCTGTTTTTTTTTCTGTTTTTTCTTCTTTTCTTTTTCCCTTCCATAGCAGCTTGGAAGAGGGAAGAAACTTGGCGGTTTCGCAGCGTGTGATCGGAGCACGTGGGTTGCATGGGGTGTCACTCGAGGTGGTTTTGACGTGAAGTGAGTGTTGAAACATACAGCACTGTACTTCTAGCACTACCGTACTGTGGTGTCACTCGCACTGTTGCTTTTTCCCCTTACATCAAACCTTATTGCACATCTAGACCTCCAGGACTACTCGTACTCGAGTACAGTATTGAAGATACCTCCTTGCATTTCTCCCATCCCTCTTTTTCTGGTTATTGTTATTGTTCTCTCGCCCTATTTGTCTCGCTCCAAAATAATAGATAGTGAGGGGTTTTCGCCGTTCCCTTTGAGATAAACAAGGGTGTTCCGTTTTCTCAAGCAATCAATCACTTCTTCATACCTCATATCATCGTTCCATTCAATATTTCCACAACATGAAATGTTGGAGGTCAGACAGGAGCGGCCGGAGTCAAAGTGAAAAGTAATGGGACAGATCAAATGAAGGAGACGAATGCTATGTTGCTTGTCCTACTAACGCGCTTGAGACTGCTGTACTTATAGTAGTGGGCAGTATGAATACTCGAGTATACATCAAGATGACTGCTGCCATTTCCTAGATCCGCCTGTTTCAACTTGCCTGACCGCTGGCCGAACGCATTTGTGCCAGATGATCACACTGAGGTAATAGTTCCGACATGAAGTCTGTCGGTGTCGCCTCGAAGATACTGCAAGTTGTAGCAAAGGGACGTCTATATGTCGTGATGTTATATGGTGCATTGCACTTAGAACATCTACCGTGCTTGATGTAACGGGTGACGCTCAACCCTATGAAGAACTAACACTGTACCCTAGACACAAAAAACCACAAAATTAAGGGCTCTCGAAATACTATGCCCCCCTCCACCAAAGCTCTCTTCTTCTCAGCACCCGGCGCACCTACCCCGATAACGCCCTCCACATACTGGTCTCCTAGTCCGCTAATATCAACATCCAACCTCCAGTTGACCACTCCTTACATACGCTTTTGTTTTCTTTGCTAAAATGCCTCCAAGTATCCCTCCCCCCAGCTAAAAGACAAAAAAAAAAACAGAACTCAATAATGATAGCTGACACACGGTCACAGACGAGGACATAAGGCTTCGCCGCGAGGCAATGTTTCGAGCCGGAAGGTTGCTTGCCAACGAAATGGAAGCCACCGTCTGGAACCCTGGCAACTTAATGGTCGGAACTGCCATTCACAAGAACCCAAGCGTCAGCATGGTTAAAGCTATTGAGTTGTCCCGGAACACGCTTCGTGAAGTTGCTGTGAGTGACAATAGATTAGGCAAGATGAATCCCACCTACGATCTCCAACCGCTAGCAAATATCCATAATACACTTTTACAGGTCGGGGGACTGATCTCCCTGAAACAACACCTCTATGAGGCTCTTCAAGATATCAAGCTGCGCCTCCAGGAGCTCCAAAGATATATAGAAGACGACATTGGCCAGGCAGCTGCGGAAGTTCATGACTTCATCTGTTTCGTGACTTTTGTCAACTTGATCCACCCGCAAAAATGCAAATTGACCTCAGAATCCATCAAGCATGCCGAGGTCCTTGCCTCTAAGATCCCGTTTTCAGAGGCCCGTCAGGTGTTTGTCGAACTCCGCCAAGCTTACCACCTGCAGGCTCCCATTCCGGGGTACCGTCTAAGCAAAGCCAGGGAGTTACCGGCGATCACTAGATCCATTATGGAACAGTGGCACAAGGATTATCTCTCTCATGCCGCCGCAACTGGAAAGGTAAGCAAAAAAAAACACCTTTTCTAGATCATCAGCCCTCATACCGCGGGGTGTCAAAAAAAACGCGAGCACCTGTACTAGGGGGTGCTCAAGAGTTTTGTCAAAGCCTGGTCTGGTTGGTCGGGATTACGTGTGTGTAACGCGAATTATACAACTGAATAGCCCAAAGGTTGTAAATTTTGGTGAAGGAAAAAAAGTCTGTTGAACCTTTGGGGCGGTGGCTGGAGCATATATCGTCCCCCGAGTTGCTGAGAAGGCGCTGGGGCCACTCAGAGGGACTCCGACAGACTCATCCCTCATCCCCAGTACTCGTACATCCTTTGCGACGCTGGCTACCGTGCTTATGGTCGTGTAACTTTGACCTCCGTCGATCAAAGGAAATGCTTTGGCCGATTTTCAGCTGGGGTAACTTACTTGGCTGCGACGTACAGGTGTTCGCGTTTTTTTTTTGACACCCCTCGGTGTCTAATGAGCCCTATCCCACGTCATACTAACTTTAACGTATAGAAAATTATCCCATTCCAGATCGTGTTTGGGTGGTGGAGTTAGTTCAATCCCCTTATTCAAGCTTAATAGTGCTGCTAGCTGACAATAAACGATCTTGGCTTATAGTTAATTACCAACGCAAGTTTATTAGTCGTGCTCAAGAGAAAAGCACTCCGATTGTGCAAGCGCTTATCGGCCAAGCCTATATCTCGAAGGCCAAGAGGCCAGAGGATGAGGACGAGCAACCATGGATGCAAGAAGATAAGGAGGCTTTTAAGGCCGCTACTGATCTAGCCATGTCTATGACCAAACTATGCAAGAATATCCCTCTGCCCAAACATGTTAAACCAGAGCCTCTGAGAGAAAAGCAATTACCGATTCACACTCAGTTCAATGCCCACCCTCCGACCCACCCGGTCACCCAAGAGCTCCAGAAGCTGTTGGCTCAAATTTATAGTCTTTTCGAAGGAAATTCATGCGCAGCCTTTACTATCATGACCAAATCGTATTATACCAAAGAGGAGAACTACCGCAAATACTCGGCCCGGGACCAGAAAAAGTCTTCTGTAAAGCACTTGAAGTAAGTTACCATCCAAGCCCCCACGGTTGTTTTTTTCAAAGCTAATTGGTTTTCGGCAGCGCTGCGACCTACTTTTTCAATTCGCTCCGCCAGGTCAGGGTTGTGGTTCTGAGTGATCAGCCTGACGGGAGCTCTGGGCAAGCCAAGGTTGAGGTTCCACTCCTTGAAGCTGTTAGTGCGGTCTGCCGGGATCCCACCATTACAGACGAAGAGAATTTGGCAGCCGTTACCCGCAAGAGTTTGCCGCAAGTTGGCATGCATTGTAGGTACCATTATCGCTAGCTTCGGATCGTGCTAATCCTGGCAATAGTTCTCGTTAGATATCGCGGGCCCATGGGTCGGCGCTAAGTTCTACGATTCCTAGTAGCGCTTGATGCAAGGGGAGGGATAAAGTCTTCGCACATACAAAGTGGATTATGATACCAGCAAAAAATCCTTTAAAAACTGGTGGGGGTCACAGAGGTGGTGTGTTCGGTTTCTAAATGCCTGCCCGCCCCCTCGTACTGCCCTCTACTAATCAATAGTTGCCAATGCTTACCACTACCCGAACCGTTGTCTTTAGATAGCTTTATTAAAAACTCGCGCAATCTCCTGTATTATGAGATTTGCCTCAAATTTACTTCATATTATTTTCGCCTTCCTATCGTATTTCTTTTTTTTGTGAAATCCGCGGGTTATTCGTATCATAGTTAGTTACAGGAAAGCCATGGCATTCACACCTGACGTATGGCCAGAAAACCTTACTTAAGAAAAAGAAATCCACCCCTCCGATCCTCCAAGTACTAACCTGGAGCAAAAAGTGATCGGAAAACGGCTGGTGTTGCATCAACCACTTTTTTTCCTATCACTTACCCTCACACCCAAGTACTATACAGTCCCTCTGGTGTGGGACCGACCAACCGCACATCCTCCTCAAAATAAGAAAGGCAGGCAGAAAAGGAAACACCGCCAGTAGAGACCAATGTAACACACTCTCCCTATTTTCCACATTCCCCAGTTGTACAGAGACAAGGCGGATATCCTTTTTCTTGTTTTTAAATGCACAAGAAAACCTTTCTTTATCAGTACAGTAGTAGCCCGGGCCAGGCCAAGCTGGGAAAAAACTAGCCTTGGGGGGGATGTTTTGTCTTTTTAACCCAAGCCTATGAAGCTCCAAAGTTTTCAGCTTGGGTATATAATAGGATCGTGAGATCTTCATCAATGTGGTCCGTGCTCGTCTTAGAGACCTCAGGACGGTGATCATTTCTAAGGACGGCCGCGTAGTGATGGGCACGATCATGCTCGAGCAGAAAATTTAGCCCATGCTCGAGCATAAATCGTGCTCGAGCACACCAAAAGTTTATGATGGAGCATGATCGTGCCCATCACTAGGACGGCAGGCCCTACGATATAAGACAAATTGGCGTAGAGGACTATGGGGGCTGCGGGGCCTTTGTCCTTGGGGGTGAGTTGCAGGGCAAGTTTGTACAAGGACAAACACGGGGGAACACTGGCCGGGCTCCGTCAAAGAGGGCCCCTAGTTGTGGGAGCTATGATATCCACAAGGGAGTTTTCGTGTTGTGTAGCTTGGGGCATTGTTTATTCCTCCTAGATAGAAGAGCAAGCGGTTCTACCACCTGTGCCTGGATACTTTCGTCTGCTATTTACCTCTATTTACAACAAATTTGACCCTTGGTTTATCAGATGTTGCGAAGGGCTAAAGGGTTACCTGAATGTTGTTAGCGACGATCTAATGATATTTCTAGGTATTAGAATCTGTGAAACTGGTGCAGGCGGTTAGGTAGCCGGGGAAGGCCGGGAGTTTTGAGGCCATTACAGAGTTCTGCATAGTTTATCTTAAGAGTTATTATACTGGCAGCTTGGAAGGTGTCAAATTTGTTATTTCCGTCGGGTTCTGTTTTTTATTGGAATTGCTTGTCAAACATAGATTAGATTAATTTGTTATCAGTAGAAGCCCAAAGCTCTATTGATGTCGGGGGTTCTGTTGATGGGAAGATATGATAACGGACATCTCGCCCACCCGAGTACAAGATTAGATTAGATGGCTCTCCCTCTCTTTTTTTTTTTTTCCCTTAAGGAAGAGAGGGGGGAGGAGGGGCATCAACGGCACAACGGATTTTACCTAAGTGGGTAAGTTTGGAACTTCCCCAGACGTCGAATCGTGACGCTGGCATGGGAAGATGGTACTTGCTCCAGCAATTGATGGCCTCTAGTAATACTTGAACAGTACCTCACTTTGTACGGGGAGCGTGGGTATTGGAGTCGGGCAGTGATATGGTGGGGGTTTTATATATAATTGTTTTCTTTTTTCCTCTTCCCCTTCGTGCAGTAGGGCAAACATGAAAGTGGTTGGAGATAGATATTCGTGGGCGTTGGTGTACGGGCAAGATTCTCTCAATCAACTGCTTGACTGGTGCTCAGTGGGTCTCTCTGTATGTGGGCTGGTGATCGCTCGGCCTGGGCTTTCGCACCGAGAGGTTGCGATATGGATTAATATATGTGATAAATCTCTCACCCACGGTAAATGGATAGGAATGGGGAGGAACGGTTGGTCAATGCTTGAAAAGATGGAAAAAAACTCTTCGCCGACCGATATATAAATTCGTGGCGATTGATGAGACGTGATTTACTCGAGGGCACGATGCTGCAGTTCGAGCAAGGAGTGAGGTTGAAGTTGAGCGCGCGAAATCAGATAAGGACATTTTTATGGATCAATTTAAATTGACCAATGGGAAGAAGGATAAATTGGCTTACGGTATTTATCAGTTGCTAAAACGAAACAGTGAGTTTTAACAGGTTACCGGTATTCGGCGGACCGGTGCATCGTGAGGGAAAAAAAAACTCCAAGATTGTCCTGTCCCTCTGTCTGTTTGGGATAGGGATAGCAGGGCAAGCATTACTTTGGGGGGAAAGGTAATAAATCGCATAATAGGGAAAAGGAGACAGACACGTACTGGTACGGGGTGAGAGTTTGGTGCGAGCTTATCACATTGCTATCATCAGAGGCACCAGCAACTTGTGGAGAGCTTGGACCCATCCTCTCTCGTGCTATCATACCCTTTGAGAGAAGACCGTTTTTAAACATTCTTCATTCTACAGGATATCATATAATGATCGGAGTGTTCTGCGAGGGGAGTCGACCAATGTAGGGCCGCAGATGTGTATCAGAATTCTGGATTGCTAGGTGGGCTATCATACGTAGAGAATTATCCATATCGAGAATAAGTTCTGTTTCTTCTTACGGTTCCTGGCTCTAGTTGATCTTTGGTGCCGCCGAGCCTGCTAGACTCGAGGATACCTTACCTTAACTTCTTTCTCCCCTTCTCTCTCTCTCCCCTCCCCACCCTGATAACGACGATCGACGACCTACGACCTACGACCTACACCACCAGTATAACAACTTGAACACCTTTTCCACACCCCAACAATCACGGACTACTGCTGCGCCCTAACCCCCTTACCGTAGCCCTCAGCTCTCCGCGGTATGCCTGGGAAGCTGCTCTCTGACTCGTTTAATTCTCTGGCCATGGCTTCCTCCACCTCAACACCCGGTGTCACAACCGTCGCCGCATCCGCTCCCGTAGCCATCCCTTCCTCACCATCACCCACCACAAATCTACCTACTACAACTACTACAAAACCGCCACCACCTCCTCCCACACTGTCTTCTACTCTGGAGCTCGCAGCTACCCTTGCTATTGACGCCCAGCCAAATACCGACAATTTGGAGACTTCAACCTCAAATATGTCGGTTCAAGATCATGACAGGGACGCTACTGTGGATTCAATTTCGCAGAGAGTCTCACTAACGTTACAAGAACATGCACGACATGCACAACAGCCGATTAAGCAGCAACAGGATTTTCAACAGTTACAACAGGTGGCTCAGCAGCAGCATTCTCAAAATCAGCTTTCTTCTCAGCTACAGACTCAACCGCCGCCACCACCGCCTCAGCAGCAGCAACAACAACAGCGGCGGCAGATCCAGCAAGAGGCATCACCGGGCCCTAGCGGTGGTCAAGTTTGCAGGTAAGGATTTGTCATTTATTCGTACATTGCTGCTTTTTATTTGTCTTTTTCTGAGTTCGGGGGTTTCACCCTTTTTACTTTCCCCTGGGGGGTTTTTTTATTATTATTATTCTGGGTCCGGGAATGTGCTCATGTCTTCCTGGATGGGACGCAAACAGCAATTGCCGCACTACACGTACACCTCTTTGGCGCCGTGCGCCCGACGGCCAAACTATTTGCAACGCCTGCGGGCTGTATCTGAAGGCTAGGAATCAGTCACGCCCTACAAATCTAAAAAGACCTCCTCACGGCTCTACCATAGGCTCTCTTCAGTCTTCGCTAGGGGCCACCTATGTCGCTGCCGACCAAGTCACTTCGGGAACCTGTCCGGGTGGGGGTAGATGCAATGGGACTGGAGGAGCGGAGGGATGCAATGGGTGCCCTGCTTTCAACAATAGAGTCAGCAAAGCAGCACAGTTTACTGTGGCAACCTCGGCGAATGTAAACGGGATTCCTATGGACCCGGCGCTCACCAGCCAAGACGCTACTCCTCCGTGTCCTTCTGCTCCAGTGCAACAGACTCAGCAGCAGCAGCAGCAGCAGCAACAACAAATTCAGCGGCAAAAAACTCAGCGGCAACAGACCCAACAGGCTCAGCAATCACAGCGGGCCCCGCAATCTCAACGACCGTCTCAGATCCGTCAACCATACACACAGGCTACGGTTGTTAGAACAGGCTCCCCCACGAATACTACGGTTGTCGTGGCATGCCAGAATTGCGGGACAACCATCACACCGTTATGGCGCAGGGATGAGAGTGGTCATACAATTTGCAATGCGTGCGGTGAGTTATAATAATTTCAGCTAGCCAATCCTCCCGCGTAGTTTTCTTATCAGATCGTACGATCTGAATTGCCCGAGGCGTTTCATCTTCTCCATTAGCCGAAGCAAGCAAAGTGGACTCCCTTGTTCATGTTGTGTCACCCCTAACCCTTGATGATCTGATTTGATTCGATTGATAATCACCTCACAGCCTGCACATATTCGGGTTAATCAGATATGCTTTTCCGAGGCATTTTTATCTTGTTTTAAACTCTCCTGTGCTTTCCCGTTGTGTTTTTGTATTCCTATTACCGTACACTTGGTTTATGCATCCTCTTCCTTTTTCGCTCCTCGTATTCATTGCTTTTTCACTTCCAGTTTTTGTTGGTAGGGTTCGGCAGTTAAGATTCGACGATTGCTGATTTATGCGATGAAGGCCTTTACCATAAACTCCATGGCGTACATAGACCGGAGGCCATGAAAAAGAGTGTCATTAAACGACGAAAACGAGTCGTTGTTCCGACAAATGGAAACAACAATGCTAATCCTGCCTCCGCTCCTGCAGCTGCCCTAGGAAGTGAATTTCACCAACAGCTCTCGGCGCAAACCCCGACACCTGCCGGCAGGGCGGACTCATTCTCAGTAGTCCAGCAGCAGGGACAGCATGGGCTACAGCCGAATGATGTGTCGGACGATGACACGGTGATGACTGGCGCGAACGGGAATTCCTTGGGACAGCCACAACTGCAACATCCCGATCTTGAACAGAGACAATACCCCCCACTTGTGGATTTTACAGGCGCTTTCCGTAAAGCCAAAACTGATAATAATACCCCAGTATCCAACACTGAAGTGGATTTGAGTCAGACATCCATTCCCTCTGATCTATCCATTTCTTCTGCTGCCGCTCTCGCCCAATTATCCACTGACAACCCTTCACAACCACGCAAACGCTCTCTATCAGTTGCGGAAGCTGACGGTGATAACCAACGCACTCATTCTATCAATTCGATACTAAACCCTCACGGTCAAATGAGTAACGTACCCATCGAACCTAGCCTCCTTGCTCTCGGCACGGGCGGCAACGAAACCATTCTCACCGAAGAGCAACAGAAGCAGTTGCTCCTCCAACGCAAGAATGATCTCGAGCGCGAGAGCAAGCGTATCAAAGCAGAGATGGATGAGTGCGACAAGGAATTGGAGAGGTTGGAAGCCGCAGCGTCTGCCACCCCGGTGGCTGACCAAATTGTGATTATGGAAAACGGGATTTCCACCTCCGGCGGATTCTAGAGGTATCCGCCCTTGGAATTCGATGTTTACGCCTAGTTCACTTCTTCTGCACCTTCTTCGTTACTTCCGAAACGTATAGACGGGGGGGTGTATCGTTCAATCTTGTGGGGCATAAAAATTGGCCGCTATGGAGGTTTTAGTTTTACTCCAAAGGTCGGGATATAGGTGGACACAATAGCCATGAAGGCTTTAGGCCTTTGAAATGTTTCGGCCCTTTCTTTATTTTCCGTCCCTTTCTTTATTTTCCGTCAACCATTCCTTCTGGGTTCTGATATGCTCATTATTTTTCTTCTGATTTCATTTTTACTTTTTGTTGGCGCCTGTTCCCGTACCCCATACACTCACTTTGCTTTACACATACCTGTTCTCCCATTTCTTGGCCACTCTTTGCCTTTTTGGTGCTTTGATGTGAGTGTCTCTTTTTTACTCTTCATGCTCTGTTCCCATATTCCACTCATCCTGGATGTAAGGTTGTGTGCGTGAGGATCTGGTCAGTCGGCGAGGCGTTTAGTTTAGCTCAGTTAGGTTTCAGTTCATACTCGAGTATATAGCTCATTCCACTCCTCTCACTTCCTTCTATTCCTGGGGCATATGTGACAAGGGGGAATTATTGTATTGTACTGTATTCTCACTTCCCTATTCTCTTTGCGAATTTCAAGGTTAGGGTGATTGTTGGATGGTCGGTTTAGGGCCGGGGAGGAGAGGAAGGTGATTGTACTTTACAATTTTCGTTGATAATAAATGGTGTTTATTAGTCACGATGTGTCACTCGGTAGTGCGTGTTAGGCCATTTAATTTTATCAATATCCTGGGCGCGCCGTTTGGCTGGTGGGAGGAGTGAAATGGTGGCAGGGAATCAGATAGGAGGGATGTGAAGAGGAGGAGGTGGGGGGGAATGGGGTTTTATTTGAACTGTAAATTAGGAATGAGGATTCGACGTCCAGCATGGTATGATACCACATTGTTATATTTCGGGGGGGGGGGGGGGATAGGAGATGAAAGAACGGGGCTAGTCTGGAGCTGAGGTGTATCAGACCGCATTGCATGCATGTAAGTTTGGAACTTCTACACTAGTCGAAATGAAAAGGGTGGATAGTCTCTCCCTAAATGCACATGCGTGAACACCCTCCCAATCATGACCAAATCGGAACCTGAGCATTTTTTCTTCTTTTTCCCCCTTCTCGCTCCTTAGTACAACGCCCAGCCACTGAGGGGAGAAGAAGAAGAAGAATCCACAAGAGATCCCTATTGACCATCACCCCGTCGTTATCCTCCCCGCCGAGAGTGGGCGTTGTCAAACCTCTGCTAAGGCTGCGCCAGCAGTCGGATTTTAGAGGCAATCCATACACACACATACACACACACTCTCTCTCTCCTAGCATAAGTGAGTGCTTGGACCCCCCCCACCCCATCTTCGAGCAATCGGATCTGATATATGTATGCCTGCACACTTATTATACCTGTTTTGCATATGCGGATGAGTTGTGGAGATCCAAGTCGCCACTCGTATACGTTATATTTCTCCGAACTCACGCGCATCCTGGACAGGCCACGTACTTTTCTTTTCTTTTCTTTTCTTTCCCTTTTCTTATTCATCTTCCTTTTTTTCGAGGTTTCGTGGTGCCGCGCGGGTATCATGGTGTGGGGTAATGATCGTTTGTATTTGATTTGACAGTGGTGATGTTTTTTTTATTTTTTAGCAGCGGGAGGGAGGGAGGGAGGGAGGGAGGGAGGGAGGGAGGGAGGGCGGGAGAGCCTTGATTTCATA
>Ga0307513_10006418_pt1 | contig 15369 bp, 16 predicted proteins | sample 15_EM_MG_FD_202174 | JGI IMG/M metagenome (GOLD analysis project Ga0307513, IMG submission 202174) | Populus trichocarpa ectomycorrhiza microbial communities from riparian zone in the Pacific Northwest, United States - 15_EM | ecosystem: Host-associated > Plants > Roots > Unclassified | place... | reverse complement strand
CACCTCCTCCCCCCCCCCCCCCCTACCACTCTACAACGAGTGACAGTCCATGACCCTTATCACCCCGATAAGCATTGAACAAATCAAAAATCAAAATTACCGCACCACGGGGGGAGGGAAGGGAAGGGTGGTAACGCGTATCACAAGAACACTACGGGACTGTACGAGTACTGTACTCTACTCGACCACAATAACCGGTAGCAATATGCATGGGATGCATGTACGAGTATGAATTCTCGAGTACTCGTATGTGTGTGTTATGCATGTAGGGTGGAGGAGGGGGTAGGACAGAAATAGATGTTTGAGAGATTTTCGTAAAAAGATTGCGGGGGTAATTTAAAGTCGGTAGGTAGGGGTCGGGTAGGGAAGGATTCGCTTAGTCCCGGCGTGGGGGTGCTTGTTGTTGTTGTTTGAGGTTTTCTGTGGTTGCTTGTGCCGGTTGGTTACATTACATGTAGGGGTTTGGGTGGTGAGTGGGTGGGTGTGGGTGTGGTGGTGTGGGTGTGGGTAAGCGATTGTTAAAAAGCCTCGCTGGAATTTGGAAGGGGGGTGGGACCGGGTGGATGGGTGCTGTATCGTATCATTATGGTATGTCCGGTACTTGTTGGGGGGAAGGGAGGGAGGGAGTTTGAGGCTCGTGGGGGTGGGTCGAGTGAGAGCTTGTGCGGTTTTGCGGAGGGAGGGGTGGGAGTTAGGCTTCGGGTGTGGCTTTGGGTGTGGTGCGAGCGCTGGTGCTGTGAGCTAGATAGCTAGCTAGCTCCGAGCACAGCTTGAAGCTTATAGACGTTGGCCTTGTTGCGGGTATTGTACGGTACTTGTGCTGGTTACTTGTAGAGGGAGGTGTGGCAGGTCTGGGTAGTTGGAGCATGGTATGATACAAAACGAAACAATAGCCAAACTGGCCCCAGCCCAGCCCAGTTCAGCCCAGCCCAGCCCAGCCCTTCCCCCCCCCATCGGAAACAGTTGGCGAATCCCCGGTTCTCGGCGGAGATCAGTACGCTAGCCTACCATCGCCTCAAAAGCAGGAGGCCAAAGCGCGTGAATCATTCCAGCCCTGTTTTCATTTTTCTTTTCTTCTTTCATTTTTTTCTTCACCTTTGTGGAAAAAAAAAAACTACAAAACTAAAAAAAGAAAGATCAAAAAAAAAGTTTCACAAGGCTATCGTTCTTGCTCGTGCTTTGCCTATCTATCTAGGAAAGTAGATCCATCTATTCGATCCATGGGTTTGTTTGCCCAGTATAAATACATCGCCGGGAATTTATCAACTGCTAATACTCGGCTACTCATCTTCGGCGGGGAGCGCCTGGAAGTGGGGATTGAGGGAAGGGACGTGCGGCCAATCATCCGTGCGTATCTGTGCTTACAAACAAAATTATACTGGGCCCTCAACACTCGGGGCATGGAGGTTGGATGGGACGCTCAGATAGGCGGGGAATTTTTTGCCAAATCTTTTGACAATCCCTATTTTCTGGTGCCTCTTGCCTGCTGCTGCTGCTGCTACGAGTACCGGTACTGTGCTTGTGCGAAGCCAGCCCAGGGGACGAGGGTAGTGAAAGGGAAAGAAGCCCCTTAATTTGTGGAACCCCCATGCCTGATAAGTCATATTTCAAATTTGTGGTGCAGAACTGCTGTGCTGGTAGTCAGCAAGGAGGCAGGTTGGCAGGCACTCCATACAGAGAAAGGGAGAGAATACCGGCCTTATAATGACAGCTCATCTCTCGTGTCATACTGTAAGTCCAATGCACATTTACCTGCCGGGGGTGGGCTTTATTGCCGATAGGTAGGTTTTTGTCAGTTGCACCAAGCAGGTAGGTAGTTTCTCCCTGGACCGGGAAGGCTAGCCAGTAACCTGGAAGGTGGTAGAGTGCCGGTAGAATGACATGTACCCGTACAGGAAACTTGAGCTATGGTGCTGTCAGTTGTGATATCCCATACGATACCATGTCTCTCTCCCTGCCTCTCTCCCCCATCCCATCCAGGCACCGTCACGCAAGCCCTATTCCCCAATCCAAACCAAGCCAATGCGATACCTTCCCCTCCCCAAATCAAGTAAACCCCCCTCCAAAAGTGGTAACCCAATGCAGGGAACCGCATCGGCAATCGATCGTGCATACTTATACAGACGGTACATACAGCCAATGCCGTATATAGAATATTCTAGATCGGGATCTCGTTGGTCGATTCAATCGGCGCCACCCACCCACCCATCCATCCGTTCATCCATCCATTCATCCATCCATCGCCCAGGAATCGCTGGTTGTGCATTAGTCAAGATATCGTGGCATGTTTGTCGCAGCGATATCTTGAATTGGCCCACAGCGCCTTTGAGAACTGGGGTGGTGGTGGTGGTGGTGGTGGTGGTGGACGCACCACCCGCTGTTAGAAGAGGAGAAGAGAAATAGAAGGAGGAGGGGGAATTGGTTTTGGGAGTCACGAGTTTGGAGTTGGTGATCTGCGGCGGAAGATTCGATCGGGGGGTTTTCGGGGCGCAGGTGGAATTGGAGATAGGCCGAAGGAGGCAGAGATAGGGCAATTGGCCGTCTGCCGGAGGGGTGGGGGGATTGTTGGCAAGTGGAGGAGCAGGAGAAGGAGCAGAAGGAGCGGGAGGAGGAGAAACGGGAGGAGACAGGAGAGCGAGAAAAGCGAGAGAGGAGGTAGGTGCGGGGCTTAGACTTCGTGCTTGTGTTCGAATTTCTGTCGTGTTGTCTTGTCTTGCCCTGTTGTCTTACCTTGTCTTGCCTCGTGTTACCATGGCACGAAGCTTTACCACAGAACAACCACTATGTAAGATATAAAACTTATAATCTCAACCTACTCAATTTGACACCGAGAATGTAAGAGATAGAATTATTCTTGTTTTAGCCTTTGGAAGAAAAAGCAGTAGACTTTTGAATATGCTAATGCTGACAGCTAAAAGCAAGTAATTTGGCTACAGTCTGGTCGCACTCGGTTGTGTTAGCCAACTCCCTCTAAGCAGGGCATCTAGTTCACAGATCTCATTCGATGCATGTTGTGGGATTAGAAATTGTAAGCAGGTTGAGGCGAGTAGCTTGGTTTGTCATGGATTATTTACTTGAGAAGAGTACGTAAAGAGTTCGCCAGCATTGGGGGGTTTGAAGATCATGATTTGTCACTCGGGACTTTACCTGAGTGCAGATGGGTTGCAGGTGGGAAAGGAGCCATGGGGGTTCATAGCGTGCAGGATCAGATGACAGTCGGTCGAAATGGTCACGGGGCCAAAAAAAAAAGAGAGGTAGTAGCTGCATTGCGAGTTGGGAAAGTAGCATGTCAGTTACCTCACTCGAAGGTCGTGATGTGGCCTTTGTGACGTAAAAGAAGAGCTACAGCAATAGATGTATGTAGGCAAACCAGCTTGGGCGTTCTGCACTGACCACTGCGGACCACTCTAGAAGATTCTTATTTGCCTTCAGCGGGCAATTAATGCTAGTCTATATCATATCCATCTTATTTCATTGCGTAGGGGTCAATCATATCAGATACCACTACTTTGAGATGCCATGTTAAGGCAACGTGGGTATTAGTATTATTTAATATCATATCTGTATGTATACTCCTGCATGTAGAAGAGACGTGTTTTTCAAGGCAGGAGGTAATTCCTATGCTTGATGAATCATACATAGGTGGTGACTGCTCGAGGGGCATCACGCGGGCAGTCTTGAGGTATTAATTGAAAAGAACATAATCCGGGAATCCAGGGCTTGGTCATATTTCCCGTAGCTTTGGGGGGGCAGTAGGAGGTATTATTCACGAGCTTTATGCATACGGGAGGACATGGCCGGGATGCGTAATTGAATGGAAGGGTGCTTACTTCCTTCTATTGCCTCAGCGGAAGTCGGAGCTTTTGACCGGGGCTGGTTTGGGTTAGGATTTCTCAAGTGTAAGAACTAAGGGTAATAAGGGCGGGATTCTGGGGGATCTGGGGCGGGGTGAGCTGCGCTGAACGGGAGCTTGAGCAATCAGGGTCCACCCCGCTTCTCTCGCGTTTTTTTTTGAGACAGCAGGGAATGTGATTCGTTATTCCTGATTGCGGGGAATCGCGTGGGGCGTGCTAAAACAGGTTTGCCTGTTGCTCCTAGACATGTGAAAGAGGGAGGTACCGCACTATAGGAGGGTTTGAGAAACGGTTCACCCTCCCTAACGTGGGAATTGGATTGTGAACTGCATTTTCTAGCGCTAAATATGCCATTTTGTGTCATTTCAAAAATAACCAATGGGACTTGGTTAGAGGTGCATAGAAGCATGAATTATCATATGAGAGGTTCTTGGCTACCCGAGTGTCTCATTTATCGGCATTTGTGGACATAGTCACTCGCAAGTTGTTGAGATCCCCCAGCCATCCCCACAATACTTATGCACTACCTTCGGCCCGTTCGTTGTTTTCAGAATAATATGCTATGTGCTCAAAATCGGATCGGGTAGAAAACACAGGAAGTGTCACACTCAGATGTTGGGGTTAGTTAGTCCTTGGGAGCTTCTAACATCCGGATGTATGATAGACTGTATGCAGCTAATCCTTTGACTTCTCAAATAGGAGAAATTCCGTGAGCCGTTTGGGATTTTTCTTAGTTAGGAGGGTATTTATGAAGGCGCGGCCAATAAAGTAGGGTTCACGAACTAACCCTGTTTCCTATTGAATACTCGTATTATAATGTTGAGATTTCTTTTGAAAAGGACTGCTGCTACATCCCACCAAACTCTGTCGTTCCCGCCAGGACCTGGGCGGTATGCAAAAGCGGGTTTTTTTCTCAAAGACGCTTCCACGCTGCGAGCGCTGGGACGAATCGTAGAACCGTAGAACTCATTGGGAGAGCAATTAAGTGTTTGAGAAGTAGGCATCTTCTCACAAAGGCAATATGAGAGGCGGGAGCTAGTCGGGTATGGACACTTCTTGCAGGAGATGCAACGTCATGGTTTGCCACAGTACAGGAGGAGGTAGGGTGGAGCCTTGGCTGTCAAAGCGCATAGAAACCCCGCTAGCTACATTCGCTAGACTTACTGGTGTAGCCGGGTTGAAGTTTGACACTTTGTATGGAAATTAGCATCTTAGGGGTTCGCTTCAACTTAGTCGCCTCAATACGCCTACACCTTCACGAAAGGAAAAGAAAGAAGCGAGTGAACCTTTCCTATTCTTCTCTCCCCCCATTGCTCTTCGGGGGATAGCGCTCTGGGGGTGTACCAGACACGAGTGATAGCTGGTGACAAATCCCAACATCTTCGAATTTTAAGAGACTCGACGGACTATGGTGGGCTAGGGGATTGCGTATCTTGGTGAGCCTATGAGCCCTAACTTTCAACATCGACAATCTATTATACCCAAGGTGCTTATCACCTAGATCAGTCGGGCCGTGAAATGGAGTGATCTGGATTTGAAGGGAGGTTACTCTCTAAAGCTATCTTGGGAGAAGAACGACCCTTTCAGTCCAATCTACCTAACCGAGCACGGTTAGGCAACAAACCCAGGATACATTCTGGGAAAGAAAGGGCTGTGATAAGTCAGGAGGAGTACTAAATCCAATTTTTCAGAGCCATTCTACACAAGCTATACTCTTATTATTATAGTTTGTTTTCTTCTCCTCTTTTGACTGCATCACTCTCCCAGATCTGGGACCTTTCTTGTACTACACCATTCACTGTTACTACATAGTATTTGCGCTTTGTGATCGCTGCTAGGGGGATAGGTATCATACTTAATTGAGGTCTGAGGGTAGGTAGCAACTCTGTGATGTCTTCCGCGTTGAAACAATTCTTCCCATCCCAGAATAAATACCCGCTCTCCTCCCACCCATATCTCAATTAATTTGTATGATAGTAGTGGACTTAGAGTTAAATTAAGTTGGAAGGAAAGTGAAGACCGAGATCCTTTTAGAGCATTTGATATGGCCCTGTTGTCAATGGAAGGTGACTTAATCTCCTCCTAATGATGATTTCTCCGTGAATAGCGATATGGGGACACTGCTTGTTGTTCCGAATCCAGTTATCCTACCTTCAGAATCAGAAAGTATTGGAGGTATTGGTATCCACTGGCCGACGCATCTCACGTCCTACTACATCTTCCCTCTACTACCTCTTCTCCTGCAAACCGCCAGGGCTCTTGGACGAGGTGGGCTCCCCAGATTTCATATTAACCCACAAAAATCCATGAAATATCTGGTCTAGCTCAACCTGGCCCCGCCCCAATCTCTCTTAACCTAAAACCACATGACCTAGCTTCAGGATTTGAGGTTCGTACAATTCGGCCGGGTTACCTCTGAGATAACAATACGGGTGATTTCTTATGATCACGAATCACCAGTTCCCATAGAGACTGGACTCTGGTGCTTGCTAATGTTTTGTTCTGCGGAATTCCGAGTGCAGAGATTTCAAGGAGTTATATTGCGACTTTGTAGTGAAAACCCTTTGGGAAAAGTTGAGAAAGAACCCGTGCCCCTTCCCTCGTTGAGTGGATACTCTCTTCTGTAGACACGCGGTCATTCACTAGTTTATGAAAAAGGGCTTTTTTTATTTATAGTATCACTCATTGGATAATGATTTGCCCCGAGACTATTCCATCCCAGAAGTTGGCACATGGGGTTTGCTTCTATTGAGAGTTTTTTGTTTTTCGAGGTTATGATGTAGAAGCCGTGGAATGGGACTTTGTTTCGCAGTTAAGGAGCTTCTTACTACAGTACACTGGCTTTCCTGAGTAGGCCAGAGTGGGAAGTGTGAGACGTCTTCAAGGCTGGGGTTTGAGCTCGCGGGTGGAGGGTGGTGGCATATAGACATAATCATCATTAAACTATGTTACCACCGGAATACTTTAGCTAATATCTAACTTTTCATGGCTTTTCGCAGGCTGTCAGAAATACTTGAACTTTATATTCTTTTCTCTACCTATATCTAAATTACCCTCCGAGTTACGTCTAGACATTAGCTGGGAGGGGAGGGGAAAAAAGGGAATCGTGGGAGAATTAAAGAAACAACTCACGTGTAAAGAGGATATACAACTAGAAAAAAAAGGAAAAGGGTAAATATAATGGAAATATTGAGCCATACTGGCCTGTCTTGATACAATAGAAATATCCCCCACCAATGCCAAACTCTGGACTATAAATAGAAATTGATAAATGCTGACTTGACTATATAAGAGGATCCGTGCAGAGGTTTGGGCAGGCATTTCCTGCGACTAAAAAGGGGATATTTGAGCTGAGGCTCTGTCGAAGGATTGTTCTGGGAGGAAGGGGAAGCAGGGATTAGCACGAGGCGGGGACTTGAATCGCGGGAGGGGGTTAAGCGGGGGCGAGAGGGGGAGACAATGGCGGCGATGGGCGTGTTGTGGAGCTACTGCGGTCTCTGCGGGGGTGGCACATAGGTTCAAGTTATCGACATTTGAAGGCAGTGGGGGGATAATGGCTCCTCGTTCTTATGACGGGCTGGGGGCGGCATGTTCTGGGGGCTGGAGTAGCGCTATCACTTCTTGGTGCCCATTCTCAGTAGCCCGATCGAGTGGGGTTTTGCCACCCATATCTAATTTGTTGGGGTTGACGTTGTCCTGTCTGAGTAGTATTTTCACTACCTCCTTGAACCCGTTCCACGCAGCAAGATGGAGTGGTGTTCGGCCGTTGATGTTTGGTTTTTCGGGGTTGACGCCTCGTGCGAGTAGCATTTTCACCACTCCCTCCCGCCCGCGGCAAGCAGCCATGAAGAGAGGTGTCCGACCGACGTTATCTGGTTTGTCGGGGCTGACGCCGTCTCGTCCGAGTAGTATTTTCACCACCCCGTGCCCACAGTAAGCAACCCTCCAGAGTGGTGTCCGGCCATCATTATCTGGTTTGTCGGGGTTGACGTCGTCTCTCCCGAGTAGTATTTTCACAACTCTCTCGTGCCCATAGTAAGTAGCCCACCAGAGTGGGGGTTGACCGTCGTTATCTGGTTTGTCGGGGTTGAGGTCGTCTCTGCCAAGTAGTATTTTCACCACTCCCTCGTGCCCATAGTGAGTAGCCCACCAGAGTGGTGTTTGGCCGTCGTTATCTGGTTTGTCGGGATTGACGTCGTTTCTGCCAAGTAGTATTTTCACCACTCCCTCGTGTCCATTGCAAGCAGCCCACGAGAGTGGTGTTTGGCCGCCGTTATCTGGTTTGTTAGGGTTGACGTCATCTCTCCCCAGTAGTATTTCTAGGGTTAACACATAAATAATTGTCTGGACACAATACTAAGCCCTGACTCAAACCCTACGAACCAATCAATTCGCACTTGCCCACTACAAAATATCCTCAGAACCAGCAATCTAAAAAATATTACAATGGAAGACATACTACTATGCCTGATTGGTTATAAAAAAAGGCAGACATCCTATTGACCACTGGGAGCAAAAGGTTCACGTACACTGGACGCTACATCCTCTTCCAGGCCTACATTCCTCGGGGGTGTTACTGCTGACCCCGAGGAGACTCGAACCTGGACCCCTGGGAAGTCCAAGTGCGCCGGGAACAAGTTATTACCGTTAGGCCATTGTTCCCGGCAGTGTTCATTCTACCTTTCTAGAAAATTTAATACCATACTGGAGGTAAAACGCCCCTAAGCCCGAGAAAGAACTTGAGCTGCTCTGATTAAATGCAGGTTCATGAGATACGTGACTAAACCTCAGGAAGGCGGGCGCCTGGTTAGTGGAGGAAGTTAACAAATATGAGTGATGTTCCATGAGCTTAGCTCTGCCTATCTCTATTGCTACACTGAACTGGACAGACAAGTCGAGTGAACGCAATGATGCATAAAACCTCGCGGTCTTAATTGACACTACACCTTCTCTTAGGTGATAATCTCTGGATCCCAAATAGTGACTTCATTAATTGCTTTCCACAATCCGGGGGGAGAGGGGTCAGCTGGCGCACGGGGAACCAGTAGAAGTTATATCACCTTACTTTATGGGGCGGGAAAGCGTTTGGTTTTTTGGGGGGGTGGGGGCAGGGTATGGTGCCCAAATTAGGTTTACCAACAAAATACCCATCTCGGGTGATGAATAAGCAGTGTGGCAACATCGGAGATATAATTGAGTCGCATAATATGAGGGACGGAAGGAGGGGTGGCTACTTGGTGGAGTTGGCTATGTCGTCCGTGATGCCACAGCTAGTAGTTCTTCCGGTCTTTCCCCTGTGGTGCTTGGGGCGCCCAGCTACATAAATGATAAGCTACCACCCACAGTCCGTCCACTCCTGGCTCCGGGGCTGGGGGGCCTGACCGTAGGCTTAGGAATAGCGGGAAGGTTCTGAGTTATTATTAGGTTGCTGGGCGGACCTCGCGATCTCCATTCCTCGAAGGGTCTGGGCCGGTTCGAGTGATATTTAGTGAGTGTTCACTTGGCAGAACGGCACTCCAATTCTTTTCCTGGGCAGTAATAGCTCCTCGGAGGTTGGGAGAAACCATTGGAGGCGATAGCTGAGTTCCGGAATGTCTTATCACCCTACGTCATATTCGTAGTTCCGCTGTCGGTAGATAGCTTAATTCTGCTCCCGCAAGGTACGAAAGGGTTATTAAACACTTCAAGAAGCCTCTCGGGCCTAGTAACTAACCAGGGCATTATCCGTTTCTAGCAAAGCTTACGGCCTATTGTCGCTCTTCTTACGCCCTGAGATCTTTAGCGGCGCTCAAGCGAGTAAGACAAATCATGATTCCGAAAGCAAAAAGTTCAAGTTTGAAGTGTATATTTCCTCCAAAATATCTCCACTAGGTAATTAATCCTAATAATTCACGTATGTACTAATGAATGCCAAAAAGAATCCGCAGCCCCTATGCTCTGATCCTAGGAACAATATGCAAACCCAACTCCACTACCATCTAATGCAATAATTAAAGGAAAGGAAAAGAAAGAGTTAAGGAAAATGTAAAAGGGCGAAGCACAGAGCGCAAGCGGATCCTCACCCGGCAGCCACCCCACCCTTACAAAACATCAATTCTCAATCCGCCGCCAGGCGCATACCAGACTACCTCATTGCTATCACCCTGAGAGACAACTTCATATGCCTTGGACCCCTTAGCTGGGCAATCGAAAGTCAATCCGGAACCATCAAGAACAATTGCCTCTCCCCACCCGGCAACGCGGAAGGTACCCTTAAACTGGTCTCTGAAAGGTCTCTTGTTGAAGGTTGCCTTCTCAATGTTCGAATCCCCAATGTTGAACACTTGGATCTCCCCGGTACCGCTGAATTGGGCCGGGTAGGCGAATGCCAATTTGCACTTATACCCTGTGAGGCCCTCGGGGAAATCAAACTTGACAAGGGCTTGGGAATTGTGCTTGTTGTTGACGCGGGAGACGACTGCTTTGTAGGTGACACCGAGTGGGGTGTCGGGAGTGTCTTCCTGGATGTTGACAACGGCGCTGGAGGGGATCACTTGTCTGACATGGTCGCGGGCGACGATACCCCTCGGGGTGGCCATTGCGGGAGCAGCGGTGGGGATTGCAGTTGCAAGAGTAGCGAAGATTGCGAAAGCTGAAGAGAAGATAGCAGACTTCATTTTGATGTTGGTTTGGTTTGGTTTGGGTTTTGGATTAGGAACTTGGTATCAAAAGTGGGAGATAGATGGGATTATGAGAATTGGAAGATTGAGAGGATTGAGAGGAGGGTAATGTGGCTTTGTAGTGCTGTTGAGAGATGTCCGGGAGGATGGTTTCTTCTAGATCGTGGGATCTTGGAGAGTATTTATGTCGCTCATCTCCCTACACAGGACGCGGACCCTCGAGTCAATCATGATGATGCTATTATCGATACTACAAAGCAATACCTACACTGCCGAGGATGACTGTGGTTAGTTCTCATCCACTATTTCAAGTGAGCATCGCGAAAACCTGATAAGCTTAGGGTAAGTTGAGGCTGTGATGGTACCATGTCCGGGAAAGCCTTGAATGATGGCCTTTACTTTTGGGATCAGCTGTTGCCCAGAATCAAGCCTCCTTACCTTTGCGCCTGCCTATGTTTTTCTCGCGTGCTTCCCGGGTAAACAGTATTGTGGTTTGGATAATAACCTATATTAGGATGGAGGTGATAATTGTGTACTTCCATGGGTGGCTCGTTGGGGCTGGAGCTTACGTTGGACTAACATATTTTTTGAGCTAGACAGGTTACCTGAAGACCCTAACCCTAACCTGCTGCTTACCACAGGATGATAGCCACATCTCCAACTCGCAAAGAGCTGAAAACTTGGATAAGCGATAACCAGCAGTGTTAGAGGAGATGGATTTGGTGGAGGTGGGAGAAGAGGTTCTTGTTCATTCTCAGATGCGAGTCTGCTAACTAAATAGGACTAACAAACATGTGTGCGCAACCATTGGTTTACTCTCAACTCCGTCATACGCCCTCCACAACACAATTAGGGCGGTTTCCCGTACTACAATTGTACAACACTCAATAGGTAGTGCCTAAATACCGTATCGTAGTATGAATACCTCATTTTGCTATTCCCTATAGTAACTCCCATTTCCGCATGGATCGCTTTAAATTTGAATTTTCTCTACCCAATTTTTAGAGAGGAAAAATGATATTACCTTATATAACATCACTCAATATTGGTACTCATCCGAGCTCCCCTTCACTCCGAGCCGAGTTGCACAGCGAAACTCATGTAGTAGACGGAGCAACTAGATTACGTGATGCTTCTCGACAACGTTTTTGTTTATTAGCCTGCCGGTAGGCTTCTCCCGCGCAAAATAAGTAGGATCCCGGCTAAACATCCGCTCTTCACCACACAGCGCTATCCATCACGATTCACAATAGCCCCATGCTTCCCAAGCGCCAACTCTAGATGCCCTATCTTCCTTCCTTTCTTCTTTGCAATCACTCGTGTCACTATTGGCATGATTTCCGTTGTGGAATTGGTTGAGGTTGGTCCTTCGGGTATTTTTCGTGGGGAGTACCGGCTGTCGCACCCGACCGGGGAGTGCACCATCACTTATTTTGCGCGGGAGTAAAATTTACCAATGGGCGACCCTTGAAAGTGTAGGTGAACCGGAGGGTTTAAGATAATTTTGGTCAGCTCGAGGTATGATAGCGTTTTCCTTGGCGATATGATTATTCGAACGGTGTCATGGACCGTGTTGCCTTACGACTACCGCTGGTTTGACCCAGTGTTGCCAATGGCGTAGCCCCACATGGAGCCTGGGATGGGGATGGGCGACCCCCTGTGGCCTACCCGCGATAGAAATATGATATACCTCAGGATAATTGTCCATAGGCGAGTAAGGGAAACAGTAGAGCTTAGGGCTGCCAGTTACCCCAAGGGATGGAGAAAGGAAAACCTGAGTGATGTTCCATGAGCCTAGCCCTGCCTGTCTCTAGTACTCGGAGACTGAAGTAAAAATCGAGAATGACAAGATAGGACCTGAATCTCGGGAATCTCACAGATTAGGAATTAGAAGAAACAGGGGGCGACTAGGAGGTTAAAACCCAGAGCAGTTGCATTCAAGTGATCCCTTAATACTTTTACAGAAAAATTGTGCAGGATATATCGCCTAACTTTATAGAGTGGAACAGTGTTGGGGGGGTTTTTTTTCTTTTTCTTGGGGGGGGGGCAGGGTATATGGTTCCTAAATTAGGCTTGCCCACAAAATACCCATTTCGGGTGATGAATAAACAGTGTGGTGGCAATGTCCGAGGTGTAATTGAGCTCCATAATGCGGAAGACGGAGGGGACGGTGGCCATTTGGCGGAGTTTGCTGCGTCATTCATGATGCCCTGGCTAATAGTTCTTTCGGTCCTTCCCCTGTGGCGCCCGGGGTGCCCAGCATTCTGAAAAGTGAGGCTATCGGTATTGCCCATAGTCCGTCCCCTCCTACCTCCCTGACCGCGAGCTTAGGGATAGTAGGTAGGTCTTGACTTATTATTAGGATGTCTCTCCGGATTCTAGGAGGGGCCTGGGTTGGTTCGAGTGATATTCAGTGAGTGCTCACTTGGCAAAATGGCATCACAATTCTTCTTCTATGGGGTAATGAATCCCTAACGGCTGTGAGAAATAGTTAGAGGTGGTGGCGAGCTCCAACACATCTTGTCGCCTGCGCCGTATTTATAGCTTTGTCCTTAGTAAACGGTTTACCCTAGCGAAAGGGTTATTAAGCTCCTCGAAAACCCTATCAAACCCACTAACTAATCAGCGCACTATCTATATCTAGCAAAGGTCAGAGCATATTATCGCTCTCCTTGTGCTCTGAGATCTTTCGCGGGCTTAACACGGGGGGCAAAATCATGATTCCGAAAGCAAAAAGTTCAAGTTTAAAGTGTATATTTCCTCCTATATATCTCCATTAGGTAATTAATCCTAATAATGCACGTATGTACTAATGAATGCTAACAAAATCCGCAACCCCTATGCTCTGATCCTAGGAACAAATGCAAACCCAACTCCACTACCATCTAATGCAATAATTAAGAGAAAGGAAAAGAGAGTTAAGGAAAAGTACAAAAGGGCAAGACCCAGAGTGCAAGCGGATCCTCACCCGGCAGCAACCCCACCCTTACAAAACATCAATTCTCAATCCGCCACCAGGCGCATACCAAACAACCTCATTGCTATCACCCTGAGAGACAACTTCATACGCCTTGGACCCCTTAGCCGGGCAATCGAAAGTCAATCCGGAACCATCAAGAACAATTGCCTCTCCCCACCCGGCAACGCGGAAGGTACCCTTAAACTGGTCTCTGAAAGGTCTCTTGTTGAAGGTTGCCTTCTCAATGTTCGTATCCCCAATGTTGAACACTTGGATCTCCCCGGTACCGCTGAATTGGGCCGGGTAGGCGAATGCCAATTTGCACTTATACCCTGTGAGGCCCTCGGGGAAATCAAACTTGACAAGGGCTTGGGAATTGTGCTTGTTGTTGGCGCGGGAGACGACTGCTTTGTAGGTGACACCGAGCGGGGTGTCGGGGGTGTCTTCCTGGATGTTGACAACGGCGCTGGAGGGGATCACTTGTCTGACATGGTCGCGGGCGACGATACCCCTCGAGGTGGCCTTTGCGGGAGCAGCGGTGGGGATCGCAGTTGCAAGAGTAGCGAAGATAGTAAAAGCGGAGGAGAAGATAGCAGACTTCATTTTGATGTTTGGTTTGGTTTGGTTTTTGGATTGGGAACTTGGTATTAAAAGTGGGAGATAGAGGGGATTTTGAGAATTGGAAGGTTGAGATGATTGAGAAGAGGGTAATGTGGCTTTGTAGTGCTGCTGAGAGATGTCCGAGAGGATGGTTTCTTCCAGATCGTGGGATCTTGGAGAGTATTTATGTCGCTCATCTCCCTACCCAGCACGCGGACCCTCGAGTCAATCATGGTGATGCTATTATCGATACTACAAAGCAATACCTACACTGCCGAGGATGACTGTGGTTAGTGCTCATTCACTATTCCTAGTGAGCATCGCGAAAACCTAGGCCTTCGATAAGCTTAGGGTAAGTTGAGGCTGTGATGGTGGCACCATTTCCGGGAAAGCCTTGAATGATGGCCTTCTCTTTTTGGATCAGCTGTTGCGGCCCGGGATCCAGCCTCCTTACCTTTGTGCCTGCCCATGTTTTTCTCGCGTGCTTTCTGGGTAAACAGTATTGTGGTTTGGATAATAACCTATGTTAGGATGGAGGTGATAATTCTGGATTTCCATGGGTGGCTCGCTGGGGCTGGAGCTTACGTAGGACGAACATTTTTTGAGCCAGACGGGTTCCTTGAAGACCCCAACCCTAACCCTGCTGCTTACTACAGGGTGATGGTCACATCTCCAACTTGCAAAGGGCTGAAAGCTTGGATGAGTGATAGCCAGTAGTGTTGGATGAGAGGGGGGCTCTTGTTCTCGGATGCGAGTATGCTAATTAAATAGCACTAACAAATATGTGTGCGCGACCATTGGCTCACCCTCAACGCCGCCACACGCCCTATAACACAAGCAGGGTGGCCGCCGTACCCTACAATACACAACAAATAGTGCCTGAATACCGTAGCAAAACTGTAGCCCACAGCTCAATTATTGAGATTATATGGTACATGTTGGAATTTTGTCCCCTTATGCTTGATATCGTTTAACCTTATTCTTTCCTGTTAGTCCTTTCTTGAAACGCTCTACTGTATCTCCCTTCGTCTCATACCAAAAACTTTATCTCCTTGCTTCTAATTGTTTCTTCCTTGTTTCAGTCAGAGAAAATTTTCTTCCTCCGTGTGGATGGCGACCGAGTTCTCACCCACACAGGTATGGCATTCAGGAAAGCAGATCCTATGATAAAAGACCTGATAGTCTAGTTAGAAAATGTTATGCGAATTTGAACGTCTATCATATGCCCAAGTGAACTACCCAATTCTAATCCATCTCTCTACCGCTCACTCTACATTTTCTACTCGCTTTACTCGGC
>Ga0307513_10006417_pt1 | contig 15371 bp, 18 predicted proteins | sample 15_EM_MG_FD_202174 | JGI IMG/M metagenome (GOLD analysis project Ga0307513, IMG submission 202174) | Populus trichocarpa ectomycorrhiza microbial communities from riparian zone in the Pacific Northwest, United States - 15_EM | ecosystem: Host-associated > Plants > Roots > Unclassified | place... | reverse complement strand
GCCATCCACCCATTCCCCCCCTCCCAGATGCACAGAAAAGGGTATAATATGTTTATATATGTTATAACTACTTAAATGTAAAAGCTCCAGTGCAAAGAACCGTGCCCAACGAGCCCAGCAGCAAAACCGATCCCGAGCAAAGCCCAACTGGCACCACCTGCCTAATTTGGAAGGCCGGACTTCTGGGACGCGTTGTCAAATGATTTAGCGCTCGCTCCTGCTCCCCCTGGGGCGCCAAAACATCCCAGATGGGTGTAATTAACCCTGCCCTACCCAAATATGAAATTTCCCGCCCCAATATCCCCCCCAACATGAGCAACAGTGAGCACAACCACCCGCCTGCCACATCTGGCATTGTTGTCATCTATTTACTAGTGTCCCCTACCCCCTACTCAGCAGCCCCACCCTACCACACACCCCGCCCTCCCATCCGGCACCCTCGGCATATCAACCATCCTACCCGCTCACCTAAAGAACCCTATTACTAATCCTAACCATCACCGGCATCATGGCAGGATGGCTTTTTTTTGGCTGGCAGGGTTTTGCCCATATGGATGTATGAAGTGACTTGGGCATAACCCTATATTGATACATGAATATAGTGTCTATGGCTGTACAAGGAGATCCCACCAGTCCTTATACGCGCCGCCGATGGCCGAAGCTTTAACGCATTGGGACGAGGGAATATGAAGATATCATTTCCCATGGGCAACAAATCGCCAACTACGGTCTCCCTCATAAATGTCTACTATTGTCCCAACCTTGTGTTTACCCTCTTATCTGTCACATGCATGGCTCACTCCAGATTCAAGGCTCTTATGGAAGGAAACTCCTGCAAGATCTATTCCCCTTCCTACCAACTCATTGGTCAGATCCCCAAAATCCGTGGTCTCTATTGTATCACTCCCATACATTCCGCCAATATCGCCACTAAAGTCCTCACCATTTCCCAGTTACATCGCCTTATGGGTCATATCAATCATGACGACCTTTGATGCATGGTTAATGATGGTCTCGTCGCTGGAGTTGAGTTAGATTCTCACTCTAAACCTGAATTTTGCGATGTCTGTGTCCGTGCTAAGGTCGCTCGTAAGCCCTTTCCGAAGCACAGTACACATGATGGGATCAAGGCATATGGCGATAAGATCATCTCGGATGTCTGGGGACCTGCTCAGGTCAAATCTCTGGGAGGACATGACTATCTGAATATTTATCATGATATCAGCACCAGCGAAGAGAGGGCGTATTTCCTCCATCACAAGTCCGAAGCCCTCGATGCCTATGAACAACATAAGGCTTGGGTAAAGACTCAATGTGGTACAGATATTCGGATTTTCGGATGCGATCACGGTGGAGAATTCATGTCGAAGAAATTTTCGGATGTCCTCAAACGCGATGGCACTGTTCACCACCTTACAGTACACGACTCGCCTGCCAGTAACGGTACTGTTGAACGCTCGCACCGCACGCATCTAAACTGTGCTCGCGCGATGCTAATTCAGTCAGGAATGCCTAATTTCCTGTGGGCTAAGGCGGTCCGTCACAGCATCTGGCTGCGCAATCATTCCTACACGCGTGCGCCACTCAATGGCGGTAAAACCCCCCACGAATCTTCGATGGGCAATAAGCCTGACCTCTCAAATTTAATTGAGTGGCGTTCTAAGGTCTGGGTGAAAGTCCTAGGCATCAAGAAACTCAAACCACATGCTGTAGAAGGTGTTTTTGTGGGATATGATGAAGAATCAAAGGGTTATAGGATCTATTGGCCAGGGAAGCGAATCGTTAGCGTCGAAAGGGATGTCTACTATGATAAACATGATGCACTATTGCCCGAGAGCATCCGCTTCGAGGGGGAGATGGAGTTCGGAAAACCGGTTGAATCGGAAGCCTCGAACGAGACGAATAACGAACCAATCGACGAGCCGAAACCAGATCCTGAAAGCGGCGATCGTAAGCTTTCAAACGAGCCCCTGACCATCGAAAACGGGTCAAAACTGCCCAAGAACGATTCAAAACACGACACCCCTCATTCTACACCTCCCATTCCACCTCCTACTTCGAAAATCCCATTTCCACACGAGCAGGAACTGTCAAACGACGCCATAAACGAAGAGGATACACTCCCTAGTCGCCCTCAACGAGCAGCCACCGCGAAATTCGCTCCTGGTTACTACAAGAAGCTGCACGAGAAGGGGAAGGGAGAAGGGGCCAATATGGCAGAGGGAGCTTGTGTTGCAGATTCAGATGATATTCTGGAGCCAGGGGGAGTTGTTATGGATGGAATGGATGTGGAATGGTTCGAAAGAGTTGTTGAGGAGGCTATGTCAGCTGTCGGAGATGATTTTCCACTGGCAAAACAGGCCTTGGAGGGACCAGAATGAGAGCTGTGGGAGAAGGCGATGAAGGAGGAGCTGGATCAGATAGAGAAGGTACAGACCTGGACTGTCGTCGCTGCACCAAAGGACCTTACGGACGTGATCGATGGGCAATGGGCTTTGCGAAAGAAACGAGGCGCCGATGGCAATGTTATTCGCTACAAGGCTCGTTTCGTTGTACACGGATTCAAGCAGCAATACAGAATCGATTATACCGACACTTTTGCGCCAACCGTACGCCCCTCGACCCTCCGTGTTCTTCTCTCAATAGCTGCGCACAAAGGCGCAGTCATTGTTCAAGCCGACGCGAAGAATGCTTACCTCCATGGCATACTGGCACCCCACGAAGTCATTCATATGAAACTTCCCGAGTATTACACCCTCATTCGCAAACTTCCTGCTCATTTACTGGATATTCCACCTGACCAACTCATCTGTCACATCTGGCATCCCCTTTATGGTAGCAAACAAGGCGCTCATCACTTCTACCAATTCCTGACCGAGCTCATGTGCTCTCATGGCTACACCATCTGTTCGGCTGATGAAGCCGTATTTTATAAATTCAATTCAGACAGCACCTTCATCATTTATGCTGCCACCACTGACGATTTCACCATCATCGCGGATCCAGACAATTCCACAGATTCTTCCCAAGATGAGCTCTCCAAGCATATTGAACTCGTCAAGCTTGGTCACATTCATTGGCTACTCGGGAACAGTGTTGAATGAGATCTGGAGAAGAAGACTATCTCTCTAGGACAAGAAGCTTATATCGATCAAGTTGTCACCCGCTTCAATCTCGAAGACGCATGTCCTGTTAGTACCCCCTTACAGCCAAATATTGACCTCACACCTGGGCTCGAGCACATTTCGCCTCAGATTGTTTCTGCATCTGAGAAGATGACCTATTGGGAGATGATCGGTTCCCTCATGTATCTTTCCATCATGACTCGACCCGATATCACCTATGCTGTCACCACATTATCCCAGCATCTTGAGGCACCATCCTCAACTCATCTCCAGGCTGCGCGTCACGTCATCCGTTATCTCAAAGAGACCAAATCCTTACGGCTAGTCCTTGGAGGTGATAACCTTCAATTATCTGGTTATTCTGATGCAGATTGGGGATCTCAGCTTCACCGCCACTCAATCTCCGGGTTCACTTTCTTCCTAGGAAATGGCGCTATCTCTTGGAGCTCGAAGAAACAGCCTATCGTCACGCTTTCCAGCACAGAGTCTGAATATGTTGCTCTCACCCATTCTTCAAAGGACATTATATGGATTCAAAAACTTCTTTCCGAGTTACGTTTCATTTTTCTTGATGATTTTAAACCTACTACTCTCTTTTGTGATAACCAAGGAGCAATTCGCCTTTCTAAAGACTCCACTTTCCACGCTCGCACAAAGCATATTGACATTCATTTTCATTTCATTCGTCAAACGGTTGCTCAGAACCACATCACTCTTTCTTATTGTTCCACAAATGACATGATTGCAGACATTTTCACCAAATCTCTCTCTCCTTTCAAGTTCGAGAAATTTCGTACTTTACTTGGTGTCTTCTAGACTGTGGTCACCTCGAGGGGGAGTGTTGGACTTATCGTGTTGACCCCGTCATGTGATATATTACATAATACTTTCCTTATGTTCTGTTTTCGCCAGCACACACATCTCAGTGTTGTTCCCACCACTGAGATGTGAGTACATACGTTCTTTCATTTATTATCTTCATTGCTGATACCTAAGTAGTCCTTTTCTATCTTTAGGTATATTAATACATACCTCAGTGTTGTTCCCACCACTGAGATTCCTTTTCTATCTTTAGCTCGTGTTCTCACATTCTGACCCAATCCGATCCACTGCGCAACACAGGTTCTTACCTATTGTTCTAGCCCATCTGGAGCAAACCCACACGACGAGCGGGGGCTACAGCCAAGTTGAACATCAATGACAATGAGGGCGATGACGACCAGAAAGGCTTACCTGCAGCCTCCTTTTACCTTCGTTTGAGGACACCGCGGCGAGTAGAAACTCGGCGGCGTGGAGTGAGCCAGAGGTGGATTTTGTCTCCATTCATCTTCATCCATCCATCCTCCACCTCCCTCGCAAACAAGTGTGAACTGGAGGTGGTCCGTCATTGAATTTCAACACCGTTCAGGCATCTCCCACCTCCCTCGCGTCCAAATGTGAGCTGGGGGTGGTTTTTTTGACTCTTTCAACATGCCTGTCCCTCTTCCACCTTCCTCACATTCAAACGCGAGCTAGAGGTGAGCTTTTTTGATGTTTCAGCACCTGTGCCACCTCCCTCGCATCCAAACGTGATCTGGAGGTGCTTTTTTCCAGCAGTTTCGATGTTCCTGCCCCCTCTTCCACCTCCCTCGTGTTCGAACACAAGCTGGAGGTGGTTTTGTTCAATGTTTCAACGCCTCTACTACTACCACCACCTAATGCGAACCGGAGGTGAATTTTTCGGCAGTTTCAACGCTGCTGCTACCACTTCCACCTCCTTCGCGTCCAAACGCAGGTCAGAGGTGGATTTTTTTGGTGTGTTGGCGCCACTGATGCCACCACCACCACCACCACCCTTGTTTTAACATTGAGTAATATCCTTCCCGCAGCATCAAGGATGACGGGATGGTGTGAAACCTACACACCGCCCTATTCGAATGTTTTCCCTAACATAATAAATACTTTGAAAACCCGAAAGAAATTTTGGAAGGCCCTGAAGTGCTTTGAGGCACTCTGGGAAGATATTAAATAGCTGAGGGAGCTGGAGGTTGGCTGGAGGGACTATCAATTCACAGGGACAGAACATGGTCACGTGGGTGAGGTTGAAGAAGAGTGATACCATCAAATTTTACTGAGCACCCGCATTAGGGCAAACGCGATCAAAGCAGAAGCTGGCACATATAAGAATGAATTCTCATTCTTCAGACTCGTAACAATGTGAAACTGTGACACTATAGCACAAGAATGTAAACACCAACAAACTTCATTAGTAATTACTCACCAAATTTACTACTCATGAAGCAGTCAGATAGATATGAGGGAAGGCAAGCAAGATGGAGCGAACACCGTGACCGTGACACGAAGTTGTTCTTACAGGATTACTAATGAACACATGCGCATCACGAGAAAAGCAGATTATGTAAAGTGAAAACCGCGCATGGACCACTCGACGAAGAGGGAGCGTTCAAGGAAAAATGGCTTTTTTTTACACACAGAACGGTAAAAAAGGACATGGAAAACGTTTGTAAAAAATTTAAAAAGATTTCATCAAAAACTCACGACACTGCTGCTCGAAATTTTTGTATAGATGGGAAAATTTTAGCGACTCTCTTCTCCGTAACTCCGAGAGTCGGGGATTACTGATGTAATCCCAAAATGTGTGAGATCATCCATCTTAGTTCCAACAATCATGGAAAACGTCGAGCTCCAAATGCCATTCGATGAAACCTCACAGCTTGTGCTATCCATTCCTGTCGGCGACTGTCGGCGCTTCTCAACACGTCCTCTTTCTTGGTTGCGCTATGTCGCGTCAACAATCTATGATGGCGGCCATGGCGACATATCCAACTCCCGTGGTGGCCCAGCGGTCAACTACGATCAAGCAGATATACAGCCTGGTACTTATCACTATATAAGCCAAAGCCAGTCATTCCGGCGTTAGCTACCCTCTTCCTTGCTTACCTTCGTTCGTTAGACGTCGAGTGTTTGCTCGACCCTGATTTGATGGACGACACAAGTTCAGCAGATACTTCATCTGTCAGTATCTCTACCAGCCGGGTGGATTTCATACATCGGATCAATGCTCGCGATGGGGTATGTGCGCTGATTAATGATAAACGCAACTGTGGGGCTTGTCATATCGTTCCTCACTCAAAAGGACACCAGGTGATGTTCTGAATTAAACCTCTTGCAATCCATTCCGAATTCTCATTTCCGGGGTCAAGTATATCATCAACCTCGTCAATCATCGGAAAATGGATGTCGACCCTCCGTTGGAGAGCATCAATGATACCCGGAATGGTATTCTGCTTCACACAGGGTTTCACAATCTATTTAGGACCTCCAAGATTGCGTTTTTGCAAGTCAGTGTACATACATGATATAACCCCAATCGCCTTTCCTTCCTTCCATGCTGGTTTAATTAGTTGATTGATTACTTTATATATATATAGACCCCCAATTTTGCAATGGGCGTCAACGACGTGCCCCTCGTTGCGCAACCCCCTGCCATCGGTTTCAAAGGTATACGTCCCCCAGACGCACCTCGCCTCACGCTCCAACACTTCAAAGAGGTTGATAACCTCATGGCATTCGGGGCCCCTCACAACTGTGATGCAAAGCCATCAGACAGTGGTGAGTGGCCACCGGCTATGATATTCGATGTGCTGTATGGGTGTGCTGCACTCAATACGTGGGGAGTGCCTGCGTTTATGGAGTTTGCACGAGGACGTATCAAAGATAATTATTACGACGAGGGGGGTAGTGGTTCCAGTGGTGGTGATAATGGGGGCGTCCGGGGTCGTGGACCTGGTGGAGATAAAAAAAGTTTAAAGGAGAAGAAGCAGGAACGCGAGGCACGGCGGGCAAAGAGGGTTGGTCTTGGGGCAATCAAGTCGGAGCCTGACTCGGCCGACATGATCTTGGGGTTATGGATGCTTAATACAAGGAAGGCTCAACGTCAAGCACAGGTAAAGAAGGAGGGGAGAAGTCAGGAGAAAGTCCGGGCGTGGCTTGATTCTGTGGAGTAGCTCCAAAACAATCAGTGTGATTGTACTTGGAAGCTAAACTGTAATATAATAACGCGGTAAGGCCGACCGCGGTCGGCATGGCCCACTACCTTCTATGTGGCAAGAAATAACTGTTATTTCGAATAAAGGACGCTTAAAGTTGTACAAGGGAGGCTCGACTACTGTTATTAGGTTGAACAAGGGAGCCTATTAACATAGCATATTAATACTCGCAGACATTACAAAACTATACTCCGTCAACATATATGATACATCAGACTGGATGTGAAAGGTAGAAACGAGTTGCGTGCACACATCAGCTTCAGATTCAGCACATTCACCAGTTGACAAGTGGGATACAACAAGAGTGCGCAACGTCTCAAGATTGATTCGCAAAGGAAGTTGCACATTGTAACGTTTCACAATATCAATCAATACAAGCTTAGTCGCATATTCAATCATTGAAAAAAAACCGCTCAACGCAGAGGCGGGCAACTGGGGTGATGATGAACGACGATGGGAATGTGTATTTTCGCCAGTAACATCAACATCCATATCAACATGCATCCTACAACATCAGCGTCGCATGTAAGCAGAGGATCGGAGACGTCAGACATCTCCTGATCATGCACATTATCAAACTGAGAAGTAGTAACTTAAAATAACAGAAGTTAGAAATGTATGGCCCTATGATAACAGGAACTCACCGGTATGATGAGGGCGCACAGCCAACAACGGAGACGATGAAAACGTGAGGCACATATCATCCGAGAGAAGTATTTGGGTATGGGGAACAGTGGTGGTGCAGTAACTGAACCAGTCCCTCCTGAGCCTCACATCATAAACATTGTCAGCAGCACCAGGTTGGAGCTCGAAAAGACACCAGTCATCGTGACGACGGGAACCGGAATACCAACTTTTCGACGTCGAATATTGGGCTGAAGGCTGAAGGAGGAGGGAACAGTGGAGACAGGAAACTGGGGATCAAATAAGCAGCTTGCGCGGTATCAGAGGGGAAAGTAGCCATGTTGAGGGTTGCAGAACGAGAGGAGCGTCGAAAGAGAAAGAATGAAATGGAAGGTCATAGAATGTTGAGTGCGGGAAAGAAATTCCATCCGGAGATGCTAACACAGCCATCCATCAAAAATCAAACCGCCCGCCAAAAACCCTGAGTGTCGAATCGCTAATACCCCCTACCTAAAGGTAGTGGGAATATGCAATTTTTTCGAACGCCTTGCTTACAGACATTTATATATATATATATTCTTGGGTCCTTCAGGGAAGGCTGATTGCGTGAATCCAGTAGCCAAGGTGGGCGTTGGGTGGGCGACTCTCGAGTCTCGGACAAGTCTCGGATGATACTAGTACTTGGATAATACGAATAGGAACCCAGGATGGATCCAGGATCCAACCCGCCACTAGCTTCGTCACCTAACTCAACCTTGTGACGGTCCTGCAGTATTTTCAGGATGTGTACCGATTGCGACTATAATTCTTCCACTACTTAGGACTGCCAGTGGAAACAAACTGGCAAAGCGCTGGACAAAATTATTTAGAAGCTAGTCCTCACTCGGTGCAACTGGAATTAACACGGTCAAGTGCTAAGAAAACACCATCGTTGTGATTGCACGCCGGGAAATATATGCTACTTACATCAAAAAATGGCCATTTTGGATCGAACTTCTGACAGTATAAAGCTAGTCCTTTTTTTACCACGCCCTTCGAACCGTGTCAGAAAATGCTTATGTAAAGTGCGGAGTTCTAATTATCGTCGCGTCGAAGTAGGTCTTTTTATATTTCTTGGAGACAAAGTATATATATTTAGTTCAAAGAGGACTAATTGAAAAAATTTACAGTGTGAAGAGGATATTTCGTTGTTCTTTTCATATCGGTGGGTTTGAGAAGAACGACATCACATGATCTTCGGCCTTGGTGCAACCTGCTCCCTAACTTCCCCACATCATCTCGCCGCATCCTCAAAATTTGATACATGGTTCATTAGGACTCCTTAACAATATTTCTCTCCAAAATATTTTAAAAAGGATTCTCCTCGGCTTGTTAAGTGAGCGCGACTGTATTTTCAAAGTCCGCACTTTACATAAGCATTTTCTGACACGGTTCGGGGCATGGTAAATCACAGACTTCATATATCGTGATCCCATGGGCACATCACATATATCGAAGTCTGTCTAGGAGAGACTAGCATAAAGCAGGGTCCTGTGCATTCATGCAACAGCCATGTGCTCACCTCTTATAAGATTGGATGCTTTTTGTTGGAAATCTTCAAGAAATCTTCCCACATAAGGCTGGCCCTATAATCAGTCAGAAGAGTAAATATGATGTACGATATAGTCTTGTGCAGATTTGGTTATATCTAGTTTTTTTTTTTTTGGCCCATTGATCTACAGTTGCGATACCTAGACGGCACGCACCGCAAATTTCCCAATGCCCTGCCGCCAACCACCAGATCGCACCAGAAGAAATGGTGAGACGGGAGCACATCAACATAGTTATCCCGCAAATTGATAGAGATCCCAGCTAGCCGTTGACAACGGCGGCAGGTCGACGAGGTAAAGGTTTAACAGATAATTTTTCAAAGTTCGCTTCACGCACTCATGCATTGACTGACTTCCGAGTCGCGACCATGAACACACTTCTGGTATCAAGCATATTATACGTGCTACGAATTGACAGGAACGAATGGGAGACAACATGGAAACGACAGAAATGATGCAAGTCCGTAAAAGTACATTAATTTTTTATGGGTGGGTGTGTTGTTGTCCGTTCATTGATTAAAACGAAGTTGAATCCGGTGGGTAATGCGAGGCGAAGGGGGAAAGGAAGAGAACAGTAGGCAAAAAGGAGAGGAAGGTCCGACCCCATCGAGGGAGATGGAGAAAAAGCGAAGAGAGTGCAGACAAAAAAAGGAAAGTCTAGAAAATCTCAAAACCATCTCTCGTTCATTCTATCGCAGCGAGCTCCTTTACTCGACAGTGACGGATTTGGCCCTACAAACAAGAATTATATGAGCATCACCGTCGATGACAAATGGAAAGAAAATACGCACAAGTTACGTGGGAAGTCCACATCGCATCCATTCTTCACCGCCAAGTGGTAGCTCAAAATTTGAAGCGGGATGATGTTCAACAGCCCCTGCAAGGAATCAACGGTCTTGGGAACGCGGATCGTCTTGGAACCCGCCGGGATGCCCTCATCGCCCTCATTGCACAAAACAATGGGCTGGGCCTTCCTCGCGGTGATCTGCGCGAACGCCGACTGGACCTTGGGATACAGCGAGTCCTGGGTCATGATGATGATGACGGGCATGTTCTCGTCAACCAACGCAAGAGGGCCATGCTTAAGCTCGCCAGCGAGGATACCTAAAAATCGTTTAACTGGAAATCTGCGCATGACAAAGAATATGCAACGCACCTTCCGAATGCATGTAGCTAATTTCCTTGATCTTCAAAGCACCTTCCAAGCACGTAGCGTATCTAAAATTACGAGACAGGAGACGTCAGCGATTGTTCAGCGGCGAAGACAGAGTATATGCGCACTGGTATCCACGACCCATCAATAACAAACTCTTATTCTGAGAGACGGTGGCAGCAAGCTGTTGCAATTGGCTGTCGAGTTCGAGAACCTTCTTAATTTGCCCAGGAAGGGCATGAAGGCCATCGATGATTTGATTCCTGCGCTCAGTAAAGGAGATACGGTCCTCCGAAAGTTGAAGAGCAATCATCAAGAGCGCAACATATTGCGAGGTGTAGGCCTAACAATTGAAGATTTAGGATTTATAATATAAGAAGAATAGGGGTTTACTAACCTTGGTGGAAGCCACACCGACTTCGGGGCCAGCATTAATGTGGACACCGCAGTGGGTCTCACGAGACAAGGTAGACCCGACAGTGTTCACGACACCGACGCAGAGGGCACCCCTCTCCATGCAGTATCGGAGGGCAAGGATAGTATCAGCAGTCTCGCCACTCTGGCTAAGGAAGACAACAACATCATCTCGGAAGATAGGAGTCTTGCGGTCCAGGAAGTCGCTCGCGAGTTCGACACTGACGGGAATTTCAGTGAGCTCCTCGAAAATGGCACGAGTGGCAAGGCATGAGTGGTAGCTCGTTCCACAGGCGATGAAGACCATGCGTCGGCAGCGGCGCATAATGGGCAGGTAGGCGCGGAGGCCACCGAGGGTAATCTTGTTAGCGTCGAAATTGACGCGTCCTCGCATGGTGTTGACAACCGACTCGGGTTGCTCGTAAATCTCTTTCTGCATAAAAGTGTCAAACTTGCCCTTCATGATGGCGGCGATCTCGAGCTCGAGAGTCTCGATGGTGCGAGTGGCGGCGATCTGGCTGGGGGTTTGGTCTCCCTCCTCTTTGCGCCTGATGCGGTGGATGTGCAATTCTCCTTCGGCAATATGAGCAATATCGTCATCCTCGAGGTAAAGAACGCGCTTGGTATGCTCGACGATGGCGGCAGCATCGGAGGCGATAAAAAATTCGATGGGTTGGGGAAGGCCATCCTCTGACATGAATGCTCGGCTTTGGGTGCGGAGGACCTTGGGGTTGGCGGAAGGAACGGCGAGAAGGGAATTAGGGGAGTTTGGTGGCACTAGAAGTGATAATTAACCCAAATATATGCGAAAGATAATGCGAGAAAACACACATTTGCCGCTGTCGGTGTTGTCTTGACCAGCAAACTCAACATCAACAAAGTCAACCTTCAGCTTCTTGTCGGTCTTTACTCCAATGAGAAGGGGAGAACCACGACGAGCGGTGACGACTTCATTGGGATAGTGGCGCGACCTGAAGACGAAGGCAAAAGAACCCTCCAATTCCTTCAGGACAGCTTTCACCAGTGCGGTGAATGTGAGCTCCTTGTCATGATGAGTGTCGTAAACGTATTTGGTGAGAATAGCGACGGCCTCGGTATCAGTCTCAGTCTCAAACTTGAAACCGCGCTTTTGGAGAACGAGGCGGAGCTCTGCGCTGTTGGTAACAATACCGTTGTGGACAATGACGAAATCCGAGTTGGGGTCGGAGCGAATGGGATGGCAATTGATTTCCGATGGTGGGCCATGAGTGGCCCAGCGGGTATGGGCGATGGAGACCTGGGAGATGAAAGGCTTGTCTACATTAAGGGCAGAAGTGGCGATTTTCTTGCGGAGGCCAGCAACTTTGCCTACTTCCTTGAAGAAGACCACGGTTCCTGGCTTATCGCCATCAACGCAAAGACCGGCGGAATCGTAGCCTCGGTACTCTTGACGAGCGAGACCAGCGCAGAGAATCTCGAGAACCTCTTTGCGACTCTGAAAATAAAGGTTAGCATAAAACGAACATCCAGTAAAAAGATCATCGATCTCAGGCGAACTGGCAATATTGTGGACTGATCCTGCCCAGCGGCTACAGCTTTAACAACTTGCCCCGCCCAAGTCCCATTCCACGTCGCCATAACCACATGTTATAAAACCGAGCAAGATCGCTGACCTTTTCCTTCAAGTAGCTGCAATAACCGAAAATTCCACACATGTTGAAATCTAGGTAAGGGGTTGAAGCTGCGAAATCGCCAACGAGGAGTAAGTTCAGGAACGGTACGCTATGTGCTCGCCACTCACCTGGGTATTAAAAATACGGGGAATAAAAGAGGAAAGACGCGTTGGAGGATGGAGTGAGAGGATGAGCGGCGCCAAGCTGCTTTTACACCTCTGATATTCCACAAGCCAACCAAGCACAACCAAACATCATCGCCTTCAGGCTTGGGTTGGCATCAAACGTTGATTGTATGGGTACCGCCTCTGGCGGGAGCTTAGCTCACTCTTTCCTGACCGTTCGCCGTGTCGTGCTCAGTTTACGCGGGTTACCACATGAAATACCCTCGCGGTTGCGTGCGGTGACCACTCGCCGACCAGAGAAACAGACATTGCAACTCACTATCCCCCCCAATCGCCTTTTCACACCTGCGGAGTATCTATTCTGGGATTTGGAGTATGAAGTAATTCAGAGTTGAAAACTTATCAACCCTACAACGGTGACCGGAAGAGGAGCTCCACCGATCACTTCGAACCCTAAATCAAATTGACGTAGCACTAGCTTTTCCACTTGGGCAGCGTCCGCCGGTAGCTCGTTATCGTCACTTGCGGCGACACCAGCAAATCTGATGCCCACCCTGGAATGCTGACCGGACTCAAAGAGTCGAGTTTCATGGTGAATAGATTGGCGCGCGCGCCGTGTGCTATCACCGCACTCACATGACGAACTCAGAATGAAGAGAATTCTTGATGCCGAGGTATTGCGCAAATAAATGAAAACTTCCGGCTTGCCTTCTCCTATGCGCATTAAATAACCATTGGAACATATTCCTGTCTTCCAACTTGAGCTCTCTTTAGCCTCCTAGAAGTTCCTAGGCTGAAAATATCCCATCTATTCTTATCCACCCACGGCAGCCGGGTTGTCGGCTCTTCTCGAAATACCAAGAGGTTTGCCCTTCTGCCGGAACGCTCTCAAAATAATACCGTAGAAGTTCTCCCGCCGACTCTGTTTTTTGACAGCTGCAAATCCTTCCGCTTCTCCTCCAGCAAAGAAATCAACCCCGCCTCGTATTAATCCCCCGCAATCGATGCGGTACGAAATGAATACACAGATACAGTTCCCCAAGGTGCATTAGGAATACAGATCCTCTCAACCAGAACCCTTTCTACTTAACTCATTACGCCCAGATCCAACTTGTGACTCCCCGTTTCACGACCGATACCGCCTCTTCGCCACGAGCCTCGAGCTCGGCTAGCAAGGAGCGTGCAGCACGCGATCCCTGTATGTTTCGCCTCTGATTAGCATCTTTTTCACAAGGAATGCAAGACCTATAACGACATACAGCAACCATTTCTCGTTTCGCCGCCGCGCCTTGCGACACAACCACACAATTTCCAAAACCAGCCGAGGTCACGAATTGCTGTCGGTAAGTTATTTTTAGCTTCCGACTTTCTTTGTCCTCAAAAGCAGGAAGGAGACTCACAACGAGACACTTGTTACCCGCTTTTCCACCAGTGCATTTCGTACCCGCCGGAAGCGAAGCAACAATAGGCTGCGAACCTGTATTGCCAGGGGCCTGAACGGCGAGAAACGGGCACAATCATCAAAATTGGAATGCATTGAACCTCCACGGAGGCGAAACTCACAGCATTGCCATTGGTGGTCACCGTCATGGCAACAAATTTCGTTCCTTTGCCCGTCGCGTCAACTTTAGCAGTTACTTGGCGGGAACCATCGCCGCCACTGTGAACCAAAGCGAACAATCGCGTGTGAGCTCCCTCTACCATCTCGTAATGAACAATAAACACACCCGTTAAAGTTGATCGCAGTAGCCTTGAACGACCCTGCGGCATTCGCCGCCACAGCAGTCGACGTGTCAATCGTATTCGCTACGTTCACTCCCGCACCACATGGCGAGTTTCCGTTGGGCCGCTTGACGTTGTTCCGCACGGGGGTCCCAGAAACGCCGAGTGCAGGTGCGATGGCGGCGTGTGCAGTGACTTGGAGCGCAAGCGCCAGAACGAGGGCAGCAGATGTCCAGATTTTGGAAAACATTATGGTCTTGAATGGCGTGGATGAGAACTAGCTCGAGGTAAGGACTGGCGTAATTGTTTGAAAGAGAGTGAATGAAAGGTTGGGTAGAAAAAGGAACCGGTCCTGGGTGGGCTGCACTGGGCTGAGAGGAGAGGTGAAGAAAGAAAGAAAGAAAAGAACAGGGCTGGAGAACAATCTCGCTGTCGACTGGCTTTTTATATATGCCTCACCAAACAATGCGTCAAACCAGCAGGTGACCATCTCGGTGATAATTAAAGAATATGCATGTAGGTCCATCCACCTGATCCAGGACAACGGTAACCTCACTAACCTGTTGGATTCGATGTTCCGGCAACAAGCCGCCACTGATTATTTCCCTTTATTTGAGAAATAAATACCCGGCATTATGCCTGAAATTTTATTGAAGGATCTAATTTTAGACACGATTGGGCTCCTTTACGTCCTCTCTTTGTTTTCTATTTATAAATTTCTCAAAACAATGATTGCATAGAAAAAGTGTAGCCGAAACGAGGTGACAGAGCGGCCTGCCGCTGGAGACGGCATGTACGGTTGGCGACCAGGCTCAGGTCTAAAAATTTGTCAGTTTCGTTTGATGGACTAAAAATAGCGGTTGGGGTCTTGATGGGTTGTAATAGATCACTGAGTCACAAAATATTCGTGAGCTTTGT
>Ga0307513_10006416_pt1 | contig 15376 bp, 16 predicted proteins | sample 15_EM_MG_FD_202174 | JGI IMG/M metagenome (GOLD analysis project Ga0307513, IMG submission 202174) | Populus trichocarpa ectomycorrhiza microbial communities from riparian zone in the Pacific Northwest, United States - 15_EM | ecosystem: Host-associated > Plants > Roots > Unclassified | place... | reverse complement strand
GGGGTGGCCACCTCCGCGGTGCGGGCGCCGAGCGCGGCGGCGCGGGCCCTGCTCGCGCTGATCGACGACCACCTGCCCTAGCGATCCCGCCACGACAAGCGCCTTCTTCCGCGATGCTCGGATGAGCACCGGCGACAGCGCCGGGTGACAAGGGGGCGCGGCGGTGTCGGATGAGGACGAGCAGATCAGTTCGGCGAGCGAGTTCCGGCGGTTCGCGCTGGCGGTGTGCGTCATCGGGGTGGCCGTGCAGCTCGCGCTGACCGCCTACTACCTGAGCATGAGTCACAAGGCCGGCCCGCATCACCTGCCCGTCGGCCTGGTGTCGCCGGCCGGGAAGCGCGCCCAGGTAGTCGACCTGCTGGAGAAGGACGGCGCCTATCGCGTCCACGACTATTCCACGGCCGAGAATCTCACCGCGGCGATCAAGCAGCGCGACGTCTACGGCGGCGTCGACATCACCGAGTCGCGGCCGCACCTCTACGTGGCCGGCGCCGCCGGGCCGGCCGCCGCGAACCTGCTGCGCGCCACGTTCACCTCAGTCGTGCAGCAGCAGGACGAGAACACCCTCGCCGAGCTGGCCCAACAGAGCGAGACGATGAACGTCGAGCAGGCCCAGGCGATCGCCACGCCGCCGCCGATCACCGACGTGGTGCCGCTGCCCGCCGACGACGTCAACGGCGCGTCCCTCGGCTTTCTGACCCAGGCGCTCGCCCTCGGCGGCACGATCGCCTCGGTCGGTCTCGGCCGGCTGATCCCGCGCACCCGCCGCTCGTGGAAGCGCGGGGCCGGACATCTGACCACCCTGATCGTGTACGCGGTGGGCTCCGCGGCCGTGGTGCTCGCTTCGATGAGCTGGTTCGGCGTCGGGACCGCCGCCGACCATTTCGAACTGCTCGGCATCTTCGCCCTGGTGTCGCTCGCGATCACCGCCTCGACGGCCGGCGCGGTGGCCCTGATCGGCCCGGCGGGCGCCCTGCTCGGCGCCCTCTACTTCACCGTCGGCACGGTGATCTCGGGCGCCAGCATCCTGCCGGAGTTCCTGCCGGCGTTCGGCCGCGCGGTCGGGGAGGACCTGCCCACCGGCGCCGGCGTGCAGGCCGTCCGGGACAACCTGTACTTCCCGGCCGCCTCGATCGGCCGGCACCTGCTGGTCCTCGGCCTGTACGCGGGCGCCGGCTGCCTGGCGGTGCTGATCACCAACCTGATGCCGAACCGGCGCGACAGCACCTCCGAGGTGGACCTGGAACTGGTCGAGCGGCTGGAGGGGGCGGAACACCGCGAGCCGGTGGAGCTGTGACGTTCGGCCGCCCGACTTTGCGGGTTCCGGCTCAGATTTCCGGCTTCCCGCCGAACGGAACAGGGTGGGAATCGAGGGAGTGAACAGCCGGATCGCCGACATTCAGCGTCGCATGATCGCGCTGCAGACCCAGCAGGCCGCCTCGGCCACGTCCAGCACATCGACCACATCGGCACCGGGCGGCACGGCCTTCGCGACGTACCTCAACGAGGCGGTGGCGTCCCAGTCGCCGGCGCAGAAGACGTACACCCTCAACGACAAGGGCATTCCGACCGATCTGGCCGCGTACGGGAACGGGAAGATTCCGGCCGGCGCGCTGGAGAAGGTCGGCGACACCGGGCACAAGCTCTGGGCGCCGGCCGCGGAGTCGCTGACCCGGATGATGGCCGACGCCAAGAAGGACGGCGTGACGATCGGCATCTCCGACTCGTACCGCTCGTACGAGGAGCAGGTGGATGTCGCCAAGCGCAAGGGGCTGTACTCGCAGGGCGGGCTGGCCGCCAAGCCCGGCACCAGCGAGCACGGCTGGGGCATGGCGGCCGACCTCGACCTGAACGGCGCGGCGCTGAAGTGGATGCGGGCCAACGCCGGCCGGTACGGCTTCGACGAGAACGTGCCGCGGGAGTCGTGGCACTGGGCCTATCAGCCCAAGACTGCCTAGCCGCGGCTGGTCAGACGCGGCTTCAGGTGCGGCTTTCAGGCGCGGCTTTCAGACGCGGCAGAGGATCTCGCCGTGCAGCAGGGAGATCCAGCCGTCGTCGTCGGCCGCCCAGGCGCGCCAGCCGGCCGAGATGCGGTGCAGGTCCTCGTTCGTCGCGGCCCCGCTGGCCAGCGCCGTGCGGGCGAAGTCCGAGACCAGGGTGCGGTCCGCCCACAGGTCGCCCCACCAGGCGCGGTCCGCGCCGGTGGCGAAGCACCAGGTACTGGAGGTCGCGGTCACGTCCGTGAAGCCGGCCGCGTGCGCCCAGGAGAGCAGCCGCCGGCCCGCGTCGGGTTCGCCGCCGTTGCCGCGGGCCACCTGCTGATAGAGGGCGAGCCACTCGGCCAGCTCGGGTAGCTCGGGAAACCAGGTGAACGCCGCGTAGTCGCCGTCACGGACCGCCACGATGCCGCCCGGCCGGGTCACCCGGCGCATCTCGCGCAGCGTGGCCACCGGGTCGCCGACGTGCTGCAGCACCTGGTGCGCGTGCACGACGTCGAAGCTGTCGTCGGCGAAGTCGAGGGCGTGCACGTCGCCGACGGCGAAGTCGACGGTCTCGAGGCCGCGCCGGGCGATCTCGGCGCGGGCCAGATCCAGGGCCGGCTCGGTGACCTCCAAGGCGGTGACCCGGCCGGGTGTGACGAGCGCCGCGAACTCGGCGGTGATGGTGCCGGGGCCGCAGCCGATGTCCAGCAGGGTGGCGCCGGATTTCAGATGCGGCAGCAGGTACGCCGCCGAATTTTCTGCGGTGCGCCAGCGATGAGAGCGCAGAACTGATTCGTGATGCCCGTGCGTGTAGACAGCAGCCATGCCGTCAGGTCTACGCTCCCGTCCCGGATATCAGGAAGAAATTCCCACTATCAGAGACGCGGTCGAGGAACGCCTGGCCGGGGCCGTTCATCGAGTGGGATACCGAATTCCCCGGGGCGGCGCCCAGGCCGTAGTTTTGTGCGCATGAGGATCGGCATCGTAGGCGCGACGGGACAGGTCGGTGGCGTCATGCGCCGCATCCTGGCCGAGCGCCAGTTCCCCGTTGACCAGCTCCGGCTCTTCGCCTCCGCCCGTTCGGCGGGACGCACGCTCCCCTGGGGAGCGGGCGAGGTGACCGTGGAGGACGCCGCGACGGCCGACTACAGCGGTCTCGACATCGTCCTGTTCTCCGCGGGCAAAGGCAGTTCCCTCGAGTACGCGCCGCGGGTCGCCGCGGCCGGCGCGGTCGTCATCGACAACTCGTCGGCGTACCGGATGGACCCCGAGGTCCCGCTCGTCGTCTCGGAGGTGAACCCGGCCGCGGCCCGGCAACGGCCCAAGGGCATCATCGCGAATCCGAACTGCACGACGATGGCCGCGATGCCGGTGTTGCGCCCGTTGCACGACGAGGCCGGCCTGGTGGCCCTGGTCGCGACCACCTACCAGGCGGTGTCCGGCGCCGGGCTGGTCGGCGTGGCCGAGCTCGACGAGCAGACCAAGAAGGTCGCGGACCGCGCGGCCGAGCTGACCCACGACGGCAGCGCGGTCGACTTCCCCACGCCGCGCGTCTTCGCCCGGCCGATCGCGTTCAACGTGCTGCCGCTGGCCGGCTCGATCGTCGACGACGGCAGCGCCGAGACCGACGAGGAACAGAAGCTGCGCAACGAGAGCCGCAAGATTCTCGGCATCCCGGGGCTCAAGGTCTCCGGCACCTGCGTCCGGGTGCCCGTCTTCACCGGCCACTCGCTGCAGGTGAACGCGCGCTTCGACCGGCCGTTGACGCCGGCGCGGGCCCGCGAGCTGCTGGCCTCGGCGCCGGGGGTGGAACTGTCCGACATTCCGACGCCGCTGCAGGCCGCCGGTCGCGACCCGACCTATGTGGGCCGGATCCGGGTGGACGAGACCGTCGAGAACGGCCTGGCTTTCTTCCTCTCCAACGACAATCTGCGCAAGGGTGCCGCCCTCAACGCGGTCCAGATCGCCGAGTTGGTCGCCGCCGAATAACGCACGTCACCGGTCAATCACGCCCGTCCCGCCGTCCGGCGGGGCGGGCTTTTTCGGCCGTTCTTTCGTCCGTTCGGGGAGTCTTCCGCACAATCCACAATGGAAATTATGGACTTTTTGCCCGAATCGGTAGCGCATGGTCGATTTGAGGTGCACAGTGATTTCATGAACGACAGTGGGTCTGGCGGGGAGGGCTACTTCTGGTGCCTCCGCGACCGCCGGGTCGAGACCGGGGATGACATCTGTCCTGCCCAGTACCGGCTCGGTCCCTACGCCTCCGCTGACGACGCAACGCGGGCACTCGAAACGGTCGAGAAGCGCAATGCGGCGTGGGATGCCGAGGACGCCCGCTGGACAGGGGAGGAAAGCTAGGCCGGCGCCGACTTCCTGTGTCCAAGCCGGAACTTCGCAGTCTCCAGGCGGAGACGAGCCCGCAGTCATTCGCAAGGAGGAACATCCCGATGGCCGCTGCCAAGAAGGCCCCGACCAGCAGTACCACCGACAAGGGCGCCGGCAAGCCGGCTACCACCCGGGCCGGCACGAAAACGGTCGCCGCACAGTCGACGCACGCCAAGACAACGACGGCCAAGGCGCCCGCCAAGACAACGACGGCCAAGGCGCCTGCCAAGACGACAACGGTCAAGGCCGCCGCCAAGACGACGACGCGTCCGGTGACGGCCCGGAGCGCGTCGGCCAAGGCGCCGGCTCGCTCGACCGCTGCGGCGGCGACCGCGACCGCTGCTCGGAAGGCCGCTACGGCGTCCGCGGTCAAGAAGACCGGCACGGCGTCCGCCACCAAGAAGGCGGCCGGCGCGTCCGTTCGATCGGCTGCGGCCAAGCCCGCGACCGCCGCGAAGCGGGCTTCCGCAGCGACTTCGGCAAGCGCATCGACGTCGGCGACCGCCGCGAAGCGGGCGACCGCATCGAAGGCGACCGCATCGAAGTCGACCGCGGCCAAGAAGGCCGGCGCTAACAAGGCCGTGGCGAGCAAGGCTGTCGCGAAGAAGGCACCCGCCAAGAAGGCTGTCGCGAAGAAGGCGGTCGCCAAGACGACCGTCGCGAAGAAGGCGGTGGCGAAGAAGACGGTGGCGAAGAAGACGACCGCTGTGAAGAAGGCGGTCGCCAAGACGACGACGGCCGCTGCGAAGAAGACGGCGACCGCGAAGAAGGCCGTGGCGAAGAAGGCGACCGCGAAGACGACGGCGGCCAAGAAGGCACCGGCCAAGAAGGCACCGGCCAAGAAGGCGCCGGCCAGGCCGGCGGTCGCCAAGACGACTGCCGTCAAGGCGGCGGCGGCCAGGACCCCGGTTGCGAAGAAGGCACCCGCGGCGGGTGGCCCGGCCCGGGCGGCGGTCAAGCGCGCCACCGGCAACGCCGGCGCCGCCAACCTTCGCCCCGGTGCCCGCGCGACGGCCAACGCGGCCAAGCCCGGCGGCACGGCCAAGACCTCGGCCACCAACGCCGGCCGGGTGACCAGACCGGCTTCGCCCGCGGCGGCCCGCAAGGCCACGGCGGCGAGCAACGGCGGCCGCGCGGTCTCGGCCCGCAACCCGGCCGCGGCCCGCAAGGTCGCCACCAAGCGCTGACTCGCCACCCGGCGCAGTTCAGCGCGTACACGATCAGAGGCCACGCCGCAGAACGGCGTGGCCTCTGCGTCGCGTGGTGCTGGTAGGAATGAGCCGTGCCGATCAAACGGGTATGGGCTCCGCGCATCGACTTCGCCGTGCTGCGCCACGAGTTGCGGCTGCCGGCGGCGTTCCCGCCCGCCGCACTGCACGAGGCCGAGGCGGCCGCGACGGCCACCCCGCTGCCGGGCGACGATCTCGGCTCGGTCCCGTTCGTGACGATCGACCCGGCGACGTCGAAGGATTTGGACCAGGCGATGTGCCTGAGCCGGCGGCCCGGCGGCGGATACCGCGTGCAGTACGCGATCGCCGACGTCGCCGCCTACGTGCGGCCGGGCGGGCCGCTCGAGGCCGAGACGTGGCTGCGCGGGCAGACCATCTATCTGCCCGACGGCCGGGTGCCGCTGCATCCCCCGGTGCTCAGCGAGGGCGCGGTCAGCCTGCTGCCCGACGTGGACCGGGCGGCCGTGGTGTGGACGCTCGACCTGGACGCGGACGGCGCGACCGTGGACATCGGGCTGCGCCGCGCGCGGGTGCGCAGCCGGGCCCAGCTCGACTACGCGGGCGTGCAAGCGGCCGCCGACGCCGACCGGCTGCCTGAGCCGATCGCGCTGCTGCCGGAGCTAGGCGCGCTGCTGGCCGCGCGGGCCGCCGATCGCGGGGCGGTGAACCTGCCGCTGCCCGAGCAGGAGATCGAGCCGCACGGCGACGGCTGGCGGCTGGTGCTGCGCGCGCCCCTGCCGGTCGAGGAGCACAACGCGCAGATCTCGCTGCTCACCGGCATGGCGGCCGCCACGTTGATGCTCGACGGCAAGATCGGGCTGCTCCGGACGATGCCCGCGCCGAAGCCCGAGGCGGTGGTCAAGCTGCACGCCGCCGCCGGCTCGCTGGACATCGTCTGGCCGGCGGACGCCTCGGTCGGCGCCGTGGTCGCGGCCGTCGATCCGGGCAGTCCGCGCGGGGCGGCGTTCCTCGAGCAGGCCGCGGATCTGCTGCGCGGCGCGGCGTACACGGCGTTCGACGGCCAGGCTCCGGCGCAGACCGGGCACGGCGGGGTCGGTGCGCCGTACGCCCATGTCACCGCCCCGTTGCGGCGCCTCGCCGACCGGTACGCGACCGAGGTCTGCCTGGCTCTGCACGCGGGCCGGCCGGTGCCGGAGTGGGCTCGGGACGCGCTGCCGCGGCTGCCGAAGGGGATGGCCGAGACCGACCGGATCGCGTCGGCCGCCGACCGGGGCGCGGTCTCGCTGGCCGAGGCGGTGCTGCTGGCCAACCGGGTCGGCGAAGTGTTCGAGGCCGGCGTGCTCGAGGTGGACGGCCCGCCGAAGCGGGCGCCGGGTGGGACCGTCGCGATCGACGATCCGGCCGTGCGGGCCCGCTGCCTCGGGGAACTGCCGCTCGGCGAGCGGATCCCGGTGCGGCTCACGGTGGCCGATCCGGTCCGCCGCGACGTGCAGTTCGAACGGGCCTGAGCGTCAGAGCAGCCGGGGAACTTAGGCGTCGTCGAGCGGAAAGTTCGGGTTGTAGGTTATTTCCCATAAGTACCCGTCCGGATCGGTGAAGTAGCCGAGATAGCCGCCCCACTCGGTGGCGTTGCCCGCCTTCACCAGCGTCGCGCCGGCGGTGACCGCGGCGCGCAACGCCTCGTCGACGGCCGCCGGACTGGCCACGTTGATCGTCAGTGTTGTACCGCGGAAGTCGGTCGCCGGGTTGGCCGGCGGTAACCGGGCCGGCAGGCCCGCGCCGGCCGCCAGATCATCCGTGCAGACCAGCGCGAGCAGCGCGCCCGCGGTGTCGAAATAGCTGACCACGCCGGGCACGGACGCGGACGAGAGCCGCCAGCCCAGCGAGGAGTAGAACTCGGTCGCGCGGACCACGTCGGCAACGCCGAGCGTGGCGAGGCTGACTCGGGCAGGAACGGTCATCGATGGCACCTCCAGCACGAAGTCTGCCATCGACCGATCTTGCCCGAGCCGGCCCGGGCCCGGAGTCGCCGCCGCGGGCCTGCTCAGAACGTGTGCTGGGCGGTCGGGAAATCGCCGCTGCGGACCTCGTCGGCGTAGCGCCGGGTGGCCTCGGTGAGGATGCCGGACAGGTCGGCGTAGCGCTTGACGAACCGGGGCGCCTTGCCGGAGCGCAGGCCGGCCATGTCCTGCCAGACCAGCACCTGGGCGTCGGTGTCGGGACCAGCGCCGATGCCGACCGTCGGGATCGACAGCTCCTTGGTGATCTGCTTCGCCACCTCGCCCGGCACCATCTCGAGCACCACCGCGAACGCGCCCGCGTCGGCCACCGCCCGCGCGTCGGCGATCACGTCCTCGGCCGCGCTGCCCCGGCCCTGCACCCGGTATCCGCCGATCGTGTGCTCGCTCTGCGGTGTGAAACCGACATGCGCCATCACCGGGATGCCGGCGCCGGTGATCGCCTTGATCTGCTCGGCGACCCGGCGGCCACCCTCGAGCTTCACCGCGTGGCAGCCGCCCTCTTTCATGAACCGCACGGCCGTGCGCAACGCCTGCGTCGGCCCCTCCTCGTACGAGCCGAACGGGAGGTCGCCGACGATCAGCGCCGACTTGGTGGCCCGGACGACCGCGCGGACCAGCGGGAGCAGCTCCTCCGTGGTGACCGGAATGGTCGTCTCGTAGCCGAAGACGTTGTTCGCCGCCGAGTCGCCGACCAGCAGAACCGGCACGCCGGCCTGGTCGAAGATCCCGGCCGTGTACTGGTCGTACGAGGTCAGCATGGGCCAGCGGTCGCCGCGTTCCTTGGCGGCGATCAGGTCGCGGGTGCGCACCCGTCGGGTGGGCGGGCCACCGTAGAGCGCCTGCACCTCGTCCGGCTTGTCAGACATCTCTGTCTCCTTCCCTCGAGGCCGCACGGCGCGGTCCCCGGGTCATGGAGAAATCGTCGCACCGCGACGCCCCACCCGGTCAGGGGTCAGTGGAAGCGATCACACACCTTCTCGCTGAGCTAGCTATTTCGCTCCGGCAAGCCTTCGCGAAACCTGTTGGTAATCGGCAGGCGCCGATCGCGGCCGAACGCCTTGATCGAGATCTTGGTGCCGGGGGCGGACTGCCGGCGCTTGTACTCGGCCAGGTCGACCATCCGCAGGATGCGGTCGACCAGGGCGGCGTCGTGGCCGTCCGCGATCAGCTCGTCGCGCCCCTGGTCGTTGTCGATGTAGCCGTTGAGGATCGCGTCCAGCAGGTCGTAGTCGGGCAGCGAGTCGGTGTCCAGCTGGCCCGGGCGCAGCTCGGCCGAGGGCGGCTTGACGATCGAGTTCTCCGGGATCGGCGGCTCGCCGCCGCGGCGGGCGGCGTCCGCGTTGCGCCAGCGGGCGAGCTTCCACACCATCGTCTTGGGCACGTCCTTGAGCGGGTTGAAGCCGCCCACCGAGTCGCCGTACAGCGTCGAATAGCCGACCGCCAGCTCGCTCTTGTTGCCCGTGGTGAGCACGAGGTGGCCCTCCTGGTTCGACAGCGCCATCAGGATCACGCCGCGCACCCGGGCCTGCAGATTTTCCACCGCCAGGCCGGACAGCGACAGGTTGGCCAGGAACGCGTCGACCATCGGCTGGATCGGCTCGCTGCGGTAGTCGAAGCCGGTCCGCTTGGCCAGATCGGCGGCGTCGTCGCGGGAGTGCTGCGAGGAATAGCCGCTGGGCATGGAGACGCCGACCACGCGGGCGGGGCCGATCGCGTCGACGGCGATCGCGGCGACCACGGCCGAGTCGATGCCGCCGGAGACCGCGATGACGACCGACCGGAAGCCGTTCTTGTTGACGTAGTCGCGCAGGCCCATAGTCAGCGCCGACCAGATCTCCGCCTCGTCGCCGAGCGGCTCGGCGATCCCGCCGGTGGCCGGGCCGCCGGTGACCGCGCGCGGCGGCTGGGCGACATCGACGCGCTGGATCGACATCTCGTCGTCGACCTCCTCCTCGCCGCGCAGCGACTCGCCCGACCGCGTGGTCAGTGGCGGCGCCTGCCCGGGCGCGTTCGGGGTCGGGTCGGCCGCCGGCAGCTCGAGGTCGTGGATCAACAGCTCCTCGGTGAACTGGCCGGCCCGGGCCAGCAGCTCGCCGCCGGCGGTGACGACTATCGAGCCGCCGTCGAAGACCAGCTCGTCCTGGCCGCCGATCATGTTCACGTACGCCACCGTGGCTCCGGCCTCGGCGGCCCGGCGCTTGACGAGCGGGAGCCGGACATCTTCCTTGTTCAGCTCGTACGGTGAAGCGTTGATGTTGAGCACCAAGCCGACGCCGGCCCGGCGGGCCGCGGCGAACGGACCGCCGGCCTGCCAGACGTCCTCGCAGACGGTGAGCGCGATGTCGATCCCGGCGAACCGCACCACGGTCAGCGACGTGCCCGGCTCGAAATAGCGCTCCTCGTCGAACACTCCGTAGTTGGGCAGGTGGTGCTTGAAGTAGCTGGCGACGATCTCGCCGCCGAGCAACATGGCCGAGGCGTCCCGGCGGCCGCTGCCGGGCACCGCGTCGGAACTGGTCGGGGCCGGTCCGTCGGCGTCCACATAGCCGACCACGACCGCGAGGTCGCCCAGGCCGTCCGCGACAAGATCCTTGGCGAGCGTACGCAGTGCCGACTTGGACGCCTCGACGAACGAGTCCCGGAAGACCAGGTCCTCGATCGGATAGCCGGTCAGCATCATCTCGGGGAAGGCGACCAGCTGTGCGCCCTGGTCGGCGGCGGCGCGGGACCACCGGCGGACCGCGGCGGCGTTGCCGGCGATGTCACCGACGGTGGAGTCGACCTGGGCCAGGGCAAGGCGCAACAAGGGCATGCGACCATTCTTCCCCAGCGTTGCTGTCACATGCACGCGTGCCCTGCCGTACCGTCTGTTGTCGGCATCGGGCCTTACCCGGGCCGCACATCCGGGTCGTGGTCAGCGTAATCTCGGCGTAATGGGGCCGGGGCAGACTGACCGCCGCGGCGTGAGTACGAGGGGTTGACGTGGACCGACAGCAGGAGTTCGTGCTTCGTACGCTTGAGGAGCGCGACATCCGTTTTGTCCGGCTCTGGTTCACCGACGTGCTCGGCACCCTGAAGAGTGTGTCGGTGGCGCCGGCCGAGCTGGAGTCCGCCTTCGAGGAGGGCATGGGCATCGACGGCTCGGCGATCGAGGGCTTCGCCCGGGTCTACGAGTCCGACATGGTCGCGATGCCCGACCCGACCACCTTCCAGGTGTTCCCGTTCGAGGGCGGGGTCAGCGGCGAGAGCGCCCGGATGTTCTGCGACATCCTGCTGCCCGACGGCAGCGCGGCCTGGGCCGACCCGCGGCACGTGCTGCGCCGGATGCTGTCCAAGGCGGCCGAGAAGGGCTTCACCTTCTATACCCATCCCGAGATCGAGTTCTTCCTGCTGCAGGACGGCCCGCTGGACGGCTCGGTGCCGGTCGCGGTCGACACGGGCGGCTACTTCGACCACACCACGCACGCCGTGGCCCGCGACTTCCGCCGGCAGGCCGTGCTCGCGCTGGAGCGGATCGGCATCTCCGTCGAGTTCAGCCACCACGAGGTCGCGCCCGGTCAGCAGGAGATCGACCTGCGCTACGCCGACGCGCTGACCACGGCCGACAACATCATGACGTTCCGGCACGTGGTCAAGGAGGTGGCGCTGTCGCAGAACGTGCGGGCCACCTTCATGCCGAAGCCGTTCACCGACCAGCCCGGCAGCGGCATGCACACCCACCTGTCGCTGTTCGAGGGCGAGCGGAACGCGTTCTACGACGGCGACGACCCGCTGAAGCTGTCCAAGACGGCGCGCGCGTTCATCGCCGGCCTGCTCGTGCACGCCCGGGAGTACACGGCGGTCACCAACCAGTGGGTGAATTCGTACAAGAGGCTCTTCCCGCTGCAACTGCCGGACCGGATCACCGAGTCGCCGGCGTTCGTCAGCTGGGGCCACCTCAACCGGTCCGCGCTGGTCCGGGTGCCGGCGTTCGGCAAGTCGAACTCGGCCCGGGTCGAGGTCCGGTCGATCGACTCGGCGACAAACCCGTATCTGGCGTTCGCCGTGATGCTCGGTGCCGGGCTCAAGGGCATCGAGGAGGGGTACGAACTGCCGCCGGGCGCCGAGGACGACGTCTGGTCGCTGTCGCCGAACGAGCGTAAGGCGATGGGCTACGACGCGCTGCCGGAGAATCTCGCCGAGGCGATCGACGTGATGGCCCAGTCCGAGCTGATCCCCGAGGTGCTCGGCGAGCACGTGTTCGAGTTCTTCCTGCGTAACAAGCGGGCGGAGTGGGAGCAGTACCGGCGCGAAGTCACCCCGTACGAGCGGCAGCGATATCTGGGCGCGTTGTAGATTCCTTCGTATACGGTCTCTCCTGACGTCGTGACTAGGGAGAGACCGTGCTGCAAGATCTGCTCGAGGGCGCCGGCCGGAGCATCGTGTTCGGACTGGTCGGCATCGGCCTGATGGCCGTCGGTTATCTGCTCGTCGATCTCCTCACGCCGGGCAAGCTGCGTGACCTGATCTTCGTCGAGCGCAACCAGAACGCCGGCGTGCTGCTGGCCGCCAACCAGCTCGGCATCGCGGCCATCGTGTTCACCGCGATCTTCACCAGCTACGACTCGTTCGGCCAGGGGCTGGCGTCCACGGTGATCTTCGGCATCGTCGGCATCGCGATCATGGGTCTGGCGTTTTTGGTGCTCGACCTGCTGACCCCGGGCAAGCTCGGCGAGGTCATCTGCACGCCGGAGCGGCACCCGGCCGCGATGGTCAGCGCCGCCTCGCACTTCGGCGCCGCGCTGATCATCTGCGCCTGTATCGCCTGAGGCCCGGCCCTCGACGTCGTTCGGGCTTGGCGGCCAGCCCGGTAGTGCTTGTTCTGGTGGTCTGGTTCAGAGCTCCGGCTCGGAGGTCCGGCCGAAGGTGCTGATCGCGGTGCTGCCCCGGCGGCGTACCTCGGGCAGGTCCTCGGTGATCGCCATCGCGGACATGATGATCGGGATCGCGGCGAGCTGGGCGATCGCGAGCATGTGGCCCAGCGGGATGGTGGCCAGCACGAGCGCCGCGCAGGCCAGCCGGTGCGGGACGCCGCGCAGGCCCAGCAGCCGCAGGAACCAGGCGTGGCCGAGGGCGTAGAGAGCCACCCCGCCGCCCAGCGCGATCGCCGCGTCCCAGTGCAACTCCTCGAAGGCGTGCCCGACCGTCTTCTTCACCCCGACCGCCAGCACGACGATGCCGAGCAGCATCGGGTAGTGCGCGTAACCCCACCCCTTCAGGGCGAGCCGGGCCCGGCGGAACGGGTCGCTCGTGTGGGCCAGCACGTGCTCGGCGCGGGCGTCGTCGCCGGCGAAGTAGAACCACCACAGGTAGTAGGCGATGCACAGGCCGAGGACGGCGACCAGGATCGCGCCCAGGCCGAGGTGGACGTCGCGGAAGCCGAGGCCGATCGCGATGATCGACTCGCCGATCGCGACGATGACGACCAGGCCGTGCCGCTCGACGAAGTGGCCGGCGGCGATCGGGTGCATCTCGATCCGGTGCAGGTAGCCGGCGGAGATCTGGATGAGCGGGGCCGCGACCCAGCAGAGGTGCCGGAAGGGCTCGGGCAGGAAGCCGCCGGCGAGCACCAGCAGGGCGGCCAGGATGTTCATCGGGCTGATCAGCCGCATGGCCGCCCGCGCGGCCGGGTCGGCCTGCCGGAACAGGGCCGCATGCACCAGATTGACGACGAGATAGCTGACGCCGAACAGCCAGCCGTACTCGTCGAACGCCGCCGGGATCGCCAGCGCCATCACCAGGAAGCCGGCCATTCCGGTCAGCAGCAGCGTGCGCCGGGTCGTGCTGCTCGGCGCGACCGCGTTGGTCAGCCAGGCGTAGCCCGAGTACATCCACCAGACCACCGCGAGGATCAGCATGACGTCGCCGAAGGTGGCCAGCGTCAGGTGATCGGCCAGCGTCTCGGTGAGCTGGGTGATCGTGAAGACGAAGACAAGGTCGAAGAAGAGCTCCAGGGTGGACACCCGCACGCTCGACTGCTGCGTTTCCTCCGGCATTTCGGCAGCCTAATCGAGGTGCGCCTGGAGGGCTCTGGCCTCGACCCGCTTCTGTTCGGCCGGCTCGGCGCGGTTCAGCCGTTCGTACTCGTCGGCCGCCGCCAGCCGGTCGGCGATCTCGGCCCGGACAATCCGTACGATCTCGGTCTCGTCCTGGTCGCGCCGGGCCACCTCGGTGCTGCCGAGCCCGACCGTGGCCAGGCCGAACTCGCTGTCCCGGTGCGGCACGGCGGCGGCGTTGTCGATCGCGGCGAGCGCCGAGCGCAGTGCCGAAACGGCAGGTTTGTCCCGGGCCTTGATGGCAACCGGCAGCGCCGCCCGCAGCCGTTGCTGAAGCGTCGTCATTTCTGTCGTACCCCCGCTCTAACGTCTTCGGCGTGAACCGTACCGACCGCCTCTACGCCCTCGTCGAGGAGCTACGCGCCATCGCGCCGCGGCCGCGCAGCGCGCGCTGGCTCGCCGGCCGCTTCGAGGTGAGCGCGCGTACGGTCGAGCGGGACATCGGCGCGTTGCAGCAGTCCGGCGTCCCGATCTATGCCGAGCCGGGCCGCACGGGCGGCTACTGCCTGGACAAGGCGCGCACGCTGCCCCCGGTCAATCTGACGCCCGGCGAGGCGGTCGCGATGGCGCTGGCGTTGCAGGGCCTCGAGGGCACGCCGTTCCACGTCACCGCCGGCGCGGCGCTGCGCAAGCTGGTGGCGGTGATGCAGGCCGACGACGCGTGCGCGGCGCGCGAGCCGGCCGGGCGGGTGCATCTGGTCCGGCGCGATGAGGACGGCCCGCGGGTGCCCAGGCTCGTCGCCGACGCGCTGTCGGCCGGCCGGGTGCTACGGATCAGCTACGGCGACCGCGAGGGTGCGGTGACAACCCGAGAGATCGAGCCATTGGCGTACGTGGGCAGCCCCACCCATTGGTATCTGGTGGCCTGGTGCCGGCTACGGCGGGGCGTGCGCGCGTTCCGGACCGATCGGATCGGGGCGGTCTCGGTCACGGCCGAGGTGCCGGATCCGCGCCCGCTGCGCCGGGAGGATCTGGACATCCCGCAAGAGCTGGTGCACCAGCTGACGTTGGGATGATGGCCGCGTGACAACCTCCGAGATCAGCCTCGTTCCGGTCGATGCCGGCAACTGGCGTTCGTGCGCCGCGCTCACCGTCCACCCCGACCAGGAGCGGTTCGTCAGCGCGGTCACCTATTACCTCTGCCTGTGTAACTACGGCACGGTGTGGCAGCCGCTGGCCGTGCGGCGCGGCGACGAGACGGTCGGCTTCGTGATGTGGGGCGTGGACGACGACGGCAGCCGGTGGATCGGCGGCCTGGTGGTGGACGCGGCCCGGCAGCGCACCGGGGTGGGCCGGGCCGTCGTGCGGGCGCTGCAGGAGCGCTTCGCGGCGGAGCCCGACTGCCCGAACGTGGCACTCAGCTACGCGGAGGACAACGCGGGTGCCCGGGCGCTGTACGCGTCACTGGGCTTCCGGGAGACGGGCGAGACGGAGGACGACGAGGTGGTGGCCCGGTGGGCGTGCGGGTGAACGGCGTCGAGCTGTTCGTGCGGCGGTTCGGCGATCCGGCGTTGCCGATGCTGGTCGTCGTGCACGGCGGCCCGACCTGGGACCACTCCTATCTGTTGCCGGCGGTGGCCGAGCTGGCCGACGTCGCCCACGTGGTGCTGTTCGACCTGCGGGGCTGCGGGCGGTCGAGCCGCGTCCCGCCGCTGCCGGCCGATCAGCTGCAGCCCGACCTGATCGCCGACGACGTGGCC
>Ga0307513_10006415_pt1 | contig 15376 bp, 6 predicted proteins | sample 15_EM_MG_FD_202174 | JGI IMG/M metagenome (GOLD analysis project Ga0307513, IMG submission 202174) | Populus trichocarpa ectomycorrhiza microbial communities from riparian zone in the Pacific Northwest, United States - 15_EM | ecosystem: Host-associated > Plants > Roots > Unclassified | place... | reverse complement strand
ACTAAATATTGACGCAATTCTGGGAGAGGTGACGATCAACAAGAGAAGGAAGAAGCTTGAGGAGATGACAAAAGGGAAGGGACTGGGAGATGCGTACACGGCAACCCTCGCTAGGATAAAGTCACAAAATGGAAGCAAATCGAGGCTCGGCATGGAAGCCCTCATGTGGATATCACATTCCGAGCGGCCGTTGAAGGCTCTTGAGTTATGTCAAGCACTCGGGGTAGAGGCAGGAGATACAGACCAGAATGCAGGGGATATACCTGCAATAGAGACAGTGCTACGCTGCTCACTTGGGCTTGTTACGATTGAGGCGCTATCATCTACCGTTCGTCTTGTTCACTTCACTCTCCAAGAACATCTATCCAATGATTCCTCCCTGTTTCCTAGTCCCCACTCGATGATGGCGGAAATTTGTTTGACCTTCCTCAACTTCCGGTGTATCAGAGACCTGTCAACTGCTCTTGATTCGCCACCAGTAGGAGCCCCCTTTGTTGGCTATGCCTCTTGCTATTGGGGAGCGCATGCAAGAAAGGAGCTGAGCGAAAGGGTGAAATTACTGGCATTGAAACTTCTTGACGGCTATGATAAGCACGTATCTTCTAAGCTACTCTTGATTCACGAAAGAGATTGGTGGTGGCACATTTCTCAACAAGAAGGTAGTAATTCCCTTGAGGGATTCACGGGGCTTCACGGGGCAGCCTATCTCGGGATTGTGGAGATAGCAGGTACTTTATTGGGGGTGAGGGAATGGGATCTTAATGTATTGGATGTCGAGGGAAATACAGCATTTGCTTGGGCTGCTAGAAAAGGGCATGAAGATGTGGTAAAGATGCTACTGGCACGACCGGATGTTGATCCTGATACGACGAACGCGGATGGCAGAGCACCCCTCTTTTGGGCCGCTGCATGTGGGCATGTGGGTGTGGTGGAGATGCTCTTGGAACGGATAGATGTCGATTCTGATAGGAGGGATAAATATGGTCAAACACCACTTTTCAGAGCCGCCTGGGCTGGAAATGAGGGACTCGCCAAGATCCTCTTGGAGCAAGGAGATGTTAACCCCAACGTCGCGAATAATGGCGGCCAAACGCCTCTTTTCGGAGCTGCCTGCGAGGGACATGAGGGAGCCGTGAAGATGCTGCTGGAAAGAGGGGATGTCAACCCTAATACTGCGAACAATAGTGGTCGAACGCCACTCTTCATCGCCGCCCGGGAAGGACATGAGGGAGTTGTGAAGGTGCTGTTGGAGCGGAGTGATGTCAACGCCAACACCGTGGACAAGGATGGCCTGACGCCGCTCTCCGTAACTGCCCGGGAGGGACATGAGGGAGTTGTGAAGGTACTGCTGGAACGAAGGGATGTCAGCCCTAATACTGCGGATAAATTTGACCAGACGCCGCTCTTCTTAGCCGCCTGGAAAGGACACGAGGGAGCTGTGAAGGTGCTGTTGGAGCGGAGCGATGTCAACCCTAATATTATGACCAGAAATGGCATGGCACCGCTCTTCGTCACCGCCCAGGAGGGACATGAGGGAGTCGTGAAGATGCTGCTGGAAAGAGGAGATGTCAACCCTAATACTGCGAACAATAGTGGTCGAACGCCACTCTTCATCGCCGCCCGGGAAGGACATGAGGGAGTTGTGAAGGTGCTATTGGAGCGGAGTGATGTAAGCACCAACACTGTGGACAAGGATGGCCTGACGCCGCTCTCCGTAGCTGCCCGGGAGGGACATGAGGGAGTTGTGAAGGTACTGCTGGAACGAAGGGATGTCAGCCCTAATACTGCGGATAAATTTGACCAGACACCGCTCTTCTTAGCCGCCTGGAACGGACACGAGGGTGCTGTGAAGGTGCTGTTGGAGCGGAACGACGTCAACCCAAACACCGTGACCAGAAATGGCATGACACCGGTCTTCATCGCCGCCCAGGTGGGACAAGAGGGAGTCGTTAAGATGCTGCTGGAAAGAGGGGGTGCCAATCCTAATATTGCGGATAAATATGGTCAAACACCGCTCTTCATGGCCGCCCGGGAGGGACATGAAGGAGTCGTCAAGATTCTGTTGGAGCGGAAAGATCTCAACCCCAACACTGTGAACGAACATGGCCAAACGCCACTCTTCATAGCCGCCCGGAAGGGACATGAGGGAGTCGTGAAAACGCTTCTAGGGCGGGTGGATGTCAACACCGATATGTCAGATCTTGCTGGGCAAACATCGCTTTCGCAAGCCCGGAAGCGTGGACATGATTCCGTTGTGAAATTACTATCCGAACACAGGGCTTCACTCCCTCATCCGAGTCGTCCGATCCCCTCCAAAAGGGTCCGCAGGTCTTAATATTCAATGCCACAGCTCACCCCTCTCTGTTCCTCAAATTTCCATTTGATCAACCGCGGGCTGGTGGCTACTTGGCCCTTTGACCCCCTACCATGCATCCTCCGTCTCCTTGCTCCGTCTGTTGGTTTGTAATACCATCCCCGTTTCTTTCTATTTTCTTTCCCCTTTTTCTGGTTCTTTCACCTTTTTGTCTGTTTGCAGCTCCGTTATCCCACGGGAAAGCAGTCGGACGGTTTCCTATAATCGTGCGCACTGTGCGGCGGCGGCGGCGGGGGGGAGCTGCTGGGGGTGAATTAGCGTGGATGGTTTCCTTGATTTGTGTAGCCATCAAACTTGACTACGACAGCATTAGTACCGTATTCTGTCATACCTTCCTTCCATTTAATTATTTTTTCTCCTTTAGACTATTGTTTTTCCTCACTGCTAGCTGCAAGATATGTATCGTTTATTGTTCATATTTTTCCTGTTAGATTAGATACTCTTTCACCCCTTTTAGCACAATAGAATTGAGCCCCTTTCCTCACAACCTTCCGGTGAGGGTATCAGAAATCGCCCTGGTCCAGATAGACAGTGTTTCTAATTCGTGAACACATGTATCATACCTCAAAGTATTACTCCCACTGAATACAGTATGATATCATCGTTACTTCCTTTCCGGCGTCAATGCCATTGAGCTTTGAGTAAGGTTATATTAGCACTTGGGAGGATTCGGGTTATGCACAATCTAGACCTTTTGTTTTGTCAAATGTCACCATACTGGTGGTGGTGGTATTCCACTCCGCCTCCCCGGTAAAACAACCAAAAAGAACATAGGAAACATGGGAGATCCAATCATTTACCTAGAGTGATAGAATAGAACACGGAATTTGCTTGTATGTCGGTCACCTGATGTGCTTCCGCTAGTAAATGATCATAGCTGATAAACGGTCAACCTCACTAAAAAAGAAAGAAAATCCGAAAAAAAAGAAAGCTCAAAAGATCCCGTTTTGAGCATACTCCTAATTCTAATGCTTCAAATTAGAAGTGCTTGAGTACTTGCACGTGCGCTGGCAGAGCTGTCTCGTAGAGATAACTCATTGGCAGGAAGCTGACTGTTAGAACAACCTCGTTTTAGCTAGTGGGTTCGGGCTGCCGGGGGACACAGCGCAAACAGTGAGGCACACTACGACCGAGGGTGTGCCTGCAGGACAGCTTGGCTCGTACGGGGAGCTGCTTTCAATGGTTCTTCTTTTCACCATCACTCAATGTGCTTGAGTATGCTAGTATACTGTAGTGAGAGCGATCAAATTGAGTATATCCAAGCAGGGTCGCAGATTGTGCAAGTGCTAGGATGCGCCACACAAAGTGCTGCAGGTATGATTCCAGTATTTACTGAAGAGATTGGGGATCCATGGGGCTGTGATCGGTGCAGAATTTTGTTGGTCGGCTGTGGCTGGGTGATTGGGTGCTTGTGAAACCTCAAAGCCTTATCCTACTTGGACTTTTAAAATCATCAGAACCTCTTCAAACTCCTTGATGCAACCTTCCTAATTACACTACCATGAAAGCGTTTCAAGTAGCATGGCACAAAAGTCATCGCAAAACCTAAGCATCACCGACAACATCACTCTTTCAACTACAGCAATGTTATCAACGTCAACACAGGGACACCCGATAAGGGTGATCAAATCCTGGAGTGGCTATCGCCTCTAAAACCTCAGCAGCGCCACCAAGAGGTGCGAGCCGACCGGCTCGATGGCGTGGGGAACTGGCTCCTAGAAACCAACGAGTTTCGGAAATGGAGTAACGAAGAGGATGGGTCCCTTGAGTGGGTGTTATTTTGTTTGGGGGGCCCGGGTGTGGGGAAGACCTACCGTATCTAATGTAAGGACGCCACTCCCCAAAAAGGAGGGGAAAGGCAATGTTGCTAATGGGTAGGGAATATCAGTTGCCAAGTCATCGACAGCCTGTGTGACCAGGTCGCCAGTGAGGAAAAGGATCTGGCTGTCGCTTGGCTGTATTGCGATTTCCTTGCCCACCGAGAGCAGTCAGCAACAGCCATGCTGGGCGTCATCTTAAAGCAACTTGTGGGTGTAGGAGAGATACCGGGGGATATACGACAGGCGTTTCGAAAGCGATTTTCTGACAGAGGTTTACGATTACCCGATATAGTGCGAATGATAAAGGAGATTATCTCGCTACTACCCCCAGTTTATATGTATTGACGCCTTAAACGAATCCACTCCGCAAAGTCGACAAGAGCTGCTTGAGTCACTGCGAGATATATTGTTAGGGAGTCACCAAGTACGCGGGTGTTATTTACGGGGAGATCACATGTTCAGGAGGAAGTGAAGAAATACTTCACTAAGGTTATTGTAGTAGCTGTCAGTCCGACGGGAGGTGACATTAGGGCATATTTGGGTTCGAGGTTGGACAGGGACCCGGAGCCCTATGCGATGGACGATGATTTGCGGGGGGATATTATGAGAATAATTCCTGACGTGATTTCCGAAGTGTGAGTAGCAATATCAGGCACTTCCGCAATACATGCAAGTGCAATCCGCTGACACTCGTAGCTAGATTCCTCCTGGTTTCACTAAATATTGACGCAATTCTGGGAGAGGTGACGATCAACAAGAGAAGGAAGAAGCTTGAGGAGATGACAAAAGGGAAGGGACTGGGAGATGCGTACACGGCAACCCTCGCTAGGATAAAGTCACAGAATAGAAGCAAATCTCGGCTCGGTATGGAAGCCCTCATGTGGATATCACATTCCGAGCGGCCGTTGAAGGCTCTTGAGTTATGTCAAGCACTTGGGGTAGAGACAGGAGATACAGACCAGAATACAGGGGATATACCTACAATAGAGTCAGTGCTACGCTGTTCGCTGGGGCTTGTTACGATCGAGGCGTTATCATCTACAGTCCGTCTTGTTCACTTCAATCTCCAAGAACATCTATCCAATGATTCCTCCCTGTTTCCTAGTCCCCACTCAATGATGGCGGAGATTTGTTTGACCTTCCTCAACTTCCGGTGTATCAGAGACCTGTCAACTGCTCTTGATTCACCGCCAGCAGAAGCCCCTTTTGTTGGCTATGCCTCTTGTTATTGGGGAGCGCATGCAAGAAAGGATCTCAGCCAGGGAGTGGAATTACTGGCATTCAAACTTCTTGACGGCTACGATAAGCACGTTTCTTCTAAGTTGCTCTTAATTCACGAAAAAGATTGGTGGTGGCACATTTCTCAACAAGAAGGTAGTAATTCCCTTGATGGATTCACGGGGCTTCATGGCGCAGCCTATCTCGGGATTGTGGAGATAGCACGTGCTTTATTGGAAATGAGGGAATGGGATCTTAATGCGGTGGATGTGGAGAGAAATACGGCATTCGCTTGGGCTGCTAGAAAAGGGCATGAAGATATGGTGAAGATGCTACTGGCACAACAGGATGTTGATCCTGATGCGATGAACGCGGATGGTCGAACACCCGTCTTATGGGCCGCTGCATGTGGGCACGTAGGCGTGGTGGGTATGCTCCTGGAACGGACAGATGTCGATCCTAATAGGAGGGATAGATATGGTCACACACCACTTTTCAGAGCCGCCTGGGCTGGAAATGAGAGAGTCGCCGGGATCCTGCTAGAAAAGGGAGATGTCAACCCCAACATAGCGAATAATCGTGGCCAAACGCCACTTTTCGGAGCTGCCTGCAAGGGACATGATGGAGTGGCAAGGGTGCTGCTGGAACGAAGGGGCCTCAAACCTAATACTGCGGATGAATATTACCAAACACCGCTCTTCATAGCCGCCTGGAAAGGACATGGGGGAGTCGCGAAGATGCTGCTGGAACAAAGGGATGTCAACCCTAATGCTGCGGATAAATATGGTCAAACACCGCTCTTCACGGCCGGCTGGAAAGGACATGAGGGAGTCGTAAAGATGCTGCTGGAACGAAGGGATGTCAACCCTAATACCGCGAATAAATATCGTCAAACACCGCTCTTCATTGCCGCCCGGGAGGGACATGAGGGGGTGGCGAGGATGCTGCTGGAACGAGCGGATGCCAACCCTAATACTGCGGATAATTATTGTCAAACACCGCTCTTCATCGCCACCCGGGAGGGACATGAGGGGATCGTGAAGATACTGCTGGAACGATGGGATGTCAACCCTAATACTGCGGATAAATATGGTCAAACACCGCTCTTCACAGCCGGCTGGAAAGGTCATGAGGGAGTCGCGAAGATCCTGCTGGGACGGAGGGATGTCAGCCCCAATACTGCGAGTAAATATGGTCAAACACCACTCTTCATCGTCGCCCGGGAGGGACATGAGGGAGTCGCGAGGATGCTGCTGGAACGAAGCGATGTCAACCCTAATACTGCGGATATAGATGGCCAAACACCGCTCCTCATCGCCGCCCAGGAGGGACATGAGGGGATCGGGAAGGCGCTGTTGGAGCGGAACGATGTCAACCCCAGCACCGTGAACCACCGTGGCCTGGGACCTCTCTCTGCAGCGGCCGAGGAGGGATATGAGGGAGTGGTGCAGATGATACTGGAACAAGGGGACACCGGCCCTAACACTGGGGATAAATATGACCAAACGCCACTCCTTATAGCCGCCTGGGAGGGACATGAAGGGGCCGTGAAGATGCTACTAGAAAGAGGGGATGCTAATCCTAATACTGTGGATAAATATGGTCAAACACTGCTCTTCCTAGCCGCCTCGAAAGAACATGAGGGGGTCGTGAAGATGCTGCTGGAACGATGGGATGTCAACCCTAATACTGCGGATGAATATGACCAAACGCCGCTCTTCACAGCCGGCTGGAAAGGACATGAGGGGGTCGTGAAGGTGCTGCTGGAACGAAGGGATGTCAACCCTAATACTGCGAACGAATATGGTCAAACACCTCTCTTCATCGCCGCCAGGGAAGGACACGAGGGAGTGGTGCAGATGATACTGGAACGAAGGGGTGTCAAACCCAACGCTGCGGATATAGATGACCGGACACCGCTCTTCATAGCCGGCTGGAAAGGACATGAGAGAGTTGCAAAGATGCTGCTGAAACGATGGGATGTCAACCCTAATGCTGCGAGTAAATATGGTCAAACACCGCTCTTCATCGCCGCCCTAGAGGGGCATGAGCGAGTCGTGAAGGTGCTGCTGGAACGAAGGGATGTCGCCCCTAATACTGCGGATAAAGATGGCCAAACACCGCTCTTCATAGCCGGCTGGAAAGGACATGAGGGAGTCGCGAAGGCGCTGTTGGAGCGGAATGATATCAACCCCAGCACTATAAATGAACATGGTCAAACACCCCTCCTCATAGCCGCCCAGCAAGGACACGAGAGAGTCGTGAAAGCGCTGCTTGAGCGAGCGGACGTCAACTCCGACATGGCAGATCTCGCTGGTCAAACAGCATTTTCGCAAGCCCGAAAGCGTGGATATGATAGTATTGTGGAATTACTATCCGAGCATAGAAGTTCCATTCCTTCGTTAGATGGAGATAGATTTGCGACCCCTTCTACGCCCGAGTTGTCTGATCTAGATTACCGCCCCTCTAAAAGGATCCGCCGGTTTTGATGTTCAAGGCCATAGCTCAGCATACTTCCCTATTCCTCAAATTTGCCCCTCATCTACCGCATGCTGGTGGCTACTTAGCCCTTTGCCACCCTCACCCCGCGTCCTCTACCTCTTTGCTCCGTCTGTTGGATTTATAATACCATCCCATTTATTTCCATTTTCTTTCCCCCTCTTTCCGGTCCCTTCTCCTTTTGCTTTGTTTGTTATCTCGGAAAAAAAATGTTGGACAGTTTCCAATAGACTTTAATCGTGCACACTGTGTGGTGGTGGTGGTGGTGGTGACTGTGGGTGAATTATCGTGGATTATTTCCTTGATTTACGCAGTCATCAAGCTTTACTGCGGTAGCATTAGCATCATATCATAGCTTTTTCTCTTTACTTTTTTCTATATACTGTCGGTTTTCCTCACCACTTGCTTCAAGACATCTACCTTTTAGATATTTTTCTTCTTAGGTCACAGGCTTTCTTACCCTTTTTCTGGTATCATAGAATAGAAGTCCCTCCCTCCTCACCGCCCTCTGGTAGGTGGATGGGAGACAATCCTAGTCGAAGGAAACAGCTTTTATAATTCCAAATTATATTTCTCATACCTGCAAGGATCGAGATCTGAGTTCACCGGTCTGAGTTTACTTTCTTTCCCTCTCTCTTTTTCCCACCATGGTACCATACCTTAGAGTATCTGCTACATATAGTACGTTGCCACCCTTACCTTCCCATCCGGCGCCAGCCCCGCCAAACTTTGAGTAATGCCATGTCGGCGCTTTGGGTTTAAGTAATGCATAGTCTAGACTCTGGTACTAGTTATGGAATTGCACAATGCAGTACTCGACCTCCACGGTAAAAGAAAGCACCCGTTTTCGTGGTGTACGTTGTCGGGGGACCGGGGGTACTCGGATACTGTGCATTACATCTGGGCCGTTGCTCATATTGGGAGACCCTATCATTCCTCTTGATCCCTAGAATAGCAATAGCTCCTGGAATTTATTTCGACCACTTAATGTGTTTCACCCTGGAAATGATCATAGCGGGTGAAAAATTACCCTCCACAAGCAAAAATAGGAAGTGAAACCCCAGATTTGAGTCCAGTTACCCCTATATTCCGGATACTCCAGGTTAGAGGTATAGGCTGGCAGAACTCTACATTTCACCTTTTGAATACCTCTGAAAAAAACTCGCCGCTTGTGGTTAAAAATGATAGTTTCGTGTTTTGTGGCTCTGAATCTGCAATCATAGCTCCACAACAAAGCCATTAAAGTTGTAGAACAAACTATAAAACGGGTCTTTATATCATAGGGATGATAATGTGCTAGTAATATAGGTAACATAGCTCAATTACAATCTTCTTGAGCGAAAAATCACTTATTACGATATCCATTTTCCCTTGGGTTGAGGACCTAATGAGGTGGAAACTCCTTGGAAACGGGTAAGGGATTATCTTGGATAGAAAGCGGATGTGATAGCCTACATGCATGTAAAGTTTTGCGTCGCTCAACAGCAGGCTTCTCGTCCCATAGTTGGTTTGAGGTTGGTATAAGTTACTCGGGTATATGGCCACCCGCCACTTGTAGTACGTTGTGTGACCATTCGCCGGGAGAGGCACATCAGTGAGGGTCTTTTTTTCTTATTTAATCCTATGTTTTATCTACTCAAAGCGCTGTCGGCCCTGGGTTTCTTTCTATTTTACTAGCCCCTTGGGTATACTAGTAGTCGCCTCATTGCCATGGGCAAGTATGTAGCCGCTAGCGCTGTCTTTTCACTGGTTGAGAAGATTTTGAGGAATTCGAGATCTAGTCACTTTTGGGCCGCTGGGAAAGCAGAGCGCGAATCCTTTACCGCACAAGGCATATCTACAGGACCGCTACTTGACCTATAATACTAGGAACTCAATTTCATCAGTTCTCGTTTTCTTGATTGGTTAGTGTATTCAGAAAGACAGCCTCCTGAGCATATCGGAGTAAGGTTGGGGCTTGTGCAAGTGCGCCGGTGTGCTATGTGCTGCGGATCGGTAGTTAGGCAACCGTATATTCATAAGGCTACGAGCATCCCTGGTTCTTGCTAGCCCAAAGTTGCTGGGTAATTATGTGCTTGTAAAGCGTCAAAGCCCTGTCCCAGTTCAGGTCTTGAAATATAGAAGCCCCCTCAATCTCCTTGATATTATGATACAAATATGATACAACATTCTTAATAACCAGTACACTACCGGTGCTGATTAAAAGCGTTTTGAGAAGCATGGCATAAGAATCAACGTAATACCTAACTTAAGCATCATCATGAATATCGGCTTTTTTAATATCAACGTCAATAGGGTATATTCGATGAGGATAATCGATCCGGGAATATCTATCGCCTGTAAAACCTCGGCAGCGACACCAAGACATCCGAGCCGACCGAGTCGACAAAGTTGGGAATGGCTCCTAGAAGCAAGCGAGGTTCGGGGTCGCGTAAAGGAGAGGGTGGATGCCTCTGGCGGGCGTTATTGGGAGACCCAGGTCTGGGAAAGGTATTTATGTAACGAGGCTCCTCTCCTGTGAAAGGAAAAGCAATGGAACGTCACCGACAAGCAGAAAATACCGATCCCGTGTTTGGCAACATGTTTAAACTGGCATGGGGAAAGGATCTGGCTGTCACTTCCCTATATTGCGGTCTCCTTACCCACCAAGAGAGCAACCGGCAGCGACCATGCCAGGTTTTGACTTATCCCAAAGCGCCTGTGAGCATCGGAGAGATACTGGAGACTGTACGATAGACGTTTCGAAAGCGGTTTTCTGACAGGCCTATGATTACCTGATGTAGTGGAAATGTTAAAGGCGACTATCAAGTTTCTGCTCCTAGTTTATATATGCATCGACTCCTTAAATGAGTCAACTCCGAAGAGCCGACAAGAGCTGCTTGAGTCACCGAGGGATGTTGTTCGGGAGTCGCCAAGAACAGTACTCGGTTGTTATTTACCGGAAGATCTCATGTAGAGGAGGAAGTCACGAAATACTTAGACGAGCTCATTACAATGCCTGTGAGTGCGACGGAAGATGATATTAGGGCATATTTAGGTATGAGGTTGAACAGGGATAGTAAGCCCGATGCGGTGGACAATGGTTTGCGGAGGGATGTTATGAGAATAATTACTGTGCTGATTTCTGAGGTATGTGACAATCTGGGGCACTTCGGCAATACATACACGGGCAGTTCGCTAACACTGGTGGCTAGATTTCTCCTGGCCTCACTACTAGTAAACAATGACGCAATTCTGGGGGGGATAATAATCTATAAGAGAAGAGTAAAGTTTGTGGAGATGACAAAAAGGAAGGTGTTGGGAGATGCATATACGGTAAAGCAACTCAAGGGCGGGTGAGGTCGCGGAATGGGAGGGAATCGAGGCTCGGTATGGAAGCTCTCATGTGGATATCACATCCCAAGCGAGTATCGAAGGCTCGAGCTGTGTTAGGCACTGAAGGCATTTGAAGTTGATAACTATAACTTTGCATCGAGAATTTCCATCACCATCTCATTTTGAACGAAGGATAAATTGACCGACAGAATTGATCGATGGAAACTGATGATAGAGATAACTCTGTGGACACCATATACGACACTAGTAACCTCACAACAACAGTTCAAGTTTGCTCTTCCTACCAGTGAAAAATAATCTTCTGCAATTAAACCCACGGTCCATACCGTTTTGCAGGATACAGAAGAAAAAAGCACCGGGAGAAACAGGAAGTATTTAAGCAGAACAGATCAAGAAAGGAGGAAAGGGAAAAGGGAAAAGAAAAAAGGGAAAATGAACAAAAAAATGGGCGAAAGGTTTACCCTGTGGGATTGGTTGTAGGGTGGTGTGATAGATTGCGTGGCCTAGAAATGGTGTGTATCATGGACATCATTGGAGGTCGAAGGCAGATGTCAAGGCACACGTTCAAAGCTTAAACTTCCGGTCATTCCTATGGAGGAGGTCTAGCTGCTTTTGGATGGCCACCCGCACTAGCGTGTTCTGATCTTCAACGCCGTTTTCAATGTAAATTCACGGTCAGTAACTCCGAATAGCCCTACCAGGGATAAAGGGAGTCACAAACTAGCACCCCAGAAACACAACTGCGATTGGAGCTGTGCCACCCGGTTCGCTTAGGCCTGTCCCAATTGGGGAGTCATCATCCACCGTCCGGCTCTTTCGTTTTGCTCTCCAAGAGCATCTGTCTGGTGTTTCCTGTTCCATAATTCTGTTGGATGGGTGGACGTGGTGGATGTGAGAGAACTTGTTCTATTCTCAGATGCGCGCCGCTGCTAACTAAATAGGACTAACAAACATGTGTGCGCAACTAGTGGTTTACCCTCAACTCCGTCCTATCTTCTCCACAACACTACTAGGGTGGTTGCCCGTACCCTACTACACTCAACAAATTCCGGCTCGGTGATTCCCTAGGGTTGTTTGGCCTTCGTCAACTTTCAGCGCACCAGAGACTTATGAACCGCCCTTGATATACCACTGGCCGCAGCCCCCTTTGTGAACTGTGCCTCTTGTTATTTGGGAATAATATTTGGAAGAAACAAGCAGAGCCAAAGAGTGAAATTGCTGGCATTAGGGTCGTTTTGGTGTCTATGGTAAGCATGTATCTTCTAAGCTACTCCTAATTCATGAGAGAAACTAGTGGCGGCACAATGGACAAAACGGTAGTAGTTGCCCTTAAGGGATTCACAGAGCTTTACCGAGCAGCCTCCCCAGGATCGTAGAGATAAAAAGTACTTTATTGGGGACGAGTAGATCGGATCTTAATGTAATCGGTAGAGAGGGAAACTCATCATTCACTCGAACTCCCGGGGAAAGGAATGAAGATGCGGCAAAAATGCTACTAATGGTGCACATGATTGGATAGATCATGGTGGGTTTTGCTCAACTAGGGCATGCTCAATCACCGCGATCATGTTGAGTATGAAGGCTTCTCGGATGCCCACCGGATATCTGCTTCTTGCTAGGGGTCCTGACACAACCCTGACCCTAACATGCAGAAAAGTGTTTCTGCGTGCTTTTCTTACACGGGCAATCCTGGCACTATTATATATGGCACACCATTACTATAACCGCATCCCTATACTAGCTTCACATGAGTTTGGAATGGCCCTGCATATCACAGAAACTATCCCTGCTAAGGATACTCCACAACTAAGTAAATCCCATCTGACGATCCTAACTCTGGGGAGCTGTCAACTCCTGAATTACTTTCTCCTCGGCCCTAGATATTCTTAGCAAGACTCTCGGCCAAATCCTTAGTCATAGTCTCCCCTGCATATTTCGCCGTGCTCTCAACTATACTGTCGGGCATGTTCTCTTCTTTGCCGTCGTGAATCGGAGGAACCCGGAGGTGATATGGATAATGGCGGCTTGTGAAGATAGAATATGGTGAAGGAATTGATGTACGCTGGGGGTACAGTGCATTAAAGAGGAAGAAATTTGGTTGTGAAGGGTAAAAGGGAGCTGCCTTCCCCTACTAGGCCCTGTTTGGTGCGCAAGAAAAATGGCATTTTTGGACTTTTGTGGCATTTCTGTTGTGAATAAAATGTTGCAACATTGAACCTTTTTGATTATAGTGTAACTTAACGGGCTCCTACAAGACTTTTCCCTTCGTTACAGTGGCCAAAGTGGCAACTATGATACTATGATATCTTGATATGGATCTTTTCATACCATCAGTGTTCTGAACGGGGCAGTCCGTCCGTCCTGAAGGCGGACGGCGGTGGACGGCGTTAAGCGGTCCCGTCCGGTCTTTTTCAACTTGCCCTGCGCCCCGGTGCGAAGGACTATAAGCCCCGCCGTCCCTCGCCGTCCACCGTGAAACATGTTTCATGCCAAGGAACACGCCCGAATTAGCAAGAAATCTCGTCTCGGGGCAAGATAGCTTATGTCACCCCAGGTTTCCTCAGTGCCTGGAGGCGGAAATATTCTTATTATTCTTATAGCAGGAATCCGAGTGCTAGTATATGATAGAAAAAAAGAAGCAGGGGAACATACAACGAGCACAACGCCACCAGGTTTTTCCATCAGAAGTTGTATACTCCGAACCATTTTCAGAACAGAAGCAACTCTTTCTCATCTTACGCCTTCTCTCATAAATCTTAGATGGTTTCTTGTGATGCAGGCTCCGCGTGTTTATCCGACATGTTTTCCTGGCTTTGATCAGGGCTTAATGATGCAAGAGAAGTAAGAAACGTTGCAATAAGTGGATGGTAGGTAGGTATGATTTCTGGATTAAGCGATATGCCCGATGCCCGGCCCTAGCGGTATATTATGGGATATATTCTACATCTATTTATTTCTCCTAGAGAGCCTCAGGTTTCTTTTAATCTTATTGTTAGGTGGTAGCTTCGGCGTGAGGTATTCCGACAGCTAGGACCGTAATCGTGGTTATAGCGGAGAACTCGTTAAGAAGACACGAGTAATGTAGGCTAGATATAATGATTCACTTCGGTATAGATCGTTGAAGTATTGGTAACGATATAAAAGTGTAGATAACTTATTATATTGATAAGATCTCTTCTCCGTGCTTGTTGTGTCTAATAGCAGCGAAGATGCTTCGATATTTATATTCCGCGTGTGAGCAATTGCGGTATACATGCTAACTCTATACTAACTAAGTACCTTGTCCGCAACTCTGCGAACTTCTCCTGAGTGCGAACACTCGTAGACCCTGAAAACTCTGTACCACACCTTTTGCTCCCATGGCCAACTTATCGGTCTGCGCTTTCATTATTCCTGATGGTGTGGAAACCACGTCAGGTGTCAGCTCATCCGCTTATCCGTTGACAACGATGGTTACGAATTATCTTGCTCTCGTGCTCGCCGAAGGTAGTCTAACTCGCTGGACAGAAGAGGGCCTTTCTTCTTTGGTTGGTTCCGTTGAGAATTCGACATGCGACCGCATATCGTATTCTGGTCTTCCGGCATTACACGACTTGTCCTCGGGATCGTACCTATAGGCTTCTTCCCTCGGACTCCATCTTTTACCAACTTGTCCTCTGTGGATCTTCAGCAAAAAAAACGTTTACTCCAGACGGATAGGGCGTGCGTCCGGACGGCGTGCGTCCGGACGGCGTGCGTCCGCCCCATTCGTTCCGTACGTTCTAAATGTCCGCCTTTGCGTCCTGTGCATCCTGAACGTCCTGAACGTCCAGGCGTCCTAGGATTGCACCTCCTGCGCCTGGTGCCTCCCAACACCCTTGTTCCCGTCCTCACTACACGGCGCACTTGTCACGGCCTGATTCCGTCCGAACCCCCACCTTCAGTCTCTTCTCGCCCGGGGGTCTCTCGAGTAGACCTGCCAGATTCTGGGAGCCCGATGGCCTAGATTTGTCCGGGGACGCCCCATAATGCTTGCAACACCCTACTGACACTCTACGCGGACTCCTCCCCTCGTCCGCACCCTGCCGGCGCCCTTCGCGGACTCTTACCCTCGTCCGCACCCTGCCGGCGCCCTTCGCGGACTCTTACC
>Ga0307513_10006414_pt1 | contig 15376 bp, 11 predicted proteins | sample 15_EM_MG_FD_202174 | JGI IMG/M metagenome (GOLD analysis project Ga0307513, IMG submission 202174) | Populus trichocarpa ectomycorrhiza microbial communities from riparian zone in the Pacific Northwest, United States - 15_EM | ecosystem: Host-associated > Plants > Roots > Unclassified | place... | reverse complement strand
CTTTTATGGAATTTACTTTTCATTAAAACTATCATCATAAAAAATATCAACAACATGTTGTTTTCTCTTCCAAAGAGCATTTGGTAAATCAGAACAAATCTTTTTTTCTATCTTATTTTGAAATTCTAAAAAAAAATTTGTAAAATAAGATTTTGTAATTGCTGCTTAATTTTTTTGTAAAAAGACATCTTGTCTAAGATACATGAGATAAACTTATTTTCCTTGAATCAATGCATTGATACGATGAGAATGAATAAAACATGTTTTGATGAGATCTAAATTTGTTGTCTTTGGTTTTTCTAATAAAGGAAAAACAAGTTTCAAATTATTGATTTTTGAAATAATATTTTCATGATCAGTTTTATAAAAAAGTAATCATATCAATAAAATAAGTGTTAAGAATTACAGTATGATTAATATCATTAGCAACAACAAATAAAATTTTAAGAAAAAACCCTTATTAAAAATTGATGCTTGAGTTTTGTTTTTTATAGTTAATATAGTATTATTTGTTGCAGAAAGTTTTTCGGAAGTATTTTGTAAAAATTGTTTTGAAACTATTCTTTTTTTAATACAATTCAAATATGCACCTATATCAAAGAGAGCAATAGTGTCGATTTTAAAATCATTTCAAAGAATTAATGTAATTTTTATGATACATTTTTTTAAAGTAATTTGAGTTAAAACATGTAGAAAATTTTCAGAAATATGCTCAATATTTAATAATGCGATTTTCTAGGATTTAATCTTTAGGTTATATTACAGAATCCGAGTAACTTTCTATCTTAGTGGGAAGATGTTGTAAAATATATATATATATGTATATCAAAAGTGTTGCGAAAAGACCATCCTCCACATTACTGTAACAGAAGGTACACTTGTGTTGTTCAAGGTGTTCCACTAGGATCACTAAGCTCACTAAAACGAACCCTACGTTAAGATAAATGGAGTTTTGCATGTTTCAGTGCATTACTCCATGTAAGTGTGATTTGAAATGTGAAGGCCTGTGTCCACTTTGAAGCTACGCACAATTACTGTCTTTTCACTTTACATCTCAAGCCATCGATCCTTGTTATTATAAATAGCTGCTCCTCTCTCGACCCTAGCCATTCAACAATCAAGTTAATATTTTTTTTCAAGGAGAGAAAAAAAAATAGTAGAGAGTATCGCCTCATAATAATGGGTTCAACTGTAATTCCTATTCCAGATGGAGATCAGGGATTTGCTGATCTCAAAGAGAAAAGGAAATTCCAAGTTTCTCTGAGTCCTATCGTTTCTTTTGTCCAGAAAAATAAGGACAGCATAAAGAAAATTATTCACTGTATCAAAGTTGGAACTGCTCTGGTTTTGGTTTCTCTTGTCTACTTCGTTGACCGTCTCTACAAGGAAATTGGAGACGATAATGCGATGTGGGCTATAATGACTGTTGTTGTCATCTTTGAGTTCCACGCAGGTTGGTCCATGCCATTGATATAGTATATAGTATTAATTTGCTTAAATTTTAATATTTGGTAATGAATGCATGCTACGTGTTCCAAATAAACTTTTATTTCATCACACATGCATTTCAGGAGCTACGCTTGGCAAGGGATTCTATCGAGGAATTGGGACTGTTTTAGGAGGCGGGTTGGGATGTATAGCGGCAATTTTAGGTGAACAAGTTGGTGGAATCGGCAACCCTTTTATCGTTGGTGTTTCTCTCTTTATTTTTGGTAACGTTTTCATCATTCCCAGAATTCAATATCAGCAAAAAAAAAATTCAAATTCAAATCAGCAATCAATCAAAGAAAGAAGAGAAGAATATTGCAGCGACAATCATTGTTTTTTTTTTTTCTTTAACAATGAAGTTTTTGAGGCCAATACAGTTTGAGTATAATTTCTTTCTTTTATTGCCTAACAGTCATTTAAATTATTTTGAGACTGATCGCTCAATATTGACTGTGGATCAGGCGGGGCAGCAACATATGCTAGACTGATTCCAAACATTAAGAAGAGATATGACTATGGAGTAATGATATTCATCCTCACATTCAATCTGGTCTCAGTATCTGGTATACGTGAAGAAAATGTCATGGAAATAGCTCGTGAACGTCTCGTGATGATTGTTATGGGCTTCGCTATCTGCATTTGCACAAGCTTATTTTTTTTCCCCACATGGGCTAGTGATGAGATTCATAATTCTATGGTCTCCAAATTCGAAGACCTTGCAAGCTCCATCGAAGGTTGGCAATTCAACAAATTAATTAAGAATTCAATCAAATAGGTTTTTATATTTTTTTAATTTTATGATTATTTGAACCACATCTCTATAATTATGTGAGGTTGTTTTTTAAAATATTTTTTATTTAAAAATATATTAAAATGATATATATTTTTATTTTTTAAAATTTGTTTGAAACGTCGAATAAAAAAAAATGTTTTTAAAAAATTTTAAATGTGCAATTTGAATACAATACCAAACACAATAAAAACTGAGTGTATGAACTGCATTTTATCTTTCTTGACAGTAAAAACTAGAAAGGAGCGAGAATTTTTACTGTTTTGCAGGATGCGTAGAGGAGTATTTCAGATTAGTCGGCGACAAGGAAAACCAGTCAGTTCATCCAATTGCTAGTTTCAGGAACTGCGTATCAGTGCTAAACTCTAAGGCAAAGGATGAATCCTTGGTATAATATTCCTTCCTTTGTCCCCCAATATTTAGAAAATAGCATAAGCATCCACTGTTAATTATTATTGAATTTTTAAAAGGATGACCCATATATAGATAATTTAACAAAAAGGAAATTAGAAGTTAATAATAAATGTTTGGCTTTCGAGGCCATTTGTTTTGTGCAAATTCAATAGAACTTATATAACTAAGAGTTCTGTAACGCTACAACTGAGAAAGATTTTGGGCTTTCTTTTCCCTAGGAAAGTGTCAAAGACACTATTGAAGTTTGGTTAGCCAAACTAATTTCCTTGTGATAAATTTTTTTTTATCCTGTCAAATATAACAATTTTCTCACCTCAATTCACTGACTTGTGCTGCCTATTTATCTGTAGGATTGTCCTGAGTAATTTTTTTCCCCATGTTTCCTGCTATCTCTTTTGCTCAAGCAATCAATAAAAATATGGAGTCTGGTGTTTTTAGGTAAATTTTGCAAAATGGGAACCGTGGCATGGAAAATTTGGGCTGTTCCACCCTTGGGAGAAATACCAAAAGATTGGCGAGGTTCTTAGAGAATTGGCTGCCACCATACTTTCACTCAAGGGTTCTCTTAATTCTTCCAAAGAGGTAATATATACTGACTTTTGTTTCAACATTTCAATTTTTCCATTTAAGTTTCTGAAATCTGTTGACCTAAATCATTGAAATTGTGTTATCATAGCCCCTGCAAGCTTTGAGGGTGTCAATCAAAGAACCTTGTGAAGCAGCTGGCTCATCACTTGCATGGACCCTGAGAGAGCTGGGAGAGAGCATCAAGAAAATGAGACGGTGCCAGTCAGAGCCTTTCATAGTGCCAAGGTTAAAATTAGCAAGACAAGGGCTTAGTCAGGTCATGTCTCCTTTCAAACTAGGAAAACTTGATACAGCTGAGGGACTTGCAATAGCATGCTTTGTGTTCTCACTGATGGAGCTGGCAGAGAAGCTTGAAGGTTTAGCCAAGGAGGTGGAAGAGCTTGGAGAACTTGCTGGTTTCAACCGAAGCTAAATTTCTAAGTGATCGATAATATTGCGCGCAACCATTTGCCAAGTCTTTGGCTTGGCCAATATATATATATATCTATATGCTTAATAAAAGAGGTCTAAAATGCCAAAAAAAAAAAAAAGATAAGAAAAGGTCTCGTTAATTTTATTAAGAAAACGGTAGCGATCACTTGATCAGACGATGTTCTCACTAGATTTGAATACATATAATAAAATCAGTATCTTATATTCATGATGTGATGTGTAGCTGTGCTTTTAAAGCTAATCAAGAAATAATACTAATGGAATCTAAACTGCCAATCTGATTGAAATTTTACTCGGCCATTGAAATGAAAAGGTTTTAAATTTTTATTTTTTTTTTCGTTTTAAATTGTATTTGGATACATTTTGATTTTACTAATTAAATTTAATTTTTTTAATATTTTTTTGATAATTTTATTAGACAAACAAAGATGCAATGTAGCATGGGTCCAACTGCGAATCTTCCAGCCCACGATCCACCTCGAAACCAGAGGCCATGGGGGTTGTACTATAAACTCGGCCGAGAAGCACTTAAAGATTAAAGCAAAACAATTTGGGGCTTAGAAAAAGGTTGTTTTAAAACTAGCCGACAGCATCACTAGCTTTGTTCTTGACCTATTTTTACTTTATAGTCAAATAGTTGGAACTTGAAAGCCCACTTAAGCTATGGTGGCAGAGAAACATACAGCCTGCGAACCACAGGAGAGTCAGTGACGCTCATGACCCACCGGAACAAAAGATATACACTTTCCAGATCAGAACTACCCACCTGTGTGCCTGCGTCTTCTTATGTGAAAAGTCTGAAGTCTTTGTAAGAAGTTAAGAAGAGGGTAGCATTCCAAAATGTCAGACAAAGGCGGATGACATGAAATAAAGAACGCCGGCATGGATGGAACAAAGGCGGCCCCTTTAAAGGACTAATGAATACAGGTGGCACCATCTCTCAACTTCTTTTCTAAAGTCATATCATATTTAGAAGATCCAATCTAAGCTTAAAATCTAAATTAATATCTAGGTCATAATTTGTAGGCTAACTCAATCTAAACTTTGATTTAAAAAAAATTAAATTAAATTAAAACAATATTATTTTTTTAAAAAAAAATTTAATTGTTCGTATTAGTAAATCACTAGATTAAACTCACTTGTCTACACCAAGTCTTCTAACTAAGAGATCACTCCAAAAATATCCATGCTTCTCTTATTGTTCTTCTCGAAGAATAAAATAGGAAAATATATATATATATATAATTACATAGGCAGAAACAATATAAAAAGAAAGCAACACAAAATTCAATCAAATATGATCACACCACAAACATTTATTCAAAAAGATTTAGTATGCTTTTTAAAAGTTTACAACTCCTTAAATAAACCTAAAAACTAACCCAAACAATCTAGAAAAAATAAAATTATTAAGCATATTGTTTAATTTTCAAAAATAAATAGAAAAAATAAAAATAGTTTTTCTCAAAAACCTCTTACACCAGTCTCCCTAAATTTTTTTTAAAAAAAACCACCAATTGAGTTTAAATTACTATTTTCTCAATCTTATAGATGTCTAATCAAGGCTTTCAAATATTTTTTATTCCTTCGTTTCTAGCGTATAATAGTTTTAGATATTATCCTCGGTCCCTTCATTTTAAATTTTGCATAAGAGACATCAACTGACAATTAATTTCTCTCCAATTGGCTTCTAGAGTAATGAATAGCAAACCTCAAACTTCCTTCACCAATATGCAATGTATCCATATAACCACTGAACAAATTTATCTTTGTAATTATATTAAACTTGCAATAAAATGGGTTAATATAACTGAAATTAACAACAACAAAATTGAACATCTTCATATTCTCTTTGCACTCAACCTATAACTTATCAATGAGGATATTATTAATGACATTATCATTATCATTACTATCATTATTTATGATATTATTGTCAACATAATCATCATCAAACTAAACATCATAAATTGATGGAGAATACTAATCTATACTTATCTCATCGTAAACAGGATCACCAAGAATCTCTAAGATACTCATCATGATCAATAAGTTGTCTCATCTGTTTATACTTCTAAAACGGGTTTTCAAAACTGGTTATGGATATGTGATCACTTTCCTCATGATCCTCTAATTTTCTCTTCTTCAACTCCGCTAATCGACGGAATAATTCTTCAACTTGCATCTGCATGTTTATTATAGTTAGTTGACATATTAATTTTGTAATTTTTCTCTGTATGTCTTGTATCACCAGTTCTTGAACGTCTTTTTTCAAAGAAAAACCTCATATTTCCTTCCTACATGAGCACGTCTTATTTTGTGACCATCTTTTCTAATTATGGTTATTCAACAATACAAAATAATTAACTACTAGAAATCATTGGGTTATGATACCAATTGACTTGGACATAAACAACACAAGAAAGACAACAAGAACAATCAACATAAAATTCTATCGAATATGGTCACACCACAAACTCTAATTCAAGATTTTATTACTGGATATTTCTCTTTTGAGTATTTTGCCACTCTAAAAGGTTTACAAATATTTAAATAGAACCAAAAACTAACATAAATAAACCATGAAATCCAAAAATAAAGGAAAAGCAATAAATTTCCTAAATAAACTAGGAAAAATAAAAATATTAAAATATCATTTAATTTCCTAAACTAAATAAAAAAGGATAAAAATGATTAAGAAAAAATAATTTTTAAAAACCTCCTGCATCATATAAGGATTGAAATCATTTGTTGCAAAAATGATGGAGAAACCAATGAAAGTTGAAATGAAAAATCAAATGAACTTCGTTTTTGATAAAATTAAGAGAAACAAAAAATGGGTTTTCCTTCAAAAGTGGCACCTGTGATTGTTGGATTCTTTGGCTGGTGCATTATTGTTAAAAGTGTTCATGATACGAATATAACAACTATTATCTGCAACTCTAGGATGTACTCCAAGGGTGATACTTTTGGTATTAGTGTAAACTAGACGTGGGCTTGCACTACACTATAGATTTGCATTTTTTTCCCCTATAAAACGATATTTAGATGTTGTAATCACGTTTAAAAAAAAGAAAAAAAATCAACAATTTAAAGTTATAGTCTCAACCAAGTCTAATAAGTTGGTTTTATTTTAATTAAACGTTAAAAAAATTAGGCAATGATAGTAAAAAGATTAAAAAAAATTAAAAAAAAAACTAGAAGTACAAAATTGGATACAAAATAGACAAAAAAAACCCGGTTCGAGTTAACTTGAGGTAGTGTGATAAACAAGTAACCTAGGTAATAAGGGGCGGGCTAACCCGGGTTAACTTGTAAAATACATGGTCTAAATCATAAGATCAAGATAACTCGATATAAAAAAAAAAAAACCACAAAACCAATTTTAAAAAAAAACACTAATGTCGAACAATGAAATTGGAAAGGAAAATAAGTCAAAACAAATGTCAACTTCTGTTAACTCTTCAAACCAATGACCCGGGTCATTAAACTGAAAGCATCATGCATAGAAAAACTGTGAAACTCAATCCTTTGCGGATCAAACATCAAATGATGAAATTGAAAAGAAAAAAAAAAGTCGATTATACAAAAGGATTCAAAATAAATTAGAGAATAACTATAAATTTTTGAATTGAAGGGTGGAATTGAAAGGAAAATTAACTTTAATATAAGGACAAAAAAGATCAAAGAATGAAGATCAAATTAAAAAAAATAATAAACCATAAATTTGGATGAAGGTATGGAATTGAAACCCGATAAAAAAAAATGCACAAAAAGGTTAAGAAAAAAATTAGAAATCAAAAGAATAGGGACCAAAGTGAAAAAAACAACATTGACAAATTATGATTGAATGATGAAATTGAAAAGAAAATCAAAAATTTACAAAAGGACCAAGAACAAAAACTTAAAAATCAAAACAATAGACACCAAATCCGAAGAAAAACACAAATTGAGGGGCTAGCTTGAAAATCTAAAGGGTCGGGCGTGAAAACCGAGGAAAAAAGGGGTTGTCAGTGCCAAACCGGACATCCATCGATTACATGCATCATCCAGGGCTAGAAGGGTTGCTGAGATGAATCGAACGTCGTCCCAAAAGCCCCCATTTGGCCACCAAGAGACATCGCACACGCTGTCCAAAAATAACGACCAACATTTATGCACCGATGCAAGCAAGCACTTGACAGCTATTTTTTAAAAAATATTTATTATAGAGTAAAGTAAAAATATGCCCCTAACCCTACTTAATAATAAAAAAAACCAAGGTGAAAATGAAAAAATAATGTGCATTTAAAACCAAGGTGAAAATGACCAAAGTTAAAGCATTTTTTTTTTACTTCAAAGGCAATTTAGTAAATTCAATGTGCATTTAAAACAAAAACGGCAAAAATGCTCCTAGCTGTCAGGTCTAATTTTTTTTCTCCAATGGTAATTTTATATTTTAATTGTTCAAAAATTAACAAAAAGAACCCATTGCCTCATCAATTAGACCAAATGTTTTTTTCAGGGGGGGGGGACTGTAACTCCATTATTGCAATCCACATTGTAATTTAGTCTAGAGCTACAATAATTAGCATTGTGGATTTCACTCTTCTCTCTTAATATATTTTGTTACTAGTTTATAGGATTGTGTTATGTTGTGGGTCAGAATAATTTTTAATTTTAAAGTAACAAAAAATATGCAAGTTATTGAGAACAATTTGACATTGTTATTGAATCCACCATAGTGGAAGAACCTTGAAACCTCCTAATCCAAATCTCTTTCTAACTCGGGTTTAAAATTAAACCGCGTAGAAGTTGCTCTAACTTGACCATGTCGACTTAGCTGATCAAAAAACAACCCGATCAACCGATAAAAAAAATATAAAAGTAAAATTGAGAAAAGTTAATGAAAATGACATAAAAAAATCTATTGGCTTAACTTCTTGTATATTTCAGGTTTAAAATTAAATTGTATAAAAATTGTTTTGATATCATCTAATCAACTACCATTAATTTAACAGTATGAAGATGAAATCAATAAAAAAAAATTGACAAAACCAAAAGGGAAAAAAAAAATTGTTCATTGACTACCGCATCATCTATCCTTATCCAAATGCTTCTCACGGTGCTTGTAAATAGATTCAGAACCTCACCAGTTCAGACTGCACAACATGTCTTAGTGCGGCCATGTTTGCAACTTGTCAAGGCCGAATAGGGGCTCGTTCGGTGCTCCATGATTGCACAATTAGATATGAGCAATATCCATCTACTGATTAAACAAAATGGCTCTCAACAAGATAAGATTTTTCTTTGTCTAGCATATATGTACACCCCATAGAGCGAGTCCATTCTTATCCCCTTCGATGTTCTCATTCTTGTTTTGGTTGACGAAGGTTTTTCTTCTCCTCTCCCCTCTATTTTTTTATCATTTTTTATCATTCTTATTTTGGCAGATCAGTTTTTCTTGTTCGTTCTTGAACCTGTTCATCCAATTTTGGATTCTAGAGTGGAAAGCTTCAATTATGCCTGTTTGTGCGTGAATGTTTCCGCGTTTTATTTGACAATTATACAACCATGATTGACCAAAAAATGGCAGTGGCACCCACTTCTGTTGTATCAAGGGAGCATGTACTATGTAGTGGCGTTTCCTTTCATCGAGATTAGAGGAATGTACGCTAATGGATTAACTTCAAGTGGGGAAAAGGACAGGGCATTGCCCTCGTTAATGATCAAAGCCCAACTTTAGCCTCAATCTCCTTCGCAAAATCAGCTATAGCAGGATCCATTTTGCTTATCAGATAATTATATAAATACACACTGCAAGTTGCAGAGCAAATTCACAGCGAGCACCTAACAGGGAAGTGATAATGCCCCATGCTTTCGGCTCAAATGACTCACAAGTTGACTCTTTCGTGTCGAAGTACGAATGTTTGGCCAGCCAAATCCTTAATGCACAACTGCCTTGCTTAAGTAGAGAGTTTTTCCATGCCTGTGTCAAGAAACCGAAAGAATTTCAAGGGCACAATGGGGAAATAAAAGCCCCCAAAACTAGCATAGCATATATACTTCCAAGAATTTTCATGCCCTGAATTCTTTTTCATTCTTTAAGAATTACCATGGCTGAAAGTTCTCAGATTCCGAGGGTGTGTAGACTGAACTAAGGATTTCTCATACTGTAAAATTTCCAGCATTTGCTCTGCATATACAATTTACAAGCGGCGTGATCAGGATTTTTTCTATTTTTGTTCTGTCCAAGGAATACAGCTTGTATAACAAAAAGAAAAGCATGCCTTTGTGTATATCTCTTCTCAACTATCAACTTTGCCTTCTTATCACGATGCCTGTGAACTGTCCCCGATCATTCAGAAAACAAAATTCACTGAAAAATGGTATAACTTAAATTTTGCCAAGGATTGCTGAAGGCAACTGATGATTAAATGGATGGTCTAGAAGCAAAGCACCGCATCCAACTCAGCAAATGATGACTTTGCTGATATGTTTGAGGAAACTGCAACCTTTGATTTATGAACTGCCGTTCTTTAATCATGTTGGTCCAAACAGATTACTTCTTAAGCGGTCACAAAAGGAGCTTGAGAAGATTCTGTTAAATCTTGTGCATGAACCAACTCCTGCTTCAAAAGAAGTGTATAAAGAAGCTCATTCCAGGAATCAGGTACACCAGGCAGGCACCAATGGCTGCAGTCTTGACGGTGTAGGGAGGCTGGACCACTACCTGGTCCAAGATAGTATAAGGATGCATGGCCATCCTTTCTCCGGGCTGACATGCTTGTCACATTCAACAAATGCAAGTTCATCACTTGTGATTCATTTGAGTGTTTTGATAACACATCAAAGAATAGTTTGAAACGGTAATCTGGTGAAACCAGCACCGAGCCTAAGTCAGGAAGCTTTTCCAGATGGCAGCTACCACCAGTCTTCCAGTCGCCACCCCTGTTACATCAGCCAATGTATTAGATAAACACGCACAAACAATTTCATTTGCAAGCATGCGAAGGAATTGCAATTTTGGAGCAAAGGAATCATCTCAAGTAACTCATGAATTGAAAAGTGTTAGTTCACATTATAGCATGGAAAGAGTTCAGGTTTTCCAGAGGAAGTTATTCTGTTCTAAAACTTGAGACTAAGAATCAAAAGAGTACATATAGACAAATAAGCATTCAGGAAAGATCTGGCAGTTGAAATATTCGAGAAAGAGTAACTTTTGGATATATTTTGAAATGTTCATGAAAAAAAAAGAGTACCCATGCAGAAATTTTAAAAAATAAACAGAGAGAGAGAGAGAGAGAGAGAAACCTGAAATGTACAGGAGCATAGGTTCGAAAGAAGACTCGAGTCTTGCTCATATTTACTTCAGTGTGAAGCCAATCAATCAAAGTTTCGATTGATCTTCCATATGCAGTTTCAACACTCATCTCCATCCTTACTTTCTCCCCTTCTTGGAAGTAACAACCCCTAATAAATAACATAAATTCAATGATCAAATATCATTTCAACATTATAGCATGAACTGATTTCTGTCCTTGCCTTTTCCTACATGAAGTACAGCATAAAATGACAACTGACAAAAGCATGCAAACAGAATTTTCATGTTCCCTTTGTTAAATCTAGGGAAAAAAATAAAGCAAAATCACCTGATGGTGTTACAATGAGGGAATAATGCAATGAATGCAGGTCAACTTGGTGGTAGCAGCAACAAGAAGATTGTGGTTTCATTGCAAGGAAATGGTACTTGTGGGTGATTGTATGCACTGTAGTGAAAATAAGATAAAAATGTTCTCGCATTTTTCCTTTTTCGTCCATAAATCAAGCTCAATCATTGGTCTGAATGTCATGCTCAAATTGAAGGCTAAAAGCACATCCTAACCCACTGATATAGCAATGCGGACAAGATACACCTTTGGACTTTGGCTTAAGAATGGTAAGAGGATTCATTGGGACACCTCCCCACCCTCACACACTCCAGGGACATCTCATAGGTCATCATGCTTAACAAATTGAGAATAATCTTCCAATGTGGTCTAATCACCCATGTTCAAGCATGCTTTATGGACCAATTGTATCGGATTCATATTTAGCATTTATTTTATCCCAATTTATGCGCTCATCCTTCAAAATATTCCATTTACATCTACAATGCCACCTGCCATCTCAGATGCAGCTGAACAAACACCGAAGAATTTCCTCCAATATGTTGGTACCTTCAAGCTCAATAGGGAGATGCATGTCCCAGCAGACTCTGCAGTAAATCCATGGGCATGGAAAAGATCTATAATCTCATCATTGATAAATTTTACCATATCCATGGCTAACTGAAACACATCCTCATCTCGTCAGCAAATAAAATGCATATATGTTTCTGGCTCTAGCCCTCAGATCGAAACAATGTGAACAAACAACCTGTATGTAACTTTCTCCTTCTAAACTTGTCACCATGGGGCCTAAATTTCTATAATTTGCAGATTCATTGGCCATATTCCTGTATGTAACATGCTCTCCTCTCCAAGTTGAACTGTGCATGTGCCCATGTTGCTGAACTGAGAAATAACACATCTGCACATATAAGCTGACCAGCAATGGTAAAAGGCTATATAATAATTTATTTGCGCTCATGTGGTCTTATCCTAGCTCTATAGTGCCAAGAGTCAAAAAATCAAAGTGCGCGCGCTTGCACACACATGCACACATACAAAAGAACCAGGTCATCAGGTTGGAGTGATCTGATATCCTATCTTACCCTCTAACCCTCAGATTGAGACTATTGTGTACCTTCCTTCATCTAAACTTGTCACCTTGAGGCCTAAATTTCAATAATTGAGCAGATGCATTGCGCCATCTTAGACATGCTTTCCAACTTAAACCACATTATAATAAAGTTTTTTTTCCACTATAACCCCAAGTTGCTGAACCGTGAAAAAATTGCATCTGCAGGTAAAAGCATACGAGCTACTGTAAAAGGCTATATAAAATTTATCTTCAAGCTCATATGATATATCCTAGTCCTATAGTGCAAAGTACAAAATCAGATAGGATGTCTTTACCCTCCAATAGTCTTATTTATGCATATATGCAGACCGTTTAGGATTAAAAGCTAGGAATAGTTATTATGCTCCAATCTAGTATTCTCCAGATTCAAAGATGCCAAAAGTTGAAAATAGCTACATGCACACTACACATTGACACAAGAACCAGCTCTTGGGGACACCTAATTGCATAGGTTGTACTTACCCTCTTATGGTCTTCTCATGATTCCACCAATGGCCAGAGTTAAGAACTAGAACATCTGCATCTTTCCACTTGGGGGAAGTCCAGTCCAATGTATCCACTCTTAAAGTCAACTTCACCTCTTTCGGAGCTCCAGCAGGGGGGCGGCCCTGTACAATTAGAAATGGAGCCCTGTAATATTCAAGGGTGCAATTATAGTCCTTGAACATGAACGCCAGAAACCCTCTGTGCTTTGTAATTGGGTTCCCATTCACCTCATATATAGAACTGTCAGGAACAGCAGTGGCAAGCATACAGAGGAGGGACTCCCACTGGTTCCTTCCAACTGAGTCTCCAACAAATACAAGCCTCCGGTTCCTCAGCTTTTCCAACATCAACCTTGCATCGAATCTGTCTCAAGGAAAAGAAGGGGGGCCCAGATAAGCTTTTCTCAGAGCAATTGTAATTGTCATTCCAAGAAAAGAGATTGCTAGTACCAGGAAACATTTAAACAATAAATTTTCTCACAAAAAGAAGGTGCTTGGCTAGTGTTTAATAGAAACACAGTCACGAAGTTCTGGAGCCAAACACAACTTCCACTTTTTCTGTGAAACTATGTTAGAGTTTGTTATCAAGCAAGTGTGGTGTCTAACTCCTAAAAAGGGGATAAAAACTAATTTGATATGGACAAAGGTAGTTAACAACAAGACACCAAACAGAAAGGAATTTGCATGCTGATTTCCAGGAAATGTGCCATAATATCATTCTTACAAACATCATTAATTAACGCTTCAATTGGAAGACGCCAAAGATTATGAAAAAACCGCTTTCTACCCAACCTAAAATACAACTATTATAATTTAGCACCTTTTCTCATCTGTAAGCAACCCAACACGGCACAACAATAATTCCACAATTTATCAGTAATTAACTTAAAGTTTAAAAAACCAATTAAACAGATCAAAAAGAAAAGGAAAGGAAAGGAATACCTGGGCAAGTTGCAATATTTGGGTTGCCAACGCCACTTGGTGTAGAAGCTATCAGGCCTACCATTCTCTAAACATCTAAAACCAGCGTCTATAAAGGAACAATCTTGACTCTGATACAGAGGATAATTATCATCCCAAACCCAGTTCCCGTCAAAAATATCACACCAATCACCACCCTTATCAAGAAATCCTAGCCGTCCACTATCTCCGCCAGTTAATTCTGATGAAGAAGGTACAACAAGTCCAGACCAGGAGATACCATGGTGGCGAAGGCCACGAGTCGCACTCCTATAATCCAAGTAAAAGAAGCAACAAATGAGGAGTACGGTGACAAAAAAGAAGCCAAGAATGCCAAGAGAAGGCTCAAGAGGGTTCAATCTCTTGAGCTTCTTGAAGAAATCCAAGTGGGTCATTGTGTCTCGAGGAGTAGCAGAAGATGTGGTGGTGTTGCTGGGCATTGTTTTTTAAGAAAAAAAAAATTCACATGGGGTTATAGAGTATATTGCTAATTGCTAATTGCTAATTGCTAATGTATGGTTTTCAAAGATAGTACAAAAGGTGTATTCTTTAAAGGCGGTGGGGTAGCATCATCAGCAAATATAAAGAAAGCATTAATGGAAAAAACGGCTTTCATTAGGGTCTAGCTCTCCTAGTCTCTGGTTAAGGAAAGAGAGAAAATGAAATCATCTATGCCATGATAATCGTTACGAGACGAATGAATATACGAATCTAAAACGATTTTCACAAGGTGAAAGAGGAAAATATAGAAAGGTATTTTGGCAGAAACTATATGGTCGATGAACACGAAGATGAGAACACACAGAGTAACTTGTCAAGCATTCAAATCGTTTCTGCTTTCTTTATTTATTAAGGGGAAGACCCCATGCTAGCTGAGGTTAGAACTTGATGTGGACGGAGAGGCCAGTAGCCACTAGCCAGTGAAATCATGGAAGAAGTTCATCCTCTCCCCCGCTTAATAACAAATTTTGACCCCACCAAGTAGGTAAGAAATTATTTTGTAATATTCTTTCCGTAATTCTTTTTCTTTATCTTTGGTATGAGTAGTGATTTTCTTATACATACAATTATACCAAAGAGAAGTTCATTGTTACCATCAAATATCATTATTGCAAGTATTGTTGGATATATGAAAGGCATAGATTAAGTTTTTTTTTTTTTTAGTTTAACGTGGGTGTCCGGATCAGCTTGCGTGCATCTCGACTAATCCCACAGGCCCTGAAATTAACGACCATGTAAGTCTCCAGTGGCCATCATATGAGCAACCACATGGCTCGAACCTGAGACCACAGAGAGAGCAAACCTCTTGATTCCGAACTCTTATCACTGGGGCACCACCTAGATAGTTTAGATTAAGTATTTTTGAATCTCGAGGAACATGCATTATCCTTGATAGTTCATGTACTTGCTAAAGAAATCCTTTCATGTGTATCCAATTAAATTGGATTCACCGTAC
>Ga0307513_10006413_pt1 | contig 15377 bp, 17 predicted proteins | sample 15_EM_MG_FD_202174 | JGI IMG/M metagenome (GOLD analysis project Ga0307513, IMG submission 202174) | Populus trichocarpa ectomycorrhiza microbial communities from riparian zone in the Pacific Northwest, United States - 15_EM | ecosystem: Host-associated > Plants > Roots > Unclassified | place... | reverse complement strand
CCCCTACGCCGCCGTCGCGGACGCCTCGTCGCGGGGCTGCTCACAGCCGTGGTCGTCGGCGGCATCGGCTTCGCGATCCGCGCCAACCCCGCGAAGCCCACCTCGTCACCGCCACCCATCGTCGGCACGAGCACCAGTGCGGCACCCACGAGCGATGCGCCGACCGTTCTCTCGGCCTTCGACCTGAAACCAGGCGACTGCTACACCGCCGGCCCGATGCCTGCCGACGGCACCACTGCCGTCGTCGTCTCCGTGCAGAGCGTGCCGTGCACCCAGCCGCACACCGCCCAGGTCGTCGCCGTTCCGAACTACGCGGACAAGACCTACGACGAAGCCATCAACCGGCTGTCCATGGCGGACTGCACACGGGAGTTCCAGAACCGGCTGCGGACCACGGCGCTTAAGGACAAGCGCTACCGGCTCGGTCGCATCTACCCCGACCAGCTCGCGTGGAACCGCCGTTCGACGTCGGTCGCATGCGTCGTCGTCACCGAGGCGCCGACCACGGGATCCGCGCTGCGCGGCTGATCCCTCGACGCGGCCGCACGGCCGCACTCGTCCGGCCGCGAATCAGCAGGCCGGAGTCCGTTCCGGTGTTCGTCAGGCCGGATCCATGGTGCCCGACGGCCGCCACCAGACGGTGGGCTCGCACGTGGGGCCGCTCGTTCGTGAGTAGGGGAGAGACATGACCACGGTTCCCACATCCGGTTCTACCCGACGCAGGTACGGGGTGACGCTCGCGGCTATGGCACTCGCGGCTGTGACAGGTTGCGGGGCGTCCCCGCCGGCGGCGCCACCGCCGGTCCAGGCGCCGCCGCCCGCGGTCGGGGGCGAGAGCACGGCGGCAGCAGTGCCGGTCGGGCTGACCAATCTGGTTCCCCTGGGAGAGAAGGCCAAGGTCGGCGATTGGGAGGTGATCGTCCACAAGACCGAGCCGAACGCCACCAAGCTCGTGCTAGCGCAGAACCCGCTCAACAAGCAGCCGGTGGCGGGCCGCCAGTTCGTGATGTCCGAGATCACGCTCACCTACGTCGGCACCGACAAGGCGGTGCCCCTGAGCCTCAGCATCGACATGGCCGGAGCCTCGGGCAAGACCTACAGCCTGAGCGAACCGAACAGCACCTGCGGCGTCATCCCGAACAAACTCGACATCATCCGCGAGCTGCGGCAAGGCAAGAGTGTCCGGGGGAACATCTGCGCCTCGGTGCCCGTCGAGGAGATCGAGGGCGGGGGATGGATGGCCCGCGACATCCTGGCCGTCCGGGACAACTCGACCGCGTGGCTGGCGCTCCGGTAGCGCCGGGGATCACCGATGTCGGCGCCCGACGTGGCTGAGCAGGCGTGCGAGCTCTTCGGGCGCTACCGGCTCGAGGAGATGATCGGCCGGGGTGGGATGGGCGAGGTGTGGCGGGCAGTCAACGTCGCCAACGGTCGAACCGTGGCTGTCAAGCGGCTGCCGGGCGAGCTGTCCCGCGACAAGATGGTGGTGGCCCGGTTTCGGCGAGAAGCGGAGCTGACAGCGCGCCTAGAAACCCCGCACGTCGTGCCGATCTACGACTTCGGTGCGATCGAGGACCGGCTGTTCATCGAGATGAGGCTCATCCCGGGGCCGACCATCGCCGCACTGCTCGCCGAGCACGGCGCCCTGCCCCCGGCTCGCGCAGTCAATCTGGTGGCACAGCTCGCCGACGCGCTCGACGCCGCGCACGCGGCCGGACTCGTCCACCGCGACGTCAAGCCGGCCAACGCGATAGTGGACCTCGGCCAGGCCGGCACGCCACGCGACTTCGTCTACCTCACCGACTTCGGCATCGTGCACGCGATGACCGGTGGACTCACCCGCATCACGGAGGGCCCGGTCGGAACGATCGCTTACATGGCGCCGGAGTCGTTCGCCGCCGAGAACCGCGCCGGTCCCGGGATCGACGTGTACGCGCTGACCTGTGTCCTTCACGAGTGCCTGACCGGCCGCAAGCCCTTCGTGCAGGAAACCTACGAGGGGCTCGTCTTCGCTCACATGGCCGCGCCCCCACCGGCGCCGGGTGCGACGCACCCGGGCCTCGCCGCGTTCGACCCGGTCATCGCGGCCGGAATGGCCAAGGAGCCGGACGCGCGGCCGCCGACGGCAGGCGCGATCGCGATGGCAGCGCGCAAGGCTCTCGAGGGCGTCGCACCGATCGAGCTGTCGCGCCGCGGCTCGGGCACCGGCGGCGCACCCGGGGCCGACGGGACCACGACGTCGCTCGCCGCGCTCCCGACTCGCTGGGCGCTGACGCACGCACTGACGGCGCAACCGGGGTCGGTCGACACCGGTCGGCCCGTGAGGTCCAGGCCCCGCCGGCGATCGGTGGTGCGCTGGTCCGCCGCCCTCGCAGTGGCGATCGCACTCACGCTCACTCTCGTCGTCGTCCTCGCTGGTCCACGGGCCGGATCGGCCGTCGCCCTCCCCACCGTGCCGGTCGCGGCCGGCACGGTGGCGGTGGGCAGCGAGCTGCGCTCGCTCCTCACAGTCGACGTCGGCGGTACCCCGCACATCGTCGCCGGCAGCCGCGACAACACGATCCGGGTCTGGAACGGGCTGACGCACGAACCGAGCGGTCGCTCCATAGTCGGCCACGCGGGTTCGGTCAACGCGCTCGTCGCCGCGCAGCTGAACGGCATCTCGTTGGTGGTCTCGGCGGGTGACGACACAACGGTGCGGGTGTGGGACCTGGCCACGCACACCCCGGTCGGTGACCCGATGACAGGACACACCGCTGCGGTGACCACTCTCGCGGTCGGGATGTTCGACGGCGAGCCGGTGGTCATCTCCGGCGCGGCGGACCGGACGGTGCGGGTGTGGAGCTTGGTCACGCACGCGCCGCTCGGCGGGCCGCTCACCGGGCACACCGATGGTGTCACGGCGGTTGCCACGACCCGGATCGGTGACCAGGCCGCGATCGTGTCCGGCAGCCTGGACCGGACCGTGAGGGTCTGGAACCTGGCCACTCACGAGCCCGTCGGAGCGCCGATCGAGCAACCACCGGTGGGTCGCACGACCGTTCCGGGCGTGCTCGCCGTCAGCGTGACCGAGCTCGACGGTGCGCCTGTCGTGGCAACCGGCAACCTCGACGGCACGGTACGGGTCTGGAACCTGGAAACGCGTCAGGCGATGGCCGAGCCCCTCGCCGCTCACGGCGGATCGGTCCGGGCGTTGGTCACACCACAGCTCACGGGACGGCCCGTCCTCGTCACCGGCGGATTCGACAGCTCCGTCCGGCTGTGGGATCTGGCCACGCTGAAGCCCATCGGACCCTCAATCACTGGCCACTCGGCACCCGTTCGCGCCGTCATAGCTGGGCCGGTGAGCGGTGGGCTGAACATCGCCACGGCCGGGGACGACGGGACGATCAAGATCTCCTCTGTTGCAGTGACCTGATGTCGCCGCTGCCTTCACCGCCGATGGCTGGGTGGCGGGGTCGGTGGATGAGCTCAACGACGGTGCGTACCGCGCCGGGTGCGAGGGCGGCGGGCAACGCTGTTCTTCGTGGGGGCGGGTCTGCCCGGTGTTGGGGTTGCGTCTCTGCGGGGGGTGCGGGAGCTGTTGACCGTGCGCCCGCGGACGATCCCGATGAACTCTTCCATCAGGTCGGTGTTCTCCGCGTCCGGCCAAGCGAGGGCGACATTCGACTCCGCCGGCGCGTCGGTCAGCGGTCGGTAGACGAGGTCTCGGCGGTGGTGGAGGCGGGCAAGGGACTGGGGGACGATCAGTAGGCCGACGCCGGCGGCGACGAGCTCGATCGCCGCGGCCGTGGTCGCGGGGGTGATCGCCGCGGGCCGTCCCGGCCGGTCACCGGGCCAGACGAGTGTGTCGTCCTGCGGGCGGAGGATGATCTCGTCGGCCAGGTCCGCGACCGTGGCTTCCTCGGTCGCGGCGATCACGTGTTCCTTCGGGACGACGGCCACGGTGGTCTCGGTGTAGAGCGGGATCGTGTGGAGCCCGCTCTTGTCGATCGGCAGTCGGACCACGGCGGCGTCCACCGCGCCGGTCCGGATCAGTGCCAGCGCCTCGTCCGTGGTCGCCGTGACGAGCTCCAGGGGCACGTGGGGACGGCGCTCGGCCCAGATCCGCGCCCACTTGCCCGGTGTGACGCCTAGTACGTAGCCGAGGCGGAAGGCTGTGGTGTCGCCCGGCTCGGTCACCGGCCCAGGCTATCGGCCGGTCCGGCCCCGATATCCTGGGCATATGACGCGGCAGAGGGCGACCCAGACGATGAAGCCCGCGACGGCGGCGAAGAAGCTCGGCGTGCACCCCGACGCGACGCCCGAGGAGTTCCGGGCCGGGGTGGTCTCGCGCGACGAGCTCAACGCGCTGCAGGCCGATCCGCCGGAGTGGTTGCGCGAGCTGCGACGCAACGGCCCGCATCCCCGCCAGGTCATCGCGGACCGGCTGGGAGTGTCGATCTCCGGGTTGGCCCGTGCCGAGATCACCGAGCCGCTGACCACTGCCCAGATCGCGGCGTTGAAGGAGGAGCAGCCGGAGTGGCTGCGCCGTGAGCGCAACATCCGGGCCGAGGCGCAGCGCGCGGAGGCCCGGCTGCGGGCCGAGCGGTCCGGGAAGCGTCCCGACGATCCGGTCGGGGGATGAGCGGGTCCTGTCGGAGCAGCTAGAAGCGCCAGCGGGTGGCGCTGAATCCCGTCTCCTTGCCGAACGCGAACACCTGCGCCGGCTCCACTGCGTAGACGTGCCGAGGGTCATCGAGGGCGGTGTCGGCCGGGTCGTAGAGCTCGCCATCCCTGACGAAGGGATGCCACCACTGGTACTTGGCCGGAAACAGGTCCGCGATCTGCTGTAGTCGGGCTGCGTCCCGGACGAGGTGGGCGGTGCCTTCGACGACCACGTCGACGTCAGGGCCGGGCACCGTGACCGCGCATCCATTGCTCCGCGCGAGGTTGCGGGCCTTGCGGGACTGCCGGAAGGTGACGAAGCAGACCGTCCCTTCGAGCCATACGCCCAGCACCGGCACCACGTGCGGCCTGCTGTCCGGGTCGGTGGTGGCGAGCAGGTAGTCGCCCGCCTCGGCCATGTGCTTCCGCGCATCTGCCCAACTCAGTGCCGTCAGGGGTGTGCCACGGGGGCTGGACAGTTGTTCGGGAGTCGGTTCCACGTCTGCCGAGTACGTCGTCATGACGATGACGCTATGCACGTAGGTGCATCGAGAAAAGCGATGACTTACGATCGAAGCAATCACTCTTGCTTATGGGAATTCGATTCAGCACCACCGGTGCTGGGACGAAGTTGGGGCCGCTGGTGTCGAAGGCTGTCCGGTTCTCGGCGACGAACTGTTCGACGGACATCGGGGTCCGGTGGCCGATCATCTCGACGATGTCGTTCGTGCCTGCGAACACACCGTTCCGGTAGTCGACGGCGACGTGGCCCAGATGCTGGACGGGATGCTCGGGCAACCCGCGTTGCCGCATGGCCGAGGTGAACTCCTCGACGCTGATCGGCTCGTAGTGCACCGGGATGCCGAGCGTGCCGGACATGGCACGGGCGATGTCGTGGTGATCCAGCTCGAGCGGACCGTGGAGGGTGTGGACGGCGCGGTTGTGCGGTTCGGGATCTGCCAGCACGGCGGCGATCACGTGGGCCTGATCCGTGGCGGCGATCGGCGCGTGCCGCCCCTCGCCGAACGGGAGCCGGAGGTAGCCCTCATCGTCCCGCAGTTCCCACCAGGTCGTGAGCCACTCGGCGAAGAACGTCGGCCGCAGATGGGTGGTGAGCAGGTCGGTCCGGTCCAGGAGGCGTTCGCTGAGCCAGTGTTGTCGGGCGGCGTTGCTGCGCGCCTGTCGGCGGGCGGAGATCTGCGACATGTTGACCACAGATCGCACGCCCGCGTCGCCGGACGCCTGTGCGAAGTTGACCGTCGCCTCGATCAGGCCGTCGCGGATCGGGTAGCAGAAGTAGGCGCCGCTTGCTCCCTGCATCGCGACGGCGACGCCGTCGAGGTCCAGGAAGTCGGCCTGCACCACCTCGGCGCCGGCTGCGGCGAGCGCGCGGGATCGCCCGTCCTCCCTGCGCACCAGGGCGCGGACGCGGTAGCCGCGATCGAGGAGGAGTTCGGTCGTGACGCGTCCGGTCTTGCCGGCCGCGCCGGTGATGAGGAAGAGCCTGTCGTCGTCGGTCATGGTTCAGGCGGTCTGCGCGGCCGCACGGACGAAGTCGTCACGGTGCTCGGGCCGGACGGTGAACGAAACAAGCAACTGGTACATGCGCAGCCTCCCGATACTAGTTCAGTCAATGAACTGACCCTAGCACGGTCAAGTTCAATGAATGAACTGACACGGTAGGATGCGGTCATGCCCCTGCCGAGCACCTACGCGGACCGCAACTGCTCGCTGGCACGAGCGTTGGAGGTCGTCGGAGAGCGGTGGACGCTGCTGATCATCCGCGACGCGTTCTACGGGGTGCGGCGGTTCGGCGACTTCGCCACCCAGCTCGGGATCCCCCGCGCGGTCCTGACCAGCCGGCTGAAGTCCCTCGTGCACGAAGGTGTCCTCACCCGCGACCACGACGCGACGGGGAACCTCGAATATCGGCTGACCGCCAAGGGGATCGCGCTGTGGCCCGCCCTGCGCACCCTCATGAGCTGGGGGGACGAGTTCTACTCGCCGACCGGGATCAAGCGCGCCCTCCGCCACGAACAGGACGGTGGACTGCTCGACCACGAGGGACGCTGCCAGCAATGCGGTTCAGTCGTCGCGGTGCCGGACACCCGGATCGAACCCGGGCCCGGATACGTGCCGACCGACGCCGTGCTCGATCCCGTGTCCGCCGCGATCAACACGCCGCGACGGCTCCTCGAGCCGATCACGACCGGACCTGTGCCCCGGGAGGCCGAGGGCTGAACCTACCGCTCCGCCTCCTCCTTGCTGGGAATGTGGCGACCGACGAAGTCGCGGATCAGCTCGGCCACCTCGGCCGGACGCTCGACGTTCACCGAGTGCCCGGCGTCCTCGATGACGACGACCTCTGCGCCGGCAGCGCGGTACCGCGCGGCAGTCGGCGCGCTCGGGTACAAGCGGTCGCGACCGCCGAGGATCGCCAGGACCGGTATGCCCAGATCGCGTGCCTGCATGTCCAGCGGGACCTCGGCCAGGCGGGCCCGTCGATCGGTCATGACCGCCCGGTACATGCCGGGGTTCATCGCCGCCCGGTCGAGCGCGACCTGCTGCGGGTCGTCCCATCCGTCGTCGATGCCGAACCCGATTCGGCCCAAGCAGCGAGCCAACCAGGGCATGGTGAGGCGGTGGAGGAATGCCGCCAGCGCGGAGAGTGCGGGAAGAAATGTGATCGACGGGAACGACGAGCAGTCGTAGTCGGGCGCCTGCCCGAGCACGACCACTCGCCCGACCTGATCGGTGCGCCGGCCCATGGCCAGAGCCACGTCCGCGCCGAACGAGTGGCCGGCGACGGTGGCGTCGGCGACCTGCAGGTGGTCGAGGGCGCCGGCCATGGCCCGTGCCTGGGTTCCGGCGTCGAGCGCGGCCCCGGCGCCGGAGCAGCCGTGCCCGAGCAGGTCGACCCGGATCACCCGGTTTCCGCGGGCGAGATCGGCGGTCATCCGTTCGAACCAGTGCATGGAGCAGCTGAAACCGTGCACCAGCACCACTGCCGGCGCGCCCTCCGGCCCGTCCTGTCGGACGTGCACGTCGTGGCCATCGACCCGTACGAGATCTCCGATCCGGCGTCGCGCGGTCATTGCCCTCCCTGCTGCGGCGGCCGACGTTCACGCTCCACCTTTCGGGAGTCGATCGTCAACCTGCCCGTTCGGCACGTCGCTGCTGCCGGTACTGCTCCACCGGCAGGCCGCCCCAGCCCCAGTTCTCGGTCTCGACCTCGTCGATGACGACGAACGTGGCCTCCAGTGGCTTGTTCAGCACGTCGAGCAACAGCTGGCTCACGCCGCTGATGAGGGCGGCCTTCTCGGCGGCGGTGACCGACTGCGCACCAGGTGTGGTGCCCTCGCGGGTCACCTGAATCGTCACGATCGGCATCAGTGGCCCGCGCTCTGTCCGCCGTCGACGTGGAGGATCTCGCCGGTCACGAAGGCGGCCGACTCGAGGTAGAGCACCGCGTCGACGACGTCGCCGGTCTCGCCCATGTGGCCGACGGGGTGGAGTCCGCCGAGCATGTCGTGGGTCTCGACCGGGTGCATCGGGGTCTTGATGATGCCCGGCGAGACGGCGTTCACGCGGATGCCGCGCGCGGCGTACTCGATGGCCAGGGACTTCGTCGCGGCGTTGAGGCCGCCCTTCGTGAGCGAGGCGAGCACGGACGGCACACCCGAGATGGCGTGGTCGACCAGGCTTGTCGTGATGTGGACGACGTGGCCGCTGCCCTGGCTCTCCATGAGTCGCAGTGCGCCTTGGGTGACGCGGAAGAAGCCGGCCAGATTCACGCCGATCGTTGAACCGAGTCGTCCTCGGTGTAGTCGGTGAAGGGCTTGGCGATGAAGACACCGGCGTTGTTGACCAGCGTGTCGACGCGTCCGAACCGCTCGACTGCTGCCTCGATCACCCGTCGGGCGGTCGTCGCATCGGCGATGTCGCCCTGGACGGTGACGACGTCCGGGTCGTCGGACGGGGTGATCGAGCGAGAGTTCGCGACGATGCCGTAGCCCAGTTTCCGGTAGGCGTCGACCAGGCCGGCTCCGATGCCCTGCGATGCGCCCGTGATGACGGCGACCTTCTGTCCCTGCGCGAGTCCCATGACGTCCTCGCTGCCGCGCAGACGCTGATCGAGCTCCGCGGCTACTCGGCGCTGGGAGTCGCCGAGATCTGCGCCGCGGCGGGTGTGCCGAAGGGCAGCTTCTACTACTTCTTCGACTCCAAGCAGGGGTTGGCCCTCGCCGTCATCGACGAGCACTGGGTTGCGCAGCGGCAGGAATGGGCCCGTCTGCTCGGCACCGACGAGGAGCCGCTGACGCAGCTGCGCAACCTGTTCGAGGCCACCGAGGCGATGCAGCGCGCCGGGCAGGAGTCCAGCGGCTCCGTCGTCGGATGCCTGTTCGGCAACCTCGCACTGGAGCTCAGCAACCAGCACGAGGACATTCGCCGTCGGTTGCAGGAGATCTTCGACGCGCAGATCGACATGGTCGAGGGTGTCGTCATCGCCGCGCGGGAGCACGGCGACGCCCCGGCCGTTGTGGACACCCGTGACGCGGCCCGCTCCATCGTCGCGCAGCTGGAGGGGCAGGTGTTGTTCGCCAAGCTGCTCAACGACCCGGGGCAGTTGGAATCGATGTGGCGGCACTGCCTCGCGCTACTGGGTGCCCCCGTCGGTCGCCACGTGGACGAACACCTCTGATCCGCGCTCAGGTTCGGCCTCCCAGAAGGGAGCGACGTCGGTCGGCTTCGGTCAGCCGAAGACCCACATCCTGGTCAGGGTGGCTTCCACCAGCGACTGCACGGCCCCGGCGCCGATCCCGGTGGAGCGATCGCTGTACGCCCAGATGCCGGCATCGAACGTGTACCCGTGACCTTGCCGCATCGTGAACTGCAGCTCCGGTCCGGTGATCACGTGATTGCCTTGGCCTCCGGAAGTGGATTCGCTGGGACTGAAGACGCTCCCGCTGACCCTGCTGCGCCACAGTCGCAGGCTGGCGCCGGTCAGGACCTGTCCATCCTCGAACACGGTGAGCTCAATGGGTGGATGGGCACTCAGTACGGCCGCTGGCCGGTGATGTTCCCCTTCGGCGAGTAGTTGCACACCCAGAGCACGAAGTGCTTGGTGCCCGTGGACCAGGTTGCGCGGCCGCAGCCGAGCTTGGTCGTCGCCTTCCAGACGATCTGGGTGAAGTGCTTGCAGTCCTTGCCGGCGGCGCAGGTGTTGGTGTCGTAGTTGTAGAACGGCCGCTCGTTCGCCCACGACGTGACGGGCACGCTCGGCGCCGGGTTCGGCGGGGTCGGGGTGCTCCACGACCACTGCAGGTTCTCGCCGTAGGCGTTGTTCGGGCGGTGCGCGGGGGATGCCTGTCCGGCCTGCATCTTCGCGGCCTGCTGGTTCGCCCAGTCCTGGGCGGTGGCGGCCACCGTGGCGTCCCAGGCCAAGTTCGGAATGGTGATCGTTCGGCCGAGACGAGCCGATTCGCTTTGCGCGACCTGTTGCCGCACCTGGTTGTGCGCGTTCACACCCTGCGTGATCTCGGCGGCGGTGAGCGATGTGGCGGCGCCGGCCGTCCCCGGCGAGCCGAAGACGGTGAGCAGCAGGATGAGCGGGCTGAGCAGGAGTGCGCGACGCACGGTTCCCCCTGGTTCGATCGTCGCGAGGATCGGAACTCAGGCCAACCTGACGCGGAATGCCCGGCTTGTCCCGAGTAGTCCGCTACTCGAGCCGGGTCAGGTCGCAGGCTGCGTGCCGGCGAGCAGGTTCGTCGCCATGATGGCGATCTCGACGTCGAGCCGCCCCTCGGTGAGGGGGCGCCCGCGGATCTCCTCGGCCCGTCGGATGCGGTAGAGCACGGTGTTCTTGTGCATGTGCAGGCGGGCGGCGGCCTCGGTGTAGCTGCCGCCGGCCTGCAGGAACACCACGACCGTCTCGCGCAGGCGGGCGGCGGCGTCGCTGTCCTCCGCGAGGTCGCCCAGCACCCGGTGGACCCATGGCCACAGCTCGGTGGTGTGGTCGGTGAGCAGAGCGGCGACGGCGACGTCGTCGAACGCGACGACGCGGTCGGCCGTGGCACTCGCGTCCATGACGGTCCGGGCCCGCACCGCTTCGCGGAACGTCGAGCGGAAGCCGGCGAGCCCCGTCGCGGCGGCGCCGATCGTCACGCGGGGCCCGGGTGCTCCGGGGAGCCGCGACATCAGCTCGGTCGGGACGAGCTCGGGCCGGGTCGGCCCGCTGATCCAGGTCCACATGGTGTGGTCGTCGACGAGCGCCGTGGTGGGCGTGCGGCCCGTCGTCTCCTGCAGGAGCCGGCTCACGGCCTGGAACGCGCGGGCGGGATCGGCGACGTCGGCGTCGACCCACACGATCGCGGCCTGGTGCCAACCGTCGAGCTGGATCTCGACGAGATCCTGCGCGGACTGCGTGCCGATGCTCTCGTTCTCCAGCACGACGCGCAGCTGGGCGGCACGCGCGGCGCCGGTGCGCCCGTCCCAACGCCGGCGCTCGGACTCGTAGATGTCGATCAGGCCCTCGATGACCTGGTCGATGTAGCGGCTGGTGCGTGCGGTGAACTCGGAGATCCCGGCGAGCGCGGTCGCGGTGTCGACGGGCAGCCGCGCAACGCGGTTCAGTGCCCACTGCCCGACGCGGTGCTCGCCGAGCCGGTAGGCGCGCAGCAGGGCTTCGAGCGAGAGATCGTGCTGGGCGAAGCGGCGCGCGTACTCCGCCGCGGCGGGGGGCACGGCGATGCGGTCGATCGGGATGTTGTGGGCGAGCATGTCGACGATCGCGATGAGGTTGGACGAGGTGCTGGCGATCATCAGCCTGCGCACGGTGTCGTCGTGGCGGAACTCGGGGATGACCTCGACGAACCAGTCGGTCAGCTCGACGGTGAGGTCCGGCAGGTCGGCGTCGATGAGGCGGGCGACCTCGCCGACGACCGTGTCGACATCCATGGCGGGACAGTAGCGGCGCCCTGACCTGCCCCGACGGCTCGCGGCCCCATCTTTGGTCTGTGGCCACAAGCCGGCGCCCGGACTTCGTGACCAACGCATATGGAATGGATCACGCACGCTGCTTACCGTTCTCGCACGCTGTTCGCCGAGATGTGGAGAACGTGGTGGAGATAGTCGACATTCCCGAGGAACGTGCGCGACGGAACCCCGGTGGGCCCTGCCTGGCCGACGACGTCGAATTCCTCGACAATGCCGGGTTCCGGGATCGGGTCCGCGCTGCGGCATCTGTGCTGGAATCGCGCGGAGTCAGTCGTGGAGATGTCGTCGCCGCGATTCTGCCGAACCGCGTGGATCTGGTCGTTCTGCTGTTCGCGGCCTGGCGCCTGGGCGCAGCGGTGACGCCGGTGAATCCGGCACTGACCCGATCCGAGATCAGCCATCAGCTGATCGACTCCGCCGCCGTGGTCGTGGTGGGCGAGGCCGCGGTCTCGGCCGACGTCACGCTCGACGTGGCGGAGCTCGCGACCGGATCGCCGGAGGCCCGTGCCGGGGCGGCCGAGCCGTCGGATCTGGCCCTGATCATCTACACGAGCGGGACGACGGGCCGTCCGAAGGGCGTCATGCTCGACCACGCCAACGTCACGGCGATGACCGGCATGGTCGTCGCGGCGCTCGGCCTCGACGAGACCGACCACAGCCTGCTGATCCTGCCGCTGTTCCACGTCAACGGGATCGTCGTGAGCGTGCTGTCGCCGCTGCTGGCCGGTGGCCGGGCGACGATCAGCGGGCGGTTCCCGCCCGCCGAGTTCTTCGACCGGGTCGAGGCCGTGCGGCCGACGTACTTCTCCGCCGTGCCGGCGATCTACGCGATGCTCGCCACCCTGCCCGCGGAGATCGTCCCGGACACGTCGTCCCTGCGGCGGGTGATCTGCGGAGCCGCGCCGATGCCGGCCGAGCTCATCGCCCGGTTCGAGGCCCGCTACGGGATACCGGTCGTCGAGGGCTACGGGCTCTCTGAGGGCACCTGCGCGTCGACGCTCAACCCGGTGGTGGGGCGGCGCAAGCCCGGGACGGTCGGCCTGCCGCTGCCCGGCCAGCAGGTCGCGTTGATGGACCGCGACGGGCACCTCGTCGAGGACGGGCAGGGGGAGGTGGTCGTCCGCGGGCCCAACGTGATGCGTGGCTACCTGAACCGGCCCGGGGAGACCGCGGCTGCGATCGTGGACGGCTGGCTGCACACCGGTGACGTGGGCCGATTCGACGAGGACGGGTATCTCGTGCTCGTCGACCGGATCAAGGACATGATCATCCGGGGCGGGGAGAACCTGTACCCCAAGGAGATCGAGATCGCTCTGCTGTCGCACCCCGACGTGCTCGAGGCCGCCGTCGTCGGGGCCCACGATCCGGTGCTCGGCGAGGTGCCGGTGGCGACCGTTGCGCTGCTACCGGGGGGATCCGCGACGGCCGGCGACCTGCTGGAGCACTGCCGGGCCACGCTGGCCCGCATCAAGCTCCCGACCCGGATCGACATCGTCGACGCGCTGCCGAAGAACGCCGTCGGCAAGATCGACAAGCCGGCGCTGCGCAGGCGCTTCGAGCCGGCCAGGTAATCGCAGTCCAGCACGTCCCGCATTCGTGGTGAATGCGGGCCGGGATCTCGTGTGCCCGGACAACCCTGATGGAAAGGACGGACAATGGGGTTCAAGACCGGCGATTTCCCGCCTGTGGACCTGGAGACGTTCCTCGAGAAACCACTCCTGGAACGCACCAAGGTGCTCGCCCTGCACTGGGTGGAATACGGGTTCGGCTCACCCAAGATGATCCCGGCGACCTACGTCGTCAAACTGTTGCTCCTCTACGTCCTCGTCGGCACCGCATTGGCGACGTGGACCTCGGGCACCGCGCCGTTCTGGGACGTCGCCGGCTGGTGGAACGAGCCGGTCGTCTACCAGAAGCTGCTGCTGTGGACGGTGTTCCTGGAGGCGGTCGGGGTCGCCGGCTCCTGGGGTCCGATCGCCGGCAAGTTCCGGCCGATGACCGGCGGCATCCTGTTCTGGGCCCGACCGGGCACGATCCGGCTCCGCCCGTGGAAGCGGGTCCCGTTCACCGACGGCGACCGCCGCACCGTCGGTGACGTCGTGCTCTACCTGGCCTTCCTCGCGGCGCTCCTGCTGCCCGTGCTGTTGCCGGGCGTGCCGAGCGCGGCGCTGGCCGCGGCACTGCCGGACAACACGACCGGCCTGGTGGACCCGGCGCTGCTCGTCGCCCCGATCGTGCTCTACGTGCTGTGCGGGCTGCGCGACAAGATCCTCTTCCTGGCCGCCCGCGGTGAGCAGTACCTGCCCGCGCTGGTGTTCTTCGCCGCGCTGCCGTTCGTCGACATGATCGTTGCGCTGAAGCTGCTCATCGTCGTGGTGTGGGTGGGGGCCGGGGTGTCGAAGTTCGGCCTGCACTTCTCCAACGTCGTCGCCCCGATGGTGTCCAACAGCCCCTGCATCCCCGTGAAGTGGTTCAAGCGGATGCAGTACCGCGACTTCCCGCGCGACATCCGCCCGTCCCGGGTCGCCGGCACGCTCGCCCACGTCGGCGGCACCGTCGTCGAGATCGTCACGCCGCTGGTGCTGCTGTTCTCCACCAACCTCTACGTGACGCTCGCCGCCGTCGCGCTGATGGTGGTCTTCCACCTGTTCATCACCTCGACGTTCCCGCTGGCCGTGCCGCTGGAGTGGAACATCCTCTTCGCCTACGCGGCGATCTTCCTGTTCCTCGGCTTCCCGGCATCTGCCGGTTACGGCATCGGTGACATGTCCTCGCCGTGGCTGACCGCGGGCATCGTCGCCGCGCTGGTGTTCTTCCCGATCCTGGGCAATCTGCGCCCCGACCTGGTGTCGTTCCTGCCCTCGATGCGCCAGTACGCCGGCAACTGGGCTTCCGCGCTGTGGGCGTTCGCTCCGGGCGCGGAGCAGAAGCTCGACGCCGTGACCCGGCCGACGCGCAACCAGATCGACCAACTGCAGGCGCTGGGATACCCGCCCGCGGTCGCAGAGATCACGATGCAGCAGACCATCGCGTGGCGCTCCATGCACAGCCAGGGCCGCGGCCTGTTCTCGGTGCTGATCAACACAATTCCGGAGATCGACCGCTGGACGGTCCGCGAGGCCGAGTTCGGGTGCAACTCGCTGATCGGGTTCAACTTCGGCGACGGCCACCTGCACGACGAGGACCTGATCAACGCCCTGCAGGCACGGTGCGGGTTCGCGCCCGGGGAGTTCGTCGTCTGCTGGGTGGAGTCGCAGGCCATCCACTCGAAGGTGCAGCACTACAAGGTCATCGACGCCGCGCTGGGTGTGGTGGAACGGGGAACCTGGCGGGTGTCCGACGCGGTCGCCGAGCAGCCGTGGTTGCCCAACGGCCCCATTCCGACGACCGTGACGTGGCGCGCGACCTCCGACACCCCGGCTCGCGACCGGCGCGACGGCACAGATGTGAGGACCTCGGCATGAGCACCGCAGTGGTCGTGGGCGCAGGCCCCAACGGGCTCGCCGCAGCCGCCCTCCTGGCCAGGGAGGGAGTGCAGGTCACCGTGCTCGAGGCCGCCGACGAGATCGGCGGCGGAACCCGCAGCGCCGAAGGGATCGTGCCCGGCCTGCTCCACGACCACTGCTCGGCCATCCACCCGATGGCCGTCGGCTCCAGCGCCCTGCAGAGCCTGGACCTGGAGCGGCACGGCCTGGAATGGCGGTGGCCGGAGATCGACTGCGTGCACCCGCTCG
>Ga0307513_10006412_pt1 | contig 15377 bp, 16 predicted proteins | sample 15_EM_MG_FD_202174 | JGI IMG/M metagenome (GOLD analysis project Ga0307513, IMG submission 202174) | Populus trichocarpa ectomycorrhiza microbial communities from riparian zone in the Pacific Northwest, United States - 15_EM | ecosystem: Host-associated > Plants > Roots > Unclassified | place... | reverse complement strand
GTAAAATGAATGCTTATTGCCATTCTATACCCATTATCTACAATTTAGCTACCACCATCGAATGACGAAAAGGACCATGAAAAGCATGACAAGTAAACACCCCCAGCGCACTTCTGCATCGCCCTGCTTGACGCTGTAGGCACAGGAGACCCATTTGAACTTGGCCTGCCACTTGGTTTGATGGCAGTCTGGGATACAACTTCTCCACCGTCGTTGCAGTGGGAGTCGTTGTGCCATCCATAATCGTAAAATCGGAGTGGCTGCAGCAAGATATCGGGTTGTGGTTGCTAATCACTTTCTATATAATTTGGGAAATTTTTGTAAGTAAATCCAAAAAGCTGATTCTATAGCTTATTTCAAAGAACTAGAAACTGTTATACAAGTAACTTTGTTGTTCTCTAATAAGATTTTTATACAACAGTTGTTGTTACAACTTCAAATAACTAAGCGTAGTTATCACCAGTCATTCGTTCGATACTAGTCTTCAAGATCGAATAATTTGTCTGAGGTCCGAGTTTGTCTAAGTTCAATCATATAACAAACGAGAACTAGCTACAGAACATGATCAACTAAACTAGGTTTATATACTGTAAGTCATACAGCTTCTGAGGCTATGTAAGGCTGTATACTACTGCAGTAACCTATGCTGCAATGCAACACTGTGTAGACTAGTAGAGTCATAACTGGATGGCAGTGTTCTGGGTATTTGAAATAGAAGTGATGCACAGCAATGCTATGCATCAGCGACGGTGTTCTAGGATGGAAGGAGTACACAGCCATGCTATGTATGAATCAAGAGAATAGTCCGTAAAGAGATAGAAATGAAAATGAAAATTTGCCGTTTGTAACATTACCTCCCGTTCAAGATTGAATATCCCAGATTCAATGTATAATCTTTTTCCTTCCTAGTTTCCGTATTTCATCTTCTCAAGCTCATTCAAATGCCCATTCAATTCGTCGTCGTCGTCGCTGTTTCTTCTGTTCTTCTGGCGTCGAATGTCTTGATTCAGGTGCCATTTCGTAGTTAGATGACGATGCTTCGCTATCGCTCTCAACGATGATGATTGGATTATGGAGGTCTCCCAGAGGTGGTGGTGGTCGATATCCAGGAAGTCGTACAACTGGAGGTGGAGCGGGTGTTGAAGCACAAGGAGGGGCAGGGTTTCGAATGACGAGTGGGATTGGTGACTTTTCTTCTTCGACTGCTGACCCTTCTTCTTCAAACCTCTTCATCACCTTCTGCTCTCTTTCTAGTACCCCCATCATCTTTTCGTCGAATTTTCGTGTCTTGAACCTTTCCCATTCGATAGTGGCTAGTCAACGATGTTCTCTTACCATCATCTTGAGTTGCCGAGCTGTATACAGATTTTGTTGGATGTGATCCCATAGCGTGCATGCATAGACATCATGCATGATGTGATCGCCCATATCATGTCGTGGTCCAGAATCTAAAGTTAACAGTTCAATTTCTTCGATGGTTGGGGGGAGATATATTGGTGGGATGGAAAGAGCTCTGGCTGGCATCGCAAGTTCGTTCGGGTTGAGAGGTAACTGAAGTTCAATGGCTTCCATTTGTTGAGCGAAGGTGGCTTGAAACTGAGATGATAAGGGTGATGGTCATTCAGTTGTAGCCAGAAAGAGGGGAGAATAGTCGTGCCGTGGTTGAGGAGAAAAGATTTGAGGATTAGGTTCTCAAGTTGGATCGGGGCAAGCGTGTCATGGTCGAGGAGAGATGACTGGTCTGTATTGGTCCGTGGAATGGGACATCAATAGTGGAAGGGACAATAGTTGTTGGGAATGGAATGTGAATGTCCGAAGTTACAAAATTGCCAGTTAAGGCAAGCTTGAGGCAAGCGTGAATTCGTTGAAAAGATGGAAAGGCAAGGGAGTCACGAGTTTCAAGGGGCTTCTTCAAGATGATATCAGCATAAGAAATAGAGGACATCACATAGATTTTGGTGATGTAGTAAGCCATTTATCTGGATGTTCCAGGTAAGTCTTGTTGGAGTCGTTTGTCGATGAAAGGTCATCTTTAAATAAGAGAAAAGGAGAACGAGGCAGTGTTGGCCATGTGTTTGATTTCTAAGTGTCGAGGTTCCGATAGTGGCGGTACATTCAGAGAGTTTCTTCACCGCCTCCTTCGAAACATGTGGTAGGTTCCCACATTGCTTCGGAGACGTCATAGCCTTTCCATAAGACTAAATATTGATAGCCTCCACCTCGTTTTCAATGATTGAGGATCGTTTCGATTTCCCATTGTTCTTCATCATTGTCAATGTCTGGTGGTGGTTGGAGGAAGTTTGGGCCGTGAATTTCTGTTTCCGTATAGGGCATCAGCAGGGCAGCATGGAATACATTGTGTATTCTCCAGGTAATTGGCAGTTTCAGTTTGAATGTAAGGGGTTCCATGACTTGTTTGATTTCGAAAGGTCCTTCTCATTTGGGTGTCATTTTCTTGTGATAATGGGTTTTGAGGTTTTGGGTGTCTAGCCACACTTTTTGTCTGAGTTTGAAGGGTTTAAAATTGTTCTTTCTCCTTTCTGCCATTCGTCTTCATGCCAATTCGTGAGCCGCAAGTGCCTCTTCTCGATCTTTTTGAAGGGCCTTCAGTTTGTCTTCTATAGCAGGAAATTTTGTGTGTTCGAAGGTTGTCGGTATCGCTATTGAGGAATTTCCAAACATCAATTTGAACGATGTCTTGGTTCGATCCGAATGTCTTTGATTGTTGTGTGTGAATTCCATCGTTCCGACTTTCTTGTGCCAGTCTGTAGGATTAGAAGAGCAGTAAATGCTGAGATAAGCTTCAATTTCTTGATTAAATCGTTCTGTTGTCCCATCAGATTGTGGGTGGAAAGCTGTTGTCAGTTTCGATTTGATTCCGAGGAGTCGTAGGAGTTCTTGAAATGCTCGTGCTGTAAATCGAGGGTCTCAGTCTGATATCATGCTGTCAGGAAGTCCGAATCTTTTGTAATGTTGGTTCAAAAGAATTTCTCTGGCACCTTCTTCGGTGAGCGTTTTTGATACAGGAGTGAGAACTACCCCCTTAATAAGCCCATGGTCTACCATGACCATTAAAGTGTCAATAATTGTGCCGTTTTCCAGTGCAATCAGTGGGAGATCTGTGATCAAATCCATGGAGCAATTTGCAAATGGTCTCATTGTCGTGGGTCCAGGGATCTGATTATATGATGGGTTTGAAGGGTTCTGGTTTATCTTGAATTGTTGACAAACCCTGCATCCTTTCACATAGCTCTTTATGAAGGATCTCATTCCTGGCCACCAATAATGTTCTTTGACGGCGTTCAATGTCTCTATTTCTCCAGGGTGTCTGGCGCTAATGGGGTTGTGACACCTTTCAACTATTTCTTTCCTCAGGTTGTAGTCTTTTGGGACATAGTTCTTTCCTTGATAAAATAGGATGTTTTTATCGTTGAAAATGTCAATTGTCCAATCTTCGAGATCTTTCCAAAGGTTTGTTGGTGCTTGTCCTAGTAAGGTTTTCAGCGCATTGGCAGCATCAATGTCCATATCCATCGAATTTGCTATCTTCTCTTGAAGTTCCATATTGATCAGATTGATGAATAGATTGTCAGGGAGGAGAACTATGTCTTCATTATCATGATCTTCATCTGGAACCATGTCGGGTCTTCATGATAAAGCATCAGCTAGAATCATTTTTGATCCTGGGAGGTGTACCAATTTGATGTTGTATTCCGATAAAAGGAGTGACCATCGTGCTTGTCTTCAGTTCAAGTTTTGCGCTTTGCAGAAGTATGTCAAGTTTTTGTGGTCGGTTAGAACTGTCGTCTCATGGGGGAATTCTTGAAGGTAATGTCGCCATTCAGTTAGCACTCTAATCACGCTTAGGAGTTCTCTGTCATATATTTTGTAGTTCCGTTCTGTTGGGGAAAACATTTTTGAAATAAATGCGCAAGGGTGCTGGTCTCCATTGACGTCTAGTTGAGTTAAGACTGCTCCTGACATGTATTTTGAAGCATCACATTCGATTTGGAATGGTTTCATAGTGTCAGGCATGATCAAAACTGGCTCTTCCATAAATCATTTCTTGAGCTCTTCAAAGGCTTTTGTACTTCTGGAGTCCATTCGAATCGTTTGTCTTTCTGTAGAAGTTTGTTCATTGGTCTTGCTACATTCAAATAACTTCAGATGAATCTTCGGTAGAAGTTTCCAAATCTGAGGAACGATTGGACTTGTTTAACAGTCATTGGTTCTGGCCATTCTTTAATCCCAATGAGTTTAGTTGGGTCCATTGATACTTTCTCTGCTTTGAGAATCATTCCGAGGTATTCGATTTTCGTCTTGAGGAATTCACATTTTCCAGGTTTCAAATAAAGGTCATTTTCTCGAAGTTTCTGGAGCACTCCTTTGGTAATTTGTTCAAGTCCTTCTTTTGTTTTGTGAAAGATAAGGATGTCATCCATATACACAATAATCCATTTGTTGTGGATTTTGTCTTTGAAAATATGGTCCATCATGTTCTGGAATGTTGCTGGTGAATTGCACATTCCGAAAAACATTACAGTCAGTTCATATAGTCTGTAATGTGTCTTGAATGCTGCTTTCCATTGGTCTCCTTCTTTGATTGGGACATTGTTGAATGCTTTAGCAACGTTGAGTTTCGAGAAGTATACTGCTTCAGCACTTTGAACGGCATCCATGACCATATCTGCTCTTGGCATCGGGTATGCGTTTTTGATTGTCCATTCATTCAGGTATCTGTAATCTTGAGTCGGTCTAACTTTTCCTTTTTCCTTTTTTGCGACAAAGAAAAATGGAGAGGCCATTGGAGATTTAGACAGTTGGATGTATCCTTTCTCGAGGTTTTCCTTGACAAATTCTTCTTGAAGTTTGTGTTCTTCCAGTGACAAAGCATAGGCTTTGAAGGATTTAGGTTCGAATCCTTCTTTCATTTTGATTGCGTGATCCCATGGTTGTTGAGATGTTCAACCTCGTATATATCTGGTCACGCGTACTTACATATTCACTCATTTGTCACGTAGTCACACACGAACTATCTTTCATTATTACCGTCATCTATTCATCCTCGCGTCCACCTCAACAATGGTCCTGATTTTGGAATGCATTCTGATGCTTTTTCATTGAAGACGTCCAACCATTCATGATATTCTTCAGGAACGATTTCTTCTACTGGTATCTTTTTCTTTTGATCGTGTTCCTGAGCAAGAGTTTGAGAATGCGATGTCTTGACATTGATCCAGAGTTCTTCAAGTTTGGTCGATGAAATCATTGTTTCTTCCAAATCGTCTGGTGACAAAAGTATTTCCGAGTTATCTGTTGGGTAACTTGGGTTCCATGTAGAGATTGTTAGCTCATCTTCCTCTTCTTCCATTATTACCTTGGAAGAGGGTTGTGGATGAGTTTCATCTCTCCAGTCAATCATTTTCTGTTGCCAGTCAATGTCCGGGTTTTCTTGTTGAAGCCATGGTAACCCGAGGATAATTTTTTGTTTCCCAAGTTTCGTGACATATAGCCATTCATTCCATTTCTGTTCACCAATTTCCAGAGTTACATTTACATAGTGAGTGATGGTTCCTGCTTTGTTCAGGGTCCCATCTACGTTTTGTACTTTGATTGGTTTGTCCAGCGCCTGTTTCTTGATTCCCATAATAGTCGTGTATGTTCGATCGATGAAATCTCCTTCTGCTCCACAATCAATCATTACTTTGATGTTGATGGTGGATTCAGTGGTGATTGGAATTGTTTTTTGGTAGTCAATAGTAGCTTCCCTTTCTGTAACAAGTTTCATGGGGCAAAGCATAGTGAATTTCTCGGTGTCACAAGTTACAGTCCAGTGAATATCTACATAATTTGGAGAGTCGATGTTTGACATGCCTGTCGCTCTCCATTTCAAAAATGCTTTCCTTTGCTGCTGAGGTCTTCATTGTTCTTGACTTCTTCAAACAATTCATCCTGTTCTTCTTTGTTCATGGTGCGGATGTACTTGGTGACTTCTTTCACATCTGGCTTCTTTGAGTATGACTGGTTTCGAATGTAACTGGGTGGTCCTACTCCATTGGAAGTGGATCGTCGAGGGTTCTTCTTGGGGCAGTCACGAGACAAGTGTCCCGGTTGCTTGCAGTTGAAGCAGAGTCCTTTCTTCAGGTACTCACCTTGTTCTTTGTAGGTCATGGCGTTGATTGTAGTGGTGACGACATTGATGTCCATAGCGTTGGGGTCTCTGTAGGGTGCAGGCCTGGTGTTGCGCCAAGATCTTTCATTTCCTCTTTGAACTGCTTGTCTAAAGTTTTGATTCTTGTTGTTGTTGTTGTTGTAGTTGCCACCACGGTCTTCTCGTTGTGCGGATCGAGCATCTCGATAGATCTGGTCGTACTGGATAGCTTTGGAGAACCAGCCATATTTGTCTACAGCATTGGTTGCTGTCTTGGTGTCTTCAAGGGAGTTGGATTTGTCGATATCAGTGAGAATCTTCATGGCGAGAGACAGGTTCAAAATTTCATTGGAACATTCACACAGAGAGGGGAGAATCATCGATCTTTGCTCATGCTTTCAAAATTCGGAATTCGTTGACAACTTCTTCTGTTGTCTGGTTTCCTTGTTTCATGGTTTTGAGTTTTCTAAGGGATTCTTCAACTTCATCTTCTTTGGTGAAGTTTGCTTTGAGGTTCTTGATGAGGTTTAAATGGTCTGGCCATACCCAGCTGCTGTCGGCTTGTTTGATGTTATTGTTGATGTAAAATTCTTTCCATGCTTCAGCTTCTCCTCCATCAACATACGAGAGGATGAATTGTGATTTAGATTCTTCATTAGGGAAGTCTTTGTGATTGGCGAAGACGTAAATGGTGCAATCTCTCAAGAACTTGTCGAGAGTCCTTCGATCTCTGTTGAAGACAGTGGGCTTTTGTGCATGCAATTTGATTTCTGGGGCATTGTTAGCTGGTGGGGCGTTATCGTCCATTTCTGTAGAAGAATCTGAAAAGTTTCTTGAATCAGTTCGTCGGTTTTGTTGAGGCTGGGTTCTTCTGAGTTCCTTTTATCCAATACAGGTGCTGTAATCTGCCCGTGATTTGTTTGGTGTCGGTATCAGTGTTGGTGTTGTCCTTCTGGATAGAGGATAGGATGTAGAAAGCTAGTTCTTCTGTTACGACTTCAAATAACTAAGCGTAGTTATCACCAGTCATTCATTCGATGCTAGTCTTTAAGATCAAATAATTTGTCTGAGGTCCGAGTTCGTCTAAGTTCAATCATATAACTAGCTACAGAACATGATCAACTACACTAGGTTTATATACTGTAAGTCATACAGCTTCTGAGGCTATGTAAGGCTGTATACTACTGCAGTAACCTACGCTGCAATCCAACGCTGTGTAGACTAGTAGAGTCATAACTGGATGGCAGTGTTCTGGGTATTTGAAATAGAAGTGATGCACAGCAATGCTATGCATCAGCAACGGTGTTCTGGGATAGAAGAAGTACACAGCCATGCTATGTACGAATCAAGAGAATAGTCCATAAAGAGATAGAAATGAAAATGAAAATTTGCCATTCATAACAGTTGTCATTTACTGAAGTTAATTTTTTGCCTAAAAAAATATCAGAAATTGAAAAATATGGGTAAAATAATAATAATTGCCTATGGGTTAATTTCTTTTAATTTGAAGAAGAGGCTATTTGTGCTCCTTATGAGAATATCAGCATTGTAAAACTATAAGAGAAAAGTTACATACAAGCTTGTTGTTAATGACCCATTGAATGAGCCAGGCTGGATTTTTTTCATCATGTGTATTGTCAAATGCAGTTTTAACTTCTGCCATCACTAAAGGGATGTTGGTGTGTTTCTGGGTTTTGAAGGACTTGACTGCATGATGAAACTGATCAACAATAGTCTTGCCAGAAAACCAGAAAGAATGCTCTGTTAGAAGAGCAACAACTGAGGGAATTGTTAGCTATTTATAATTTATAAAGCATAAAGAAATTGTATACCAGCAATTACTTGAAATCTAAAAAGTCCCTGGAGAGCCAATAAATGAGGCATGCCAGGTGAGGAAAAAGCAATTGACTTACTAGATGTAGCTTGTCATGGTCTTGTGAGAATACAGAAGGAAATTGTCGAAATAAAATCTATAGAAAATGATTTCATTATAGTGATAAATGATAATGATTTGTTACCTTCTTTAAAATCTATATTAACAATATATAGATAAATAAAAGCAATACTGAGAGCATACCAACTGTGAAAAATTAACATATAATAAAATTCCAGCTAATCTTTAAGTATAATAAAACCACAAACAATCTAGAAATGTGTTGGCTTTATTAAATTTCCAAAAAGTTAATAAACTCACTGCCTATGTTGGAAAACAAGGGTCACTTGAGTAATGAGAACATCTTTTCTGATAAATCAGAGCCATTGGACTCACATCCTATGTTGGAATGTGCAAAGATTGTTTGAGTGATCAGAACATCCCTTCTGAGAAATCAGAGCCACTAAACTCACATCCTATGTTGGAATATGCAAAAAATGTTTCAGTGATCAGAACATCCCTTTTGAGAGACCAGAGTCACTAGACTCACATACTATGTTGGAATGTGCAAAGATTGTTTGGGTGATCAGAACATCTCCCTGAGAAATCAGAGCCACTAGACTCACAGGCTATGTTGGAACATGCAAAGATTGTTTGGGTGAACAGAACATCTTCCTGAGAAATCAGAGCCACTAGACTCACATGCTATGTTGGAACATGCAAAGATTGTTTGAGTGATTAGAACATCTCTTTTGCAAGATCAGAGCCACTGGACTCACATACTATATTGGAATAAGCAAAGAGTGTTTGAGTGATCAAAACATCTCTTTTGAGAGATCAGAGCCACTGGACTCACATACTATGTTGGAACATGCAAAGATTGTTTGGGTGATCAGAACATCTCTCTGAGAAATCAGAGGCACTAGACTCACATGCTATGTTGGAACATGCAAAAATTGTTTGAGTGATGAAAACATCTCTTTTGAGAGATCAGAACCACTGGACTTACAAACTGTATTGGAACATGCAAAGATTGTTTGAGTGATCAGAACATCTCTTTTAAGAGATCAGAGCCACTGGACTTACATTCTACATTAGAACATGCAAAGATTGTTTGAATGATCAGAACATTTTTTCTGAAATCAGAGCCACTGGACTTACCTCCTATATAGTTGGATTTATACTGATCGGAAATGCAGTTGATTGTCATAAACAACACTCACTGGCTAAACATTTAATTTAGTTGAAGAAATTGATTACAACTGTGGCTCAACCAACCTTCTGTAAATATTCAGTTAGCAATCATTTTGATAATTTGCTACAAATTTCCACTCACATACTAACTCTGAAATTAGAATAAATCATTAGAAATAAATCTGACCATACTGCCTAAAATCCAAGTCAGACACACAATTCAAAATTAGGTTAAATCTTTACATCTGAGCTCTGAAATTGGTAAATATCAGTATAGCTTCTAAGTACAAAAATCATTTTCATCACCCAATAATTAGGAAACCAGTTAATAATACCAGTAATGATACCAGTAATTATGTTGCCTGAAATAATTTCTGCATTTTATTTGATCACCATTCTTTTTTCAGATGCAATAATTGTCTACCATTTGTCCAGACATATCTATAGAGGTTGAGAATAGCATTTTTAAATGTAAATAGAATAATGTACTCACTCAATGCTCTTTTTAATACATAAATCCAGATTGTTCTTTTGTGTTGAAACAAACAACTTAACAAGAACATCATTGTCAAGAATGTTCATAGTCTTTTCAGATAATTCAGAACATTGATTTTTTTCTTTGTCCATTTCTAATATTTGTAAAAATTTGTAACATCTATGAAAATGTAATACATTACCTGACAAACAAACATATATTTTTGGTGGAACTTCTGTAGCTAGAACACGAGAAAGATACTCCTTGAGAAAAGTCTTGTTTGCCAATTCATGCATTGCACTTTTGGCCTCTTCATGATTTTTGCCTTGATTCCGCAGCTTATTGTAACACATATCCTCCAGTGCATCAAACTTGGTGAAGATAAGCACAACAGGTACTAGAAAGATGAAAAATAGCAAAAACTCTTAGAAAAAGAAACAGCAAATTTACCACCAGTTCTCAATTTAAAAAATGCATTTTCAGCCCCAGAGATTGGTCGCTGGTCATCCATAGGGACACAGTACCTATTGACAGGAAGATAGTAATGTCAATCTATTATAAGACAATGATAATCTTACCAGATAACATGGAGTTGATCTCCTAACTCAACATTCTGTCCCTTTGTCTGGATAAACTTCTGTACTATCTTCAATTGGTCTTCAGATCCTGCTTCAATCCCCCTGGAATCATGAAAGATAAAGTTACTTCCAGGGTAGGTGAGCTGATATTCAATGTTATGTTCTCCACGCTAATAAATCATCAGAAATAATTGTAAAAGGTTTTGGTCTGCTTGACCTGGGTGGAAGGATTGAGGACATCAGTGTACAAGCCGGGGTTGGGGGCATCTGCAGGACGCCCCTTCATCCAGTGAAAAACCTTAGACAGCGAGAACCGTGGCTATCGTGATAACCCCAAGATTTTTGTTAGTTTTTGCCAAGACCGTGAGATTCTCAAGAGGTACCTTGGTTGACAGGATGACCTCCTTTCCTCTTGCATCATATACAATCGGTTTCGCGTCCGCTTTCGCATTGCACACCTTGCGCAGGATGGTCGTTTTCCCTGCATTTGCCTTGCCAATGATGAGGATGCGAAATTGAGGACACTCGCCGCGGATTGCGTCTGCATCTAAGGCTGCTTGCCTAAACGGAAGGGCATCGACAGACGACCGAGCTTGTTCGTTTACAGCTGACATGGCAGGAGAGGATGAGGAAGAACGGTGGAGGTCAGAGATTAACCTGTGAGGGGCTTATCGCGATCACGAACCGTTGTTTCCTTTTTCGGATGAAATGGACAGTGCGTCTTTCTCAACGCACCGGATGCTTGCACAAAGAAACGTCTGGCGATGATATTCTGTCAATGACATTCATCCTCGAGACCTAGGAAATTTCCACTTCCATCACCATGTCCACCAGCTTGAAGAAACCCAACGACGTTGAATGTCGAACGTTGTCCACTCGCATTTGAAGGTATCTGCTTGGTGAGTTTTTTCATCTCCCTTTTATATTTATCTTATAATAACTAACTCCACTCAAGATCTCCCACCTCTACATGTCTGAAAGCTCCCTCTAAAATGCTCCATCCGAGACCCCTTCGTAACTCTCTGCCAGAATACAACCCGTCAGGTTGCTGAGTGACTATCACTTTCCCCCTTCCCCCTCCCACTGCCAGCACGAACATGAACCACCATCGGCATGCGTCTTCCTCACTTGCCACATGTCCGGTGCGCTCTCCCACCCACCTTGATCCCCTTGGTTCCTGCCCACCAGCGTACTTGGTCATTGAAGGGGCTCACGCAACAGACATCGGGCTGTCCTGCCCAAAAGGCGTGCTGGACGCTATCGTTGTGTTCGATGTCTCGATCGCCCGGCGGAACCCCAATGGCTGATGGTGGTCGTGAAGAACGCCGAAGCACCCTTTCAGCTCTTTCCGTACGTCCTTTCTCCTTGATTTAATTTTGTTATCAAGCCTCATTTCTCGGTCTCTAGTTCTTAGTCGTGTGCCTCCAACAGCGACAAGCATGCCGTCAACGTCCTTTTACCACATATGACTGCCCGCTTACAAACGCGTTCGCGTTTCTTGACGGTTAAACCCCATTCCAACCTCTTGCACAATGCGGGTAGAGGGTGTCGAAGCGGGACTGTTAGTAGGAAAAGGAGGAATTGATACCGTATAGCGGTGGCGTGGAGATAGTCGTATCTGTGCCAGAGGAGTTGTAAGGCATTGGACCCATGTCACGCCGATGCCAGTGCAACCTCCAGGCTTGGGCTGTCTCAACCAGTGGGGATGGCGCAGGAGCGGAGAATATGAAGGATCTTCCTCCAACGTCGTCAAGTTTCTCTTTGTTATTGTCGCCAAATCTTACGACGGAGAAGTAGGGAACACGCGCCGGGTGGATGGGGACATGGGCTAGATGAAGTGCGTAGAGTTTTATCGTCGATCTTCCATTCCTTCCTACTTTCGTCGTTCTTTCTTCATTTCCTTTTATTCGATCTCTTAATCTTTCGTTCCCTTACATGAAATTTTTTTTGCCTCTTCGAACCGTTCCTTTCCCCATGCTTACAAGACCCTCTCAACTAGGTCCTCTACTTTTGTAGACAAAGAAAATCCTTACTTTATGAACACTTGTTCATTCGAATTCGTACATGCTTCTGCACAGCTACCTTCTTGAGTTTCATTCGTTTCATCGTATTTTTCTTGTTCCCTCCTCTCTTACTCGAAACTAATTCATCTTTTGCCTCATCCAGACTTTCACCGAGTATATTTATTGATCCTTCGATTCAAATGTGTTTCTGCGCTGCGTACATATGTCGGTCTGTCACGGTGACTTGACTCAAGTGTTGTGCAAAGTTATCGCCACCGTCAGCAGGTATCCGAGATAAATTCATGTCTCATCTTGGCAGTGGACATTGTAATTTTCTCATAAAAATGATACAGTTCTGTGCGCCATCCTATTCTCATTCCCGAAATCCTTGGTCAGCAATTTAAACCATGGGACCCATTCAGAACGGAATTGTTTCTCCAGCTCTCTCAACATTGACGTTCCAACAGGACTCCTGCCCTATAACTTTAACACTTGTCGCAGTCAACGTTACGCTCCCAAATTGGTTGCTACTCTGGTTCTTGAACAGGATTACTTCCACTAAATGTCGTCAATCCGCCCTGATGATAACGACGAACGACGAAACACCAGGAAGACCTGCCACTAAGGACAAAGGTAGCTCGATGACAAGAGGTTGCAGGTGCATTTCATTATTAACCAATACGCCGTGGGCTAAATAAATTTAGGCAGGGCAGAGGTGGTGTCAGCAGTCCCAACAACAACTAACGAATGTGCGCGGATTTTGGTCCTCAACAAGTTTATAGGCCGATAGAGCGCTTCTCGTGAATTCTTGGAGCTACTGTTGACGGGTACCGCATTCTGTGTTACGAAACATGTCGCCGTTGGTTCACATTGTGGTAAGTCCGTCAATTGAAGCTTTAATTTCCATTTTTTTATTTATCAGAATGAACACCACTCACAGGTCATTCTGGTGCACCAATGAATATTTAAAGGTCACCAGGAGAGTCTCATCTGGGTCCAAAATGAAGTATTACTGGCGTTCGAGGATGAGAGCCGCCATTTGCTTTCACCGCTTCAATTTGAGAACTCGGTTGGCAGGAGCTCTCATAAATCACGTGATTCTACCCTCGATCTCGAAAGTAAGCTAATTTTGTGAGTTGCCAATTCGATCCTCTAATTCTTTGTTCTAAAAAGCTTTATTGACATCCAGGGCACCCTGTCCTGTGTTATCAGAATCACTGTTGACGGATACCGCATTTTATGTCATAAAATACGTTCCACCCATTGCATCGGCCATTAGTTCGCATTAGAAGCAAATCTCTCGATTCAAATTCATCATAATTAGCACCATGCTCAGGTTATTTCGGCGCGCCAGTAGATCGTTCAGGCTGGTATCCCGATCCAATTTTCAAAACTTACCCTGCTCATAGATCACGTGATTGTCCTTGACGAAAGTCGGGAGTTCTCCATTCGATTTCCAAATTTTTTATTCTAAAAAGTTGTATCGATATCCAGAGCTCCTGCTCCTGGTCAGAATCGATGTTCGTGTGTACCACATTCCACGTCATGAAATACATTCCGCGCATTCTGTTGGCCCAAGATAAACGACACCAGCAATATCGAGACGTATATGTTATGAGTCATGGAGGGATGTGATATCCGATTATGATTCAAGTTCCAACAACGGAAATCGAAAAATAGAACTGTGTAAACCCAAGCTGACACCGCGTATGCTTTCTCTGCAGAGATTGAGTACAAGCAATGCAGGAACAGAAATGGACACCGCAATTCGAAACCGTGAAAAAAAAAAAGAAAAAAAAAAAAGGTAAATGTGAAAGAGAATATAAGTTTGTCCGAGGATATGTCACCATGGATGGCATCCGTACCCCGTTCCTCCTCAGTTACGTCCGCCGTGCTCCACCATGGTTGCAAGATTATCGCCATCCTTGTCCACTGAAGAAAATGAGGGTGGGTCGTTGAAGAACTTGATGACAATGTCCCATAGGCAATAATATCCATCCTCACTCGTCACAATCAATTCCAGCTCGTGATTCCCTGGCTTGAAAGGCTGGTCCAACTCAAACTCCTTCAATCGGAGCTTTGCTGGGATTTCATTGGTGTAGATGCGGCCAAGTTCTTTGCTGTTCTCTTGAATAGAAACATATGTGTCTTTGAATTCGGATCGTTCGTGCACCAAACCCAGTTGGAGGCGAGATGGGGTTGTGATGAATATAAATATATGTGCAATTGTTGCATTGCTGGCGGCGCACTTGGATAAAAAAACAAATTCTGGAGAGAAATAAAACATGTAAGAATTGCGTGTTTGTTTGCCCCACCACTGAACCCGATTCTGTTGAACGAACGCAGGCTCTTTTCCACTGTCAGAGCCAATGTAGAGAAGGTGGTCGTTTTGGGGGATGGAATCAACGAGAGCTGGATCCACGTTTACCACGGAACAAGTGGTGCTCTTCAAGATGTCATCCCAGACGACATCTTCGCAACCGCCAAGATCATACACGGTTGCTGAGGACAATTTTGCCAGCGCCCGTGGTTGGATGTACTTGAGTTTCACAAACCTCTCAGTGACTGGTGAAGAATTTGGCTCTGGATATTGGTAAACTTCATCCAAGTGCTTGCTGTCCGCATTGGCAATGCGTTTGATTGTCACATCCCTCTCGCGTCGTTCATTTTCGCGTTGAGGATTCCAGTGCTTGAATCGTCGCCTGACCTGTTCCACAAAGGTATGCCTTTTCCAATCATGTGATTCATCGAGATCCGAGTCGAGATCCGAGTCATATGCTGTATGTGGCATCACTGTTGAATCTCTGCCTCCAATACTCCTGCGCCATTGGTTGTCAATAAACTCCAGTCCAGCCTCCCAATCATCGAGATCCGAGTCATATGCTGTATGTGGCATCACTGTTGAATCTCTGCCTCCAATACTCCTGCGCCATTGGTTGTCAATAAACTCCAGTCCAGCCTCCCACCGATCCTGAGGATTGAACATCTCCTGATCCCTCCACAGGCGTCCCCCCTTTTCAGCGCGTTCACTTGCGGCCTTCATCTCTTTCTCCATCCTCTCCTTCGTTTGCCCCCTTTCCTTCTCCAATCGCTTCCGCCGTCC